>Ga0123335_1002644_pt1 | contig 26229 bp, 23 predicted proteins | sample BiotimSIPDNA_2_FD_89707 | JGI IMG/M metagenome (GOLD analysis project Ga0123335, IMG submission 89707) | Anaerobic biogas reactor microbial communites from Washington, USA - Biogas_R2 time_0 SIP DNA | ecosystem: Engineered > Bioreactor > Anaerobic > Unclassified | place: Washington, USA...
AAGGGGCCGGGGCAGTGACTTGTTTATTAATAGACTGAGCGGTTAGAGGTCCCACAATCCCATCTGCTGTAAGTCCATTGTTGTTCTGAAATTGGCGTACAGCCTGCTGAGTTTGCCAACTGTAGATTCCATCGATTGCACCAACCTTGTACCCCAAATAACCTAAATCCTTCTGTAACTGGCTGACAGTATTGCCTTGCACACCAATCTTAAGAGTTTGGTTACCGACATAGGCTTGAGCCTGGTTTAGAGATAACAGTAATAACAATCCGATAGTCATCGTAATGCTTAATAATCGGCTAACACGTTTTTTAAACATATGGCTTATCCTTTCTGTGCTTTTTATAACTTATAACCCATTTGTTAAGAATCAGGCAAAAAGGCTGAGTAAGGAATCTGGCTTATATATGGCTTTAATACAGAAACAGATACAATGATCATATAAGTTAGTTTTTAATTGGTCCGTATGTTATTAATAACGGTTCAATACTATTAGTTGGGAATAGAACCAAGCATTCTTGGCAGGATTGTTCCATTATAGATTTGTTTTGTGCGGCCCGAACGTAGACTATTCATAACAATGACATAACGTAAGTTGCGCAGCAAGCTGACCGGATGTAGAAAGGACGGGTATTGACAACTATAAGAGTGTCAATACCCGTCCCTATGTAGGTCTAGAATCTAAAAAACCTTATATCCATTCCAATTCGATATCTGTCATGGCTCCTCCGGTATTTCCGGTATTCACTGTCCCCCTCGCTTCACTCAGCATGACAACGTATTCTTCATTTTAATTGGTCTCATGATAATCCCCAAAAGGCTACGGAGCCATTTTTACCTTCTGGCTGACGCTGGCACTGATCTTATTAGCGCTGTCATAAGCATCTGCTTTGATGGTGATGGTTTTGCCGGCAAAGGCCGAAAGATCAAGGGCGGCTTCATACGGAGACCCCACCACTTCCGCGGCATATTTTCCGTTTACATAGTACACCACCTTGGCTGTATCCAATCGCTGGTTGCCAACATAAGCACTTATTCTCTGGGTCTTGGCTGCCACCGGCGGCAGGGCCGAGTGCCCCAAATCTACGTATATAACTGGGCTATTCGTATTCATCTCACTTAAAAAGTAGGGGCTGGCAATCGCTTTTTTATAGGCATTCAAAATATTATAATTGCCTGACAGCAAGCATCTGCGAGCCGCTCCCCAGGTTTCTTCGTTATCCCAGTAACATACTGCTTTTACTGCCGGAAAGCGGCGAGGCAGCTCATCATAGAACTCTTTGAGGTCTTTAGCAGCTACCCACGAAACATCGGTTGTGGTGAATTCTACATTCTGAATCGGCGCCCCCTCAGACAAGTAAATGGGCTTGCGTGAGGCATAGGCATCGTAGATAGGCTTGATTCGATCGGAAAATTTGGTGTTGTGCTTGCTTTTCCCATTGGCCAGATATGGCGGATAGGAGCTTACACCTACCCAGTCGACATATTCATCGCCGGGATACCATTGAGTGGCCGGTCCGAAAGGCCAATCATTCGGCGACCAGCACATCGCGACATTTGGTGCTTCCTTGTGCATTACCCGAGCTACCAGGCGAAATTTTTCAACATATAGTTTAGGGTCTTTTCCCCAGCGGCTGCCCGGATCGTTCATTTCATTGGCAAAACGGAGAAAGATCGGAATCCCGCTGTCGGCAGCCTGTTTGGCGAAATTATGCAAATAGCTGTCGTCTTTCACCTGCTCGATTCCCTCATAAGGCTCCAGGGCTATTTGCATTGAGACATTCAGCTTTTTTGCCCGGTCAAAATGCGTTTTGTAATGGTTGAATTCCATACTGCCGTAGCGCTCATAAACCATATACATAGCATGTTTCTTGCCCGTCAGTTTAGGAATACCTTCAAAGTAAAAAGGCTCTCCCGTGTTAACATTATGTACCACCGGGTCACCTTCCGCGTAAACACCCAGATAAGATCCAATCTTAGGCTCGAATTTCGCACCATGATAAGCCTGTTGATCCCCCGGTTGCACCACCTTTTGCACATACAGCTTCATCTCATTGGTCGCTGCATAAGCTGGAGCAGCATTGACCAATACAAACATAAGAATAAAGCACAAATACCATATTTTTTTCATTTCTGGCCCTCCCTTATTGAGATGATTAACCACCCTGTTCTATTTTCATAACACAACGGTAATGGTCCCCTAAACTTATTCTGCTTTATGTTTCTATTTCCTGCATAATCACATTATTCCAGGTAAAAATAGCATAGTCCTTCATTCTCCTGGGAACGAAGGCCTTTTTCGTTGCAAATGCCGAGGAGCAACCCCTCACTCTTTAGCTACCTATCTCCCTCTTCCGGTACAATGCAGATAAATACGAAATCCTCATTGCCGCTGTTCTTGAACTGGTGCAGGGCGTTACTCGGGACGTAAGCAGTCGAGCCTTTTTCCACCGGGTACTCCTTCCCTTCCAGAAACAAGATCCCCTGCCCCTCCACGATGTAGTTGATATGCGGCCAGGCATGGGTATGGCGCGGGCTATAGCCGTTCTTGCCCAGGGTGAAGAGGCGCATGACCCAACCTTCCCAGCCCTGGTCAGGCCCGACCAGGCTCTGCTTTATCACTGCGTTTGCTTCCGGAGACTGGATCTTAATCTGCGGGATATCCGCTTGATGACCAACAAACATCTGCCTACCTCCATTAAAATATCTTTTTCTTTTTAGTTTAAATGCTGGCTCCTGACTTTTACATACTAAATTTTCATATTGGCAACCAATTCAGGAAATATGCTATAATTTGTTTATTCCTGAATATTCCCGGCAGAATATTACTTGGTTCGATTATTTTCGAATAGTTAATAATCCTAATTTTGCTGCTTAGAGGGGATCGATAAATGGGCCGCAGTCTTCCTAATAATCAGACTCTGAATAATATGCTGCAGGACAACGAAAATACCTTCCGCGTAATGACTGATTCCATTCCGGCCTGCGTTTTTGTCGTACAGGGTGGTCGCTTTCGTTATGTAAATAACATTTTCACCGATATAACCGGCTATGACTTCTCCGAGTTAACAGATATGGATTTTCTGGATCTGGTCCACCCGCGTTTTCAAGCCCTGGTCCGCAATAGTATCACCAAACTGTTTGCCGGGCTTGGCCAGACCCGCCACGATATCAGGATAGTGCCCAAGGATGCCACAGAATGCTGGATCGATATCAGCGCCTGCGTATTTCAATGGAACGGGCAACCAGCAATATTAGCTACAGCATCTGATATCACGCGCCGAATGCTACTCCATGATGACCTAATACAGAGCGAACGTAATTTCCGGCAGCTGGCAGATACGGCTCCCGGCCTCATCTTTGTGGTATCCAATAGCAGTTTGTTGTATATAAATGAAGCTTTTGTAGAGCAAACCGGCTATAGTGAACAGGAATGCCTGGAAATGGAACCCTGGCAGTTCTTCCATCCAGAATACCACGATATGATCCGAGGAATGTCAGCGGTAAGCTTACAGGAAACCTTCCCCTTTGGGAGATATCAGACCCGGATGATACGTAAAAATGGCGAGGAGGCCTGGGCTGATTTTGCCCTGGGTAAGATAACATTTAACCATGGCCCGGCCATATTGGGTGTGGCTATGGATATCACCCAGCGCAGACAAGCACTGGATGAAATCGAATACCTGAGCTACCATGACAAGCTTACCGGGCTCTATAATCGGGCTTATCTGGAAGACCGGGCTAACCGCGACCATTCGCTGCCACTGAGCATAATAATCGGTGATGTGAATGGCTTGAAGATGGTGAATGATGCCTTTGGCCATCAAGCAGGAGATGAAATGCTCAAGCAAGTTGCCAGAATCCTAACTGCCAATTGTGGTGACCAGGGTATAGCAGCTCGCTGGGGGGGAGACGAATTCATCGTCATGCTGCCTGGCAATACCAGGGAGACAGCTCGGGCTATTTGCAACGTTATCTATGAAGATTGCTCGCAATTAAGAGATTTTCCTATTCAGATGAGTATCTCTCTGGGTACTGCTACCCGTTACAGCCTCGACAAAAGTATTGAGCAACTATTCAAGGAAGCGGAAGATCTCATGTATCGCCATAAGCTGACTGAGATACGCAGTATGCGTAGTTCCTTTATTAATTCTCTGCAAGAGACCCTCCGGGTCCGCAGCCATGAGACACTAGAACATACCGAACGTTTGCATGATATTGTGCTTATGCTCGGGCACTCGCTGAGCCTGCCCCCCGAAGACATCAATAACCTGACCCTACTGGCCGCTCTGCATGATATTGGCAAGATCGCGGTTCCCAACAGCATCCTGGATAAACCTGACCGCCTGGCGGCAGAAGAATGGGAAATTATTAAGAAACACCCGGAGATCGGTTACCGCATCGCCCTGTCCGACCCGGAATTGGCATCCATAGCCGAAGGAATACTAAATCATCATGAACGCTGGGATGGCAGAGGCTATCCTTTAGGCACCCAAGGGGAGGAGATACCTCTAATATCGCGCATCCTGTCCCTGGCCGATGCCTATGATGTCATGACCAGCGGACGCCCCTATCGTCCGAGTATGACATCAGAAGCAGCCTGTGATGAAATCATCGCCTGTGCCGGAAGCCAGTTCGACCCAATGCTGGCTCATGTTTTTGTCCGCTTGATCAGGATGCATGCCAGTTAGATAAATAGCCAAACTGTATCTCGCCAATATTCCAAGCAATTATTTGCTATATAATTGGAGCTATTTGAATTCATTTCTGCTCTATTTGCCGCTAGCCTTTTTAATCAAACATAGTTGACCAATTGAAAAAATAATAGGTTAGGGACAGCAAAATCTCAGGGGCACTTCCTAAAGGAAGTGCCCCTGTATTTGTTGGTTAGCTATATCAGAGGGAGGACAGAGAGATTTTAGTAATCAAATGCTCCAGCAGGAATTTCCAGTGCTGAAGCATCGCCTTCTTTTACGATGTCGGCGATGGTCCAAACCTGAGGAACCACATTATACAGATAGTATCTTGCTGAGTAGACTTTACCGGTATAGAAGTCATAATCGTAATGCTCGGGACCAACTTCTTCAGCACGTTTTTTAGCAATCATGGCTTGATCCAGGATGCACCATGCGCCATAAACGATGGAACTGGCAGTAAGAATTCTGCGGGCATACAAAGGCATCATATCAATTTTCCCCGCCCCCATGAATCCGATAACGGCAGCCTGCAGTTCTGCCAAGGCATCAACTGCTTTGCTGAATTTCTCGAATTCCTTTTCGAATCCGGCAGCATTCTTGTTGGCATCGGCGAATGCTTTAACTTCTGCATACCATTTCGCATATACAGAACCTTTCTTCATGGTCCATTTACGGCCAATAAAGTCTAAGGACTGGATATAGTTGGTTCCTTCCCAGATGGAATAGATTTTGCAGTCGCGAGTGATCTGGGAAACTGGATACTCTTCACAGAAGCCGTATCCGCCATAAGCCTGGATAGCTTCACAGCACAGATTCCAAACTTCATCGGTGGGGTAAGCCTTGGTCATTGGTGTTACAACTTCGATGAAATCGTTGGCTGCCTGTCTCTTTTCCGGATCGGGATCTTTGGCACGGATATCAAACATGAAGAAGGTCTTCATGATCATGGCCCGCATTACTTCGACTAAAGCTTTACCATTTAACAGGGTGCGGCGAATATCCGGATGTTGAATGATGGGAACACGTGGGCCCTTCATATCAGTCAAAGGACGTCCCTGGATACGTTCTTTGGTATATTCACGGGCATTGTAAACCGCATTGGCGGAACAAGCCAGACCCAGCAGACCAGTCCCCAGGCGGGCAAAGTTCATGCATTGGAACATCTGAGCCATGCCCTGACCCTTGCCGTCTTCTCCGGGAGGATCGCCAATTAAATAGGCACGACAGTTGCCATTTTCGCCCATGGCAAGAGAAGCCGTTGCCGAACCGAATTGGCCCATTTTATGTTCGATGCCGGTACACTGAACATCATTATCAGTCAGAGTTCCGTCATCTTCCACCCAATATTTCGGAACGATGAACAGTGATATTCCACTGGTGCCTTCCCGGGCTCCTTCGATTCTGGCCAGGTACAGATGGATGATGTTTTCTGTAAAATCATTGTCTCCGCCGGTGATGAATATTTTACTTCCTTTGATTTTATAAACACCAGGTACATCGGTGGGATAAGCCTTGGAAAGGATATTACCAACATCAGATCCTGCTGTTGCTTCGGTCAGACACATGGTACCAGCCCAAGTTCCATCCATCATCTTAGGCAGGAATTTTTCCTTCAGTTCTTCAGAAGCAAAAGCTTCAATCAGTTCTGCAGAGCCGGTCGTCAACCCAATATAGGGCATGAAAGCCGGGTTGCCGGCTGCCAGCATCTCGGTACAGAAGGCAAAAAGGAATTGCGGCATGGTCATGGCGCCTTCACCATAGCCGATGTTGGCAGTTCCCCAGCCATCTTCCTGCAGTTTGTGGAACAAAGGACCAAAGGTAGGTGGTGTGGTTACTTTGCCATTGGCAAAGCTGCAAGGATTAGAATTTCCATCTTCATTACTGGGTTCAACGATTTGTTTGACCATTTTCCGGAAAGGTTCCAGAATGGATTTTACATCATCCTTGGAATAATAATCAGCAAAATCTTCGTAGGCAAATACTATCTCTGTGGGAAGCCACTCCTGGGCTATAAATTCGAAATCACGAGTGTTCAAATAAGCAAAATTAGCCGACATAGTAAAATCCCCCTAATCTATAGAACTGAACTATAATCTTTACTCAGTTCCGAATAATATTTTTGTGAATGGTGTCTCATGCGGGGTCTGCGTTCCTCACCTCCCCAATTGCGTGCCCCCATTTTATGTCTTATTATGCTTCCGGATATTTCGTATAAAAAAATTATATCATAATCACAATACTGTGTGGACAATCTCTATTAAATACTTCAATAATTTACAGAATAATTCTTCTTTTGTGACAAGGATGCTAATAAGTGCAGTAGCTAGCGAAAGGTGAAGAAGATGGCCGCGCTATCGCTCGCAACGATATTAAGCTTTTATCCATATCTTTTTCCTATATATAAAAAGCGCCCTCTGGTGAGAGCGCTTCAGCTTATTGATATATAATGTTGGTTTCTTAGTACTGTTTGAACACTTTACCAGGCGCACCGCAGACGGGGCAGCGATCCGGGGCTTCATTTTCATGGACATACCCGCAGACGGGACAGAGATAAAAGGAATCTGCCGGATAATCTTTCCCTTGTTCTACTGCCTGTAAGGCCTTCTCATAGAGACCGTGATGGACCTGCTCGGCTTTGTTGGCCAGGTTGAAGGCAATAACTGCCGTTTGATTACCTTCTTTCTCGGCTTCGGCGATAAAGGCCGGATACATTTCGGTGAACTCATGATGTTCTCCCTCTACTGCTTTTTTCAAGTTCTCTGCCGTTGAATCCACCCCGTTCATGACCTGGAGATGCTTTAGGGCGTGGATGGTCTCCGCCTCGGCTACCGCTTGAAATAAGCGGCTGACTTTTTCGAAACCTTCCTTGTTGGCTTTCTGGGAAAAGGCCAGATATTTACGATTAGCCTGTGACTCTCCGGCAAATGCTTCTTTTGTGTTATCCAGTGTTGACATATTCAAAATACCTCCTTTAATAATTATCATGGTTATGTACTGACTTTTTTATCCTGCACCTCCTTTATAATCATTCTAATTGTAGTTAAATAACAATTTCATTCTGGAGCGTTATAGCAAATCCGCCACGCTATAGCTGGCAAAATCCTCGGCCAAACGGGTTTGAATATCTCCCAGGGCCTGGTGAACCTTACAATCGGGGGCTGCCCCGCGAGTGCAGAGATCCACATCTATCAGGCAGCGATTCAATCTGATGGGCCCTTCGAGCGCCTCCAGGATATCCATCAGGGATATTTCCTGGGCAGATCGGGCCAGCGTATATCCACCTCCCGCTCCACGTTGAGATCTAACTATCCCCGCCTTAATCAGACTGGGCATGATCTTTAACAGGAAACGCATGGGAATAACTACCTCACGGGCGATCACCTGCGCTTCCACCATTTGATCCTGCGGCTGTCCGGCCAGGAATACCACGGCACGAAACCCGTAATCGCTTGCCTGATTGATGATCATAATATGCTCCAATTTATTTGTTTACTCATTTAGTATACTTTAAATCAAATCTATTTGCCTGTCAACTATTGGAGAGAAAATTTTTCCCATAAATGAAGTAGTGGTTGCGTGAGGGAACCAGGCACGAGACTCAGCGCGTGCCTGGTCTTTAAGTCTTTTATTATTCCCCGGTGAAATGAGGTTCTCTTCTCTCCAAGAAGGCATGGAGGCCTTCCTCGGAGTCCTTACTGCTCATTAGCGGCTTGATCTCATCGAACAATGTACTCAAGGCAGCTTGAGGGCCTTGTACCCTGGCCTTGCGGGCAGATGCCAGTACCGCCTGCACTCCCATCGGAGCAGCCTTGGCTATCTTTTCCGCCATCAGCAGGGCCCGGTCAAACTGCTGGCCGGGTTCTACCAGTTCCTGCACCAGGCCAAGTCTATATGCCTCGGCCGCCGGCATTTCATCGCCCGTCATTAAATAATGCATAGCATGACCCCAGCCGATTTCCTGGTACATGCGTACAGTGGCTCCTCCGACCGGGAAGATGCCCCTCAATACTTCCAGGTGTGCCAGCCTCATATTATTGGCGGCGATCCGGATATCAGCTGCCATCATCAACTCCCAGGCAATGGTGAAACATATTCCCTGGGCTGCCATCACGATAGGTTTTTTACAGCGTGCGTTCTCATCGAGACCGAAGGGATCGACCATGTTTTCCTTCATCTCCACCCATTTGCCGGAAGCAAAAACCGGTCCCCATTGCGGCAGGTCCAGTCCGGCGCTGAAGTGGTCACCTTCGGCGTAAAGCAATCCGCAGCGCAGATCCTTGTTTTGGCTCAGTTCCCCGTAAGCCTCGGCCAGTGCATAATACATGTCCAGATCGAAAGCATTACGTTTTTCCGGGCGATTAAAGCCCATGGTCAGCACATGGCCCCTGGTCTCAACCTTTATCTTTTCCGATGCCATTGATCTACCCCCTCATTTTTTGTTTTTCAGTTTTCCGTTCAAGAATTAACCGTTGATTTATTATACCACCTAAAACTACCCGTCATAGTAAGTCTATTGCTATAAAAATATTACCGACTAAGTTTGGCGCTTCAGCTATAATGATATAAACCAATAATGCGGATAGGTGAAGCACATGGATAAGCCACTGCTGATGCGTCTGGAGAATGTCAGCAAACAATACCATATGGGCGAGGTAGTGGTCGATGCTCTGCAGCCCAGCAGTCTGGATATCTACGTCGGTGAACTGATTGTTGTATTGGGTCCCAGCGGCTCGGGCAAAAGCACCTTGTTAAATCTAATGGGGGGCATGGATCGCCCTTCCGATGGTAAAATCTTCTTCGGCAAGCAGGATGTTAGCGCGGCAGACGAAGGGGAACTGACCAACTTCCGCCGGCAGCAGGTAGGCTTTGTATTTCAGTTTTATAACCTGATACCGGACCTGACCGCTGCAGAGAATGTCGCTTTGGCCGCCAGCCTGATCAAAGAGCCGATGTCGGTCTCGGCCGTTCTGGAAGAAGTAGGTCTCTCCGCAAGAGCCAAGCATTTTCCCGCTCACTTGTCAGGAGGAGAACAACAGCGAGTCTCTATTGCCCGGGCTATCGTAAAAAGGCCGCCCCTCTTGCTATGTGATGAACCTACCGGCGCTCTTGACTATCAAACCGGCATCAGTATTCTTGCTTTGCTCAGACAGATTACGAGTACGGTCGGCAGTACCGTCATCATCGTAACTCATAATACTGCAATAGCCGCTATGGCTGATCGAGTGGTCCGCATGCGCAGCGGAATCATTGCTGAAGTCACCTCGAATGATATTCCCCTGGCTCCGGAAAGGATTGAGTGGTAATGCCAATACTCAACCGACGCTTATGGAGAATGGTTGCCGCCGGCAAAGGGCAGTTCGCCGCACTGGTCACTGTTGTAATGATGGGGGTACTGGTCTATATTTCAATGACAACTGCCTATTATAATCTATATAACTCGCAGCAAACCTTTTATCAGCAAAGCCGTTTTGCTGATTACTTTTTTTCGGTAGTCAAGGCCCCGCAGGATATTACTAACCGGATCGAAACAATACCCGGAGTAGTGGCTGCTACTGGACGAATTCAAAAGGATGTCAGCTTCCTGCGTCCGGACGGAGGGCGCGGGACCCTGCGCCTGACCAGCTATAAATTGCCCCTGGGGCAGCAGCTCAACCAGCCGGTGTTGTTAAGCGGCCGTATGTTTACGGGTTACAGCGGAGGTAACCCGGAGGTTTTAGTCGACCCGCAATTTGCCAAAGGCCTTGGGCTGAAACTGGGAGACATACTGGATATCGTAGCTGAGGGAAAGATAGTACACCTGAAAATTGTTGGCATAGCCACCAGCCCTGAGTTTATCTACCCGATGAAAGATGCTTCCTCTATCATACCTTTGCCTGGCGAATTTGGAATCGCTATGCTTCCCTATAATCAGGCCGAGCAAATCCTGAACCTGCAGGGCCAGGTCAACCAGCTTTCCCTGCAATTAGTGCCAGGGACTAATGAATATGAAATCAAAAAAGCGGTGGATGCTATCCTGGCCCCTTACGGAAACCTCTATGCCTATCCCCGAGACCAACAGCTCAGTCACGTGGTGCTTAAGACTGAACTCACCCAGCTCAAGGTCATGTCTCGTTTTTTACCTTTTCTTTTCTTCAGCATCGCCGCCGGCATGCAGTTCCTGCTGCTAGGTCGGATGATCCGGCTCCAACGCTCATCAATTGGTATAATGAAGGCTCTTGGCTATGACAATAGAACCATTACTGCTCACTATGTCAGCTACGCAGTACTGGTTTCCTTCACCGGGGCTATGCTGGGCACCATATCTGGCATCGGCCTGGCTGTACTGCTTTCCGATACCTATGCTCAATATTTTTATCTTCCCACTACCATTGGCGGCATAAATTACCGGGCTATAGTATACAGTTTTATGATCAGCCTGGGCGTGGGGGCAAGCTCGGGATTACTGGCATGCCGCGGTGTGATTAAGATCCAGCCCGCAGAATCTATGCGTGCAGCTGCACCGGTACAGGGCAAGCATATATTGTTGGAAACCATTCCCTGGTTATGGAAGCGTTTTAACAGCTCGTGGAAAATGGGCATGCGCAGCATTGCCCGAAATAAGACTCGTTTCATGGTAATGGTAGCCGGCGTATCAGCCAGCGTCGTTTTACTCATGCTGGGCTTCTTTATGCAGGATGCCATCGATTATATGATGGAGCAGCATTTTGAAAAAGAAGGCAGGTATGATTACCTGATCCACTTTTCCTCGCCGATACGGGAGAGCGATCTGGGTTACTGGCTGCAATGGAGTGAGGTTGAAGACCTGGAGCCAATCCTGGAGGTCCCGGTGAGTGTAACTAAGGCAGATTCCAATGGTGTGAAGAGTGACGACGATTTGTTGCAGGGCCTGGGCCTGGATGGCTGGATGCAGGGAGTTTTCTCCCCTTCCGGCATACAGCTCGCCATCCCGGACAACGGTGTTTTGCTCAGTGCCAAGAGTTCAAAGAAACTAAAGCTGGTGGTTGGCGACCATATAAAAGTAAAGAGCAAAATGGATCTGGGCCCCGGTCACACCATGACCCTGAAGGTAGTGGGGATTTCCCAGCAGTTGATGGGCGGCGGTTCCTATGTATCGCTGCAGACTGCCAATCGTTTGCTTGGTGAAAGCAAGCTGTTGACAGGCGTAATGGTCAATATCCATCCGGGTCAGGCAGCCGCCTTTGAACGCCGACTAGGGGATCTGACCAGCATCAGCTCGATCGTCAGCCGGAATAAAGCCGAGTCCAACTTCCGTACCTTAATGCAATCAGCAATTTTCACCATAATCTGTATGGTAATATTCGCCGGCATCCTGGCTCTAGCCATCGCTTACAACGCTTCGCTGATGAATTTCAATGAAAGAAAAAATGAACTGGGACTATTAAGAGTACTGGGCTATACCAATGCTGAAATAAGAGGTGTATTATTGAAGGAAATTGGACTGCAATCCCTGATCGGTATCATACTGGGGATACCCTTGGGGCGCTGGCTGGCCAATTACTATATCGCGACTGCCGCTACTACTGATATGTATGCCATGCCGGCGGTGATCTATCCGCGTACTTACATTCTGGCAACAGTATCTGCCATTGTTTTTCTGATAGCAGGCTTTTGGCTGATAACTCCCCGCCTTAAGCGGCTGGACCTGGTGGAGACTTTGAAGAACTGGGACTAGGGAACCGATTTAACACAGATGGACACAGATGCCTGCGGCGCACGGATAAACACGGATTTTTATGTACAATAGCATTTTGTAATATGCGTAGCAATTCCAAAGTGTCATTGCTAGGACCCGGCACTCAGGCAAAAGTTCTCTAACTAACAAAAAAACCTCTGAGTACGGTGATGATGCGGCAATCTTCCCAATGCCTTATAAGACTTAAAGGTTGCTTCGCTGCGCTTGCAAAACGACAGGCCGGGGGACCCTAGTATCTAATCTGTGTAAATCTGTGTTAATCTGTGGCAAACTCGGCTATGGGTTGCACCTCACTATCGCAGCGTATCTTTAATCAACTACGAAAGTTGAGCTGAATAATCATATTAAGGGAGAGTTGGAGATGAATCGCAAGAGATATATGTGGATAGGAGCCATACTGGTGGTAATAGCCCTGGTCGTTTATAGTTATGCGGGCAAAACCCAAACCGTAGAGACGGTAACGATAGCTACCGGTACCATCTCCGTTCAGGTGAATGAAACCGGCTATGTTCAGGCCGCTGACGACTTTGAGGTCCAGGCGCTGCAGCCCGGTTATATAAAAAGTGTGGAGGCACAGATCGGTGATCAGGTCCAGGCTGGCCAGGTCCTGTTACGCCTTGAGAATACAGATCTTCATATATCCCTTACCTCGGCCAAATCCCAGCTTACCCAGTCGCAGGGTCAACTTGCTATTGCCCAGCAGGCGTTGTCCGGTTACATCATCAGCGCCGAAACCAGCGGTAAAAGTCTGGAGAGAACCGAACAGCTTTTTAAGGCAGGGGCGGCCACTCAGACTGAATTGGACCATGCACGTTCATCGGTGCAGTCTTTGCAGGAAACCATAGCGCATCAGCGCAAATATATCGCCGATCTGGAACAGCAAGTGGCCCTCGGTCAGCAGGCAGTAGGGCAAATCACTGAGAAATCAGGCCAGTTGATTGTGGTCAGTCCGCTGGCAGGAACACTGTTGGACCTGCCCCTGAAAAAAGGGTCGTATGTCAACTACGGCACTCCGGTAGCCCAGATCGGTATTCCAGAAAAACTGGAGATAAAAGCCGATGTATTAGGCGACCAAATGGGTGATATCACAACAGGCCAAAAGGTATATATCAGTGCTGCGGTAATGGGTGAGCAGGTTTTGACCGGCCGGGTCCAAACCATCCGTCCCCGTGCATTTACCAGGGTATCCGCCCTGGGGGTGGAGCAGAGGAGAGTGCCGGTCATCATCACTATGGACAGTGCCGGCAAGTTGAAACCAGGCTACGAGGTCCAGGTCGCTATCGAGACAGCCGCCAAATCGGAAATAGTAACGGTGCCGCGAGAATCCGTACAGGGCACGGCCGGAGACGAGACGGTCCTGCTGGTGGTTGATGGCAAAATCAAGCATCAGACTATTAAGTCTGGCCTGCGCAATGGAGACTACATTGAAATCATTTCTGGTCTCGAGCCAGGCGATGTCATCGTTCAGGATGCCAGCGAGGATATTGCAGATGATACACGGGTAAAAGCCGCCAAAATCCACCCTGCTAAGCAATAAGCCAGGGCTTTCACCCTGGCTTCAATATTAGTTCTGTTATCGATTATTTCAGTTGTTTGCCGTCTTTCCACTCACCTGCAAAGGCCGGATTACCGTCTTCGTAATAGGAAGTACCCAGGCCTTCCCGTTTACCTTCTTTCCATTCTCCATCATACCAGAGGTTGGTATTGGCGTAATAAAGCTTGCCCTGTCCATGGGGCTGGGCATCCTTCCATTCCCCTTGGTAGATCCTGCCATCCTGGTAATAGGCTGTGCCGAAGCCATTCGGCTTTCCATCCTTCATATCACCATCGTAAGCCACACTGAAACCTGCCTGTTGGAGAAGTTCATGGTACAACTTGCCTTTGTATTGCTTCATATCTCCCATATCGATCCCCCCTCTTTTTATGGCATTGTTGAGTTGGACTTCTGGGTTTGTATTATTATTATACTATATCGAATATTTAGTCAAAAGGGTTTGATGACTTGTCTACACGCATGATGGATGCTCCTATATATCCTCCTTGGCAATAATGGGGAATAGACTGGTAAAGCCGGAGATATCGAAAACCTCGCGAACGTTATCATTGAGCGCAGCCAGCGCTACCTGTCCGCCGGCCGCCTTGGTTCTTTTGGCCGGAATTCCTGCACCGCATGTCCTCCTTCATTTATTATAGGGGCTGACTATCTAAAATGCCCTGTATATACGACCGTGACACAGAACTGAGCGAGGTTATCCGCAGGGACAGGCTGCCGGGTTCCTCGGGAACGTCAACCACCTTGGCGTATATATCCCCGGCTTTTACCGGGCCGCTGCCCTCTCCTATCTCTAGCTTGACATCGGTCCGGGGTTCCAGGTCTAGTTCGCCCTTTATGGTCAATTCTTTAAGAGACAGTGATGTGATCAAGCCCGTAAGCGAATCTTCTCCGCACTGCTTATTGTGAATCAGCGATATCCTTACCGGCAGCGGGCGGACCAGGTCGGCCACCCCAATATGCTCCAGGGGAAGATAAAGGCCATAGGGCTCGCCTATACCATCAACATCGTATATCTTGACTAACTGCCGTATACCTTTGGGATAGACCTCCATCTTGCCTTTGAGGCTGATAACGGCACTGGCCATTTCCAGGGTATTATGTGAAACGAATACCTTGCCGCCCACAGTGTATGACTCGACCCGAGCCGCCAGATTGACATGGCTGCCGATCAAGCTGTACTTGGAGCGTTTCTCCGACCCGATATTTCCAGCTACCACAGAACCGGAATTTATCCCGATTCCCATCTCTATAGTGGGAAAGCCTTGCTCAATATTCCATCGATTTACTTCTTCCATAGCCAATTGCATATCCAGGGCGCAGGCAATAGCATGGTCAGCGTGATCTTCCATAGGAACCGGTGTGCCGAAAACTACCATAATAGCATCCCCGATAAACTCCAATATGGTCCCCTGGTATTTTACAATGACGTCGACCATTGTGCTCAGGTAATTATTCAGGATGTTTACCACAGTTTCCGGCGGCATCGTCTCAGACATGGAAGTAAAACCCCGCAGGTCAGTCATGATTATTGACACTTCCCGGATCTCACCGCCCATGCTCAGACCGCCCGGTTTCTCGATCAGAGCTTTCACTATCTCATCAGATAGATAGCGTCCGAAGGTCTGACTGATAAACTCGTTTCTAGCCTCAAGCTGTTGATTTAGCTGCCGAATCTCTTCCATGGCCTGAACGGCATCCCTTAATACCATGATTTCGCTTACATCATTAAAAACCGCAATAACCCCTACGGGTTCCTCATTTGTATCATGATCATTCTTCAGGAATGAGGTGGTAAGAAAAAGTGATTTGCTGTTTTCACCGGTATAATAATCAACGATGCGATTATGTATGGCCTCTTTCTCATAGACCGCATCCAGTATACATTGATTAAAGGTATCATTTTCTTCGTATTCAAAGAAAACCTCTAAGTATTTTCGGCTAAGCATATCTTCAGCGGCAAGCTCCAATATCTTTTCTGCTGCCGGGTTAACCAAAACGATGACACCAAGGAAATCTACTATAATAACTCCCTCGTTCATGTTATGAATAATGTTTTGATAGACCAGTGACGCTTGTCTCATCTTTGAATCACTCATAACTAACCTCCCAGTCATCAACTATGTCGTTTCTAGTAGAAACAGGTATCTACATCACAACTGCTTCTCACCCCGACCAGTCGGTAGTTTTCCTGCAGCCAGGCGTCAGCCTTCATGCGTCCGCAATCCCGCAAATAGGTTAAAAATCCCCAATCAGCATTGACCTTGCTCGACATATTCAGCTCAGCCATGGTTTCCTCGGGCCGAATCAAGTGAATATTTATTTTTTGCAGGTTTCCGCCATCATCAAAGCCCTTCTCTACGATCTTGTTAACAAAGTTGATGGCACGCATCTCACGCATTAGACTGGAATTGAAGCTTACCGAAGTTACACGATCCATAATGTCGCTAGGAGTTTTCGGGATTATTCTGTAGTCGGTGGAGTCGATTTGAACCACCAGCAGATCCTTGCAGTCAGTATGCTCGAACAAGGGAAACATAGCCGGATTGCCCAGATAACCTCCATCCCAGTAACGCTCGCCGTCAATCTCAACCGCTTGAAAAACCTGGGGGAGACAAGAAGAAGCCAGTACTGTATCAACGGTAATTTCACTATTTGGAAAAACCTTTACCTTGGAAGTACGTATGTTGGTGGCCGATAAAAAAAGCTTGTAGCGGTCATTTTGTTGGATAACGGAAAAATCAATTACCTTATTTAAGATAGATTCCATCGGGTTTATATTTAAGGGATTGCACTGGTAGGGAGACAATAGCGGGGTCAGAATGTTCCCAATGGCAAAGAGAATATTATTGTCGATATTGCCCGGGGACTTGAAACGATCCAGCAGGGTCTGCTTGAACGGCGAGAAAAAAGCCATCTTGCTATTCTCCCACCATACGGATTCCAGCGTTTTGCGGGCCTGCTCGGGTCCCCCGGTAATAAGTCCATAAACCAAAGCCACGCCATTCACTGCACCGGCACTGGTTCCTGAAATACCTACTATTTCAAGATCTTTTTCCTCCAAGAGTCGATCCAGCACACCCCAGGTAAATGCTCCGTGAGATCCGCCACCCTGCAGCGCAAGATTTAGTCGTCTTGTTTTACCCATTCATACTCCCCCCAATTTGGATGCTCTGGTAATCCTTCGACATATGCAATATTAATTCCTTTAACAATAACTACTACACCGCTCAAGATAAGATGCAAAAAGCTCGCTCAACAACGTTCTGACATTATGTTGATAGATCGAGCTTTTTGTGCCTTACTGACAAGCTGAGCCCGTACCAACCAATAGAGTTGATACGGGCTGTTATGTTAAGGCCCAGCTGTGGCCTTTGCTCCTATCTTTAGATAGCAGCTATTTTCTTCAGATCTTCGATGATTCCTTTGAGAATGGTGACACGCTCCTTCTGAGCAGCGGTTATTTTTTCGAGTGCTGCTTTCATCTGGGCGCTGTCCTGTCCTTTCTTGGCGGCTTTTAACAAAGCTTTATCGTTCTTAATCTCACCAACGCTCTTGGCCAGTTCGGTCCGACTTTTCTTCAGCGTGACTTTGGCATCATGCAACTTGGCGATTTGAGCCTCAGTCAGTTTATCGGGGCTCTTCTTCAGTTCCTTGATATGGGCTGTCGCAGCCTTTTGTGCTATACGGGCTTCGGCTTTCAACTGCAGGATCTCGGCCCGATTTCTCTTAATCTGGTTGGATATTGTCTGCAACTGAGCTTTAAGCTCCTGGCGCTGCTGTATTGCTTCTTTTTTTACGTTTAAGGTATCCGATGTAACGATGGCGCCTTTACGCTCAAGCTTCTCAGCCTGCATTTCCTGGCGTTTTTGCTGTATCGTCTGTTCCTTGGCCTTTATGGTATCCGTAGTATCCGGGGCAGCATATGCCATGGTCCCCACACTAAACATAAATATCATCATTACAATTAATGCAATTATCTTTTTCATGAAAAAACCCTCCTCTTTTTTATTCCAGGTCACTATCAGATATGTCCTCCAGGTTATTGATATCCTTGATCATTTGGTCGAGCTCCTGGTCGATCTGGTTTAACAACTCGGCCTTATCTTTACTGGCCACTTCACTCCCGGACTTCACAATGACCTCCGCCCCCGTGGACTCACTGGCCGGCGTGCCTTTTATATCCTTCTGCCCGGCAGCCGCTCCCCCGGGAGAAGCGCCTGCTGAGGCAGACGAATCGTCGCCTGGCTGAGTGAACCCTGGCTGTCCGGTTTCATTATCGCTCTTCGTCCCCACCCCGTCCCGGGTGCAGCCAGCCAAGAGAACCAGGATCATAAGAATAACCAAAAGAACATAATCCTTTTTCAACCTATAACCTCCTTTCCTATTCTCTAGATACAGAATAGGATGATATTATTAAAGAGTTCACAATAATTTGTAAACAGATTGTAAACTATGCAGGCAGCCAAAAAGTGAATACAGCTCCTTGTCCGGGCTTGCTTTCCGCGCTGATGCTCCCCCCGTGCAGCTCCACCAGGTCCTTGACGATGCTAAGACCCAGTCCGCTGCCTTCCTCTCCGGGTCTATGTTTTTGGCCCCGGTAGAACCTCTCAAAGATAAAAGGCAGGTCTTCTGCGGCAACACCGGGTCCCGAATCCTTAACAAAGAAATGGACTCTATTCTCCTGTCGCCCGGCAATTATTAAGATTTCTCCGGATTCCCCCGAATAGCGTACTGCATTGGATATGAGATTATAAAGAATCTGTTGCAGTCGTTCGTGATCAGCTATGACCTGCAGGTCCGGCGGGCAATCCAGCCGGATAAGCAGTCCGGGTTCTCCGCCCAAACGGAACTGTCTAGCCAGCTCCTCCAGGGTTTTCAACACTGATAACGCGCTTTTATGCAACGCAATACCGTCGCCCTGTAGCTTGGCCAGTTCCAGGATATCCCCGGTCAGTGTCATCAGCCGGCGGGTCTCGTCCTGAAGCAAACCAAGATACCGGGGATACTGCTCCAGCGGCACCAGCCCGTCTACCATCCCCTGAATGAAGCCGTTGATCGATGTCAGCGGTGTCCTGAGATCATGCGATACATTGGCTATAAACTCCCGTCTGATGCGTTCCGTGGTCTCGATTTGCCTCTGCATGTGATTGAGGCTGTTGGCCAAGAACTCGACCTCATCCCCGGTCTTGATGGATAACTCGGGGAGGTCTTCTCCCGCCGCCAGACTGAGGACCGCCTGCTCCATTTTGCGGATCGGTCTTGAAATGCGGGCGGCGGTCAAATAGATGATAAAAAAGCTAATGATCAGAAACAATACAGCGGTACCGCCGATTATGCCGTTTATTCTCGCTAGATAAGACCTGGTCTCACTCAGGGGAGAAAAAATTAGGATAGCCCCGATAATCTTGCCATCCACTCTGAGCGGAGTGCCTAGAAAGGCTACCTCGGCCTCCAGCATCCTGGAAAACTGCTTTTTACGGAATACGCTTTCACCGTTGAGTATCTGACGCAGATCTCCGGGCAGACATTCTTGCTGCAGTTGGCTAATCGCTTGGGCCGTTCCGTGCAGATCTGCCTGGTCAAGCTTAAGCGCATAGATAGTCGTATCTGTGATATATCCCAGGTTATCCAGCGCGATCTGCATCTCCTTAGCTGTGTAATCACCCTGGTAGTAGCCGTTGACTACTATTGAAGCACGAGTGGCCGCCGCATTAAAAACCCGGGTTTTCTCAGTATATATATAGCGAGAAAAACCATAAGAAAGCAACCCAGCTAAACTGCCGGTCAGCAGAAGCATTAATAGCAGATATGTAGATAGAAGCCGGCTGAAGATGCTCCGGCCCATCAGATGACCTCCAATTTGTAGCCTACGCCCCATACCGTCTTGATCCTGCAGGAGTCACAATAAGCCTCGACCTTTTCCCGCAGTCGGTTGATATGTACATCTACGGTCCGGGTATCCCCTTCGTAGCTATAGTCCCACACCTTCTCCAGCAGTTTCTCCCGGGAAAAGACGATATTGCGGTTAAACAACAGGAAATGTAGCAACTGGATCTCCTTTGGCTTGAGATCTACCATTTTCCCATTGACGCTGACCAAATAGCTCTGGATATCGACCGTAAGATTGCCCAGTATGATCAATCCATCTTCCTGGGCGGCTACTGTCGCAGCAGATTTTAATCGGGTCTTTACCCGAACTACCAGTTCACGAGGTTCAAAAGGTTTGACCAGGTAATCGTCCGCCCCCAGTTCAAAACCCTGGACTTTGTCCTCAACCATATCTCGCGCGGTAAGAAATATAATCGGTACCTGGCTGGTTCTCCTGATCATCCTGCATACCTCCCAGCCGTTGATCACCGGCAGCATGACGTCCAGCAAAATCAGATCAGGATTCAGGCCTTTGGCCATATCTAAAGCGCTGCTGCCATCGTGTGCATAGTCCAGCTGGTATCCTTCATTGCCCAGATACAATTCGATCAATTCACATATATTTTGGTCATCATCCACTACGAGGATTCTGTCCCCCGCCATACATAAATCACTCCTTAAGCTTAATTATAACTTATCATGGCAGCCCCAGTTTGCAGCATAATGTCCACGGATGCTCTGGCCTATGTAGCTTTGCTTGACAATCTAAGTATTGCTTGTTACCATGAGGACAGTTTTCAGAATATTTTGATTATGGAGGCTGCTATGGCGCGATATGTTATCACGGACAGCACCGCTTACCTTCCGGCTGATATTTTGGAACGCTACAATATTATTACCGTCCCCTTGAACGTCCACCTTAATGACATGACCTACAAAGAAGGCTTAGACATCTCTAACGACAAATTCTATCATTTACTGCGCTCCAGCAATTCGTTTCCGACTACCTCACAACCGTCGGCCGGAGAATTCCTTGCTGTCTTTTCCCAATTAAAACCCGATGATGAAGCCATAGTAATAGTGATCTCGGCAGAATTGTCGGGAACACTGCAATCCGCTGAAGTAGCGCATCACATGCTGTCGATTGAACTGCAGGAGAGGATATCAGTAGTGGATTCACGTTTCGCCGCTATGGGGCTCGGTTTTCAGGTGATCAAGGCCGCGGAGATGTTAGAGGTCGGCTATACCCGTCCGAGTATCTTGAAAGCCCTGGCCGAAATGCAAAGCAAACAAGACATCTTTTTTATCGTAAACGATTTGCAATACCTAGTGCGCGGCGGACGCCTGAGCAAAACCAGCGGGCTGGTAGGCAACCTCCTAAAAGTAAAGCCGATCCTTTTTGTTCGTAATGGCCACATTGAACTGTTTGATAAGGTCCGTACCACCGAGAAAGCTCTGGTGACCATGCTGATCGAGGTAAAAAATAAACGGTCGATCTTGGAGCGACTGTGCGTGATACATGTGCAGGCACCGCTCGAGGCGGCAAAACTGAAACGCCGTCTGGAGGAGGAATTCAGGCTACCTACCACCATCAGTGAAGCTGGCCCGGTAGTAGGATCTCATACTGGACCCGGTACTCTGGGGATTGCCTACTGTTGATCCTTTTAGATCTTGCTGCCCCTAATTGTGCGCATTCCCTTATCATATTTAATCTTGAAAAGGGCCTGGCATCTCGCGCAGATAAGATTCTCAAAATCGAGAACTTCCGGCAGGTTCGGCGTAAGGTTGACCTTTGTTACTTGTCCATCCGGGGCAATAGCAAAGGTCTTTGGTTTGTGGTAAACACGCTGAATCACCAGCGGTATCTTGCATTTGGGACATAAAGGGATCTCGTACCTGGACATATCGCTCCCATCCCCCAATGTTTAATATTCACCATCTTAATATATAATGGTCAAATTACCAATTTATCCTTTGCGGGCTCAGGTGTTTTTCTTCGCCGTTGACTTATTTGAATTTTGTAAATAAGCGTGTTATTATTTCTTACAATATTTGATAACTATATCTATAATGCGGGGTACAAACAAATGATAGAAATAAACGGGGTATCCAAGAGTTATAATCGGGCGACCGTAAAGGCGGTGGACAATGTCAGCCTTACCGTTAATAATGGCGAGATATTCGGTTTTTTAGGGCCAAACGGAGCCGGGAAGACTACCCTCATCAAGATGATCACCGGCATACTGAATGCGGATGCCGGCAGCATACGAATCAACGGCTATAACATCAGCGAGGACCCGATCTCTGCTAAGATGCAGTTCGGTTTTGTGCCGGACGATCCCAACATCTTTGCCCGCCTAAGCGGTATTGAATACCTGAATTTCATAGCCGATATTTACCAGGTTCCCGGGAGCCAGCGGGGATCACGCATAAAACAGCTGCTGCAGCGTTTCGACATGCTCAATGCCGCCGGGGATCGCATCCAGAGCTACTCCCATGGTATGAAACAGAAGATCGTCGTGATCGGCGCTCTTCTGCACGACCCGCCGGTGTGGATCCTCGATGAACCAATGACCGGCCTTGACCCACGCTCTTCTTTCGATCTCAAGGAAATGATGCGAGAACATGCTGATGCCGGTAAAACCGTGTTTTTTTCCACCCACGTTCTTGATGTCGCAGAAAAGGTCTGTGACCGGCTGGCCATAATCAACAAAGGAAAGGTCATCTTCTGCGGCAGCATGCAGGAAATCCGGGCTCATGCCCGCGAAAACGAATCGCTGGAAAATCTTTTTCTGGAGCTGACCGAAGATGCATAGATTTGGGGCATTACTGAAAATACTCTTGATCAACTATTTCGGGATATCCGTCCGGCAGCTGAGAGATCCGGTTAATCGGAAGGAGTATCTTAAAAAACTTGGGCTGGGCCTAATCATAGTGGTGGCCCTGGCTCCGACCATTGTTCTATATACCAATATTCTGATCAAAGGTTATGAAGTGCTGGCTCCCCTGGGACAAGCAGGCGCTATTCTGACTCTGGGCATGGTGCTGGTAAGCGCGCTGGTGTTCTTTTTCGGAGTCTTTTATGTGGTAAGCTTATTCTATTTCGCGGCGGATGCCGAAAGCCTGCTGGCTCTGCCTCTGCGCGCCTGGCAAGTGCTGGGCGCCCGTTTTTGCCTCTTACTCTGCTATGAATACCTGACCGCGCTGCCCTTTTTATTGCCGCCGCTCATCGTATATGGGGTAAAATCCGGAGCTGGTCTCTCATATTGGCTTATGGCCCTGCTGGGCTTTCTGGTGATACCGGTTTTACCGCTTTCCCTGGCCGCCATCCCTACCACTATAGTCATGCGATTCGCCAACCTTAGCCGGCGCAAGGACATGTTCAAGATCGTTGGCAGTATATTCGTCATTGCCCTGGTCATCGCTTATCAGTTTTTCTTTCAGAACGCTGCTCCGCAAAACATGGACCCGGAATTTCTGCAGCGTCTGTTCACACAACGAAACGGCCTTATGGATCAGCTCAGCGGAGTTTTTCCTTCTACCCGATACCTGGGACTGGCACTGGTCGATGCCGGCAAACTCATCGGGTTATTAAATCTAGCGATATTTATGCTGGTTTCTTTTTTAGGTCTGATACTAGCCTGGTTTGTCGGAGAGAAGTTCTATTATCAGGGCCTTATGGGCTCCAGCGAAACCAGTGCCCGTCGCAAAGTCCTGAGTCACAAGGATTATCAGAAGCTGACGAACCCCTCATCGGCACTCTTTGCCTACATGCTTAAAGAAATCCGCCTGTTGTTGAGGACTCCAACCTATTTTATGAACAGTGTTATGACCAATCTGCTGGCCCCGCTTCTGATCCTGCTACCGTTTTACTTGCAGTCCCGCCGGGGAATCACCATGCCCTGGAGCAACCTGATGAATACGCCGCAAGGACAGAGCACTCTATTGGTTGCTGTGGTAGCTATCATATTATTTATAACAGGGTCCAACGCCATGACCGCCACTGCCATATCGCGTGAAGGCAAGGAATTCTATATCTCACGTTTCATACCCCTGTCATATAAACAACAGATCAGCGCCAAGATACTGTCTGCCTATATCTTCGGCGTGATCGGCGCTTTAATGATGATAGTGGCATCGAGGATCCTATTTCCGCAAAGCGTGCTCTTCATGGTACTGCTGCTGGGAGTCAGCCTGGTTGCCATAATACCGATATTGGAAGCCGGCTTGCTCATAGATATCCTGAGACCGAAGCTGGAATGGGAGAACGAGCAGCAGGCCTTCAAGCAGAATCTCAATGTACTGTTTTCCCTGCTGTTTGCCCTGATAATAGCTGGAGTAATCGTCTACATGGTCATTACCTTTTTCCATTCCCTGCTCTGGGCTGCTTTGTTTATGTTGACCTTTTTCACCGTACTGGCTGCCCTGCTCTATTACCTCCTAATGAATTGGGGTATTACGCTCTACCAAGAGTTAGAGTCCTAACCAATTATTTCAGTGTAAACATTTTCAAGAAGAATCGTGGAAAGGTACGCAGCATTGCCTTCGTATTTACTTATGATCAAGCATAGCAGGAGGAATCATATGAAGCGCATTGTGATATCATTCATAATAATAGCCTTATTATCCATTGCCGGTTGTACCGAAACCAGCCAGACACCATCCCCCAAGGATCTCCAGAGCGACTTCCAGAAGATCATGAACGAAAAGACCAGTCCCCAGGAGTTGATGGATTTTGCCAATAACCATATCTCCGTACTCCCCAAAGAATCTGCTAGCCGACTGGTTTTACGGCTCGAATCCATCCAGCGGGAACAAATCGAAGCCCGGACCGATACCCTGCTGAAGCCAGACACCCAGACCGCTCTGCAGCAATTTGATTTCAATAGTAGTCTGGACGAAATGATAGCTAGTGCTCGCGATGAAAAGCTTCTCGTTATTTTAAAGGAAACCAAGGCCAACGGGTTTAAGATAATTCCGCTGGAAGGCAACTATTATCCTATCATTGATTATGAACAGTACCAAATTTATCAGCCTTACGTAAATGAAGATATTAAGGCTTACATCGATATCGCTGCCAGCGAATCAACCCAGGCCTGTCTAAATGATGCCGCCATGACCATCACCTGGCCTGAACTGGCCAGGCGGGCCCTGCGTTCAGAGAAATTCATCACACAGTATCCCGATTCGGCCAGGATTGATGATGTGCGCCAGCAGCATGATATTTATGTAACTACTTATCTGTACGGGGCTAATAACACTCCGGCCTTCGATTACGACACTAAAATCCTCAATCAAAAGGCCCGGCAAAGTTATTACGAGACTGCCAAATCTTCCGGCCAAATAGCCGAAGTAATCAAACAATACCTTACCGTCCTGGAAAAGAATCAATATAAGCGGACCCCGGAGGTAGAGCAGTATCTGAAAGATGCAGAGAAGACCCTGCAAAGCACGAAATGATAAATTTCCTCTTGCCAAGCGACTGCGCGATGTCAGCGGGGACGTCTCCCCCGCTGATATTAAGATGCGTGCCTGCCTGTTGCAGTCGTGATAGAATGGTATAAACCAACAATCCTGGAGGCAGGCATGGATCTTTTACCGGTATTCGATATCCTTTTGAAATCATATGGTCAGCGCTATTGGTGGCCGGCGGAGACAGCATTTGAAATGATGGTAGGGGCTATCCTGACTCAAAATACTGCCTGGACCAATGTTGAAAAAGCAATTGCTGGCTTCGGCGACCGCCTGTATCCCGAATATGTAGCCGAGGCTGATTCTGCAGAACTGGCGGAAATCATCCGCTCCACCGGGTATTTCAATCAGAAGGTAATAAAGCTCAAAGCCTTGACGGCTTGGTTTGCTGGCTATGATTATGATGTGGAGCAGGCCCGGCAGGTCGATGGCGAGACCCTGCGCCGGGAATTGCTGTCGGTCCGGGGAGTCGGTCCGGAAACGGCGGATTCGATACTTCTTTATGCCCTGGATAAACCTTTTTTTATCATTGACACCTATACCCGGCGTATCCTCTACCGTTTGGGCTATGATATCCCCAAATCATATGACGAACTGCGCTTGATGATCGAAAGCCGCATTCCCCAGGATATCTACCTTTATCAGGAATTCCACGCCCTCATCGTTGAGCACGCCAAACGCCACTGCAAGAAAAAACCGGTATGCTCCGAGTGCCCCCTGGAGAAGCGGTGCCGGAAAAGAATAGAGTAAAACATCGATAATTATATTCTCAACCTTCGTAGTTGAAATATAATGCGCAACAGAGCTGGGTCAGGAATACGATTTATTGCCACAGATTAACACAGATTCACACAGATGAGATTTGAAGGACCCCGTCCTGTCATTGCGAGCGCAGCGAAGCAATCTTTAAGCTATGCAAGCCC
>Ga0123335_1002650_pt1 | contig 26198 bp, 16 predicted proteins | sample BiotimSIPDNA_2_FD_89707 | JGI IMG/M metagenome (GOLD analysis project Ga0123335, IMG submission 89707) | Anaerobic biogas reactor microbial communites from Washington, USA - Biogas_R2 time_0 SIP DNA | ecosystem: Engineered > Bioreactor > Anaerobic > Unclassified | place: Washington, USA...
GCGGAGAATGTAGTTGGTGGCTTCGATTACAATGTTTACTTGGATGTTTTCCACGATGATGGATCGAACACATGGGCGATCATATCGGCGTGGAATGGTGGAACTCACGATTGGGAGAAGACGTTCAGGTGCTATTGGCCCCAAAAGCCGATTGCGAAGATCCAGTTTTTCGTCCTGTTCCGCCGCGCTGCCCACGGCAAGGCATGGTTTGACGATTTTGAGTTGTACCGAGGCAATCCGGATTCCCAATTGGGCGAGTATTCGTTTCAGACATTGGCTCCGCTGTCGGAGAACGGGGTGTTCTTTGACGGCAAGTTTTTCCGCAAGGATGTCGAGTATGTCGCAAGCTTCAAAGATGCCTCCGGGAAGGAATTGGCCCGGACATCTGGCAAGGGCGATCGCATTCGTTGGCACGCCTTGATGGCAGCGAAGCCTGCAAGGCTTGACTTGAGCACCGAGGCGGCGGGGAATCGCAGGACCTACGAGTTGATAGTAGGGTTCGAGTCGCCTTTGCCTGAGAATCCAATCAAGTCCGGATATCGGGTTTGGACTGCCGATTCGATGACGAATGTCAGTCCTGTGACCTATCCGAAAAAGGATGCTCCCCTGTCGGCATTTATTGAATTGGCGAAGGCCGAGTATGAGAGCTTTCAGGTTTTGATCACCGCCGGTCCTCAGGCGATCAAGTCTGTGAATGTGGCATTGCCCGAGTTGAAGGATCGTGAAGGCACTATGTTTTCTGGCGATCTGAAGTGGGAGCGGGTAGGATACATTACGCGCCGTCGTCCATATTCCCGTCATCCTGATGGGTATGGAGATGGAGAGTTTTGGTTGCCTGATCCGTTGTTGCCAGCCAGGGAGTTCCTGGTTCATGGGAATGCGACTCAAGGCGTATGGGTCACCGTTCAGGCGAAGCGCGACTGCAAGGCAGGGCAGTACTTCGGCAACATCGAGGTCGTCGTGGACGGCGAGAAAACCAATGTCCCCCTGACAGTCAGAGTCTTTGATTTCGCATTGCCGACTACGTTCAGCTATCCGACGGCATTTTGCATTATGGATGGCTGGCTGTTTGATGCCTATCCCGATGGCGACTTGAATGCCCGCCGTCGCCAGGCATGGGACATCATGCTTGACCATCGCTTGAATCCTGACGACATTTCCCGTACCGAGCCACCTCGGATCGAGGACTTGCTGTATGCCCGCGAACGTGGAATGAACCGCTTCAATATCATGAATATGGTTCCAAAACCAAAAAGAAAACCGTTGTGGGTTTGTTATTCGGCAAAGGAAGTTTATACTCCTGAATTGTTCGAGGAGTTCAAGTCCCGCCTGGATCCGTATGTGGCGGAACTGCGGAAGCACGACTTGACCAAGCATGCGTACGTCTATGGCTTCGATGAACGCGGCGAGGACTACAATCCCATTATGGAAAAGATCCATAAGCTGGTCAAGGAACGGTATCCCGACGTGGCATTCTTCACTACCTCGATGATGTATAAGCAACTAAAGGCAAATCCCGGCAGGACGGATTGCTATGCCAATGACTGGTATTGTCCGCTGACGTCGGTTCACGACGATGAGTTGTCAGCAAAGTTGCGTGCCAAGGGGCATCAGGTTTGGTGGTACACGTGCTGCGGGCCACGGCATCCGCACGCGAATTTCTCAAGTATCGAGTATCCTTTCATCGAGGGGCGTGTGTTGGCATGGTTGAGTTATCAGCATCGCGTTGACGGCTTTTTGTTTTGGCACGTGAATTTGTGGCGCGGTCCGTATCGTTTTGACGAGTCGGTGTGTTTCCAGCCTGATTTCGAGTCGTCATCTATTGCGGGCATGGTTGGCGATGGTCAGTTTTTATATCCTGGTGTAGATGGTCCTGTTCCATCGATACGTTTGGCGAACATACGTGATGGTAGCGAGGACTACGATTATTTGAGTTTGTCAGGTGAATATGGTCGCAAATTATGCAGTGGTATAGCGACGACGATGACGGATTTCACCCGTGATCCTTCTCGTGTTCGCCAAATTCGTAGGCAGATCGGCGAAATGTTGAGCAAGAATAAATAAGAGGAATGCTATGAAACGGATTGGATTGTTTTTGTTGCTGTTGTCGTTTGTCGTTGTCGGGCAACCGATTCGGGTATGTAGTTTCAACGTGCGTTGTCCTGGAGATCGTGCTCCGAACAATTGGCAGGCTCGCGTGCCTCGGATGCGTGCCGTTCTTGACAAGTACAAGCTGGACGTAATCGGGATGCAGGAGATGACCGATCGTCAATTGAAGCCGTTGCTTGAAGATGGCGTGTACGAATCCGTCGGTGTCGGACGCAATGCCGATGGTGGTGGCGAAAAGTGCAACATTATGTTTTTGAAGAAGCGTTTCAGCTGTATTGACAGCGGGACATTTGCCTTGTCCGAGACTCCCGACAAGCCTGGTTCCCGTTCATGGAAGACGTCTTGCCCCCGGATTTGCACCTGGGCTCGGCTCAAGGACAAGAAAAATGGCAAGGAATTCGTGTTTTTCAACACGCATTTGGATCATGTCAGCGAGGAAGCCCGCGTGAAGGGATCCGCATTGATCTTGGAACGTTGGGACAGCATCGCCAAGGGATTGCCATGCTTCTTGACTGGTGACATGAACTGTCGGCCGAATTCGAAGGCAATCACGCAGATTAAAACGAAGCTGACGAATTCAAAAGACATCAGCGAGACGCCGCATGAGGGATCGATTGGTACGTTTCATAACTATCGATTCAATCCTGAAAAACCACCGACTATCGAGATTGACTATGTTTTCGTCAGCCAAGGAATCAAGGTTCTGAAGCATGTGACGATCAACGACCACGAGGGCAATGCTTTCCCATCAGACCACTTCCCGGTTATGGCTGAGGTGGAGTTCTGATCATGGGCATCCCCAGAAGACAGGCATAAAACAACCCCGTCACCCAAGAGTTTTTTGGGTGGCGGGGTTGTGTTTGTGGCGTGGTCAGTATGTTTTTTCCTGTCCGTTTTCGTCAATGTAGTAGTATTTCACTCCGTCGACTGTTTCCCAGGCTCCTCTTGTGAAGTCGGGGATTTCGACCGGCGCCCCGTTGAGGCGGGCAGACTGCAACGATGCCTGTGAGATTGCCGACCATGCTGCGCTGTCATAGACGTCTATGTCGAGCGGCAGTCCATTGTTAAGGCAATAGAGCAGCCTGAGGTCCATCACGGTATCCATTCCACCGTGTCCTCCGAATCTTTTCGCTTCCTCCAGGAATTTCTTGTAGATTGGGTGTCTGTTTTCCTCGAGTGTTTTCTTGACTTGTTCCGGTGTTTGGTCTTTTTCGAAGTTAGGAGCAAGCGCGAAGCGTTGCGGATATCCTTCTGTGAATCCCTTTGTCCCGTTGAGCAGGAATGCCCTGCTGTAGGGTCGTCTGAGCACCGTTGAGTAGAACAGGAGCATGGTCTTGCCCTTTGCTGTCCTGATGATGGATGTATTGATGTCCGGCCGTTGATATCCCTTCGCGTATTCGCTGTCCGGTCCGAGCTTTTCGACAATGACCTGCCTGAGTGTGAAGTCGGCGCTTGTCACCGAGTTGATTGTGTTCATCTTGTCTCCTCGGTTGATGCTGAGCCAATGTGCGATTGGTCCGAGTCCGTGGGTAGGATAGGAGTTTCCTTCGATGATTGGAGTCGATCTTGGCTTGCCGAGTTTTCTCCAATTGTCCTCGTCCTTGAAGTTGAATCTGTATGCTTCCATGTTGTGGAGATATCCCGCCTCGGCATGTACGGGTTCGCCGAAGAGCCCCTTGCCGACCATGTTCATGATCGTGAGTTCGTAGTCGCCGTAGTTGCAGTTTTCCAGCATCATGCAGTGTCTTTGCGTTTGTTCTGCGGTATCGACAAGCCTCCAGCAATCGCTGATCGTTCCTGCCGCCGGAACCTCAAGGGCGACGTGCTTTCCGTTTTTCATTGCTTCGATGGCGATTGGGACATGCAATCCTGGCGGGGTGGCGACATAGACCAGGTCCAAGTCGTCACGTTTGCAGATGACCTTCCAGTCGGTCGAGCCTGTATAGTAGTCAACTTTATAGGGGTAATTTTGCTTGTCGAGTTGCTGCTGTACGGCATCGAGTTTTCGTTGATACAGGTCGCAAGCGACCTTGACGGTTGCCTTTTCCGGGAATGCCGCGAATCTAAGCAACGCCCTGCTGCCTCGTTCGCCGACGCCGATGAAGGCGATCCTGACATTGGCGATGGGCGGAACACGCAATCCCAGGACGCTTTTCTGTCCTGGTTGACGTTCTGGAACAGGGAATGAAAAGGGCTTTGGCGCCTCTTGGGCAAATGAGGAAAAACAGAACAATAGCAACAAGGACAACTGGCAACGGTGTGACATACGGGATTCTCCTTAAGATTGTTTGATGTTGGTAAAGCTGATCGGTAAAAAAACAATAATTATAGGTCTAACACGAAATGTCAACAAAATGGACTTTCCCCATCCAGCATTCAACCTAAAAAAAGCGGTTGACGCCATGACAACAATTTAAGTACTGGCACCCGGGGTGCTCGTACTCAAGGGATGTCGCCGCTGAAGCGGCGAAACTGGGGCGTTCCCAGTTGGGACGGGTCGGCCATATTTGCCCTGCTACCGAACACGACGGTTTTAGGTACTGGCACCCGGGGTGCTCGTACTCGGGCGGTGTCGCAGGTCAAGCGGCGAAACTGGGGCGTTCCCAGTCGGACAGGTCGGCCAGATTTGCCCTGCATTCATCATTCAGTATTCGTCCTACGAGGGAGATACGAGTGTGATTTCGGTGTTGCCCTGCCTTGACAAAAAGGATGGTTTCAAGTAGAGTAATCTTTTAATTTTTGGGTGTCGTTCTTATCTAATCAGGAGAAGCAAGATGCAAGCACGTTTCCCGATGTTGTTCTTGATGCTGAGCCTCGTGGGTCTAGGCGCTGAATTGGTTCGGAATGGCGGCTTCGGGGGTGGGAATGCGACCTATGGGGAGCTGCCACTCGAATGGAAGTTGCTTTCCGGGCAAGCTGGTAGTCTTGTTTACGTGAATGACGATGGTTTGGGTGACAGCCATTCGTTGCGTGGCAACGATACCGGGATCGTGGCTCAGGTAGTCGAGTTGAGGGGCGGTGTGACCTATCGCTTGTCCGCGAGTTTGAAGGACGCCGGCGGGAAGCCTCAGGTTCAGGTGTTGGATGGCGAAGGGCAGGTGCTTTGCGGGATTGGCGGCGATGGCTTGCAGTCTCAGGTCTGGGAGCGTTGCCAGGTCGCCTTTGAAGGTGGCAAGGCAGGTCGTCATACGGTACGGATTCTGAGCTTTGGCAAGTGCTGGATTGACGATGTGTCCTTGGTTGACGATGTCGTTGCAGTTGCCGAGCCTGCTAAGGGTGTGGAGGCTGGTACCGGGAAGTTGGTGAATCTGGCCTTGGGGTGCAAGTACGAGTTGAGTCCGACGCCCAATTACGGGTATTGCCGCGATGTCGATGACATAAAGCAGTTGACCGATGGTGTTTATACGGTTGGGTATTTTTGGACTCAGAAATCCACGGTCGGTTGGCGTAGTTCGACCGTAAGCACGGTGACCGTTGACCTTGGTTCCGAAAAGCCGATCCGTGGCTTTTCATGGAATACGGCAGCCGGTGTGGCGGGAGTGACCTGGCCAAAGGCGATCCTGATTTTCGTCAGTTCAGATAAGAAAACCTGGCATTGGCAAGGGGATTTGGTGATCCGAAGCAATGAGGTCAACGGCAAGCCGCCAGCGGGCAAGTATGCCGTCCATAGATATCATGCGGAGAACTTCTCGACGAAGGGGCGTTGGGTTTGTTTCCAGGCAATCAATTCACCCTATGCATTTGTCGATGAAGTCGAGGTCTATGAGGGACCTGCGGAGAATATGACTCGCCCGATCGGTGGAAAGACCTATACGGACACAAAGTCTCATCATCTGGAGACCCTGATCCAGTCGTTGCTTTTGAGCCAGCTTGTTGATCTTCGCGAGCGTTCGAAGGGGTATGGCGAATCGGTCCATGGTTTGGTCGATGTTGAACTGAAGCGTTGCCGCGAACAGATTGAGGCGATGCCGGTTCCCGAGATGGAGTCGTTCCGCAGCATCGTTCCGTTGGGTTCGGTACATGAATCCTTGTTGTCGGCGAATCGTCATTTGCTTCGTGCCGGCGGTATCAAGGCTCCGATGTTTTGGCGTAACAATCGCTGGGACAACCTTGATATGTTTGAGGTGCCAAAGCCTGGAGTTTCCGTGGAGCCGTTGGTTGTTGAGTTGATGCGCAACGAGGTTCGTGGGGAAACGGTGAACATCGCGAATCCCTTGGACAAGGCGTTGGATTGCCAAGTTTCGGTGTCGGGCTTGCCGGATGATGCCGGGGTTGACATCCGTCAGGTTTTGTACACTGCTACGAAGGAAGAAGGCGTGATATCGGCGGCATTGAAGCCATTGGAGGACGGCAAGCTCCGTTTGCTTTCAGGAATCAGCACGCAGTTGTGGATTTCGTTCAAGCGTCCTCAATCGAAGGCAGGTCGCTATGACGGGAAGTTGCATTTGAGTTGGGATGGCGGTTCGATGGAGTGTGGTTTGTCGCTAATCGTCCATGATCTTGACATGCCTTCGAATCCCTCGCTCCATTCAGGCGGGTGGGACTACACGAACCTAAAGGGAAACTACTACAGGAACCCCGGAAATCTGGAAGCGAATCTGGCGATGATGCGAGAAATCTATGTTGACAGCCCCTGGGGAACCGGTGCTACCGCGCCGGCAGGCGGAACGTTTGACGAGGAAGGCAACTTGACCGATGTCGCAAGCCTCGATTTCAAGAAGTGGGACGAATGGGTGGACATGTGGAAGGGGGCGCGAAACTATTGCGTGTTCCTCAGTGTGTCGGACAAGTTCCGTGGCGAACCGATGGGCACGCCACGTTTCGAACGGATGATCGATGGGTACTTCCATGCCTGGACAGACCACATGGAAGCGCAGGGATTGAAGGGCGAACAGCTGCTCGTGTTGCTGTGCGACGAGCCGCCACTGCACAATTGCCACGAGATCATCAAGGTCTGGGGACAGGCGATGAAGAAGGCCAAGGTCACCTGCAAGATCTTCGAAGATCCGATTTGGACGGATGTCGATAAGGCGGATGCGGACATGTTCGAGGTTTGCGACATCATCTGCCCCAACACGGTTCATTGGGTGATGGGCGGCAAGAAGTTCCGCGACTACTATTTGGCTCAGCAACAGAAGGGACGCGAGTTGTATTTCTACTCGTGCTCAGGACCTGCCAAGTTGCTTGACCCGATTACGTACCATCGCCTCCAGCACTGGGTTTGCATTGCGATGGACGGCAAGGGGGCGTTCTATTGGGCATTGGGTTGCGGTGGCGGCGGCAATTCGTGGCAGACGTTCCTGCAACCTGGCACGGAGTATTCGCCGTACTTCGTCGGCAAGACGGATGCGATGGAAGGGAAGCATAGCGAGGCAATCCGTGAAGGCGTTCAGGATTACGAATACTACCAAATGCTGAAGGCGAAGGCGGCAAAGCTAAAGGCGGCGGGGAAATCGGCGAAGCGCATCGAGGATTTCCTTGCCGAATCCGCCTGGCGTGCCTTGAAGCCGTACATAGACGACGGCGAGGGAAAGGCGCCAAAAGCCTACAATTCATGGAGCGAGCCACGCGACAGGTCGAGTTTTGATCGTATTCGCCTTGAGGCATTGCGGCTGCTTGGCGAATAATGAGTGATTGAGTTAGGACACAGGAAAAGGAACACAAGATGGACAAACGGGAATGGTTCAAGTCGGCTAAGTTTGGCATGATGATTCACTGGGGGTTGTACAGTCTCCCGGCGGGCGAGTGGAAAGGCGCTCGCATGCCATACATTGGCGAATGGGTTCAGCAATACTTCCGTATTCCGAATGCGGAGTACCATGCGTTGGCGCCCGCGTTCAATCCGATACTGTTCAACGCTGACGAATGGGTGCAGCTGGCGGTTGACGCCGGAATGAAGTACATGGTGATTACGTCCAAGCACCACGATGGCTTTGCAATGTACCATTCCAAGGTCAGCAAGCTCAACATCGTCGATGCGACTCCGTTCAAGCGCGACGTGATTGGCGAATTGGCCGAAGCCTGCCGCAAGCACGGAATCAAGTTCGGATTGTACTACTCCCAGGATCTTGATTGGTCTGAGCCGAATGGCGGTGGCTATACACGGGGGAAGACTTGGGGCAGGGGAAGCGCGGGATGGACCAACGACTGGGATTTCCCAGACAACGAAAACAAGAACTATACCCAGTGCTACGAGGCGAAAATCAAGCCGCAGGTGAAGGAAATCCTGACCCAGTACGGGGATTTGTGCCTGATCTGGTTTGATACGCCAACCACGTTGAGCCTGGAACAGAGCAAGGAATTGGCGGATATGGTTCACAAGTACCAGCCCAATTGCCTGGTCAATTCGCGGATTGGCAACGGAATGGGCGACTATCGCTCCATGGGGGACAATGAGATTCCTGACGAGACGATGCCCGAAGGGCTGTTCGAGTCTGCCTGTACGATCAACGATACATGGGGATATAAGAGCTTTGACAACAACTGGAAATCCGCCGATAGGATCATCGAGCTGAAGGAGCACTTGAATGCCCGTGGCTTGAACTATCTGCTCAATGTCGGCCCCGACTATTTGGGTCGCATTCCTGCTCCGTCGGTTGAGGTATTGCGTCAAGTTGGCCAGCGTTTGTCTTGACGGCTTGGTCGTCCGTGTCGTCTTGCCTTTGGGTAAGGATTGCAAGCGTGATCCATATCCATCGTTTTGAGAGGAGATCGTCCCAGAGGCAGGCGACTGCAAGTGCCGCGATGAATGCTCCGGCGTAGATTGCTTTTCGTTGGTTCCATGCCAAGGCGATGAATGCCGCAATGACCAGCAGCGTAGCCGGGATTCCGTAGAAAGCCGCCAGGTTCAGGTATTCGTTGTGCGGGTCGATGAATGTGGCGTACATCTCAAGGTTCTTGGTCGTCCCGTACTGTTCCAATGTTTTCCTGATGCTATTGACGTCAGCAAGTTTCGGGTATGTTTTTTTGATGCCTTCCGGGCTTTGTCCCAGCAGGCAGGTTCTGGCGTTGATGAAGGGCATTTTTGCATAGACGACTTGGTGGATGGCGTACATTCCCGGTGTTGAGTTGATGAAGGGCGGGGTGGATTTGAGGGGGAATGTGACGAAGAGAACCGTGGTTTCGCAGACGATTGCGGAGCAGAGGAAAATGGCGATTGCGACGAATCGGCGCACCTTTTTCGAGCACACGGGCAGGTTGTGGACCAGGAAAGCAAGGACGATCGCCTGGGTCAGGATGGCGTGCTTGCTCAAGGTTGCCGCCAAGGGAACAAGAGTGGCGGCAATGGCGACAAGTATCGCAATCCATTGGGATTTCGATGCATGTTTAAGTTTTGGTTGCAAGCCCAGAAGGGCGAGAGCCATAGGAAGCGGATAGAACGAACCCAGGGTATTTGGGTTTTTGAAGAGGAAGGCGTAGCGGCGTTCCAGGAAGCTGAGATTGCTGTTGACTTGGTCGGGGCTGATGAAGGCGAAGCCCGTGTCGTTGATGCCCAGGCATTGGGATGCGAAGGCGTCGTAGCACCAGCCAAGCAGGATGGCACTTAGGATCGCAACGCCCGAAATCAGCATCGTCTTCCTGGAAAGGGGATGCTCGCGAAAGGCGACGAACAAGACGAATAGATAGGCAAGGACGGCGAGATTGTACCCACTTTCGCCCCCTTGGGGAAGATGGCTGATGGTAACCAGCCCCAGGCAGCAGAGCATGGCCAAAAATGGGGAGTAGGGAATGCGGACAAGTGAACGGTAGTCCCGGTTGGCAAGCAACGACAGGGCAATCAAGGGAGCCAGAAGGTCGGCGGCCAGAAGTGGTCCCAAAATCGGAAGATGACAGGATAAAAGTCCCAGGTATGCGACTAGAAGCAAGGGACAGGATTTGGCTAGGAATGAAGTGACCATGCGGGAAAGCCGTGTGAGTGCGTGAATCGGAGTGAAGAATGTCGAGTTTTGTGGAAAGTTTGACTGCTGAGGAGCGACGTCAATCTCGTCGCAATGCGTACGCATCGACCTGGTTTGGCTGCTTTGCCGACTTGATGCACGAGAGCAGTGCGTTGATCATCTTGTACTTGGCGATGTTGGGTTCCAGCGGGACCTTGACGATGCTTTGCACCAGCTTGTCCGGCATAGTTTCCGTGTTTTTATTGATACCGATGTCATCGATTATCGATTGTTTTGGGGTCAAGCGTATTGTCCTATGGTCCTGCTTGCTGGGTTGCTTGTCATTTTTCGTGATGGGTTTGGCGCCTTTTTTCTCGTATGGATTCGGCCCTTGGGTCGTGTTGTTCAGTTGCTTTGTCTTTTTTGTATCCAAGACATTGTGGATTGGGTGCTGGTATCCGATTTTGACGGATGTGTTGTTGCCTGAGGAGCGCGGCGACTTTTTCGGCTTGATGCGTTTCAGCTACCACATTTTGGCATTGGTTGTGTTTTTCCTGTTGGGCTTGGTGATGGGCAAGAACCCGCCTTTTTGGTTGATGCAAACGTGTTTTTTTGTGACGGGTATTTTGTTGATGGGGCGTTACGTATTTGTGTCCCGGATACGGATTTCGCCTCATGTTCCAGCTCGCACCGATATCCGTCGTGCGTTTAGGATATCGGTGCAGAATGGGCCTTTGGTCGGCTTTTCCAACTACATTTGCTTTGTGCTGATGGCGTTTTCCTCCGTGTTGCCGCTGTCGCTGCTCTACTTGAAGAAGGGATTGGCTTTTGATGACAACATGGTTCAGTTGATATCGACGAGCGGGATAGGCGGTAGCGTCATTGCGTACTTGCTCTATGGTTGGTTATGCCGCAAGCTGGGTGTTAGGAACATTCAGTTGTGCGTTCATGTTTTGTTTATCGTATTGCCGTTGGCGCTATTTTTTCTTGGCGGCGTCAAGACCGGCATGGCGATTTGGATGACGCTGATCCTGTTCATAGGCAATTTCGCCTACGCCTGTTTTTGTTGCGTCTTTTCCCAGGAGGCGCTTGCGTTGGCGCGTCCTGGGAATTCGACGATGGCGACGGCGTTCAGCCAGACTTACCAGATGATTGGAATTGGAATAGGGCGGTTGTTTGCCTCGATGATGCTTGACAATGGGATTTTGTCATCGCACTGGAAGTTTTTTGAGCTTGAGTTCAACCATTACCAGACGCTGTTCTTGCTTTGTGGCCTTGGCGCCATGGTAAGCCTGTGCCTGGTCTTCCTGCTTCCCAGCGTTGTTCCGAAGCGCGAAGACTACTACAATCCCTGAGGTGTTCAGCAGGATTTCCGGATCCTGAAGTTGTTCAGCAGAATGTTTTGCGCGTTTTGGAAGCGGATGTTGGCGTTGGAGCCGTCGTCCTTTCCGGGAATAGCCCTCAGTTCGATGTCAACGTCCGTGAATTCCAGGTCCGAAACATTTTGCTCCGGCAAGGCGACGACTGACGGCGGACGGTCCGAGACGGCCTGGACGCCCCTGAACGCGATTCGCCTGACGTAATCCACCTTGGCGTCCGGCGCGAGGCGGATGTTGAGAAGCGGACCATGCGTGTCTGCGACGATATTGGAGACCGATATGTTTTCGACCGCGAAGGGTTCGACTTCCTTCGGTGGCGGGAAATCCCCGTATCTTGGCGGATCGGGCTGTGGGTTGCGCATCGGCGGGACGATGATGGAGAATCCGTCCCTGCTTTCCTTGATGACGAGATTGGAGAAGGTGCAGTTTCTCTGTATGCCGTCATGGGTCCAGCCGATTCGTACTGCGGAGGTTGAACTTTGGAGGATGCAATTGGTGACGGTGACGTTCTGGCAAGGGATCGATTTGTCAAATTGCTCTTGCATGCCCCTGACGATGATGCAGTCGTCCCCGGTTGAGATGTCGCAATCCGAGACCCTGCAATTGTCACATGAACCGAAGTGAATGCCGTCTGAGTTCGGCATCCTGAGGTCGGCCCGCATGGTGACGCCCCTGACCAGGACCCGCTGGCAATTCAGGAACCAGGTGAACCAACCGGCGGGATTGGTCAGGAAGAGATCCTCCAACCTGATATCGGTGCAGCCGACGAAGAAAAGGCCTCGCCCGGGAATCATCGTGTCGGACTTGCGCTTCCAATGTCCTGCGAAGGGCTTGAGTTCTTCATCGACGTTGATGAATGTCGTGCCCTGGAAGTCGATTTTGCCTTGTCCAACGATAGCGATGTGTTGTTCACCTTCGGCGTAGATGACGCAACGCCTGTTGCCACGGAGCGCGTAATCGACGTCCCAAACATCATTGGGTTCGATAAGCGGGTATTTTTCGGGATCCGAGCCTGCGAGGAGCGTAGCGTTCCATGCGATTTCCAGCCTGACGTTTGATTTGAGCCTCAGCGGGTAGAAGAGGTACGTTCCGTCGGCGACCAGCACTGTGCCTCCGCCGTTTTTGTTGCATTGGTCAATCGCTTCCTGGATTGCCTTTGTGGAATCGAATTGTGGATCTGGGGACGCGCCGTAATCTCTGATGTCGTAGATAGATTTCATGTTGTTCCTTTACCAGTTTAAACTCCAGTTTACCAGTTTACCTTGTCTGGATGGTTGCCCGATTGTCCGAAATCCGGAAGCTTGTCAATGAGTTCAAGGTCTTCTTGATCGAGGCTGAAGTCGAAGAGTTCCAGGTTTTGCTTGATCCGTTCCGGGGTAACGGATTTTGGGAGCGGGCATGTGTTGATCTGGAGTGCCCACCTGAGGCAGACTTGCGCGACTGACTTGTTGTGCTTTTTCGCGATCTTGGCGAGATTTTCGTCATTGAGGATGCGTCCTGATCCCAGTGGGCTCCAGGCTTCGACGACGATGCCGTGCTGCTGGCAGTACGCCCTGGCTTCCAGCTGCCTGCAACCTGGATTGAGTTCGATTTGGTTGACCATTGGGGTGACTTCTGTTTCCATCAATGCCTTCAGGTGGTGCGGCAGGAAGTTGGAGACTCCGATCGCCTTGATTTTGCCTTGCTTGTAGAGCTCGGTCATCGCTCTCCAGGTATCGAGGTTGATCTGTTCCCAATCCTGGAATCTATGGAATGAGGCGGGCCAATGGATCAGGTAGAGGTCGAGGTACTCGAGTTCCAGGTTGTCCATGGTCTGCTTGAACGTCTCGAAGGCGCTGTAGTATCCGCGCTTCGAGTTGGGGAGCTTGGAGGTGACGAAGATCTCCTCCCGGGGGATGCCGGAATTTCGGACTGCGATTCCGACGCTTTTCTCGTTCCCGTAACCGGCTGCCGTGTCGATGTGCCGATATCCGAGTTCCAGTGCCGTTGAGACTGCCGTGATTGCCTGGTCTCCCTCTTTAGACTGCCATGTGCCGAATCCGATCTTTGGCATTTGGACGCCATTGGGCAGGCGTACTGTGTCGTGTTTTGTCTGCATTTTTGGTGTCTCCGCGAAGTGTTTTTCAAGTTGAATGAAACAGGTTGTAATCCAGTGACTACAATGTACTGATTTCGGGAAAAATCAAGGAAAAGTTGGGTGAAAAATAGAATTGGCTGAAAAATGGAATATAGTTATGTTTTCTGCCTGGTTCAGGCAGTGAGGTAATCCGGCTGTTTGGGTTGGCCGGATTGTGTAGTAAGTTCAAAATAAAGAGGTTTAGGATGAAGAAGGTATTCTCAGCAATCGTTTGTGCTTTGGTGTTGGTTTCCTTGGTTGGCTGCAAGAAAGCCGAACAGGCTTCTGGTGGTCGTTTGGAGAAACTCAAGTCAGCCGGCAAGATTGTGGTTTACACGAATCCCGAGTTTCCTCCATACGAGTATGTTGGCGAAGGCGGCAAGATTGTCGGCTGCGAGATTGACATTGTGCACAAGATCGCCGATCGCATTGGCGTGGAGGCCGAGTTGGTTTCGGCGGAATTCGACAGCATTATCGGCGCTGTCCAGGCTGGCAAGGCGGATTTGGGCGCCAGTGGCTTCACGATCAACGACGAACGCAAGGAAAAAGTCGATTTCAGCGATCCCTTCATCGTGTCGGTCCAGTACCTGGTCATTCCCGAAAACAGCCCGATCGCCAAGGTCGAGGACTTTGCTGGAAAGAAGATCGCCGGCCAGAACGGAACCACGGGATTCATGATGGTCGAAGACGCGATCAACAAGGGCATCCTCAAGGGCAAGGGAACCGAACTCAAGTCCTACAACAATGCGCCTGACGCAGTCGTCGCCATGAAGAATGGACAGGCTGACGCAGTCGTCATCGACGAGTTGGTCGCCCAAATGCTCGCCAAGAAGAACCCGGGCATGAAGACAATCCCAATGGTCAAGGCTGACGGCCAGGGACTCGATGCCCCCGAAGAATTCGGCATGATCGTCGCAAAGGGAAACCAGGACATCATCGACATCATCAATGAAGTCATCAAGGAAATGAAGGCAGACGGCTCACTGACCAAGTCCTTCGAAGTCCATCAGGAAGCTTCATCGAAATAAAACCATAACTGATTACAACTAAAGCCTTGGCAATCCTAACCGTTGCCAGGGCTTTTTTATGCCTGGATCTAAGGCGAATTTACTTTGAAGCTTCGCTATTGTCGCAATGTCGAATCGCTTGACTGATTCTTAACGTCTGCGTATATTAGATTTCTGAATTGCCAGAAAGCATTACAGGAATTGAAATGTGCAGAATATCTTTGGTTCATCAGGAGGCTTATGATGAAGAGATTCAGTTTGTGTTTTTTGCTGTTGTGTTGTGCAGCGTTTGCAAAGGAATGGACGATGTTGTTCGACTTTAGGGGAGGGCAGCTCAATGGCTGGAAGGGGAACTTCGATGTTAAGTCCCTGACAGCGACGGAGGAAGGGCTGCATGCGGTCAGTAGCGGCGGCATTGACCCATGGATCGAAGGACCAGTGATTCCCAAGTTGCCGGCGCCGGGGAACTATGACAAGATCGTGCTGGAAGTATATGTGAAGGCTACGGGAGGCAGCCTGGAGTGTTTCTTCGGACCGACGTTTACCGCCCCCAATGCAGTGAACATCATGATACCGAAACGTCGGGAATGGTGTCTGGCATCAGTGATAATGAAGCCGTTGAAGGAGGGATATCGCTTGCGCCTCGATCCTCCTGGGGGCCCCGGGGAGACGACAGTGGGCTTCATTCGAGTTCGTCCCTTGGATTCGAAATATTTGCCTGAGTTTCCTCGTCCCGAGGTGGTGGAACTTGTCGCTGGGGCGAAGGCATTGTCGTCCGGCACGTTGATGATTCGCCACAATCCCGGGCAGTGGGATGGGTTTGTGTTCGAGGTTGACGGCAAGCCTTTCGGCAGTTCCCATTCGCGTCCCCAGTTGGTGACCCTGGTTGATGGCAAGGCCAATGTGATGGAGCTGAAGGATGCCAAGACGATGGTCGAAACGTCGGCAGGGCAGCTTGACGTCACTTCGACTTTTGTTGATGCCGACGGCGCAACGTGGATCGCAACCCGGCAATTCAAGGCGGCGAAAGGCGACTGCATGACGGTGACGACGTCCTTTGTCTGCGATCGTGACAGGCAGGTGCTTCACGTGCCATGGTTGACCCTGTTCCCCGGATATGGAGCATTCGGCGGTAGCAAGACCCAGGCGATGCTGGCCGGCGTCGAATACCTGGTTGACGAGCCGTCGTCGGACACGAAAGACGTGATTGTTCCCTCCAAGGCGAATCGCATCATGGTTGACGACTACAAGCTGTGCTTTCCGCTGATGGCCATTTCCCATGGCAAGCGCTGGTTGTCGCTGGATTGGGAATATGACAAGTTCCCCGCTACGGTTTTCGATACTCCGGATCGTCTCTTCAAGACGGGAAGCCACCTGTTTGCCTTGTGGTCGCCGGGAACTCGCGAAGAACGTCTGGAAAACGACTTCAATGTATATGATCCAATCACGTGGAAGGCTGGCGAACGCAAATCATTGACTGCCACATTGACTTGTGGCAGCGGTGACGGCACGATGGCGACAGCGATCGACCAATATACCAAACGCAATCCTTTGCCGCCTGTCCCCGAGTTCGAGAATGGCTTCCAAGGTGCCCTGGAATTGGCGGCCCAAGGGTGGTTGGATTCCGCAATTCTCGAGGATGGCAAGTGGCGGCACGCCTGGGTGCCGGGAACGGGATTCGGGGCGGTAAAGGCATACGATGCCATTGTGATGCTGGATTACATCGCCACAAAAACCAAGGACAAGGCGCTGGCAACACGAGCCAAAAAGGCGGTGGAGGAGTTTTTGCCTCAGTTTGGCGGGAGTGTCTGGGGAGGTGTTGTTACCCACGACTTCAACAACTTGTTCAGCTTCCTGTATGGTTGCCAGACGTCGCGCTGGCTGAATGAAGTCATACCAGGCGCACGTGATTCGATGGCCAAGAACTTCCGCGAGGATGGTTCCTACAAGTATGTCGCCTCGCCGCCTCCGCAGAAGGATTATGGGATTACCCATTGGACTGACCATGCCAACGGATTGACGGCGACACGGCTGAAGCAGGCGTCGCGCATGGCCATGGCGACTGGAAACAAGCAGTATCGAGACGAGTACGTCAAGCTGGTTGACAAGATGCTTGAGCTGTATCGTGGCGATGTGCCGCGTGGTGCGCAGACTTGGGAAATCCCGTTGCATACACCGGATATTTTGGCATCGGCTTACTTCGTAACGCATTGTACGTACGCCTATCGGATCACCGGCAAGAAGTCGTACTTGGACGAGGCAGAGTACTGGGCTTTGACAGGCATTCCCTTCGTGTATTTGGTTCATCCTGTTTCGCATTTGAATCCTGATGGTGTTTATGCGACCATCGCGGTGTTTGGCGCCACGGGGTGGACCTCGCCGATGTGGGTCGGCTTGCCGGTACAGTGGTGCGGTGCTGTCTATCGAAATGCCTTGTACGAGTACATCGACGACTTGGACAATGCGGAACGCAAGGCGTTTTGGAAGCGGATCGCGGATGGCATTACGCTCGCTGGACTCCAATTTTCCTACCAGGAGCGGGACAACGACAGCCCCGATATGTTTGGCTTGTTGCCTGATGCGTACTTCCTCAAGTCCAGGGGAAAGGGGGCGCCGTCAATCAATCCAGGTACCATTATGAACACGATGCCAGAGGCCTATGGCGAGACGCCGATCGGATATGTCCGTGCTGTAGGAAATGGGGTCTTCGTCCATGCCTTGGGTGATATCAAGCCCAATGGAGCAAAAGCCATAAGCCTGGATCTGTGGCCGGCTAAGCCGACTGAAGTGCTGGTGTCCGGCATCCAGGATGAACCCGTGACGGTGACGTGGCAGGGCAAAGAGATCTCCGTCGTTTGGAACGAGGAACACAAGGCGATGATCGTCACTCTTCAAGGCAAGGGTCAGCTTAAATGGTAATGCGAGGTAAGTCAACGATGAAAAAGTCGCTGTTTGCAATAGGTTTGCTGCTATGCGTTTCGATGTTTGGTCAAATCGGGCAGCAGATAAGTTTTTTGGATTTGACACGCGATCGAGCTTCTGTAACGATGCATCGGATGGAGGTCGAGAACCAGTCTTATTCGTATGGTCCCGTGGAGGGCGTTGACCAGGCCTTGAAGATTAATTGGACTCAGACCCGGTTTGGCCGATTCGAGGTTTTCTTTAGCCGCCAGGTCAGAATGCCGTTTTTTTCAAAGGCGACATTCAAGGTCGATGTCTTCATCCCTGAAAATTCGTCCTTGCTCACATTCAATCTAAGGTTGATCGACCGTGAAAATGAGATTTTCCAGTTTAGGGTTGAAAAGCAAGGGCTCAAGGCTGGGTGGCAGACCTTGGATTTCCACGTTGACACAGCCTATGAAAAGTATCTTACCTGGGGCGGAAAAAACAACAAGAAGCTCGATGCCCCGATACGGCTTTACGGGATTGCCGCAGACTTTGTCAGGTCCGAGAAGGACGAATTGGTGAATTGGATGGCGGTCAAGGGTGCGTCAATCGTTGTGACCGAGGATTGTACGCCGGGTTCGATTGGCTTGGAGACCGGAAATCCGATCCATGTCTTGCGTCCAGGCGAGGAGGGACAGTTGGCGTTAATGGTCAAGAACGATACGTTTCGTCAGATGAAGGGGACTGTTGAATTCAAGGTGGAGGATTGCTTTGGCAACCAAATCGAAGAGGGGAAACGCGCGGTCAACCTCGGCATTGGGGATCACCACGGCTTCAAGCTGACTGCACCGAAGTTGTTCGGGACTTACTACGTCCATTGCGTCCTGAATGACCAGGATCCGAAGGTTGAACAGGTGAAGAAGACAGTGCGCTTCGCCTATATGGTTCCCGCAGGCCCTACACCTGGACGCGGGAAGGGATTCCTCTTCGGAGTCTGTTCCCATCCCCAGAGATATTCCCGTGCCGACCAGGAGAAGGAGGCGATGGCGGCGGCATGGTGCGGTGTCAAGATCATGCGCGAAGACATCAACTGGCAACGAATGCAACCCAAGGAGGACGTGTGGGCATTCGATTCCTTCGACTTTACCCAGGCGATCTTCGAGAAGTACGGCATCGAAATCGAGGCGATCTACTCCTATTGCGCTGATTGGGCAAAGGCGAAGGACTGGAAGCCGCTGGATCCAACCAAGCGCGGAAATCCCCGCCCCGACTACGGTCATTGGGGACGCTTCTGCGCCAAGTTCGCCGAACGCTATCGCGGCAAGGTCCATTATGTCGAAGTCTGGAACGAACCGGATTTGTTCGGATTCGCCAATTTCTCCGCCGAGGAATACATCGAGATGATGAAGATCGCCTATCGGGAGACCAAGAGGATGGCACCCGAGATGACTGTTCTGACCGGCGGTTTCACTACAACCAAGCCCTTCGCTCGCTTCAACGACCCCGATCACATGGACAAGTGCCTCACCCTTGGACGAGGCTCGTACGACGTGCACGCCTTCCATGGGCACGGACGGTACCTTGGATATCGCGATAGGATCGGCACCTTGCTGAAGCTGCGCAAGGACCTGAAGGTCACAGCGCCCTGGTACGCCAATGAGACAGCCAATCCCTCAACCGATGGTGGAGAGTACTTCCAGGCTATCCAGCTGTTCCAGAAGTTCCTGTTCAGCTGGGCGCGTGGATCAATCGGGTACAATTGGTACGACCTGCGTAACGATGGCTTCGACTTGACATACGGAGAACATAACTTCGGATTGATTACATTCGACTTCTACCCCAAATGCGCCTATCCGACATACAATATGCTGGCAACCCTGTTCACGCAGGCCGAGTATCTCCAGGACCTTGATTTGGGCGAAGGCGACCAGGACGCCTTCGTGTTCCGTGCCCGCAACGGCGATCTCCTGATCCCAAATTGGAATAACGAGCGTTCCATCAATTCCAGGATGGTTTTGCTGACAGGCATCACGGGCGAGGCGTCGATGGTCGATATGTTCGGCAACGAACAGCCGCTCCCTGTCGAAAATGGAGCTGTCGTGCTGAAGGTTGATCGTCAGCCGGCGACCCTATGCCTGAAAAACCAGAAGGAACTGCCCGTGGCTGCAGGGGATGTCTTCGTGACGCGGAAACATAGCGAGATCCTCAAGGGCGGTAGCAACGTATCCAAGTCCTTCCAACTTCGCCAGCAGGATTTCATGATCATTCCCGGGCAGGAATCCACCTTGGCGTTCCAAATGTCAAATCCGACTCCTTCGGCGATGGAGGCGACGATTGCCGTCAAGCTGCCGGAGGGACTGAGCCTGGTGTCGGGCAAGCAGGGGAAGGTGTCGATTCCGGCGAAGTCCGACTATGCGGCGACTTTCGGGTTGGCTGCTTCACCATCCTTCAGAAGCGGGACGATTGTGGTCGATGCCTCCTTGGGCAAGCTTTGGAAAGATCAGGTCAGCATTCCCGCAGATAGCGTTGCGCTGATTGGTGATGCTCTGCCTCAACATCCGCAGTTTGTGTTGAATCGTCGTGATCAGAACACGAAGCTGGTGGTTGAGGCAGGCGACCTGCAGCACTTGACCTGGGCAGGACCAGCCGACTTGTCCGCCGAAATCCGCTTGGCGGCGAAGGACGAAAAGCTGATTCTGGATGTGATCGTGAAGGATGACAAGCATGTCCAGCCTTTCAAGGGATTTGACGTGTGGCAAGGAGATAATATCCAATTCGCATTGAACCTGGGAACCGAACCCTACTACGAATTCGGATTGACACGCCTGGCCGACGGCAAGCCCGAGGCCTTTGTCTTCTTAGCGCCCAAGGATGTCAAGCCCGTCATCAACTTGGAGACCTCCCGTGACGAGGCCTCTAAGACGACGCATTATGTCGCCACGATTCCGTTCGATCAAATCGGAATGACAGCGCAAATCTTGCGGGACGGATTCCTCTTCAATATCCTGGTCAACGACAATGACGGCGACATTCGCGAGGGCTATCTGGCATTGGCGCCTGGCATCGGTTCCCACAAGTCCACTCGAAACGCGGCGGTCGTCAAGCAGAAGTAATCGCTTGACCCTAACCGCAAAATCAACACAAAGCCAGAGCGAAATACAGTGCGTCAGTTTAGGTACGAGCACCCCGGGTGCTCGTACTCAGGCGGTGTCGCCGCTAAAGCGGCGAAACTGGGACGTTCCCAGTCGGACGGGTCGGTCAAATTTGCCCTGCTGCAGAAGACGGCGGCTTAGGTACGGGCACCCGGGGTGATCGTACTAGAGCGATGGCGGAGTTCAAGTGGCTGAAAATGGCGCATCCCTAGTCTGACGGGGTTGACGGATCCTCCTTCGCGCTTTGCGCTACGGCGGACAGGCAGGCTGTGTAACTTGAGTGGATTCGGCGAGATATTGGCATTGTTGATAAACGCGGAGTTGCGTATCGTGTGACTTGAAAAAAGGTCGTTTTTGAGTATAGTACGCAACTCGTCGAAAAATCTTTCGGCTTATGCGTTCGTAGGATCAAGAGTTTCGTGTTGATAGGGTGAGTTTCGAGAATCCACTGGAGGAAAATGGGCTTTTTCACGTCATTATGGCAAGGTTTCCACAGTGCCATTGTCCGTACGTTTGTGACTGACGATCGGTATTTGATTTTTGCGAAGGGTTTGCAGAACACGCTGGTCATCACGCTTGGCGCCTTGATTGTTGGTATTTTCATTGGCGTTGCGGTTGCCGTTCTTAAGGTTTACTACTATCAGGTCGGTCCATTCAAGTTTTGGCCGTCTTTGGGGAATTTTCTTCGTACTGGTCGTCTTCGGTACTTGAATCAGGTTTTATTGCGCTTGATGGATGGATTTTTGAATTGCTATCTCACGGTTTTCCGCGGGACTCCAGTTGTCGTTCAATTGATGGTATGGGCGTTTGTTGTCTTTTCGTCAACGAACGAAGTATTGGTAGCGATCATCGGTTTTGGGATTAATTCCGGCGCGTATGTTGCGGAGATTGTCCGTGCCGGCATCATGGCTGTTGACAAGGGGCAGACTGAGGCCGGTCGTTCGCTGGGGTTGAGTGCTTGGGCGACCATGCGGCTCATCGTGTTGCCGCAGGCTTTCAAGAATGTACTGCCGGCGCTGAGCAACGAGTTCATCGCGTTGCTGAAGGAAACGTCGATTGTCGGCTATATCGCCGTGACCGATATTACGAAGGCCGCAGCTCTGGTTCGCGCTCGAACCTTTGACGCATTCATTCCGCTGTTTTTTGTTGCGTCGGTCTATCTTATCATGGTAACTATACTTACGTATTTCCAGAAGAAGTTGGAAACAGTCTTGCAGGCGAGCGACAGGAAGTGAGGATGGCAAGATGAAAAATACGACTGTGACAAATGATGTTGCCATCCAGGTGACGGGACTGAAGAAGAGTTTCGGAGACCATGAGGTTTTGTGTGGCATCGACGAGACGATTCGGAAAGGCGAGAAGGTTGTGGTGATCGGGCCGTCCGGCTCGGGGAAAAGCACCTTCCTGAGGTGCCTGAATCTGCTTGAGCGACCTACTGAAGGACGCATTTTCGTGCAAGGGAATGAAATCACGGCCCGAGGATGCAATGTTGACAAGCTTCGCCAGAAAATGGGCATGGTTTTCCAGCACTTCAATCTGTTTCCACACAAGACAATCTTGGAAAATATCACGCTGGTGCCCATTCACACTGGCTTGATGAAGCGCAAGGAAGCGGTGGAACGTGCATATTCATTGCTTGAGCGAATCGGTCTCAAGGAGAAGGCGCTGACATATCCGAACATGCTGTCAGGTGGTCAAAAGCAACGAGTCGCCATCGTACGCGCCTTGGCGATGTCGCCTGAAGTGATGCTTTTCGACGAACCCACGTCGGCCCTGGATCCTGAAATGGTCGGTGAAGTCCTTAGCGTGATGGCTGAATTGGCCGAGGATGGGATGACCATGGTCGTTGTGACCCACGAAATGGGTTTTGCCAAGGAAGTTGGGACGCGAGTCCTCTTCATGGATGAAGGACTCATTCTGGAACAGGACGAACCCAAGGCGTTTTTCGCAAATCCCAAGCATCCCAGGTTGGCGGATTTTCTGTCAAAAGTGCTCTGACGCGAATTGGTATTCGCTCGTCTCTTGTATTCTGAACCGAGAAAGATATTGTAATTCATTCGGTTTTCCGCATTTTGGCGACAGTCAAGCCAATCGTGGAAACGCGTGCTTGCTGGGCTTTCGTTGGATATAAGAGGAGCGATCGGATGTTCAGACGTTTGATGCCTTTGTGCTTGTCGGCACTGTTGTTGGTGTGCGGGATTGCGATTGGCGATTCCGTTCGTGTGGAATCTCGCGATTATTTCACGGGGCGTGCCGGGCAGGTCGTGAAGCTGTTCAGCCTTCGTAGCGACAATGGTTTCCAGGTTGACGTGACCGAAATGGGGGCAACGATTGTTTCCATCCTGACGCCTGATCGTGACGGGAAGCTGGTCGATGTGAACCTGGGGTACGAAAAGGCGGAGTCCTACGATCCCAACGGAGCTGGATTTGGTGCCGTGGTCGGGCGATATGCCAACAGGATTACCGGGGGGAAATTCTCGTTGGACGGTCGGGAGTTCAACTTGATTCTGAACGAGAAGGCGCGGAACAACACGTTGCATGGCGGCAAATCCTATGGCAATCGGATGTGGAAGGGGGAAATCGTCGATGGCAAGCAGGTCAAGCTGTCTCTTTTCAGTCCCGATGGCGATTCAGGTTTTCCCGGAAATCTGAATGTCGAGGTATTCTATTCCATCACGGACAACTATGAATTGGTCATCAAGTATCGGGCGACGACAGATGCGCCGACGGTGGTCAACCTGACCAATCACGCCTACTTCAATCTCAACGGCGCCACGTTGGACGAGCCTTGCAACGATCATGTGGTTTGGTCAACGGCGAAATCCTATACTGAAGTCGATTGGAACTTGTCTGCGACGGGACGGATTTTGCCTGTTGCCGGGACCGAGTTTGATTTGAGCAAGGGGCGCCGTTTCGAGGATATCTTTTCGGATTGGCGTTTGCCGATGGGCTTCGACCACAATTTCGTGGTTTCCGAGCGTCAAGGCGAGTTCAAGCGTGGTGTTTTCAGGGTTGTTTCGACCCGTACTGGGATAACGATGGATGTTGATACGGACCAGCCTGGCGTTCAGTTCTACATGGGCTATTGGCTTGGGAACATTGCGGGGAAGGGCGGTGTCAAGCATCCGCGCTTCGGGGGATTTTGCCTGGAGACTCAGCTTTGGCCGGATTCGCCGAACAAGGCGACATTCCCCAGTGCCAGGCTTGATCCCGGGCAGGTTTATACGCAGCACACGGTATATCGGTTTGGTCGTCAGTAATTCACAAGGAATGATATGTCATTTGAACAGGAACGACTTAAGTACCTAGACTCGGCGCTTGGACGTCGAGAGGTCAAGCTGGCGCTGATCGGCATGGGCTACGTGGGGCTTCCGCTGGCCGTGGAGTTCGGCAAGCGGTATGCGACGATTGGATTTGACATCAAGGAATCACGATTGGAGGAATTGCGCGAAGGCGTTGATTCGACCTTGGAGACCTCCAGCGAGGATTTGCGCGCTGCAAAGCGTCTTTCGTTCACGTCAGATCCCGCTGATTTGTCGTCTTGCGATGTTTTCATTGTCACGGTTCCGACTCCTATTGACAAGTACAATCGTCCTGACCTGGGACCGTTGCTGGCGGCTTCGAAATCGGTTGGCAGCGTGATGAAGCCAGGTTCGATCGTTGTTTATGAAAGCACCGTTTTCCCCGGATGTACGGAAGAGGAATGCGTTCCGGTTCTGGAAGCGTGCTCGGGGCTGGTCTTCAATAAGGATTTCTTCTGCGGCTATTCGCCTGAACGCATCAATCCCGGCGACAAGGAGCACAGCTTGACCAAGATCATAAAAGTCACCTCCGGTTCCACGGACGGCGTGGCTGATTTTGTGGATCGCCTGTATGATTCGATCCTTGAGAAAGGGACGCATCGAGCCAGCAGCATCAAGGTGGCTGAGGCGGCGAAAGTCATCGAGAATGCGCAGCGCGACCTGAATATCGCCTTTGTCAATGAATTGGCGAAAATCTTCCATTTGATTGGCATTGATACGAACGAAGTGCTTGCCGCAGCAAGAACGAAGTGGAATTTCCTTCCGTTTCGGCCTGGCTTGGTCGGTGGGCATTGCATCGGCGTCGATCCTTATTATTTGACCCACAAGGCCCAGGAGCTGGGATATCTTCCCGAGGTGATTTTGGCTGGTCGAAGGATTAACGATGGGATGGGGAAGTTTATCGTTGCCGAAATCGTGAAGCTGATGATCAGGAAGGGATGCAAGATTCTGGATGCCAAGGTCTTGCAGTTGGGGATCACGTTCAAGGAGAATTGCCCTGACATTCGGAACTCCCGTGCGGTTGACGTCGTTCGTTCCCTGGAGGAGTACGGATGCCAGGTAACGGTATATGATCCCTGGGCGGAGCCAGAAGAAGTTCATGATGAGTACGGGATCGACTCAGTCAAGTCGGAAGACGACTTGCTTGTCAATGGCTACGACGCGATAGTCTTGGCTGTCGCTCATCGCGAGTTTTTAGGGATTGACGTTGCCCGCCTAGCCAAGTCCGTGTGCGTGATTTACGATGTCAAGGGGCAGCTGCCTCGCGATATTGTCGATGGTCGATTGTAAAGGAGTTCCACGATGTCCAAATCCATTGCCTTCCGTCTTTTGCTGATTGCGGTCCTGCCGATTTGCATGTGTTGCACGGCAGAAAACAAGCCTGGCCAGCGTCCTAAGTACTGGCCGCTGGAAATCAACGGATACGTCTTTTCCAAGATTGAATTGGCGCTTTCGGACAAGGAAATCACCCTTGGCCTGATGGATCGCGACGAGCTTGCCGACGATGGCGGAATGCTGTTTGTGTTCAATTCCGAGGCAACGCGTTCCTTTTGGATGAAGAATGTCCGTTTCCCTTTGGACATCGCCTTCCTTGATGGCACTGGCACCGTGGTGTCCATGCATCGAATGGCTCAGGAACGCCCGAAGGGCGAGACGGAAAGCGAAGAGGCTTACTACGTGCGACTGCCTTCCTACGACAGCGGAAAGCCGGCGCAATTCGCCCTGGAACTGAAAAGCGGGCAACTGGACTTCCTGGACCTGCAAGTCGGTACGAAAATCGATATTGGCAAAACCGAATTGCTGAAATTGAAGGCGCAATTCGGGGAGTGATGATTGTAAATAAGGCAGTTGACACCTGGTTGTGTTCTTAATTAGTTGATTATCAAGTTGTTATAAATTTTATTCCATTAGCCATGTTGGTGAATGGAAGTGCGTCAGTCTTCTGTAGCGCCTTTACAAGGCGCTTTGGCATGGGGGCATCCTGTCCCCGGGCTGAAGCCCGGGGTTAAGCATGGTCAAGCGCCCACGGCGCAAAGTCATTGGCGCGGACTGGACGTCCGCAATCCACCCAGGGCGGGACACGAGCTGGACGCGGACGATAGTTCGGGCTTGTCAGAAGAGTTTTCACAACGCATTGCGCTGCAAGCGCTTAACTATGCTTAACCCCAGGCTTTTAGCCTGGGGTGAGGAATCCACCCAAGGACAGTGCCTTGTAAAGGCACTACAATCATTCGGTTCGGCCTGGAAAAATGATCAGGTGCCAATGACTTGGGGATTGGCTTCCAGAAAATCCTTTGCAAAAGACAAGTAGTTGGGCGATATGTGCTTGGCATCATGACGTCAACTGCTTTTTTTAGGGTAAAGAAGGCA
>Ga0123335_1002652_pt1 | contig 26193 bp, 20 predicted proteins | sample BiotimSIPDNA_2_FD_89707 | JGI IMG/M metagenome (GOLD analysis project Ga0123335, IMG submission 89707) | Anaerobic biogas reactor microbial communites from Washington, USA - Biogas_R2 time_0 SIP DNA | ecosystem: Engineered > Bioreactor > Anaerobic > Unclassified | place: Washington, USA...
GAAGCAGCCGGCTCTGTTCCGGCGCGTCGGGTGGCTCTTCAGGTGCGCGCCATGTGGCTCTCTCAGAGCGCGCCGGTGGATCTTAAGCTCCGCGCGGGTGGCTCAATTTGGGCGCGTTTTGCATCTTTCCCTTGTGATGATAGATGTGAACGGCCTGAAGCTCTTTAACGACGCATTCGGGCACAAAGCCGGCGATATGCTTTTGAAAAGGGTGGCAGTGGTTTTGCAGCGCGAGATGAGAGGTGATGACATCATCGCCCGTATTGGCGGGGATGAGTTCGTCATACTGCTTCCCCGTACTGATTCAGAATCTGTGTGGCCCATGATGGAACGAATTCTGGATGCAATGGAAAGCGAGTATGTAGAAGACCTCCCCGTTTCGGTTTCGTGGGGCTGCGGAACAAAAACCTGCGAGGATGAAAGTGCGGAGAAGATTTTCGAGATCGCTGAAGATAATATGTACCGGAACAAAATTTCACACAAGAGCAGCTATCATCACCGATCCATTGAAATGATCCTTGAAACGCTGTACTCAAAGGCCCCTGTAGAAAGAGAACATTCCCCAAGCGTGAGCGTATTGAGCGAGCTTATCGGGGCGGAGATGCGGCTTGACAAGTCCGAGATCAGCGAACTTAAAATCGCTGGGGCGATCCACGACATAGGGAAGATTGCCGTAAGCAATGCGATCCTTGAGAAAAAAGAAAAACTTTCATCATCTGACTGGATTGAATTGAAGAAACATCCCGAGGTGGGCTACAACATACTCAGCGCTGTGAACGAATACAGTACCCTGGCCCGGATCGTGCTTGCCCACCACGAATGGTACAACGGCAGCGGCTACCCGAAGGGGCTGAAAGGGGATGAAATTCCCCTTCAGTCACGGATCATCGCCGTAGCGGAGGCCTACGATTCCATGGTCTCAGGAATGACGTTCAGCACGCCTAAAAGCAGGCAGCAGGCAGTTGAAGAGCTTCGAAAAAATGCGGGAACCCAGTTCGATCCGGCCGTAGTAAGCGCCTTCATTGACGGAGTCCTTGCTGAGGAAATGTTTTCTTCAAGAGTTCTCTCTACTCCAGATTAATTTTCAGAAGACGGCTCGGACGACCTACTTCATGCCGCGCATCAGTTCCGACATTTTCTATATAGCTTCCAGCTGATTCAAGCTTCAAGAGGATACGATTCATACTTCTGGGACTGACGCCGTAAATTCGGGCCAAGTCTACAGGGGTTACTACGTCAATACGATATTGTTTCAGCACCTGGTCAAGCTTCTGAAGCGTAGCAAGACCGAGTCCTGATTTATGTGATATTTCCTGGAGTCGGCAGTTCTGTCTTTTTTGCGGGTTTGCACCTGTTGGGGTCAGGGGTCCGTGAACACTTTTGTCTCCAAACACTACATACAGGCTGTTCTCACCCGCGAGACTCGATTTCTCCCTGCCGTAGTCTGCATTGCTTTTTGCCTCAAACGCATTTTTCCCCATTCCGATGCCGATATGGACCCTGTTTACAGAGCCATCTGCAATAAGCTTTCCAAGAAGATCGAAGGATTTGAAATTATTTGTCTCATTCCGAATGATAGCTGTATTTGTAAAAATATAGTGCCGCCCACTAGTTGCTTCAATTACGGCTGCTCCTATCTTCTGTCCGAAAACATAAATGGATTCTGTTACCTGTTTGGTCCTGTAAAAACTTTCGAGTTCACTTTTTCCATAGATGGCATAATGGTCCACAACGTCCGTCTCCACAGAAATAACTGCGGCATTGCTTCCACTGTTCTCTGAAATCTGGTGACGCAGGCGGAGTTTTATAAGCTGATCTCTCACAGGTTCGGAAAAAAACATACGGCGATAGCATGGGAGATCTGATTCTTTCAGCCGGGCGTAGGATTCGCTGAGCCCGAGAATGGAGCAGCTGATTTTTCCTTTTTTGAAAAGATCCGTGTGGAAATCGCAAAGGTAGTCGATGTAGTTTTTTTCATTGTTTTTGCGCCTTCTTGGAACATACACCTGCAGCTGATCCGGAGAATACCCTATTTCCAGGTAAGCATCAAGAATGATGTTGTTCAGTGTTCCAAATCCGTCGAAACTCATTTTCGTGATGTCGTATCCTCTTGAACCTGCCAGGAGGATACTGCAGGAAAGGGTCATTACATTACAGCTCGTGTATTCCCACGGGACAAGAGGTTTCACGAGTCCGCTCACATAGGTGAATATGTCAAATCCGGTGAAGAGGACCCCTTCGAGTTCCCGCTGCCTCGACTCCAGAATTTCCACGGCCTCACAATAGTTTCGATACACCATGGGGATAAGGTCAATATAAGGTTCGTTTTTCTCAGCAACTTTCACAACGTGGCCCACGCTGTCAGCAGGACCAAGAACTCCTATGATCACTTCAAATCACCGCCTTTTCATCCCTGCTTTTCTGTTTGGGAATGCAACTCAATGGCTTTTTGATTCTATACCATAGGATGTAGTTCGTTCTCCCGGTTTCCTGATGCTCCCAGTATCAGATTTTTCTTCTAAATATATTAGAAACGCCCCGGGACTGCACCGGGACGTTTCCGTTTACATTTCTCCGTTATAAAGGACACATGCCACAAAATGTCCCTTGGCGACTTCTCTTAGTTCCGGATTTCTGCCTGTACACTTTTGCGTAGCGTAATCACACCTGGGGGCAAAACGGCAACCCGGCACAGGATCTATGGGATTTCCTACCTCCCCCTTGATTACTGTCGGTCTGGCATGTCTCTTTGAGAGGTTCGGCACCGGGATTGCAGCAAGAAGGGCTTTCGTGTAGGGGTGAACAGGATTCAGGAAGAGTTCCTCGGACGGAGCTTTCTCAACGCACTGGCCGAGGTACATGACAGCGATTTCGTCAGATATATGCTTGACTACGGAAAGGTCGTGGGTAATGAAAATGTAGGTAAGCCCCTTTTCTTCCTTCAGATCCATGAGGATATTGATAATCTGCGCCTGTATCGACACGTCCAGCGCTGAAACCGGTTCGTCACAGATTATGAATTTCGGATCAAGGACCAGTGCTCGGGCAATGCCTATCCTCTGCCGACGCCCTCCGTCAAGCTCATGAGGATAGGATTCCCTCAGTCGCGGGGCTAGTCCGACTATTCTCATCATTCTGTCTACTCTTTCGTCGATCTCGTTTTTGCTGCTGCAGAGACGGTTGACTTTCAAAGGATCGGAGATGATCTGGGCAAGGCTCATGCGGGGATCAATGCTTGAATAGGGATCCTGGAATATCATCTGCATTTTCAGGCGGGCTTTTCGAAGCCTTCCCTCGTTCATCGAGACAATATCCTCTCCCTGAAGAAATACTTCTCCGCCGGTAGGTTCAGTAAGGCGCATTATTGTTTTCCCCAGCGTGGATTTTCCACAGCCTGACTCGCCCACAACACCGAGGGTTCGGCCTTCGTCAATCGTGAAGGAAACATCGTCCACCGCGTGAAGAAGTCCCTTTTTAGTCCTGAAATATTTTTTCAGGTTATTTACGACCAGTATGGGTTCTTTCCTCTCACTCATCAATGCCCCTCCCCTTACCGCTTCCATAGAGATGACAAGCTACTTTGTGGGTTCCTTCCACTGTAAATTCAGGCTGAACATTTCGGCAGATATCCATGCAGCGCGGACATCTGGGATTGAACTTGCAGCCTTTTGGAAGATCCGTGGGGTCAGGCATGAGCCCTTCAATAGGGTGCAGGCGGTCAGTTTTCTTTTCAAGATCCGGCAGGGAGCCAAATAAGCCCGCGGTGTAGGGGTGCTGCATTTTTCCTGAGTAGATATCCTCTACGGAACCAATTTCAATTATCTCTCCGGCATACATGATGGCAACATTGTCACACATCTGGGCTACAATGCCGAGATCATGGGTGATGAGGATCATGGCGGTACCGAGCTTCTCGCGAAGTTCGTCGATCATAGCGAGCACCTGAGCTTGGATAGTAACATCCAGTGCGGTTGTAGGCTCATCGGCAATGATGAGCACCGGTTCGCAGACAAGGGCGATTGCTATCACAACGCGCTGCTTCATTCCTCCGCTCAACTGGTGGGGGAAATCATACTTTCGCTCCTTTTGAATACCAACCAGTTCCAGAGTTCTGTCGACCTGTTCCTCAATCCGTTCGGGTGAAAGATCTTCTTTGTTGTGAAACTTGAGCGCCTCAGCGATCTGGTCTCCAACTTTCATGATCGGATTCAGTGCAGACATGGGATCCTGGAAAATTATTGCGATCTTCTCTCCACGTATGCCATGTCGCATAAGATTCTCGGGGACATCAAGAAGATTATATCCTTCGAATTCTATGATGCCGTTTACAATCCTCGCGGTGCGGTCGGGCAGGACGCGCATGATCGCATAGGCAGTAGTCGTCTTTCCTGCTCCTGTCTCCCCCACCAGGCCCAGGGTCTCCCCCTTTTTTAGGCAGAAGCTGACCCCATTGACTGCATACACGGTTTCTCTTCGTGCTTTGTAAACAACATGGAGGTTCTCGACTTTCAACAACGTATTATTCAATGTGTCCATCAGTCTTTCCTCCCTCAATCCCTGAGTCTCGGGTCGAGAGCGTCCCGCAGACCGTCTCCCACCAGGTTGAATGAGAGAGCCGTCAACAGAATTGCAATCCCCGGGAAGATTATCAGGTGAGGTGCAGTTATTATGAACTCCCGTGCCTCGCTCAACAGAGCTCCCCATTCGGGTGTGGGAGGGCTAACACCGAGACCGATGTAGGACATGCTTGAGACCTGCAGAGTGATGGCAGAAAGGTTAATAGTCATGCTGACAATCATGGCACCGAGAGAATTCGGTATTACGTGCCGGAAAATCAGGTGATAATCCCTGCTGCCGTAAGATCGTGCGGCATCGATGTATTCCTGCCCGACAAGGGAAAGCATTATCGACCGGGCAGTTCGTACGCTTGCAGGAATTCTCGCTATAAGCATCGCAATCACCAGGTTGAAAAGAGATCCCCCCAAAGCCGCAACAACCGCCAGTGCGAGCAATTGCCCCGGAATTGCCTGGAACACGTCGAGGACACGCATCAGAATGTTATCGAACCACCTGCTGTAGAACGCGGCACACGCTCCGAGGATAATACCGATAACCTCAGCGATGAAAGTCGCAGGAAAGGCAATCATCATTGTGTACTTTGTTCCGTGAAGTACCCTCGTGAAGATATCCCGTCCGTAAGCATCGGTGCCGAACCAGTGTTCCGCGCTTGGCCCCTGGAGGCGCATGCGTATGTTTTGTTTTACTCCATTCTCAAAGGGAGAGATAAATTCGCCAAAAATGATGATGAAAATAAGAAGAAGAACCACTGCCAGACCAATCAGGGACACCTTGTTCTGGCTGAATCGATATATTGTCTCCTGGAGCGGCGACATACTCCGAAGGGGTTTTTTGTTCATAACCATGGTTATTTCGCCCCCTTTGCCGTGTAACGGGCTTTTATCCTCGGATCGACAAAGGCATACAGAATGTCCACCGCAAGCAGGATAAGAGCAAAAATCATAGCCAAAAAGACCGTCCCGCCGGTCACTGCAGGTATGTCCTTGCGCTTGACAGAGTTGATTATGAAGCTGCCCAGACCGTTGCATCCGAATACGTTCTCGGTGACCACTGCTCCCCCGAGAAGACCTCCCATATATACACCGATCGTATTTATTACAGGCAGGCAGGCGTTCAGAAAGGCGTGTTTCCAAATGACATACCTCTCCGGTACTCCTTTTGAACGGGCAGTACGAACAAAATCCTGACGGACCGCCTCGAGCATGTATCCTCTCGTGCTTCTGAGGATACGGGCGGAATAGGGCAGGCCAAGAGTCATCATTGGAAGAATATAATGTTTCCAGCTTCCGGTGCCGCTTGAAGGAAGCCAGCCGAGTTTCAGCGCAAAGAGAATAGCCAGCATCATTCCCAGCCAGAACACGGGTACAGCCGCAAGGACCATCGCAGTCAGGCGTGAAACATAGTCCAGCTTTGAATATTGCTTTACAGCCGATATTACACCAAGGGAAACACCGATGGTGCTGGCAAACGCTATGCTCGATACAGCTATGATAAGAGTAATCGGGACCCGTGCCTTAAGTGTGTCAAGAACAGGCCTGGATGTCAGCCAGGAGGTGCCGAAATCAAAACGGGTGAACAACTGGAGAATATAATTGAAAAACCGGGAGACAAATGGTTTATCCAGCCCGAACTTTTCGTTGAAAGCCTCGAATTGTTCCAGTGTTGCACCATCTCCGAGCATCATTTTTGCGGGATCACCAGGAGTCATCTCCAGAATGGTGAAGACAACCAGCGTCACGCCAATAATGATGGGTACAAGTGTGATCAACCGTCGAATGATGTATTTGATCATTGTGTTTTCGCTCCATCGTATTTCTGGAAATAGCGCATGGCCACATATTTCAGCCTGACGGCCATGCGCCTCCTGAAAAATTTTGTTCTCTCACGAAATTTCTATGTACTATCTGCTATTTCCAGTGAAACTTGTAGATATAGTAATAGTTCGTGTTGATCTCTTTGCATACCAGATCTTTGTTGTAGGCATAGGGTATCGCCTTGTGGAATGTCGGTATGGTGTACATGTTGTCTTGAAGGATACGAGCCAGTTCGAGATAGGCGGCTTTTCGTTTCTCACGGTTCATTTCCGTCAGGACTTTCTGATATGCATCATCAAGCTCACGATCCTTGAGCCCAAGCTCAGTTCGCTCCCCTGCTTTTTTGGCCTCATCGCCCAAATACTTGAAATAAATATAGCCGTACGTAGCTTCCGGTGTGAAATTCGTTCCGGTGTTGGAAATGTCATAATCCTGGTCATACCTTCGTGCACGGCAGGAAGCCGAATCAGCCACTTCTATATCCACTTTGACTCCGATATCTGCAAGATTTGCCTGGAACACTGTGGACATTTTTTCCCAGTAGCTTCCACTGATGCACAGTATCTTGCCCGCATCAAAGCCGTTCGGATAGCCTGCTTCCGCAAGGAGGGCCTTCGCTTTTTCAGGATTGTACTGATAGGTTTGAATTCCAGCTGCTTCCAGTTCCTCCACAGTGAAGCCACCAAATACTGAGGAGGGGTTGAACAGAGAATAAGCCGGCTGGGCAATGCCATCATAGGCAGCAATTACCATCATCTCACGGTCAATTGCGTACGAGAAGGCCTGTCGAACACGTTTATCCGATAGTACGTCTCCCCGAATCGAGTTGATGTGGAAGAAACTTGTGTGGTTGGTGGGAGAGAGGAAGGTATTATAATCGCTGTTTGACTTGAATCTCGACCAGGCAGCGGTCGGAACTACAATAAGATCCAGTTCGCCGGATTCAAAAGCTACGGTTATGGTGTTGTTGTCTGTGAGAATTTTGTAATTGACTTTTTTTATCTCAGCGGGGCCGGAATAATAATCCTCGAAGGCTTTCAACTCAATCTCCGTGTCCGGGTTGTAGGTTGTGATCACATAAGGGCCGCACCCACATGGAATCCACTCGACGCCAAATTTTTCACCTGCCGCAAGGACTTCTTCTTTACAAAGGATATTGACCCAGATGGATATATTGTTCAAGAGGGTAGGATTCGGCCCATTTGACACGATCTGAAAAGTCAGGTCATCAATTACCTTGACGCTCTTGTAGCCGGGCACCTTGGGACGAATCATTTTATACGGACCGGACTTAAGAGCATAGTCGATTGACCAGGCTGCATCCTCTGCGGTGAGCTTCTTCCCGTTGTGAAACTTGACTCCGTCGCGCAGGTGTACAGTATACGTGACATTGTCATCAGCCAGTTCATAACTTTCTGCAAGACGGGGTTCCAGTTCGCCCGTATCGTTCTGGAAGAACAGGACATCATATATCTGGCAATACAGCTGGGTACATATTATTGAACTTACATTAAAGGGGTTAAGGGTTTCGATAACCTGATTTAAAGACAGGTTGATGTCATCACGGGTTGATGCCGCAGTGCCAACTCCGTTGAAGGAGAGGAGAACAATCAGTGCAAGCGCTGCTATAGAAATGATCGTACGCTTTCTCTTCATCTTGATTCCTCCTATTTTCTGTTTTTTTTACTCCTCCGTTGGTGCTGTATTTCTTCCGGAGGTACCATCGGCTAATTATTGAACAAATTTTGCGTTTTGATAGGAAATGATTAGGAAAAAATTTTTTGGTATATCAACTCCTCCCGATTTGTTGAATTCCTTTTCTTTACGTTTCTTTCCAATCCCTCGCTTCACAAGATACAAACTTATTGTCTTTCATCGAAAGGGTTACAAAGAAGCCTGCATGTGACAGCGCTCAGGGCCTTGACAGCTTTCGGCAGGGCATCGGTATCGTCAAAATCATATCTCTTATTGTGCCCGACGGCCGCCGTCTTGGTGAGGATCCGCAGCATGGAGGCCTGGCCTCCCTGGTCCTGCACACGCTTCATCATGTACGAGAAGTCCTCGCTTCCGTCAGCCTCCCGGCGAAGCTTTGAATGGACCCGGATCGTCTTCAGGTCTTTTTCGCATACGTCCCGGATGAGCTCCATGAGGGCCTGGTCGCTTTCAAGCAGAAAGGCCTCACCCATTTTCTTCACCTCGTACGTGCAGTCGTGCATTTCCGCAGCGGTCCTGAAGATACGCCGGGCCCACTGCTCCATGTAGATGTTCCCTTCGCTGGTCTTGCCCCGGACTTCCATTTCCATACGGGCATATTCGGGGATCACGTTGCGGCCGGACCCCGCGTGAAGGGTCCCCACGTTGACCCGGGTGTCGGACTTGCTGTTCCGGGGGATGGCAAGCAGGTTCTGGACGGCTGTGACGGCCGCCGCGAGGGCATTTCGTCCATCCTGGGGATGGCTTCCGGCGTGGGCGGATTTGCCGTAATAGAAGACGTCCATCTTGGACGTGGCCAGTGAACCGCCGGAACCTGCCGTAACATCGGAGACATTGTCCTCTTCGCTCTCCCTTCCGGAGATGTGGCAGGCGAGGACGTAGTCCACTCCGTCGAGGTGCCCCTTGTCAACGATGCTCTTTGCTCCCCTTACTCCCTCTTCCGCAGGCTGGAAGATGATCCTGACGGTACCCCGGAGGTCGTCTTTCACGGCCATGAGCACCTCGGCAACTCCAAGACCTATGGAGGCATGGCCGTCGTGGCCGCAGGCGTGCATCATTCCGGGGTTGACCGAGCTGAAGCCTTCACGGAAGGGACGGTGTTCGGAAGAGACATCCTCCACCACGCCCAGCGCGTCGATGTCGAACCGGAGGACGACTGTGGGGCCTTCTCCGCAGCGGAGGATGCCCATGACTCCCGTGAAGCCTCCCTTTACGTTCTCAAGAAATTCAGGATCGGCACCCTGTTCTTTCGCCCGGATGTAGTTTTTCTCCAGATCTTCGTCCGACGGCAGGCCCATGCGTGATTCGCCGAGGCATACGTCGGGGCCGGTGAGAACTTCATAGCCCATGCCGGTGAGGCGCCGTGCGATGAGGGACGATGTCCTCATCTCGAACCATCCGCTTTCGGCGTACTTATGAAAATCCCTGCGTGCGGCTACAAGCTTGTCTGTTAATCTGTCGGCCAGTTCATTGATCTTTGCGTACATCTTCATCCCTCCGGTGCTGATTGTCATTCAAAACTCCACCGAAAATCGGTCTGTTTTTAATCCTTTCAGATTTCCACCTCAAACACGCCTTCTTTTTTCACCAGTTTTGTACCATAAGGGGCGCTTAGTTTTTCCAGCGTTTCAAATATCGCCTGACTTTCGGTTTCATCCGCGAATCTCGGCCAGGTAGAAAAATATTGCGGGAGTTTTTGACCAAGGGATATGGGTTTGAGAATAAGTTTAGCGAGCCGATCTCCCTCCATACGGAACCATGGGAGTACTGTCTGAAAATTCGACACATCATTGTGAAGAGGAACAGATGCCTTTTCGCTTCTCGCCTGAAATGCAGAAGCAGTCCGCGTGTCGAGAGGAAGCCTGTTTTTTTCCATATAATCCGGAGGAAGCTTTTCTACGAAAGCGTTCTGGAAAATAAAGTTTCCAAGGGAATAAAAAATAGGTCTCTGTTTGTACATTTCTATTCCCTTAAGCTGATGTGTTCCTCCCCCTACTACCGCGCAGGCCCCGGCATCAATACAATTCCGTGCAAATTCCTCGTAAAAATAGTCAGGTTCGTCGTTTGTGACCCCTTTTATCTCGTGAGAATGAACTGCCACTACAACATAATCGACAGATAGGAGAGCGTCACGGATAGTTTCAATAGTCCTTTCCACATCAGCCTTGTTTGCCTGTGTCATCCGGCCGGGGACTTTACCTACTGTAAAACGGGAATTCCCGAAATCGAAGGTTCCCTCCGGTTCTTTAAGTGTATATCCCTGTATTTTTGAAATATCTGAACGGTTATTGATCCTGGTATCAGAAGCAATTTCTTTCAGTGCTTTCATCTGTTTTGCGGTCACAGTGTAGGTGGTGGAAAAACGTAAAGGATTCAGTCCGGGACGTCCGGGTTGACTCTGAGACTGGATCCCGGCCTGAGCAGCCGGTTCAAATGATGAACATATTGATATAACGCCGATCCTTCCGGAGGGAAGGTCTACCATTGCAGGTTTTGAAGCCTCGTAAAGATTTTCTCCTGCCCCACAGTGGGATACTCCGGCAGCTTCCAGATTTCTCTTGGTCATCAACAAACCATCATAGGAATAATCCATTGTGTGGTTGTTCGCCCAGCAGTAGATATTGAAGCCGAATTTCTTCAGATCCTCGATGACGCTCTGACGGGAAGTCAGCCAGGTACCTCCTGAAAAAGCGGATGGGAAGCAATTCCCGTCGGTAAGAGTCGTTTCCAGATTGGTTATCCTCGCCTCAGCTGAAAGAATATAATCCCGAATCTCTTTGAATTCAGGATAGTCCGGGAGATGCTTAAGGATAAGAGAGTCCCCTGTTGCCGTAAAGGTCATGCTTTTTTCCATTTTATCCCCTCTCTTTGGCATATTATAATAGAATAGAAAATGTGGAACATCCTACTAAAATCAGAAATTTCGTCCTAAAAATCGGTAAAAACAACACCTTAATTGCCGAAACATATGGATTCTAACCATTTTTTGCGGGGGATTGAATTCCGGGAAAACTCCAGACAGCTCAAAACAAAAGGAGAATACCGGATTCCCCTTGGAACTTCCAGCAGTCCAACGGAATGAATATTGGAAATAAATATTCTCAGCTGAGGTTAATTTAAGATATTTCATCTCTTGCCAGCCGTAAAGTGTCCTGAATAACGTCCTGAAATATTTTTGCTTTTCTGTGGAAGAAGAATATTCGATGAGGCAGTAACCGGGTATTTCCCTATAATGCGGAATATCATGAACGTGATGCCATGCTGCCTTTTCATTTCAGGGGGAGCGCAGGGATGTTATATAGCCCAATAATGACACAAGGAAACGCCCCGTCTTTCCTGCCTTGAGAAGACGGGGCGTTTCCTGTTTATTCCACTACTATCCTGTTTTTCTTGTTGGCCTTCCACACGTGGAGGCCGAGAGCTACACCTATGACCCCGTAGACCATAAACGTTCTGAAATATTCGCCCAGTATGGCCTGGCCGAAGAGCGACTGGCCTATTTCGGGAGACATTATGAACATGGCGTTGAAGAGAATGGTCCCGAATATGGCATGGGTTATGCTCGCCTTCGACGTGGAGGCGCCGCCCACGAGAAGGGCTGCAACGGAAAACATGCCTATTTGGGTGTGCGCGTTATATGTGTTCAGCGTTCCCATGTTCTGAAGGTAGATTATCTGGCCCCAGGCCGCAAGCACGGTGGAGATCATGGTGGCTATTATCCGTGTCCTGTCGACGTTGATCCCTGAGACTTCCGCCGTATGCTGGCTCTGCCCGACAGACCGGAAATCCTGCCCGAGCTTCGTCTTCATTATCATAACCGTGAAGATACACAGGCCGATTACGAAGAGCGCCGTTACCACCGGAACCTTACGGACCATCATAAGCTCTGATTTTGTGACCATGGCGTGGACCGCTACTCCCGCGAGTGCGATGCACAGAGTGGAGTTGGCGAAAAAGGAAAATATATTGTTTCGGTAGGCATGTCCGGTTCTTTTGTTCAGGTAGAAGCGGACAATGAGCAGCAGGAGAATGGCGACGGATAAAATAAGGAGCGCATGGACGAAGGGAATCTGATAGATGTTGTCCAGTGCGTACTTGAGCCCGCCCTGTTTGACCGGGACGAGATCAACAGTCATCCGGATTCCGATCCCGTCGGGCTTGATCATCGGGTGTGCGGCAGGAACGGCAATCACCATTCCAACGACGAAAAGGAAGAGGAACTGATATATTCCGTTTGCGAAATAGCCGACGATGAGGCTTGCGATCATCTCCTGCCCGCGGGTCTTGTTGTAGAGTTTTCCCGTGAAGTATCCGCAGAGGGCAGCCGCGATCAGCGCAACGGCAAAACAGAAGGAGAGCCCTGAAAGGCCGCCCATCTCAAAATACCTGGCTATGGCTATGGCCACCTGGCCCGACATTGCCCCTATTACGATGCCGAAGTTCAGCCCGAGCCCTGCAAGGACGGGTATTATGAGTGAAAGCACAAGAAAGGAATTTCTGAACACCCGGCTCGAAAGCTCGGAGAAGAAGTAGCCGACAGACACTCCGCTTGACACCATAAAACCGAAAAGAGTGAACGCGATAAAGATTATGGTCACGATGTTCTCGAGAAGCCAGGAACCTATGCCCTGTGAGTTGTTGTGGATATCTTTCATCACTGAACACCCCTTTTGACCTGGGTCAGAGCATAGAGTATTATGCCGTTCTGAATTATCATCCGCATTATCTCCGACAGGTCGGTTCCGGCAAAGACTTCGTTCGCAACGGGAAGCGCCGTGGTGAGAAGCCCCTGGAAAAGAACTACGCCCACAATAACGTGGGATACCTTTGCGCGGGAGGCAGTTGCCCCCCCTATGAGGATAGCGGCAACTGCAGGAAATGCCATCATCAGCGGCGCAGTATAAAGCTGGGCATATCCGTAACTCTGGGAATAGACGATTATTCCTGTTGCTCCCAGAATGGTGGAAATAACGTTTGCGAAAATCCTGTTTCTGTCTATGTCAAGACCCGCCGCCTGGGCGAATTTCGGGTTGATGCCTCCTGCGGAAATTGCGATTCCCGACTTTGAGCGGAAGAAAAGCCATACAAGGGCTGAAAAGAACCCGAAGGTGAGAAGAAGCCCGGTGGGGATGATGACTTCTCCCATCTTGAACATCAGGAAGTTGTTGAGTATCTGTGCCGCCCCGACGGCGTCGAGCTGGATCGTTTCCCTGAGCCCCTTACCTATGAACCAGCCCATTTTCGGGTTTCTGAAGGGTATCATCAGCCATGCCAGGCACATAAGCGCAACAATGGAGAATCCTGTGTACGTTGCGATAGTCATTTCCGATCCCTTGACGGCATTCATGAGTTTTCCGTAGATGAACCCGACAAAGGCCGCCAGGGGGATCGCTATTGAAAAAGATGCCAGGAGCCAGCCCATCCCCATCATGTCCATCTCGATGGAACAGACCAGTCCGAAAAGCCCGCAGACGATGCCTATCGGCAGGGCGAAATTCGGCCCCGTACCCGACTGTATTGCGGGAACCATGGCAAGCACAAGAATACCGTTCATCCCCGCCCTTTTTATGGTATCGCTTACAAGCGTCGACATGGAGATGCCGACGAAATGCCCTACTACCAGCGTAAACAGCCAGAACGCAGCAATTATGGCAGTCGGGAGGCCGATATTACCGAACAGGCTCCTGGAGTTCTGCAGCAGATTATTGCCGTTTCCGTTCGTCTCAGACATTTGGAGCTCTCCCCCCCGATGAATCTTTTCCTTTTTTTATCCTGCTCCCGGACATCATAAGGCCGAATTCCGCATCGGAGGCGTCCGGAGGCAGTACTCCCTCAACCCTGCCCTCGCAGATAATGATGATCCTGTCGCAGATGCTCCGAAGCTCCGCAAGTTCGGAGGAAGTCATGACGATCGTCATGCCGTGTTCTTCGTTAAGCTTGAGAAGCAGGTCGAGTATGAGTTTTTTTGCTCCTATATCGATTCCTCTCGTCGGCTCAGAAACAAAAAGGAATACGGGATCCTGGGTCAGGGCGCGGGCGACGCAGACTTTCTGCTGATTCCCGCCGCTCAGGCTGCCGGCGTGCTGGAGAGGAGATTCGCACCGGATATCAAGATCCTTTATCATCTTCAGGGCGTGCTTCCTGAGCCCGGAGTCGTCCTGGAAACGGAACGGCCCTTTTTTCTTAAGGAATCTGTTTCCCACCTGCATTGCTGTAAAGACAATGTTGAGTTCTATGGATTCGTTGAGTAAAAGCCCGACGCCCTTCCTGTCCTCGCTTACGAAGCCAATGCCAGAGGCGATGGCAGAGTGGGGATCGTTCAGTTTCATGGGTTTGCCGTTGAATGTGATATCGCCCCGTGACGGATAGGTACCCATAATACCGTTCGCTATTCCCAGCTTTCCCTGTCCGGCCAATCCTCCGATGCCCACTATTTCGCCCTTGCGGACTTCGATATCAATGCCCTTGACCATTTCGCCCGGCATGGCGACATGAAGATCTTTTATGTTCAGGAACACCTCGTCTGATATTTTCCGCGTATCCGACTGAACCCTGTCGATAGCCACCTTTCTTCCGATCATAAGGGAGGCTATCTCCACGGCGTCGGTATCCCCGATGTCCTTCGTGACCACAAGTTCACCGTCGCGCAATACGGTGACCCTGTCGGCAACGTTGACGATCTCGTCGAGCCTGTGGCTTATAAAAATGATACCGATGCCCTTGTCCGCAAGTCTTCTCACCGCTGCAAGAAGGTTTTTCGCCTCGGATTCGGTGAGTACTGCAGTGGGCTCATCGAAAACAAGTATTTTTATGCCTGTCTTGTCTATCTCCCGTGCTATTTCGACAAACTGCATGTGTCCCACAGGGAGCCCAGCGACCATAATAAATTCGTCAATGCCCATGTCGAGCTTGTCCAGCGCCTTGCGGGCATCGTTATTCATTTGGACCATATCAAGGGTTTCAAGTCTTTTCCCGAACACCCTGGAGACAATATTGGGAGAGGTTATTTCCCTGTTGATTTTGATGTTTTCGGTAATTGTGTAGCCCGGAATAAGCATGAATTCCTGGTGAACCATTCCGATACCGGCATACATTGCCTCGTGGGGAGATTTAAAGTTTATGAGCTTTCCGTCTATCAGGACTTCGCCCTCATAACCACCGGTACTTGTTATCACAGGCATCCCGAACAGGATATTCATCAAGGTGGATTTGCCGGCGCCGTTCTCTCCGATAAGAGCGTGTATTTCTCCCTTTTTTACATCAAAATTAATGTCCGTCAAAACGCGGTTTCCATAGTAGCTCTTCGATACGTTTTTAAACTGGAGAAGGCTCTCGCTCAACGTATTCCCCCCTGCATCATAAAAAAGTATGAGATAAACCGCAAAAAAGAGGGAACGAATGAGATCGGCACCTGCGATTCAGCCTTTGACGCATAATAAGCCTCTTATGCGCTGAAGCCTCCGCTTAAGTGATGGATCCATTCGTCCCCGGACACTGCTTGTGTTGCGGCTTCTTATTCGTACGACTGCGGATTAGTAGGTCAGGAAGTCCATAAGGACGAACAGGTAGTTTTCGTAGCTCTTCCCTGCCTCGTCAACATAGGGATTCGTCTTAACCGCTACCTTTGCGTAGTCTGCCATGCACTGCTCCAGTACTTTGATGTCGAGCTTGTCGAAAGCAACTTCGCCCGCAATGACCTTAAAGGCGTACTCGGTGGAGGCGACGGTGGACATCATGGCAACAGGCACCGGCCAGGTGGAAAGTCTTCCGGACATGCCCTTTTCCTTGAGTATCCTCCGGGTCTCATCGATGACGTGCTGGAGGTCGCCGGGTTTGGAGCTGTCAGATTCGATGCCGAGGGCCGTCGGGAATCCATGGTAGGGCGACGGGCAGCAGGGCTGGGGATAGATGGCTCCGCTATCAACCACCGCCTTGATCAGGGGGATCTGCATGGCGCAGTTCGTTGAGAAAAATGCCGTGTCCTTGCCGTACTTCGCTACCATCTTCGGCACATCCTCAAGGATGAACTGCTGGGCGCCGGGAAGGCCGGAATCTCCGGTGGGGTCTGGAGCGGTCGCATCGACGAACTCAAGCCCTATCTCCGCGCATTTCTTCTTCATGAGCTCTCTCCTGGAGGAGAGAAGAACCTGGGACATGTGGCGGGGGAATGAATAATGGACGAACACCTTCGCACCGAGCTTCTTGGCCTGAACAGGGATCTCGTTGCCCATGGCGAGTTCGTCGGGCTGAAGGATGAGCTGGGCGCGCACAGCAACATCGGGAGGGTTCTCCTGAGGGGTGCTGTATACGATGAAGACATCGTCCCGCGTCTCAAGCAGCTTGTCGACCGCCGCGTTCGTTCCCGGGACGGCCTGGTTGATAACAAGGGCCTTGACGTCAGGATCATACGCTAGCTTGGCGACCACGCTGACCATCTGCTCCTGCTCCGCCATGAAATTGTCCGGCCACGTTACGTGGACGATCCTGTCACCGTACTTGGCGACCATTTCCTGGGCGGAACGGTACTCCTCTTCGTTCTGGGAAACAGTATTTGTGACTATTGCTACTTTTCCGGGGCCTGCAAGGGCCGGTGCTGCCAGGGTGAAGACCATTACACACAGCAAAAGAAAACCCAACACCTTCTTCATTCATTTCCCTCCCTTTCAGTTGTCTGTTTCACGGCGGGGATACAGAAAAGTAAACCGTATATGTAATAATATTCCCCTCATATTTTTTAGTCAACACTACAGGAAGAGCAAATAAAACACACATTCACACCTATACCTTTCATTCAAAATAAAGAAAATGGAATAATTTAAGGCTTACAATGTATTTTTAATAAATAGTGTGCAAGTTAAGCCCATGTACCTCTCGGGTACAGGTATGTACTGCGTATGGATTATAAACAAAAGAAGTATTATGATAGGAAAAAGTATTTCAGTGGACGAAGAACACATGCGTCCCTGTGTATGATGGAAGCGCTGTTGACGGTTCATCGCAAGCAAATATACTCATTTTCGGGGGGAAATCCATGATCAATCAGAAAAGACTGGAAATGCTGACAAAGGAACTGAGAAAAAACGGGCTTGACGCCATTTATCTCGGTCCTTCGACAGACCTTGAGTATATCAGCGGCCTCGATACCCATCCCGACGAAAGAGTCAGGGGGCTTATGGTTTCGAGCGACGGCAATTGTTTTGCCATGACTCCGCTGCTCTACAAGGAAGAGATGGTGAAGGCGTTCGGCGATGTTCCCTTTTACGCTGAATGGAACGATCATGAGGGATTCACCGGAGCGTTCAAACGGGGCTGCGAACATCTGGGCATTGTCGGCGGGAAGATTGCCTTCAACGACGGTGTCCGCGCAGTGGACATGCTTGCCGTCAGGGATGAAATGGATATGTGGATGGTCAGCGGCGGGAAAATCCTCGATCCCCTCCGTTCCCGCAAGGATGCTGAAGAACTTGAGATCATGAGGGAAGCCTCACGAATGGTGGACGCAGTTGTGTACAAGCTGCGGGATTTTATCCGGCCCGGGATGACCGAGCGCCGGATTGCAAAAAAGATACCCGAGTTCTTTGAAGAGGCCGGCTGCATGGGAGTGTCCTTCGGCCCCATCGTGGCAAGCGGACCAAACGGTTCTATGCCCCACTACGGCGGCGATCAGAGGGTCATAGAAGAAAACGACGTGATTATACTCGATCTCGGCGGACGTCATAAAGGCTACTGCTCCGACACGACGCGAACATTGTTCACAGGCACACCGACCAAAGAACAGAGAAAAGTGTACGAGATAGTCAGACAGGCCCAGGAAGCAGGAGAAGCTGCCGTGAAACCGGGGGCCACGGGACAGGACGTGGACAGAGCGGCACGGCAGGTCATCATCGATGCAGGGTACGGCGAATTCTTTTTCAACCGAGTCGGTCACGGAATCGGCCTGGCAGTCCACGAATCGCCCTACATGATCGAGGGCAACGACAAGCCCCTGGAACCCGGCAACGTTTTCAGCGTTGAACCCGGGATTTACCTTCCCGGAAAATTCGGGGTAAGAATCGAAAACATTGTTGCCGTGAGAGAAGACGGAACGGGAGAAGCACTGAATCACTTCCCGAGGGAGCTGACAATCGTCCGCTCTACGAACTGAGGAAAATAAAAAACAGCTTCCTCTCAAATCGGAGGAAGCTGTTTTTTAGCTGGAGCCGACTTCCAGATTCGAACTGGAGACCCCATCCTTACCATAGATTTAAATACACCCCACACACTCACTATTTGCAAGCCCATATAAAAAGTACAGCCAGTAAAATAGGCATTTTATGATTACAATGTGTCTTTGTTGTTTTTATTTCGCCATAGTTGTATTATGCCACTGACACACGGGTGACACACGGGAAAGGAGGTAAAAGATGAATTTTACGGAAACGAGCATTAGTAAAATACAACCACAGGAGGCGCGCTACGACATCCCCGACGACAAGATAAAATCACTGTATTTGCGGGTGGAGCCCTCGGGCGTAAAAACCTGGTATGTCTACTACAGGCACCCGGTAACTCGCCGTCGCATGCGAAGAAAAATTGCCCCACTAGAGCAGCTTACAGTAGCCCAGGCTCGGGAGTACGCAAAAAACTATATCGCAAAAGTCACTTTGACTGGCGAGGACCCTATCGACGCTGCGAAAAAACAACAAAATCGGGCGGCCACCCTACAGGAGCTGATAGACACCCACTATGCGCCGTGGCTAAGGGCGAACCGCAGGGGATGGAAGTTCACGTTGGAGTGTTTGGGGCATTTTGGGGAGTGTCTGACAAAAACCGTCGATGAGCTCACGGTGCTTGATATTGAAAAGTGGCAAGCTGAGAGAAAGACCGAAGGGCATAAGAATGCTACCATAAACCGACGTATGACAGCCCTCAACGCCTTTCTTAATTGGGCTACGAAGCGTGACATTATACCGCAAAACCCCCTGCGGGGACGAGTGGAGAGACAACGGGAAACCGATTTCGCACGAAAAATTAGGTACCTAAGCCCAGACGAAAGAACCCGATTGCTGGCAGCCCTGAAGAAACGGGACGCCAAGGAGCGGGACTATCTCAGGACAGCCGTGTTGGTGAGCCTAAACACCGGGATACGAAAAGGAAGTTTGCTAAAGTTGGAGTGGGATGATATTAACTGGAATCTGAAACGCCTTCACCTGCGCGCCGAAACGATGAAGGCCGGATACGCAAGAACAATTCCGCTAAATAAAGTGGCCTTAAAGGCTCTTACCGACTGGCGAAAGAGGACGACTGAAAGCGGCGTACCCATCAGCAGCTACGTATTTCCTGGACAATCACCGGCGATTCCGCTAAAAGATACCAAAAAACCGTGGAATAATCTACTAAAGCGTGCGGGTATTAAAAACTTTTCGTGGCACTGTATGAGGCACGATTTCGCCTCGCAGCTCGCGATGATGGGGGTGGACATACTCACCATCAAAGAGCTGCTCTGCCACGAAAACATAAAAATGACACTGGTCTATGCCCACCTGTCACCCCTGCATACGGCGACGGCCACTAATCGCCTCGCCGCACTTTACAAATAACAAATAATTTGCTCCGCACACCAGGAAGCCCCCCCGCAGGGGGGCAGGGGGCAAAGGGGCAGAGGGGCAAAGGGCAAGAGCCCTACAGCCCCCTTTCTCCTGCTGTGGACGGTGCCGCGTTGCGCCGGGCGTCGTCAGAGCGGATTTTAGCCTGTGCCGAGGCTATGGTTTTTGTCAGGTAGGCATCAGGGTTTCCGTGTTTACGGGGGAAGTCGGGGCTGCACTCACGGATGGCATCGGCTACGGAGTCGGGGTGCCAGCCGTCAGACAGCATTTCAACGGCCACGCGGTAATCGAGAGCACTTGGGTCGGAGCTCCAGCCCATTTTTTTGACCAGGCCACGGTGTTTTTTCAGGGCTTTGAGGTAGGCCTCAAAAGCGGCATCGCTGGTCTCGTGGATGCGGGTCCGGTCTACGACAAAAGCGATTTCGCCCCTGATGACGGCCTCCCGCCTCTGAACTTCTTCGCTCACGGCTGCGGGGGTGAGAGAGGCGGTTTTTTTCTCGATGAGCTCCCGGAGCCGGGGGCACTCGCCGCCGGGGGCTTCGTAGATGCGGCAGAAAAAATTGTTGCGGTCCGGCTTTTTGTTGGCGAAGCCACACAAGCGGAAGTCCTTGTCCAGTCCCAGGTTTTTCTCATCCCCGCAATAGGTCCGGGTCAGCTCCCGCTGCAGCTCCCGGAGGGCCTGTTCCTCCGCCGCTCGCCGGGGGTCGGTGTAGCTGTACGTGCGGTTTTTCTCGCAGACGAAAACGGCTTGGTAGCTGCCAGATGAGGTCTGCCAGACGGCGGCGGCGGCAAAACCATCGTCTTGCATTTTCCGGACAGCACTATAACTCAGGTCATCAACCATCAGATAGTGTTGCCTGGGGTCCTCAGGCGTGACGAACACGTCGTACCCCTGCATATTTTTGACAGTGAGAGTTTTCAGATATCCACTCACCTCATCCACAGACAGAGGCTGCCCCCGTTCCACGAGCCACGGGCTCCGGGGTTTCTCTCGCCCCGGTTCGTCTCGGGGGATACATTTCAGGGCGTACCGCTGCGCCCCGAGAGCGGCGGCCTGTGCTGCCCACGCCTCGGTTTTTTTGCTCAATGACCCTGTGCTGCTCATCTCATCAGCTCCCGTTACGATTTTCAAATCTGCCGCCAGTGCCATCAGCCCCGCCGCCTCGGTCGCTACCGCCCGAATACCAGTAGGAGTTGGTACAACAGGGCGTTCACTCCCGGTATCGCCATTGCCGCCAACAGGAAAAACAAACCCGCCAGAAACCCCGCCATCGTCGAGAGAACGATGTTCCGTCGCCGCCACCTCAGGCGCTTTTCGAGGAGTTCCAGGCTCACCAGGAGCTCCTGCCCCTGCGCCAGCCGCTCCGACAGTACCGCCTCCCACCGGGAGCAGACCCGGGATACTGCCGCCGTGCGGTGTTCCAGGCGTTCCTCCAGTTGCAGCAAACTCTCGGATATTTGCCGTACTGCTGTCGTAATTTCGTCCATATCTGATGCCCTCCTGCATTTTTTTTATTTCCTCGCGAATTTCGCTATTTGCAGTCCTCCACGCCTCCTGCATCTGCGCCCGTAGTGCCTGTTCCGCCACACCCTGCCTCACGGACCGGGCGGTTTCAGCCACGATAGTGAGGGCAATGAGGAACAAAACCGCTTGGGGAAACAGGGCCATTGTGAGGAGTAAATCCTCATTCCCCATTTCCCGCATAAACGAGCGGCGGGGCTGGAGGCGCCGTCCTCGGGCTATCTCCCTGCACCGCTCCTGCACAGCCTCCCGTTTTTCACGTGAGGCGGCGGTGAGAATTTGGAGATTTTTGTGCAGAATTTCGGGGTCCACAAATGCGGAGAGAGGATAACTGTGTTCGTTTTTTCTCAGGGTTTCACCGTCCAGGGTCCAGCCCTGTTTTTCAAGGGTGGCGGTGAAACTCGCCCCCCGTGCCCCCACCTCCCAGCACGCATTCCGGAGAGAACGGGCCGCATCCGCCGGGGTGCCCTGCTGGAGCCGATTTTTTCGCTCCTGCAGCCAGGCTGTTTCTTCTGGTGCGGGGGGAGCCAAAAATTCCTGGAGGTGTTTCCATCCGTACCCAACCTGGGAGCCAGTGAGACTCCTTCCTGCATACTGAAAACAATACCCACTGACACGGCCCGTACTGGCCACGTTGGGGATGGCGGTGATGTTCTGTTTTTCGAGGGCCTCAATAAAATCCCTGTGGGAGAGGGGCTTTTCTTCTGACAGGAGGGCGTTCAGGGCCTCCTGCACGGTGATTTTCTCGGGTTTTCGTCCGGTGCGAACTGACATTCGTCTTTCGGCCTGTGTCGTTCTCGCTTGATACTGCTTTTTCTCGTTGCTTATTGTCGTCAAGCCGTGTTCTTTTTCAATCTGTCTGCATATATCTTTACTTTTCATCTTGTCGAATTCCGGCTTCCAGACTCCGCCGTTTAGGGCTATTCTCGAAGTCAGAATATGGATATGATTGAACTCGGTATCTTTGTGCTGTACTAAAATGTACTGATGCTCGGTCGGGTCTATTCCCATTCGGGAAAGGTACTTTCCCGCTATCCGTTCCCATTGCTTTGTATCGAGTTCTTCGCCCTTTGGAAGGGCTAAACTTATGTGGTAGCAGGGTTTTTCGATATCTTCTCGAAGTGCTCGTGTAATGCCGAATTCCCTTGCAAGGCTTCTCGGGTCGTCCCCTGCCATATTCCCGCCGATGGTCTCGGCATCTTCTTTAAAGATGTAGTCGAGTGCTCCCCTGAATCCGCTCCCCGTGCTGATTTTAGCTATCATTTTGTATCGTCCTTTAGTCCGATAATGGACTTTCTAAACTCGTTTAGTGTTCGCCGAAGTTCTTCTATCTCTATCACATCTGCGGTATTAAGTTGCTTGGCAATCTGATTCAAATTCGATGCCCATCTCGAAGTTTCGATGTACACTTTCTGATTGACTTCGGGAATCTGTTTCGGCTCCTTTTTCCCGAGAAAGACATTACGGAGAAATGTTCCTCGGCGGATTTTTCCCCGCCGGCGGTCGAGCTCTGAAAGTTCGGATTCGCTCATTCTGACCGATACACAATGCATTCGTTCCCCCATTGAAAACACCCCCTGACTGATTTGGATTTTGCTTTTGCCTTTAAGGGCTGACCGCAGGGAAGCCCTGTCCCCCGTAGGGGGCAAGTTACCCCGAGCGAAGCGAAGGGGACAACTTGCTCCTTACCTCCTATGCTTATGTATATCTGGCGAGGTGGTGAAAAACAAAAAACGGGAAAAAGATTTTTTGGGGTTTTTGGGGTTTGGCACCGGGGGGCAGATACACTATCAGCACTAACAACAGGGAGGGATTTGCATGGGCAGAAAAAGCGCCACACAAAAACAAAAACAAAAACAAAACGCACAAAAATTGGCAGCAAATCGCAAACGGCAGTCATCGTACTACTACCGGCAACGGGCTGCCGGCAAAAAACAGCTAAAAATCTGGGCAGCACCGGCACAGGAAAAAATTTTCCGTGCCGTGGCAATTTTGGTAGCGAGCGAGGAGGGTACAAAAATCGCCCGGGAGGTGCTGCTGGAGACGGTAGCCCGGCTGCGGGAGAAATCGGGGGGCAAAACGGAGGGGTAGAAACGGCTTTTTTTGCAGGAATCGCACAACCTCAGTGATTGCAACGGTTTGCGTAGTTGTCTATACGATTTAGCAAAGCCGGTGGTTGCAAGGGTTCACAGAGCCCGAGCCCGTATGAGCGATTTTAAAAGGCCCTTTGGGATAAATCCCCACGGGACCTTTTTTTGGCTAAAAACGCAAATTTGAGGCTCCTACAAATCGGGGTTTAGGTTTTGCCCCTCTGCCCCTTTGCCCCTTCCCCCCTGTGGGGGGAGCCCCCTGGTGTGCGGAGCGAAATGTTTTGCCCTGTATGCCTCTAAAAACGATGGATATGTAACAAAAAACCAGGGGTATCTAATGCCCCTGGTTTTGCCCCTATTCTTAACGTCTTAGAGACTTAAGGCATTTTTGACACCGTTCAAAACGTGTAATAGCAACAATCCGCATCGCTTTAGCATACCAGAATTCTACGCTTTTCTACCAGAAATCTACACCTTTCTACCGGAAATCTACACGCTAATAACACCGCCGAGTAAGCCCTTTTTCCTGGCGATTTTGATTTTTTCCCCCCCTATAGTGACCAGGAAACCGTTTTGTCCAAGCTCGTCCAAAGCACTTTTTAGAGCCTGCCTTTGTTTCCAGCCCGCATTCCACTCACTGATGCCAGCCAGCCCCGCCAGTTGCTCCCACGTGCCCAGCCAGGCTTGGCGACCGTATAGGACATACGCCAAGAGCCGGCTAATATTACCCCGCAGGGCCAGAATGTGGGTCAGGGATACCCGCAGCCCCGTGCGGTCGATATCAGCGACGAAATCGCGTAGAATCGAGACGGTCACGGAATCCTCATTATCCCTGTGGAATTTTATATCGCCTAAAATTCCAGTCAGAATTACCCGCCTGAATGGAGGCTCGGCCTCCCGTTTTTTGTACTGCACCCCGCCGCCGCGGGGCGCTCCACCCACTACTACATCATACTGGACACCAGCAAGGGTTTTTATCGACTGCTCCCACGCCGCCCGTTCCCTCGCTGTGCGTCCGAGTCCGGCGCGGCGGCGCCACTCACGCCCGGGAATAGTCGTTTTTATCCGGTCCTGGCCACTCGGACACTCGACCCCCTCAAAAAACGTGAGGGCTGCCAAAAATATGACCAACTCGCGCACGCGAGGGGTTTCCGGGGCTGAAACGGTAATCAGGTCGCCATATTCGCTGATACTCGTGCGACTAAAACCCTTCTGGGGCACCTGCGCCGGGAAAAAAGGGGGAAAATGTATCAGCGGCTGAGGAACCTGTACAACTGAATTATCTCGAGTTGTCATTTATACATCCCTCCCCTATCCCTGTCCTGCACCCCGTTCGCCGCCACTAAAATGCCGTTTTCAGTCCGTACCAGTTCCATAGGGGCTATGGGCCTATGCCCGTTCATTTTTACCCAGGTGAGAATTAGGGTATTGTCTTTAAGTTCTTCGGTCGTCATCTGATTCCAATTCATATAATGCCCCTGTTTGTCCTTCCGGTTTTTCTCCTTCAGCCGTTCTGGAGGAAGAGGTTTTTTTGATAACGTCATCGCCAGCCTGGGGTCGTCCACTATACACGATGCCCCTCGATGGCTGCCCTGAGCATCCGCTAAGCCATTCAAAACAGCTGATTTGCCTGTATGATGAGCTACCACGATTGCGCATCGAGTTTTTTTAGCAGTTGCAATCAGGGTTCGTATAAGCGATTTCATCTCTCCATTATTGTTTTCATCGGCTTCGTGCAGGCGACTGAGGGGGTCCAGTATGACTAGGCGCATCCCCTCGCACTGCCGTTCCAGCCACGCAACCGAATCTGCGCTTACTACCCCGCCCCTCCCCACCAGGGGGAGGTTTTCACCCTCGAGGGCGGTCGGGAAAAAACTTTCAACCGGTGGCGGAACATCATTGAAGGCATTAAACAGGGCCGCCAACCGGTTGTGGATGTCGGTTTCATCCTCCTCAAATGAGATGTATCTCACCGGCCCGGAGCTATTAGGCACAAGGCCGTGAATCAGTGGCTCGCCTGCGGCAACCGCCATACCGAGCTCTAACAAAAGATAACTTTTGCCTGTGCCACCCGGAGCACTGAGGATAGCGACTTTACCCGCAGGGAGACCCGGGAAGACAAAATCCCGGGGGATGGATACCATATTGGGCCCCTGCGAAAAATTCACGACTGGGAGGGTGCTCGGCAGAGTCATAGTTGCATCTCCCCGCTGCTACGCTCAGACTCCGGCTCCGGTGTAGGAGTGGCACCCCTGTAATTTTTTGGTAGGCTACGGAGCCAGCTATCCAGGTCCTCCTTCAGATAACGCGTGGCCCCTCCAATGGTAATATCAGGAGGAGGCCCGATTCGGTCCTTAATTTTCCCGGTCATTCGTATTACTCGCAAATATGAGTAGGAAATCCCCAGATACTCCGCCGCTTGTCGTGTGGTAAAAACCACTTTGGGTACTCCCTCAATAAACGTGGTTTTGACTTCCTCATTTGCCTTTTTCATAGCGTGTACCTCCAGATTCCAGGATGTACACTTTAGGATGTCTGCGGGGGGTACCATAAAACAAAGAAAGTCCGATAAAACAAAAAGACGCAAGATTTAGTCTTTACTCGGGGTTAAGGGAGGGTTTTTTGGGGAGAGGTTAAAAATGGCATTTAGGAGTCTGCTGACACACGGGTGACACACGGACAAAAAAAGAGGGCTCCCGAGATTCTCGGGAACCCTTGCTATTACTGGAGCCGACTTCCAGATTCGAACTGGAGACCCCATCCTTACCATGGATGTGCTCTACCTACTGAGCTAAGTCGGCGTTCATATATAAAATGGTGGTGGGAGAAGGATTCGAACCTTCGTAGACGGTGTCGGCAGATTTACAGTCTGCTGCCTTTGACCACTCGGC
>Ga0123335_1002654_pt1 | contig 26187 bp, 18 predicted proteins | sample BiotimSIPDNA_2_FD_89707 | JGI IMG/M metagenome (GOLD analysis project Ga0123335, IMG submission 89707) | Anaerobic biogas reactor microbial communites from Washington, USA - Biogas_R2 time_0 SIP DNA | ecosystem: Engineered > Bioreactor > Anaerobic > Unclassified | place: Washington, USA...
AAAACCGGAATGACGGTCGTCGGGGTTGTTTGGTATGAGAGGCGGAAAAGTTTGCTGGGGGTTTGCGTGTATGTCCCTTCTGTGTCGGTCTGCCTGTTTTCAAGGTTTTTCGTGCAGGTGTTGAAGAGTGAGGTCGCCCTGTTCCATTTACCGTATTTCACCCCAACGTCATTCCGGTTTTTCGCGGTGGAGAAAGGGCTTGTTTCGAAGGGTTGGCCAGGCCGCGAAAAGACCGGAACCCATCTTCTGAAGCCGTGGAGGAGGAACGTATTAATGTGGAATTCGGAATTCGGAATGGAAAGATGACCGCCAGGCATGATCTTGAATTCCCTTTTCTTATCCTGTGATCGGGATTCAAAAATACGGGGTTGTGACAAAGTCCGTGTATAATGGTACTTGAAATGTAACGGACGGTCTGCCCTGAAATTAGGTTCGGAATGAAGGGACTGACCCCAGTGAATGCAATGAGACTGTCTCTGCTATATTCCGAACGGCCGTCTTTCATCGTTTATGGGGAAGGCAGAAGGCCTCATGATGAACGGTCCCTGGTTATAGTCAATAAGGTTCCGATAGGGAATAATGAGATGCGCGGTTCTATTCTTTTTCAGTTGACTGTTTTTGCGGTAGCGGTCCTCTTCTTGTTTTTTAGCATGGGGTGTCCACCAGAAAAGGAATCGGAAGCCGGTGTCCTGATAAAGAGTCTGGTTGGAATGAGTTGTTGCGGATGCGAAATTCGCCGGACAGAAGGGGAGGGGGAATCTGAAGAGGGCGAATCACCCGAAGGGGAAAGCACTGAAGGGGAATCAAGTGAAGGCGAAGGTGCGGAAGGCGAGGCTGCGGAGGGCGAGGAACCGGTTGTGCCCGAAGGCATGATCGACATTGAAGCGGGCTCCTTCAGAATGGGACGTTCCTATTCTGACACCGGAGAAAGTGTCGAACTTCCGGTGCATGCCGTTTCTTTATCCCCCTATTACCTTGGAAAATATGAGGTGACCAACCATGAATTCGCGGAAGTGCTGAACTATGCCAGATCGCAGGGGTATATTGAAGGCTATGGTGGGGGATCCTACACAGGTTCCAAGGTATATTACGAGGGCTATTTTCTGACGGATACCTATGCCAGCAGCGCGGAGTCGCAACTTATTTATGAAGGTGGCGCATTTAGTGTGCGCACCCGGCCGGGTCATGATGAAAATCCTTTCGACATGGCGGAACACCCGGTCGTCATGGTTACCTGGTATGGCGCGGCAGCCTATTGTAACTGGTGCAGCGAGATGGAAGGATTGCAGCCCTGCTACAATCTCGATAACTGGTCCCGCTATGAACCGGTGCGTAACGGGTATCGCCTGCCCACGGAAGCCGAATGGGAACGCGCGGCGGCCTGGGACGGGGTGAAGCACTGGCGTTACGGTATGTCCAGTGATATATTGGATATCAGGCGGGCGAACTATATCGCCGAAAGCAGCGCGAATCCGCTGGAATTGCGAACCCAGCCCTTTACCTCCCCCGTGGGATGGTACGACGGCGTCAATGCGGCGCGATTAAACACGCCCTCCCTGAAAACAATAAACGCCGTGAGTCCGGCCGGCGCCTATGACATGTCCGGAAACGTTTGGGAATGGTGCCACGATTGGTATGATGGCGAGTATTACTCAGAGGCTTTGGAAGATGATCCCGCCGGGCCGGAGAGTGGCTCCTCCCGTGTTTTCAGAGGCGGTTCCTGGGCAAATAATGCGGACAACTGCCGGACAGCCCGGCGCTTCAGTTCCGACCCTGAATATGCGGAAAATCACCTTGGATTCCGCGTTGCCCGGAATCGTTAATTCCGCCGGAGTGACTTGTCCCGTTTAATCCCTTTGTGTTAAGGTTTGGCCTGCCTCGATTTTTGGGTACAAAAAGACGCGTTTGCCGCGACGACAAGAGAGCACTATGAAGAAACGCCTGGTTGTTTATAGCATTAAGTTGGGTGTGGTTATCTGTTTGTTCGTACTGATCTTCAAGCCGGAACTTTTCGGCATGAAAGGCCTCTTCGGCAATGTGGCCCCCCTTGATGTCTGGAACGCACTGCGTGATGCGAGTACGACGGGGCCTGCGGCGTTTTTCTTCTGGATGGCCTGCGCCACGGCGGTTAAACTTGCGGGCATCACTTCGGGGATTATACGCTGGCGTTTGCTGCTCGCCGGCCAGGGGTTGCGCATACCGCTGGTCTATCTGGCTTACCAGTGGTTTATGGGGCGTGCTATTGGCCTGGTCCTTCCGGGCACCCTCGGTCTGGACGGGTACCGGCTGATCGAATCCTCCCGCTATACCCGGGAGGTCGTCAAATGCACGACGGTCATTGCGGTTGAAAAACTGACGGGCATTATCGCCCTTTCTTTTCTGGTATTTGTGACGTTTCCGCTTGGATTTAAATATTTGCAGTTCAACACGGCACTCCTGGCGCTGATCATGGGCGCACTGCTGGTGGGCGTTGTGTGCAGTCTGCTGTTGCTGCTGAATCCGCGGGTCATCCAGGTGCTGGCCGCGGTGATGCCCGTTCCCGGTTTCGCCCGGGGGCCGATCAACAAACTCGGCCGCGCTGCCACCGCCTACAGCAAGGCGAAAGGTACGCTGCTCGCCGCACTCTTTTTCGGCCTGCTGGTGCACCTGGGCACATGTTCCAAGTACTTTTTCACGTTCATGGCGATCAGGGCGACTAATGTGTCCGCCGCCGACATCTTTTTCGTCAGCCCGCTGATGATCACAGCGGGGATACTGACCTTTACCATTTCCGGACTGGGGGTGCGCGAGATTGCCTTCGGCCTGGTACTGGGAAGTACGGCAGGCCACGCGGTTGCCATTCTCGGCGGCCACCTGGGTCTTTGGGCGGGCGAGATCGTGCCTTTCGCGCTGAGTGTGCCGCTGCTCCTTTTCGGCGGCAGGCCGAGCAAGGAATCCATTGAAGAGGACCGTGCCTATGTGGCCGAAGGCTTGGCCGAAAGCGATAAAGAATTACAGCCCCTGCTTAGCCGTGAGGAAACTGTCCGTTACCGAAAAGAGGTTTTTTCCCTGCTTTGCTGCGGCGTATTGGCCGGTCTGTTTGCCGGTGCGCTGATCGCCTTCCTGGAGTCCTTCTGGATCGGTTCGCGCCTGCAGGACCTGGGAGAGTGGGGGATGTTGCCCTGGGGCGTTGTCGCCTACAGTGTGATTTTTGCCGGTATCGGGCTGGCCTTATCGGCCGGGGTACTGTTTATCGCGCTGCTTGTGGACCGGTTCCCCTCCTGGCCTGTGAATATGGCGGTCCTGTACGGGGCGGCTTTTGCTGCCGGGGGTATGGTTATCGGGCTGTTCCGGTATCAGCGGGATCTGCTGGGCGGGCATGCCATGGGCCAGCGGGAGTACCTCATGATTGCCTGTCTGGGGTGCGGTGCGGCACTGCTGCTGGGTGTGGTGGTGTTCTTGAAATGCGCCGGGTTCCGCCGCTATCTTCGCATGAATCTGCCCCGTTTCACCGTGGCCGCCCTGGCCGCATGGGTATGTATGGTGGGTGCGGCTTGGGGCCTGTCGGTGTTGCTGGCGCCCGAACAGAAAAGCGTCGCGTTCGCCCCGCAGCAACAGGCTGAGGGCCCGAACATCATTCTCCTTTCTGTGGACGCGCTGAGGGCGGATTACCTGTCTTTTTATAATCCGGATGCGGCCGCCGATATTCCCAACCTTAACGCGTTTGCGCGGGATGCCCTTGTATTTCAGCAGGCATTCGCCCAGGCGCCTTGGACCAAGCCTTCCTTCGGTACCCTCTTTACGGGTCTTTACCCGGAAGCGCACGGGGCGACTTCAAAGACCGCCTCTCTCTCCCCTTCAGTGGAAACCCTTGCGGAACTGCTGCAGCGGGGCGGTTATTACACACAGGGATTTTCAAACAACCCGAACATGACCGCCATATTCGGCATGGACAAGGGGTTTTCCGGGTATGTGGATCTGAAACCGGACCTCCTTTTCAAGGCTCCAGGCTCCGCATCCAACCTTTCCCTCTACGGGGTGCTGCGCAAGGTGTTCATGGTTGCCGAGGGCAAACTGCGGGGGGGACGGCTGCGCGTTACGGACTTTTATCAGCCCGCCGACAGCGTTACCGCTACGGCTTTGAACTGGCTTGACAGCGGAACTGTCCCGAAGGATACGCCTTTTTACCTGTACCTGCATTACATGGAGACCCATGATCCGTTCATGGATCATGATCAACCCGGCCTTGGATACGCGCGGGCCCGCATGGAACATCCGGACCCGGAAAAGTTTCTGGAACCGATGAGGAAAGCCTATATCTCCGAGATAGAGTATCTCGACAAGTACCTGGGGGAATTGTTTGAAGGGCTGAAGGCGCGGGGCCTTTACGACAATACTGTTATTGCCTTTGTGTCCGACCACGGCGAAGAATTCTTCGATCACGACGGTTGGTGGCACGGGCAGACCCTGTACGAGGAACTGCTGCGTGTTGCCCTGGCGCTCAAACTGCCGGGAAGCCTGCGCGGCGGCGAGGTCAATACGGACATGGCTCGTCTGATCGATGTGCCTCCGACCCTGCTTGTCCTGGCGGGGCTTGAGCCCGGAAAGGCCATGAGCGGACAGCCGCTGTGCGACCCCTCCGGCGCGTTCGTGAACAGCGGCATCGTTTATAGTTATGCCGAGAACGATTTTGAAGGCAACGTCCTGCAGGGGGTGCGTTCCAGGGAAAAAGCGATGATCCAGGCAAATGAGGACAATCCACGAGGCACAAAACCGGTGGAATTATATGATATGGTCGCGGATCCGTTGCAGGAACATGACCTGGCAGGGCAGCCGGAGCATGGGGACGCGGTCAAGGCGTTGACTGAAGTCATCGATCAGTTCATGCGGGGTATTTTTGAAAACGCGCCCGATCCCGGCACCGAGGTGGAGGTGGATCCGCAACTGCAACAGCAGTTGGAGGCATTGGGGTACCTGTAGTCGTGAAAGGGCGGCCTTGAAAGGCTTCCTTCTGTAAACATTCCGGGGGCGGCCGGCGTTTATTCCTGTGAATAAATTCTGGGCCCAATCGTCTGCTTCAGAAGTTGAAAGGCAGCAAAATGAAGCACATTCCGTTGATCTTGTTCATAGCGTGCATTTACATCTCCCCTGCCATGGCGGAAGAAGCGCCGGTGCAGAGTGCCCCGGTCGACCGCGGCGCCTGGGAACCATCCATACAAACGATTTTTGACCAGTTGAATTTGCTGGGTTTGTTCGCCGCCGCTACCAATCTCGGCGGCATGACGGTGAAAGTCCCCCGGGAATTGCAGAAACTGCCCCTGCAGATGATTGAAGGGACGGAGGAACTGCGGAATCGCGACATAGAAATCTATGTGAAGGAATTAACCTTCAAAGATCTGAAGTTCATTTATGACGAGTCACCGCAATGGCCGGATGAGAAGCCCGTTATTCCCACCCTGGTGGAGTTCGGGCGTCTGGGCGTGACGGCGGACGCGAAAACCAGGCTGGGAATGATTCCCCTGGGCGCTGTTTTTGACAACGGCAAGGTGCCCGTGGAATTTTTGCCCATGCTTGAAAAGGGCTACGATCTCAAACTGTTGCCGGAATCCCGTTCGGGCGACACGCGCCTGGATGAAGTCAAGTTGAAGGTGGGCGGTCCGATGACGACAGGGATCGCCAATCGCTTCTTCAGTAAGAAGGTGGCGAAACTGATCCTGGAGCATGGTGTGGGCCAGACCATGCAAATGGGTAAGGGCGACCTGTTTTCCGGTGATACCGCGGGCAAACTGTTGGAGGTGGCGCCTGATTCCACAGAAGGCCGTGCCCTGGATGCGCTGGTGGATATGTTGCGCTGACAGTGTGATAATCAGCCTTGTTTGATGGCGTCGGCCAGCTGTCGGGCGAAGGCGCCCGCCTTTCGTGCCGTGTCCGGCGCGCCACCGGCCTCCGCGATGAGCCGTACCATGGCGGAACCTACAACCACTCCTTCCGCGATTTTGGATACGGTTTCGGCCTGTTCCGGGGTGGATATGCCAAAGCCAACGGCGACCGGTTTGCCCGTTTTTTCACGCACCCGTGAAACCGACTGCGCCAGGTTTTGCGAAATGGCGGCGCGCTCCCCCGTAACACCGAGCCGGGAAATGTAGTAAACAAATGTGTCGCTGGCATCGCCGATGAGGGCAAGGCGTTGGTCTGTGCTGGTAGGCGCCGCCAGGAACACGGTGCTGAGATGGTTGGCCGCCATGGCATCCCGGTATCCGCCGGCGTCATCGGGAGGCAAATCCACGCAGAGCACTCCGTCGGCTCCCGCGTTGGCCGCGTCCCGGGCAAAATCTTTCTCACCATAGACCAGAATGGGATTGTAATAGGTGAAGATGAGGAGCGGAACCTGGCTGCGTTTGCGTACGCGTTCAATAGAGGCCAGGATGCCCCGAAGTGTGACGCCCTGTTGAAGCGCGCGGAGCGAGGCTTCCTGGATGACGGGGCCGTCCCCCGAAGGGTCGGAAAAAGGCGCGCCATACTCGATCAGATCCGCGCCGTTTTCTTCCAACGCAACGACGATGTCTTCGCTTATGGCCAGGCTGGGGTCGCCGCCCGTGATAAAGGGAATGAACGCGCATTTTCCACGCGCGGTGTTTTCTTGAAAAAGTCGGGTAATTCGGTTCACGTTATAGTTCCTCGTCAGGCATGATAAATCGCGCGGCCTGTTGCACGTCTTTGTCCCCGCGTCCGGACATGTTCATGACAATAATATCTCCGGCGTCCATGGCCGGCGCCTGTTTGATTACTTCGGCTACGGCATGGGCGCTTTCCAGGGCGGGAATAATGCCTTCCAGCCGGCTGCACCGCTGAAATGCGTCCAGCGCCTCGTCATCCGTCGCGTAGGTATAGGTGATTCGTTTGTTGTCGTGGAAATAGGCGTGTTCCGGGCCAACGCTGGCGTAATCGAGACCGGCTGAAACGCTGTGGGTGCTGCCGATGAGCCCGTTTTTGTCCTGCAGCACGTAGCTCATGGCACCCTGTAGCATGCCGAAAGAGCCGCCGGCAAAACGCGCGGCGTGCATGCCGGGGGCTATTTTTGTGCCGCCTGCCTCGACGCCGATCATACGCACGGAGACGTCGCCCAGGAAATCGTAGAACAGGCCGATGGAGTTGGAGCCTCCGCCCACGCAGGCGATCATCAGGTCCGGCAGCCGGCCTTCGGCCTCCGCCAGCTGGCGACGTGTTTCACGCCCAATGACCGCCTGGAAATCCCGGCAAATCATCGGGAAAGGATGCGGGCCATGCACGGTGCCCAGCACATAATGGGTATGTTCGACATTGGCCGCCCAGTCACGGAGCGCCTCGTTGATGGCGTCCTTCAGTGTGCGCGACCCCGAATTGACACAGGTTACCTTGGCGCCCATCAGCCGCATGCGGAACACGTTGAGGCGTTGCCGTTCCATGTCCTCGGCGCCCATGTAGACTTCGCATTCCAGGCCCAGCAGCGCGGCCGCGGTTGCGGTGGCCACGCCATGCTGGCCTGCCCCGGTTTCCGCGATGACCCTGGGCTTGTTCATGCGCTGGGCCAGGAGGCATTGCCCCAGGGCATTGTTGATCTTGTGGGCGCCCGTGTGCGCGAGATCTTCGCGCTTAAAGTAGATTCGGGCGCCGCCCAGGCTGCGTGTCAGCCGTTCGGCGAAATAGAGCGGTGTGGGACGGCCGACATAATGGGTCTGGAGCCGTTCCAGCCCTTCCTGAAAAATCGGGTCCGCCATGGCGGAGGCGTAGGCGGCCTCCAACTCGTCCAAGGCGTACATCAGTGTTTCCGGGACGTATTTGCCGCCGTAGGCGCCGAAACGGCCCCGGTCGTCAGGCAAGCGATGCTTTTCGCGTGTTGTAGATGAAAAGTCGGATTCTTTCATGATTTTTTTTCCCGGGAGAGGCTTCAAGACTGCTAGAGGCGTCCACCGCGAAAGGACGGACGCGCAGTATGGCCTCTTCCACATTTTCCGGCGAAAGGCCGCCGGCAAGGATGAGTTTTTTTTGTTTTGCGGCTTCCGCGGCGAAGCGCCAATCACATCGTGCGCCTGTGCCGCCATGGGATTCCTCCGACCAGGCGTCCAGCAGGCAGGCCTCACCCGGCCACGCGGCGACGGTGTCCTGCGTCAAGCCGGGGCCTGCCCGAAATGCCTTGAAGGCCCGCCGGCCAAGGGTGCTGCAAATGTCCGCCGACTCGTCGCCGTGAAGCTGGAGCCTGTCAAAGACCGTGAGCAGTTCCCGCAGGCGTTCGAGCGGTTCGTTGACGACTACGGCCACCGTGGTGACGAGTACGGGCAGCCGGGCGATGATGGCCGCGGCCGCGTCCGCGTCGATATAGCGGTTACGTTTGCGGGCTTCCGGGGCCAGCACAAAGCCGAGGGCGTCCGCACCGGCCTCACAGGCGGCGAGCGCGTCGGCCAGGTTGGTGATACCGCATATTTTCACCTTAGTCATCATGAAGCAGCGATTCCAGTTTTTCCCGGATATTGTTGCTGGTGAGCAGCGAGTCGCCGATGAGAACGGCGTCCACCCCGCTGTTATCCAGCATACGCACTTCCCTGCGTGACTTGATGCCGCTTTCGCTTACGAGTATGTTGCCGCCGGGCACCCGGTTTTTTAACTGCATGGTGGTCTGAATATCTACTTCAAGGGTGTCGAGGTCGCGGTTGTTTATGCCCAGGATATGCGCGCCCGCATTTAATGCGCGCTTGATCTCTTCTTCGTTGTGGGTTTCGACCAATACGGCCATATCCAGATTGGACGCCTCCTGCAGAAAGGACTTGAGTTCGTCGTCCGTGAGGACGCGGACAATGAGCAGAACCGCGTCCGCGCCCATGGTGCGGGCTTCATAGATCTGGTAGGGGTCTATGATGAATTCCTTGCACAGGCAAGGCAGCTTGGTGTGGTTGGCAACTTTGTTAAGGTCTTCCAGGCTGCCGCCGAAGTAGTGCTTGTCCACCAGGACGGAGATGGCCCGGGCGCCGGCCTGTTCGTAAACGGCCGCGATTTCCACGGCATCGACGTCGGGCAGGATGTCTCCCCGGGAAGGTGAACGCCGCTTGATCTCGGCGATGATACTGATGCCCGGCGCGCGCAGCGCGGTCCTGAAATCTTTTGTTTTCGGGGCACGGTCCAATCGTTCTTCGATTTCACGCAAAGAGGTGTGTGTCTTGCGTTCGGCGATTTCTTTCCGTTTATGTTCAATGATTTCATTCAGTATCATTTTTAAGGCACTTTTTAATAGTACAGGGTGGATGGAATTCACACCGTTGAAAGTCAGGGTCAAAAGAGAGACTGCAACATCCGTTTATGATAATGAAAAGGGGCTGTTGCTTCAACCTGAAAAGACAACGGTGACAGGCCGATCCTTATTCTTTTGCCTTGATGGAAGTTTCCTGTCTTTCAGGTTATGTAACCTGAAAGGTTCTCCGGGGCGGCGTCAGGGATTCCGCGGGAATCGGCTGAAGTCCGGCGCGCGCTTTTCCAAAAAGGCATTGCGTCCTTCCTGGCCTTCCTCGGTCATATAAAACAGGCCTGTGGCATTTCCCGCCAGTTCCATCAGACCGGCTTGGCCGTCTTCATCGGCGTTCATGGCCGCCTTGATAAAGCGTATGGCCGTGGGTGAATTGGCAAGAATTTCACGGCACCAGGCCACGGTTTCCTCTTCCAAACGGTCCAAGGGCACCACCGTGTTCACCAGTCCCATTTCCAGGGCCTGCCGGGCGTTGTACTGGCGGCAGAGAAACCAGATTTCCCGGGCTTTTTTCTGCCCGACCATGCGTGCGAGGTGAGAGGAGCCATAGCCGGCGTCGAAAGAGCCCACCTTGGGGCCTGTCTGGCCGAAAATCGCGTTGTCAGCGGCTATGGTCAGGTCGCATACCATGGCGAGAATATTGCCGCCGCCGATCGCGTACCCGGCCACCATGGCAATGACCGGCTTGGGGCAGGTGCGTATCTGGCGGTGCAGGTCGAGGACATTCAGGCGTTGTTGACGGGTGGCGGGGTCAATATAGCCGGACTCCCCGCGCACTTTCTGGTCGCCGCCGCTGCAAAAGGCCCGGGTGCCGGCGCCGGTCAGAATAATAACCCCGATATCGCCGTCGAATCGGGCGTCCTTGAGGGCGTCGCTTATCTCGTCATTGGTCAGGGGCGTGAAGGCGTTCATTCTTTCGGGGCGGTTAATGGTTATCCGTGCAATACCCTCCGATTTGTCGTACAGGATTTCACGGTATTCCCCGGCGCATTTCCAAACAGGCAGGTTCATCTTGTCTTCCTATGGTGCGTTGCGCGTTTCAGCGCATGGCCTTTTCCAATTTGCGTCCAGGTGACGCGCCCAGGGACACGGCCTTGTCAAAATAAGGTCGGCCCTTCTCCGGATTGTTCAGTTCCACGGCGTAAAACCATGCGAGATTATACTGTGCGGGCAGGTAATCCGGATGTTCCAGGGCAACGGCTTCCGCAATCTGTACCGCCTCCTCCGGATTTTTGTTGCGGGCTTTTGCCACGGCAAGGGCGTTGCCCGCCTCAGGCAGATGCGGGGCAAGTTCACGGGCGCGGGCGAGATACGCTTCGGCAGCCGCGTACTCTTTCTCCAACAAGGCTTGCATGCCCAGCACATAGCGCCCTTCAGCCGTTTCTTCCAGGCCCAAATCGGTGAGCACCGCCGCGATGGCGCGTTCCACGGACTGTTCAAAATGTTGTTTCAGGCGTGCGCCGCCATCGTCAGTCCACTGGTTGACGGCATCCTCGGCCGAGGTAAAGCGGGGGGACAGCAGGGTCGGCGACATGCGCTGCATGGGATCGCGCCAGCGCATGTCCGCGTATACATCCATAGAATAGGTGCTGATGGTATTCCGCCAAAGTATCTTGCCCGTCTGCAAGTCCGTCGCTTCCCCTTCAATACGCGTGGCGAGCAAGCCCTCCGGACCGTAAATGCCATAGCTCAGATCGAAGTCCAGCACCAGGTCGGCGCCGCCCCGGCGCAATCCGTCGAGGCGGGCTTGGAGTGCTTCACGGGCGTTATGGTAGCCTGCCGCCGTGGAAAAAGGCTGGACACGAATAATGTCCCGGCCTGCGGTCTGGTTCATTCGCTCCCGCAATCTGCTTTCAAAGAAGGCGTTGCCGTCGTAGCCGTTGAGCGTCTCGCGGATCCTGACCGCGTAGCGGCCGTCCTGTATGGCGCTGATACCCGCCCCGAGCAGCGTGGGAATGCTGCCGCCGATCTGCATGGTCTGGCGCACCGGCGACACCGCCACAATGATGTCGGGCTGTTGTATGGCCACGCTCATCGCCGGGGCGCGGCTGGCCGCGAGGGTTTCAGCGTTGAAGTCCGACTTGGTCGTGGCGCATCCGGCGGCAAGGCCGATGGCGGCAATAAGTAAAACCGTTGTGCTTCCCGAAAAGTTTCTTGACACTGGAAGTACCTCACTGTCGTTGGGGTTAATCTTGAAGATAGACTGGACCGTATGATACCAGACAGTACAGCGGGCGGCCAATTCCCGTTTGCGCGGGGCAAAGGGTGTCAAGTCAGCGGGATGCCAGTTTTGCCAGGTCGCGGGACAGTTGTTCAATCTCCACAGGCTTGTCCAGCATTGCTGCGAATCCATGCTCATGGGCGTTGATATTCGTGATGCCGCTGGCGTAGCCGCTTAGAAGTATGATGGGGAGTTCAGGGCGCACGGCGTGCATGGCCTCGGCAAGTTCCTTGCCGTTCATCCCCGGCATCATGTAATCCACCACGGCGACATCAACTGTTGGCGCGTTTCCTTTGAAATAATCAAGCGCGTCTGTTGTTTCCGAAAAAGCATGTACCTCGTAGCCGCGGTTGCTCAGGTTCATCGCGAGCAGGTCGTTAAAGTCCGATAAATCATCGATGACCAGAACGTTGATGCCCTTACCCGAAACGCGTTCGTGCGTTTCGGGTTCGGACAGCGTTTCCGGGGGCGCCTCGGGCCAGTAAACATCGAAAGTGCTGCCTTGTCCCGGAGTGCTCGACACATCGATCTGGCCGCCCGAACGCAGCACGCTGCCATGCACCATGGGAAGCCCCAGGCCCGTGCCTTCCCCCACCTCTTTCGTCGTGAAGAAGGGGTCGAAAATACGTTTGAGCACATCCTCGGTCATGCCGCATCCGGTGTCCCGAACCCGCAAACGTATGTAATCGCCGGGCTTCAACATACCCGTTTGTGCAATAAACGCTTCTTTTAATGCGCAGGATTCAAGGGATATTTCAAGGGTGCCCCCGTCGGGTTTCATGGCATGGTTCGCGTTGTTCATGATGTTGACTATAATTTGCTGTATTTCGCTTGGATCCGCGATGATGAACTCTTTGTCAACAGCGATATTTTCCACCAGCCGGACATTGCTTGGAATAAAGGAGCGTATCACTTTTATCTGTTCCTTGATCAGCGGCGCGATGCAAAGGGGGCCTTGTTCGCTGGCGTCCTGGCGGGTGAACATAAGCAGGTGCTTGATCAGTTTCGAGGATCTCGTGGCGGTACGAATGATGGTTTCCAAACTTTCGCGACCGGGATGTTCTTCTTCCAGCATTTCGAGCACCAGTTCGCCGCGCCCGAGGATAATGGCGAGAACATTGTTCAAATCATGGGCGATACCACCGGCAAGCGTGCCCAGAGCCTCAATCTTTTGAGATTGCTGCAACTGTTGTTCTAATTGATATTCCCGCGTGATATTGCGTTTTACCGCCACGAAATGCTCAATCACACCGTCTTCCCGCGTGATGGGAGATATAGTCGCGTTTTCGTAAAACAGCGTTCCGTCTTTGCGGCGGTTGATGAATCTGCCGCGCCAGACCTCCCCGTTTTTGATGGTTTGCCACAACTCACGGTAATACGCGGCGTCTTGCTTGCCGCTTTTAAGAATTGCCGGGGTGCGGCCCATGACTTCGAGACGGCTGTAGCCCGTCTGTTCTTCAAACGACGGATTCACATATTCGATACGCCCTTCCTGGTCCGTGATTACGATCGATTCCGCGGCGTTGTTGATGGATGTTTCCAGCAACCGCCGCTCGTCCTCGTTGTGCAGGAATTCCGTGATGTCGGTCGCGAGCACGGTAATGCAGGGCACGGAGCCGGAGGCGCCCCTGACGGGGTATATGCGGACGTCCCAGGAGCGGTCTTTATAAGATAAAATGAATATTTCGGACACTTGGGTATCGAATACCTTTCGGGCATGCTCCCATCCGGTTTCATACGCTTCGGCCGGAATGAACTCGCCTATGGGAAGACCGATCAGTGTCTTTCTGCTGCCGTCAAAAATCATAGAGAACACGCTGTTATGCGCGAGTAGCCGCCCTTCACGATCCACAAGAAAGATGGGGGACGAAAGCGCGTTGAGAATTGCCGAAAGCTTCTCTTCACTGGCCCGTGTTTGCGACACGGATTTTTGACGCTCACGGATTTCCCGGTCGAGAGTGGCGTTCTGTTCCTCCAGTTTTAAATTAGATTGATTCGAATCATATAAGGCCCGAACCATCCCGACAACCGCCGCCAACCCTGTGCCTACAAGCAACAGGTTGGAAATCATAATATCAATATCCCAGTAAAGATTGAACAGGTTGCGAAGATATTGCCAGTGTACGGTCTGAAGGATGTCAAAGGCCTTGTAGGTCATGAAAACGAGTACGGCGCTATAAACCCATAGGAAGGCGGATTTGCTGACGCGAAATCCTTTGATGAAGGTTAGAACGCCATAACTCAATATCACCGAACCGAAGAATCCCACAATACTGTTGGTAATAATTAAAAAACGATAAAGTTCCTGGTTCGGCCAGACGGGTTCCGTTCCCCAGAACAACTGCCGAATCACAATACCCGAAATAGCGACAGTGATTTCGATGACGATGCCCAAGGCCAGGATAAGCGTAACTGTACGCGTACTGTGCGTTGTCCTTCTGCCATTCTGTGCGGGCGGCACGGTCGTCATCGTTGAGCCCCTTGTTAGTTTAAATCATTGGTAGTGCTGTTTGCATTTGTCCGGCAAGGCTTCCGTATAATTTGCATCCACGAAAGACGGCTAATAGCGATATGACTTAATAGGATTTAATTATATCATAACGCTACTTGCAAAACTACAATAAAAATTCCACAGCCGTGTTTTTTTGATATTAACCATAGTATTCATTTTTTATCAACTCAATAAATATGAGTTATCACCTTGAAGACAGGGGTAGGATGCCCTTTTGGATCTATCTATAATGTTGCCTAAAACTGGCAACACTGAAAGGAGCGAGGGCGGTTTTGAGACTCAATTATCGGGTAAGGGCCAGATGATTCAGAGCGCGGTGAAGTATCACATGGGTTTTGCCATCGGGGTAACCCTGATCATTCAGGCGGGCGCGGGCCTCTTCCAGCGTGATGGAGAAGGTTTCTATCCGTTCTTCCGGTTCAAGCGCTTTCCCTACTTCGGTCAAGTCTGTCGCAAGGAAAAGGTGTATGACTTCATTGCAAAACCCCACGGACGGAAGCATAATCCCAAGGGATACCATATTCACCGCCTGGAAACCGGTTTCTTCGCGCAGTTCCTTTCGGCCACATTCCTCGGGCGTTTCGCCCGGCTCGAGTTTACCCGCCGGCGCTTCGATTACGTATTGCTGATGGGCGATTCTGAACTGGCGCAACAAAATAAATCCGTCGCCGGTAAAGGGGAGAACACAGACCCCACCGGGATGTTCCACGACCTCACGATAGGCCGTTTCGCCGTTATCCAGGAGCACGGAACCCACGCGCAATCGTACTACCTTGCCGTCAAAAAGTATTTCACTTTTATGCCATGTTTCCATATCATGTCCAGTGTACGGCCGGCCCCGTGAAATATTTCTGTTTTTTGGCGGGGCATCAAGTTGTCAAGCGTTGCTCCAGGTGGCAGGGGGTACGGCTCCTCGATGCCAAAAGCGGGGTGGCCACTCCTTCACGGGTTTGATCGTTGAAAAAGAATGGCTGCCTCCGCCAACCGTGCGGACGGAGTCGCAAGCGGGTCCTACATTTTCTGCATCAGCGCCAGGAAGTCTTCGTTGGATTTCGTCTTCTTGAGTTTTCCGATCAGCAGGTCCGCGGCTTCCGTCGGTTCCAGGGGGCCCAGTACTCTGAAAAGAAGCCAGATGCGCTCCAGTTCTTCCGGAGAAATGAGCAGTTCTTCCTTGCGGGTGCGCGACTTGTTCACGTCGATGGCGGGGAAGATGCGTTTTTCCATCAGACGCCGGTCCAGGTGCAGTTCCATGTTGCCGGTGCCCTTGAATTCCTCGAAAATAACGTCATCCATGCGGCTGCCCGTTTCGATTAAAGCGGTGGCCAGAATGGTCAGGCTGCCTCCTTCCTCGATGTTGCGGGCGGCGCCGAAGAAGCGCTTGGGCCGCTGCAGGGCGTTGGAGTCCACGCCGCCGGACAACACCTTGCCGCTCGCGGGCACGATGACATTGTATGCGCGGGCAAGGCGGGTGATGGAATCCAGCAGGATAATGACGTCCCGCTTGTGTTCCACCAGGCGTTTCGCCTTGTTCAACACCATTTCCGCCACCTGCACGTGGCGCTCCGGCGGTTCGTCAAAGGTGGAGGCGATGACTTCGCCCTGTACGGACCGCTGCATATCCGTCACCTCTTCGGGGCGTTCATCGATCAGGAGAACGATTACGGTGGTTTCAGGGTGGTTGACCGCGACGCTGTTGGCGATTTTCTGGAGCAGGACCGTTTTGCCGGTGAAGGGCGCCGCAACGATCAGGCCGCGCTGGCCTTTTCCTATGGGAGAGATGAGATCCATGATGCGCATGGCGATTTCGTCCTGTTTCGTTTCCAGGCGTAACCGCTCATTGGGATGCAGGGGGGTCAGATTGTCAAAATTAATGCGTTTGTAGGCGTCGTCCGGACTTTCTTCGTTTACGGATTCGACCTTCAACAGGGCGAAGTAGCGCTCACCGCTCTTGGGTGGGCGCACATGCCCTGTCACGCTGTCGCCTGTGCGCAGGCCGAATTTGCGAATTTGCGAGGGGGAAACGTAGATGTCATCCGGACCGGGCAGGTAGGAATAGTCGGGAGAGCGCAGGAAGCCGAACCCGTCTGCCAGGATTTCCAGGGTGCCCTCACCGTAGGCCGACCCCGACTTTTCGATGCTGGCCTGTAACAAGCGGAAAATAAGATCCTGGCGCTTCAGGCCGCCGTATTCACGCAGCCCGAGCTGTTCGGCAAGATCATTCAACTGCTGCATGGTCATGGACTTCATGTCTTTTATGGCAATATCGGGACCGTCGCCCGGCTCGGGCATGGGTTCATTGGCGACGTCCAGAATGGCAGGCCGCCGGGGGATGTGTCCCTGCCCGCTGTGACGGGGTTTGTTGGGTTTTCCCTGGGGGTTTCGGGAAGGGGGCGGTCCCTTTCTTTTTAAATTGTTGGTTCGATGGTTGCGGGGGTTGTCTGAAGCTAAATGTTCAGGCATGTGTTATCCTTTCGTTGATATTTCGTGTAACAAAGCAACCGCTGGATTGCTCGTGTTGTCGCGGCAAGCCGCTCCGTGTATTTTCAAGATTGCGTTAAGTCAATGGATTTCAGCCCAGTTCATGCCGATGCCCGTATCCACCTTTAAGGGTACCCTCAGTTCCGCGGCCTTGCTCATAATGGAACGCATGAGGGCAGCCACCTCTTCCGCACGGTCCGCATCGGTCTCCACCAGCAGCTCGTCGTGAACCTGCAGCAGCATTTGCGCCGGGTATTGCGCGAGTTCATCGGCCATTCGCACCATGGCTATTTTGATGATGTCCGCGGCGGAACCCTGTACGGGAGTATTGACCGCGATGCGTTCGGCCGCGGCGCGCGCCATTGCCCGGGTGCTGTTCAGGTCCGCAATATAACGTCTCCGGTTCATGAGGGTCGTCACATACCCTTCCTTGCGCGCTTGTTCTTTGACGGTTTCAAGCCAGTTCGCCACACCGGGGTACGTCTCAAAGTATTGTTGTATAAATGCTTTCGCCTCATTTCTTTCCAAGCCCACATTCCTTGCCAGGCTGAAATCACCCATGCCGTAAATGACGCCGAAATTGACCGCTTTCGCCTGGCGGCGCATGTCCGGCGTCACCTCGTCCGGGGCAACCCGGAAGATGCGCGCGGCGGTTTCACGATGGATATCCGCGTCCGACTCGAAGGCGGCGCACAGGGCCTTGTCTTCTGTCAGGTGCGCGAGGACACGAAGTTCAATTTGCGAATAATCCGCGGAAATCAGCCGTTTCGATGGGGCGCTTGCCACAAAACCCTGCCGTATCCGCCTGCCCAGATCGGTTCGCGCCGGTATATTCTGCAGGTTCGGGTTGCTGCTGGACAGCCGACCAGTGGCTGCAACAGCCTGGTTAAAGGAGGTATGAATACGGCCGGTCTCCGGATGCACCAGCTTTGGAAGTGCCTCCACGTAGGTGCCGCGTAGTTTCTCCAGGCTTCTGTATTCCAACACCGCGCCGGGCAGCGGATGCTGGCCGGCAAGCGCTTCCAGCGTGTCCATATCGGTGGAATAACCGCTTTTATTTTTACGCACCGGCTGCAGCCCGATCTTGTCATACAAGATCTGCTGCAGTTGCTTGGGAGAATTGATGTTGAACGGCTCTCCGGCCAAAGTGTGAATGCTCGATTCAAGTATCTTGAGGCTTGCGGTCAGTTCCCGCTGCAGTGTTTCAAAAAGGGCGGTATCAATCGATATCCCCTGCATTTCCATCTGTGCCAGCACATAAATGAGGGGCACTTCTATCTTGTTCAGAAGATCCTCAAGGCCGAGTGCGCTCAATTGCGGCTGAAATACCCGCTCCAGCCGGAATGACATGTCGGCATCTTCACAGGCATAGTCGACTGCTTGTTCAAGGGGAACCTGATCAAAGGTGATTGTTTTCGATCCCTTGCCGATCAAATCCGAAATCGGGATCGTTTTGTGATTCAGGTGATGGAGGCTCAGTTCGTCTAAATTGTGCCTTAATCGGGAGGGGTCAGTCAAATAAGACGCGATCATGGTGTCCACGCGCACCCCGCGCAGCTCGATGCCGCTGCGCTTCAACACGATCATGTCATACTTGATGTTGTGGCCCGTCTTGCCGATGTCCGGATTTTCCAGTACGGGTTTCAGGGCGGCCAGGGCTTCTTGCGCGGTGAAGGCTATATCAGGATCCGCATGCCCATTCATAAGCGCTTCAAGGTCGTCGCTGAAATGGCGTATGGGGATATAGAAGGCGGTTCCAGGTTCGGTGCAGATGGAAACGCCCACCAAATCCGCAAGCATGGGTTGAATGTGTGTCGTTTCCGTGTCCAGCGCGAAGGAGTCGGCTTCGGCTAGTGTCTTTACCAGGCTGGCAAGTTCCCCCAGGGTACGCACCAGGGAGTACTGTTGCCGGACTTCAGGCACGGACACCGCCGTGTTAAGCTCCTCCAGAATGGAATGGAAACCCAGGGCGGTGAAACAGGTCGAAAGTTTTTCCGGGTCCCAGGGCTTCCGTTTGTATACCGTGAGGTCCGTGTCAACTTCGACATCCGTTTTAATGGTCACCAGTTCGCGGGCGAAGAAGGCCTGCTCACGGTCCTGTGCCAGGTATTCGCGCTGTTTGCCCTTGATCTTGTCCAGGTTGTCATATAAATTTTCAAGGGTTTGATATTGGGAGAGCAGTTGCGCGGCTTTCACCGGGCCTATAAGATGCACCCCGGGAATGTTGTCCGCCGTATCGCCTATGAGCGCCAGCGCGTCCGGGACATGTTCAGGGCCGACGCCGAAACGTTTCCGTACCTGTTCCGCCTCCCAAATGGCATCCTCCCCTGTCTTGGAGGGGTCATACATGCGGACATGTTTGTTGACCAACTGGAGCAGATCCTTGTCCCCACTGACAATCACGACATCCTGATTGGTTGCGGAGGCCGCCTGGGCGAGTGTCCCAATCACATCATCCGCCTCGACGCCCGGAACCAGCGTCAGCGGGAGGTTAAGCGCCTGCACCACTTCATACATCCTGGGGATCTGTTCCAGGAATTCCGGGACGGCCGCAGCGCGCGTGGCCTTGTATTCCGGATACATTTCGTGGCGGAAGTTTTTGCCCGGGGCATCAAAAACCACGGTGATGTACTTCGGGTCATGCTCTTTCAGGATCTTTAACAAGATGCGGGTGAAGCCAAAAACAGCATTGGTAGGCCGGTTTTGATTGTCGGTGAGATTGGCGCTTATTGCATGAAAAGCGCGAAAAGCAAACGCCATGGCGTCGATAAGATAAAATGAAGTGTTCATAAGTTACGGATGAGAGATGAAATCCAAATCAACTTACGTCTGAAAGCCCACTGGGAAAGCCTGCGTGGCCTGGGTAACACCCCATGCCTTGGCAGAAAAAACGGCCGTAAGACCTGATTTCAAGGTGGTGTCGATGTTCCGCCTACGGGAACATCCCTCTTACACAATGCTCCCTATTTAAGAAGTCTGCGCCCTTCGGAAGACTTGATCCCGGAGATGATGCGCTGGAATCCTTCCTCGTTGCTGCATGCGCTTACCGCCTCTTCCTTGGCCACAAGACCTTTCTGGTATAACTCAACCGCATATTGGTCGAAACTGCGCATGTCACTGTCTACTTCTATGATACCATGAAGTTTGTCCAAATCGCCATCAAGAATGGCGTCGCGAACGATTGGCATGCCGCCCAGCAGGATTTCAACGGCCGGAATACGGCCGCCCCCGACTCTTCTCAGCAGACGCTGGCAGACCACGCCCTGCAAGGTGTACGCGATTTCCTGACGAATCAGATCCCGTTCGTTTTGAGGGAAATAACTGATCATGCGGTTGATGGTGTCCACCGAAGTGGTGGTATGCAGCGTGCTGAAAACCAGGTGGCCCGTTTCCGCCGCGCTCAAGCCGGCGCGGATGGTCTCCATGTCGCGCATTTCGCCGACGAGAATCACATCGGGGTCTTCACGCAGTGAACCGCGCAGGGCGTTGGCGAAAGAATGGGTGTCCCGCCCCACCTGCCGCTGCGAGACGATGCTTTTCTTGTCGGTATAGACATATTCGACGGGGTCTTCAATGGTAATAATGTGGCTTCGACGCCGCTCGTTGATGTAGTCGATCATGGCGGCGAGTGTGGTTGATTTTCCGCTGCCCGTCACACCGCACACCAGGAAGAGGCCGCGGTGCTTGTGGCAGACGCGTTTGACCACATCCGGAATGTTGAGCGCCTCGAAAGGCAGCGGCTGTTCCGGTATAAGACGGAGGGCGATCGCCATGGCGTCGCTTTTGATATAGCCGCTGCAGCGAAGGTAACCGATGCCCGCAGCGTGGTATTGGAAGCTGGACTCGCGTTCCGTTTCGAGCATGTGCAGCTCTTGTTCACCGCCAAGCTGCACCATGAACAGCTGCATGTCCTCCTTGGAGATGATCGGCATCTCCTCCAACGGCTCCAAGTCATTGTCAACGCGGATGAAGGGCCGATTACCGGCGCGAAGGTGTAGGTCGGACGCGTTGCGTGCGCGCATTATTTCAATCAGCGTGTTGATGTTGAAACCGTGTTCCACATATTTTTCCACCTTGAGTTCCCACGTCTCGGAACGCAGGCTGCGGGCGGCATATTTCTCCACGATTTCGTCCAGGGGAGTCAATACCGGGAGCTGGCGCCATTCAAAAGGCGGCACGGTGATCTTGGCGAGATTGTTTTCAAACTTGACCGGGGCGCCCAGACGGGTCGCAGTCACCGCCGCCTCCACCTCGCTTGTCGAAACACCTTCCTTGAGCGTGAAAATGATCCGTAACGAGTCGACACGGTTCGCCAGATCCCTGCCTTTTACGACCAGCGAGCATCCCCTTGTGTCAAAAATCGCTTCCTGGGGCAGGCCGGTCGCGCGGATGACTTCAGTCATGCCGATACGGAAAACATCCATGAGGGTGCTGCTGGATTGACTGCCTATAAGCATGAGTGCGATATCCTGGCTTGGGCCCGCGTAGGGCGGGCGGTGTTCTGTTTACCCTGAGGGGGAAAAGGACACGACTGAACCCGCATCCTGAACCGGTGAAGGCTTTCGTTTATATCACGAAGCCATTCCCCATGTCAAAAACTTGGAATTCCCGGAAGAGAGAATTCTTTCCCTGGCTGTGACAGATCGCCCTTGCGGGCTGGGTTCTGCTTCCGCGCTTGCCGCTCTGGTTCGCGTCCCCGGTCAACCTGAAATATGTCCCGTTCGTCATAAATATGATAGAATGGAAAGATGATGTTTTGGGAACCATGCATGCTTGGGAATAGTCAAGGTGGCTCAACTTTCTACGCCTAAAACGGATAGTACTACCAAAGATGACACAAAGACGGCACCTCCGAAACGGTTCAAGGTGCTGTTGTTGAACGATGACTACACTACGATGGACTTCGTTGTGGCCGTACTTGAACAAATATTTTCCCGGAAGCATGAAGACGCCATGCGCATCATGCTTCAGGTGCACCGCCAGGGAATGGGGGTGGCCGGCGTATATGTTAAGGATATCGCGGAGATGAAGTGTGAGATTGTTCACAACCTGGCCGGTGCCCGCGGTTTCCCGCTGCATTGTGTGATAGAGCCAGAATGATAAAATTAAGATAGTGGGCGTAATGTCATTTATGGAGAAATACAGGTTATGATGACTCCGGAAGCAGAAGAGGTTTTCGGCAACGCTGTAGATGAGGCGCAGCGTAGGCGAAACGAATATCTCTGCGTGGAGCATGTTTTATACGCGCTGACCCAGGAACTGTCGGGGTCCGAGATCATCCAGGCTTGCGGTGGCAATCTCGAAAAACTCCGTGAATTGCTTGATCTTTTCTTCCGGCAGGAACTCGAGAGTCTGCCGGAGGGCGAGCCTTTGCATCTCCAGCAGACCCCGGGGCTGGAACGCATGATGCGCAGCGCCTTTATGCATACGGAAGCGTCGGGCAAGCCGCTGGTGGACACCAGCGACATGCTCGCGGCTATACTTGAACTCGAAGATTCCCATGCGGCCTACTTCCTGACCAAAATGGGCATTTCACGGCTGGATGTGCTGCGTTACATTTCCCATGGCCTGACTAAGTCCGCCGGCGGACAGTCCCTTCCCGTCCTCCGGGGATCATCGACTCCAGGCCAGCCGGATGACCTGGATGAAGAGGACGATGATTTTGACGAACTGGACGAGGATCTGGATGAAGACGAAGAATCCGCGTCCAGCGGACGGGATAAGCGATCTTCCAGGAGCGCGCTGGAAACCTTTGCGGTTTCACTCACAAAACGGGCGATGGAAGGAAAAATTGACCCGCTGATCGGCCGGGAAGACGAGTTGCGGCGTACGATACGGGTGCTGTGCCGGCGCAAAAAGAATAACCCTGTGTTCGTGGGGGAACCGGGCACGGGCAAAACCGCCCTGGCCGAAGGTCTCGCCCTGCTGTTGTATGCTGCGGCGCGGGGCAATGCCCGGCAACGGGTGCCGGAGCAGCTTCGGCGGGCCGAGGTATTTGCCCTGGACGTTTCGGGCATGTTGGCCGGCGCTAAATTCCGCGGTGATTTTGAGCAGCGCATCAAGGCGGTCATTAGCGAGGTGCGCCAGCGGGGCAATGTCATCCTGTTCATAGACGAAATTCATATGCTGGTGGGCGCCGGGTCCACCTCCGAATCCAGCATAGACGCCTCCACCATCCTCAAACCCGCGCTGGCTTCGGGGGAATTGCGCTGCATCGGGTCGACCACCTACGAGGATTATAAGAACCATTTCGAAAAAGACCACGGACTGTCCAGGCGTTTTCAGAAAATCGATTTGAAAGAACCGTCCGCCGAAGAAACGTACAAGATACTGAAAGGACTTCGGGCTCGCTATGAGGAACATCACGGTATCCGATTTACGGACGGCGCGCTGAGATCCGCGGCCGATCTTGCCGCGCGCCATATCAATGATCGTTTCCTGCCGGACAAGGCCATAGACTTGATTGACGAGGCTGCGGCGGGGGTTCGTATTGAGGGAGTGTCCGGGCGGAAGACCGTGCGTTCGGGGGACATCGAGACGGTGGTGGCCGAATTCGCGGGTATTCCCGCGCGCAGCATCAGCAGTTCGGACAAAGAACGGCTTGCCCGCCTGGACGGAGAACTGCGTGAAACGATTTTCGGGCAGGATGAGGCTATAACGCAATTGACCCGGGCCATACGGCGTTCCCGCGCCGGCTTGGGCGGGCCCACGAAACCGGTGGGCTGTTTCCTGTTCACCGGCCCCACGGGTGTGGGCAAGACGGAAGTGGCCCGGCAACTGGCGCAGGTGCTGGGCAATCATTTTTCGCGTTATGACATGAGCGAATACATGGAAAAGCACGCCGTGTCCCGCCTGATCGGTGCGCCTCCCGGTTATGTGGGTTTCGATCAGGGTGGCCTGCTGGTGGACGACATCCGGCGCAATCCCTACACAGTGCTGCTGCTCGATGAGATCGAGAAAGCGCACCCGGATATGTTCAATATCCTGTTGCAGGTCATGGACAGCGCCTGCCTGACGGATAACATGGGCCGCAAAGCGGACTTCAGGAACGTGGTGCTGGTCATGACCTCCAACGCCGGCGCGCGCGAGATGGCGGCATCGAGCATCGGTTTCACGTCCATGACCGACGACAGCGGACACAAGGGTATGAAGGCCCTCGAAAAGGTGCTGTCCCCGGAGTTTCGCAATCGTCTCGACGCCATCATCACCTTTAATCCCCTGCCTATGGAAGTTATGCTGCGTATCGTGGACAAATTCATCAGGCAGTTGAACGGGCAGCTCGCTGAACGGAATGTTACCTTGACCTTGACCGATGAGGCGCGGACCAGGTTGGCGGAACGCGGATTCGACCCGAAATTCGGGGCGCGGCCGCTGGCGCGTGTAATTGCCCAGGACATAGAAACGCCTTTGGCCGATGAAATTCTCTTCGGCAGACTGGAACGGGGCGGCGTCGTTGTGGTGGATCTGGGCACAGGCGACCGGGCATTCCGGTTCCGGTTTGAATAAGAGACGGACTATTATTTATGGGCAACACCTTGGTTTATAGCACGGCGGGCGGCGTGGTGGTGAATGGCAAAGGGCAAATGCTCGCCCTGGCGCGGACCGTGACCCGGGACGGGCGGGCTGTAGAGGAGTTGCGCCTGCCCAAGGGGCATATCGATCCGGGGGAGACCGAGGAGCAGGCTGCCCTGCGTGAAGTGGGGGAGGAATCGGGCTATTGGGGCGTGGAGATTGTGCGGGATCTGGGCACCGCCCATAGCAGCTTTTCACTGAACGGCGACCGGTATGAACGAGACGAACGGTATTACCTGATGCGCTTGACCGATACCGAACGACAAGGCGCGCAGCCGGTCAGCGACGAGGAGGCCCTTTTTGAAGCCCGCTGGGTGCCCCTGTCCGAAGCCGACGCGCTGCTTACCTATCCCACCGAAAAAGAGTTCGCCTGTCGCGCTATGGGCGCGTTGCGCATGGAAAGGTAGGAGCCTTGCGGCCCCGGTGTACCGGGCGTGTTTTTGCACGTTCCGGGGAATAACGACTATACTTCCATGACAGGCGTTGACAGGAAAGCCGGTGCATTATTTCTACGCTTGTTTTATGTAAATGAGGCTTTATATAGAAAGCCTCGTCTCCGGCAGAAACAGACGGTTCCAACGCACAACAAAGGAGAATACTCATGGCCAAGTTGGCAATTTGCGGCGGCAAATCCGCAGTTCCCCAAAACAGAAAGTGGGCGAAGTGGCCCATCAGCGATGAGGCCGATGTCAAACTGGTGGCCCGCATTACCCGTTCAAATCGTTGGTCTTATGACGGGCCCACGGAATGGGAGTTTGCCGAGAAGTTCACCGCTTACCAGGGCGCCAAGTACGGCATGTGTTGCGCGAACGGCACCGTGGGTATTCAATTGGCGCTGGAAGCGCTCGGCATCGGCGCTTATGACGAGGTGATCGTGCCCGCCATGACCTGGCAGGCCACCGCGGCGGCCTGCGTGGATGTGAACGCCATCCCCGTGCTGGTCGACATTGAGCCGGACACCTGGAACCTGGACCTGGATGCCGTGGAAGCGGCCATTACCCCGAAAACACGCGCGATTATCGTGGTGCATTTGTACGGTTGTATGACTGATCTGACGCGCTTGCAGAAAATCTGTAAAAAGAACAATCTTTTCCTGATCGAAGATTGCGCGCACCAGCATGGTTCTTTCTGGAAGGGGAAAGGCGTGGGTTCGTTTGGTGATGTCAGTTCGTGGAGTTTTCAGGAGTCCAAGGTGTTGAGCAGCGGCGAAGGCGGGTTCAACATGTGCAAGACCAAAGACCTGTTCTACAAATTGTACAGCCTTCGGAATTGCGGCAGGCCTTATGAGGCTTCGCCCGCCGTATTCGGCTTGACAAAACCCGCGAATATGGCCGCCACAACGCTCCAGTCCGGCAACTACCGGCTTACGGAATGGCAGGCCGCGTTGTTACTCGGCGGATTGAAGCGTCTGGATAAACAGGTCAAACTGCGCGACGCCAACGCCATCCGGCTGAACACGCTACTCGCGGACATCCCCGGCATTTTGCCCATGCGTCGTCGCTCTGAAATCACCCAGCAGAGTTATTTCAACTTCGCCTTTAGAATTGACCCCAAAGAACTGAAGGTAGATAACCGCCAGTTCTGCGTGGCCCTTAACATGGAACTTGGCGTTCCGGAGCTTTTCGAGCCGCCTTACGAGCCCCTGAATAACTGCGGGTTGTTCAAGCCCCAGACCAAGACGCGTCACATTCTCAACGCGACGTATTGGAAGGCCGTCAACCCGAAACGGTTTCGCGTGTCCGTCGCCACGAACGCCCATGAGAACTGCGGCGTGGTGGCCCATCACCAGATCCTGATGAATACCGCCTCGGACATGGAACTGCTGGCCGGAGTCGTGAAGAAAATCGTGGACAATATTGATGAATTGCGTTCCGTAAAACCGGCCGCCCTTAAAAAATACCAGGCCCTGGCTCGGTAGGCTGTGCCTTAATCCTGTTTGGCGGCCCGGACTTCGGAAATGGAAGGCCGGGCCGCGTTGCTTGTAACGCGGGTGTTGCCTACAACCCCGTTTATATTCTGAGGGCATGTTAGGCGCTTAAGGCCATTTTGCTGACAATTAATTATGAGTTCTGTTTTAAGTATAGGTAACCAAGAAGAGGATCATGTTTTGATTTGTCTCAAAGACCCAAAAACAACGCGTCATTCCGGTTT
>Ga0123335_1002661_pt1 | contig 26131 bp, 21 predicted proteins | sample BiotimSIPDNA_2_FD_89707 | JGI IMG/M metagenome (GOLD analysis project Ga0123335, IMG submission 89707) | Anaerobic biogas reactor microbial communites from Washington, USA - Biogas_R2 time_0 SIP DNA | ecosystem: Engineered > Bioreactor > Anaerobic > Unclassified | place: Washington, USA...
CTTCCTGCAAAATAGTTTATGGATGCTTTTCAAAAGTATATCACTACGAACAAACAACCTCATCAATAGAGGCATCATTTTCTTTTCTGTTCAGGTTATATCCTAAACCCACATCCCTTGCCCCGCCTGTCAATTCCTGCCTGTCAATTCCACATTTTCCCTCCCCCCACGATTCATGATATTATCCAAACATGTATCTGAAAGGCAGCCGTCTCTCGATGAACAGGAAACGCCGGCGGGGGAACCCCCTGCTGATCGGCTTTTTATTGCTGATGATCGCCCTGTTTGCCTATGCCAACATCTTTGTGGTTCCCAAAATACCGCCTCCTTTCGTGCCCACGCCCACCATCACCCGCTCCCCCGAATCCTACCAGCAGGAAGCCGAACAGCTTTCCGCCGAAGGCAAATTCCTGGCCGCGATCGATGCCTATCAGGCCGCCATCAACGTCAACCCCACTAACATCCAAAACTACCTGCATATCGCTCGCCTCCAGATCCAGACCCGTGATTACGAGCGCGCGCAGATTAATTGCGAAAACGCCATACTGCTCGATAATCAAATTGCCGATGCTTATGCGCTGCTGGGTTGGGCGAAAGCCTTCCAAAAAGATTATCTGGCCGGTGAACAGGACGTGAAACGCGCCATCGAGCTCGATCCCAACAGCGCCTTAGCCCATTCCATTTACGCTCACATACTCGGGTTGCGCCTTGAGGCTGGCATCACTGATATGAACACTCAAGACCAGGCCATTGAACAATCCCGCATGGCCATCGCCCTCAATTCCAACCTGCTCGAAGCGCATTGGGCACGTGGTTACATCCTCGAGCTCACCGCCAACTATCCCGAAGCCGCCTCCGAATTTGAGCAGGCGATCGCCATCAACCCTAACATTTCCAACCTCCACATGGCGCTCGGCCGCAATTATTTCACTCTCGGCCGGGACGATGAAGCGATCTTTGAGTTCAGTCGCGCCTTCGCCCTCGACCCCACCGACCCAACTCCCAACTATTTCATCTCCCGGGTTTGGGCGAATGGCGGTGAGTTTGCCAAAGCCGCCCAATATGCCGAAGCAGCCGTTCGCCTCGACCCTGCCGACCCCTATCTGCAGGCCCAACTGGGCACGATGTACTTTCGCCAGGGTCTCTATAACCAGGCCCTGCCCTTCCTGGAATTAGCTGTCATCGGCGGCGTAGATCCCAGCGGCGTCAGCGTAGCTCCCATACCTCTCGCCTACGGCAACAGTTCCATCGAAATTTACAGCCGCTATGGCATTGCCATGGCACGCATTAACCGCTGTGCCGAAGCTAATGCTCTTGCCCAGATGATGCTCGAAGGCATCGCCGATGATGCTAACGGCGTCTACAACGCCAACGAGATCCTCAAGATCTGTCAGGAAAACCTGACCAACCCGCCGACGCCGACACTCGCGCCAACCGCCACGCCGATAACCGGGCCAACTTCCACACCCGAACCCAGCGCGACGCCGCAGTCATAGCCATGTACATCGAAGAACGCAAAAATTTGTTCCGCAAAGGACGGCGAGGTTCCAATCCTTATATTGTCATGGTGCTGTTGCTCCTGATTGTTGGCTTTGTGGCTGTCCTGAGAGCCTACGGCCGCGGCGAAATCTGGCCGCCTTTCATTCCAACCCCCACCCCGACCCGCACGATCAACTCCTACCGCATTGAAGGCGATACTCATTTCAAAGCCGGCAACCTCGAAAAAGCAATCGATGCTTACAAACAAGCCGTTTTGCTCGAGCCAGACGATGTCGACATCCGCATCGAACTGGCTAAAATCCAGGTCTATTCTTCCGCCTCGCTGACCACCGACCAATCCCGCCGCGACCGGCTTAACGAGGCTCTTGAGGTCATCGATCAGGCCAAAGCCATCGCTCCAAACAACTCCAACGTTCTCGCCACCCGCGCCTTCGTCCTCGACTGGAACGGCAACACCGTGCTCTACCCTGACCGCTACAAAGAATTTCAAGACCAGGCCGAACAGGAAGCCCTGATCGCCCTTCAGCAGGACACGCGTAATGTTTACGCCATGATCTACTATGCCGAAGTGCTGACCTACCAATTCAAATGGACGCAGGCAGCTGAGTACTTGTTGCAGGCAAAAGAAATGGGCTACCAGCTGATGGACTACCACCGTGTCTTGGGTTCGCTTTATGAACATCAGGGCAGCTACCGCCAAGCCATCGACGAATACATTAAGGCCATCGCCCTCATGCCCAACCTCACCTTTCTTTACAACGACGTCGGCGTCCTTTACCGCCATTACGAAGAATACGATACTGCCCTTGAATATTTCGCCAAAGCGGCCAATCTCAATACCCAGCTCGGCATCGACGACCCGATTCCATACATGGCAATTGCCAACACTTATCTGCGCCGCGGTGATGCCATGGCCGCCTCGCGCAACGCCTATAAAGCGCTCTCAATCAACCCGTACAACGCCGACACCTACGGGCGCGTCGGACGCATCTACTACTCAGCCCGTAACTATGAAGGCTCCATCCCCGCTTTGCAGTGCGCGGTCTCAGGCTGCACCGCTGAGGTTTCCTGCGAAGCGCGTGAAGAAGACCCCTGCATCCAGAACATCCCTCTGCAGAAATTGCCGCTGTCAGATACAACTGTCGCCTACTATCTCACCTACGGTTCTGTTTTAGCTGGCCTGCACCGTCCCGGGGATGATTATTGTGCCCGAGCCGCCCAGGTTTTCTCTGAGATTCGCGCCATTTATTCCCACGTCCCCGAATACATGAACATCGTCGATAAATCAGAGCTCATCTGCGCTAGCGATACCGCCCCTCTGCCTACGTCAGTTCCTACCGAGTCTCCCGATAGCGTTCCGCCCACCGAAGTGCCCCTGGTCATTCCCACTCCCACTCCGACTCCCACGAATTGACCCTCGGCAACACGCCAGAGTTTCTAATGTAAATGAAATATTAGAAGTCTGACTTTTCTCTTGACTCCTGCCATTTCACGTCGTATCATAGAACAAGATTAGCACTCTATCAAGTAGAGTGCTAACCAATTAGAAAATCAAAATTCGGAGGAATACATGACCATCTCAATGAAACCGTTAGGATCCAGACTCGTCGTCGAACCCATCGAGCAGGAAGAAGTCACCGCTGGTGGCATCGTTTTGCCCGAAACCGCCAAAGAAAAACCCCAGAAGGGCACCGTTTTAGCGGCCGGCCCCGGTGATCGCAACGACAAAGGCGAGCGCATCGCCATGGACGTCAAAGTTGGCGATACCGTTCTGTTCGCTAAATACTCAGGCACCGAGATCAAATACGACGGCAAGAAGTTGCTCATCCTGCGTGAGAGCGATATTCTCGCTATCCTCTAATTCTTGACACTACCCATTTAAGGAGATAAATATGGCAAAACAATTAGTTTTCGGAGATGAAGCTCGCCGCTATTTAAAGAGCGGTGTGGACGCGGTCGCAAACGCCGTCGCCACCACCCTTGGCCCCAAAGGCCGCAACGTCGCGCTCGATCGCAAGTTTGGTTCCCCCACCATCACCCATGATGGCGTGACCGTCGCCAAGGAAATCGAGTTAGAAGACCCCTATGAGAACATGGGAGCCCAGCTGCTCAAAGAAGCCGCCACCAAGACCAATGATATCGCCGGTGATGGCACCACCACTTCAACAGTTCTCGCCCACGCGATCGTCAGCGAAGGCCTCAAGAACCTGGCCGCTGGCGCCAACCCGATGCTGCTCAAACGCGGTATCGAAGCTGCCTCCAAGGCAGTCGCCGAAGCCCTCCACAAACAGGCTATCGACATCACCACCAAAGAAGAAATCGCTTCTGTTGCCACTATTTCCGCCCAGGACGAACAGATTGGCAAACTGATCGCCGACGTCATGGATAAAGTTGGCAAAGACGGCGTCATCACCGTTGAAGAATCCAAGGGTCTCGAGTTCGAAACCGAATATGTCGAAGGTATGCAATTCGACCGCGGTTACATCAGCCCCTACTTCGTGACCGATACCGAGCACATGCAGGCTTCCATCGAAGATCCATACATTCTCGTTTACGACAAGAAGATTTCCGCCGCCGCCGATATCGTGCCCCTGCTCGAAAAACTCGTCCAGGTCGGCAAGCGCGAAATGCTCATCATCGCCGAAGACATCGACGGTGAAGCTCTGGCCACGCTCGTTCTCAACAAACTGCGCGGCATGCTCAATGTCGTCGCTGTCAAAGCCCCCGGGTTTGGCGATCGCCGCAAGGCTATGCTCCAGGATATCGCTATCCTCACCGGCGCCACTGTGATCTCTGAAGAGACTGGCCGCAAGCTCGAAACCACCACCATCGAAGACCTCGGCCGTGCCGAAAAAGTCACCAGCGACAAAGACAATACCACTATCGTCGGCGGTAAGGGTGATTCGCTGGCCATCAAAGGCCGCATTGAGCAGATCCGTGTTGAAATCGACAACACCACCAGCGATTATGACCGCGAAAAGCTCCAGGAACGCCTGGCCAAGCTCTCCGGCGGCGTTGCTATCATTCGCGTTGGCGCTGCGACCGAAACCGAACTCAAAGAAAAGAAACACCGCGTCGAAGACGCCCTCTCAGCTACCCGCGCGGCGGTTGAAGAAGGTATCGTTCCAGGTGGCGGTGTCGCTCTCGTCAATGCTATTCCCGCCTTGGCCAACCTCAAGCTCGACGCAGAAGATGCCCAGATCGGCATCAATATCGTCCGCAATGCCCTGGCTGTTCCGATGCGCAAGATCGTCGAAAACGCCGGCAAAGACGGCTCCGTGATTGTCGAAACCGTTCGCCAGAAGCAAGCCACCGATGGTAACAAGCACATTGGTTTCAACGTGCTGACCGAAGAATACGGCGACATGGTCAAATTGGGTGTTATCGATCCCGCCAAGGTAACCCGCGGCGCGCTCGAAAACGCGGCTTCCATTGCAGCGATGATCCTGACCACCGAAGCGCTGGTCACCGACATCCCCAGCAAGGAACCTCCCGCCCCTGCGATGCCTCCGGGAGGCATGGGCTACTAAACCCAATCTTAACCAATCTGATGAACCTGACCCGAGTTTCGGGTCAGGTTTTTTTAACCACAAAGCAGCTCCCGGTGAGCAGGATAAAGTCCGTCGTCCTTTTTACAGGATCTCCACAGAAATGTATCAGGCAGGTCGGGCGGAACCCGACAAATCAGATAACATGATTGACTGGAAGCGGGTTCAACGAGAAACAAGTATGAGGTTGATCAAGCGAAGTCTCCATAAAGCTTCCCCGGGGGAAGCTGGCGAGCGAAGCGAGACTGAAAAAGGTGGTTCGATGTGCTTTGTTGAAATCTGTCGTTTGTTTGCGCTCCAAGAGATGTAGGTTGGGTGTGGCCACCCAACCTTACAAAGTGCGTGTCATGTAAGTCGGGTGCAACCCAACGAAACTAGTCTCAACCAGGCCGATCAACCTGACCTAAAACTTAGACTGGTTTTTCCACCACCAACCCCGCCCCAGAAATCAAAATAAAGTCCGTCGCTTTTTATAAAATCACCAAAACAAAACTGCCAAAACTCCCCAATTCAACGCCACTGAACCAATTCAGTGATACTATTGCACACTATGTTTGCTTCCCACCTCGGCGAATTTGCCGCCCTGCTCACCGCCATCGTCTGGGTCATCTCCGGCATCTTCTTCGAACGCGCCGGCAAGCACACCAGTTCTCTCGCTGTTACTTTCATCCGTATGATCTTCGCCTTGCTGCAGGTCGGCCTCATCCTTTGGGTGACCCGCGGCAGTCCTTTCCCAACCGACGCCTCGCCCGGCACGTGGCTTTGGCTCTCCCTCTCCGGTCTGGTTGGTTTTGTGATCGGCGACATCTTCCTCTTCGAAGCTTACGTACGCCTCGGCACGCGCCTTGCGCTGTTGCTGATGAGCTTTTCCCCGGTCATTACCGGCATTCTGAGCTACTTCATCTTCGGCGAAAAGCTCACCTCCCTGTCCATGCTTGGCATCGCCCTGACCCTCACCGGAATCGCGGTAGTGATTCTGACGCGAAGTGAGCGCAAAGCGCTCAAACTGCGGGTCGAACCCTTTGGCGTCCTCTGCGGCGTGCTTGGTGCGGTTGGTCAATCAGTTGGCACTATCCTTAGCAAGCAAGGCATCGGCACTTATGACGCTTTCGCCGCCACCCAAATCCGTGTCATCGCCTCCATCGCGGGGTTTGCGCTGTACTTCGCGATCGGCAGGCACTGGCCAAAACTGACTCAGCTGCTCAAAGACCGCTCCAGCCTCTGGCAGACCGCCACGGGAGCCTTTTTTGGCACCACGCTCGGCGTCGGGTTCTCGCTTCTGGCCATTCAGCACACCGAAGCCGCCGTGGCTGCCGCCATTATGTCAATCATGCCCGTGCTGGTCATTCCCATCAACTGGCTGGTGTTAAAAGAAAAAATCCGTTTGATCGAAATCATCGGCGCTGTGATTACTGTGCTCGGCGTGATCCTGCTCTATGCATAATCTTTACGAACTCCCTGAAATAATCATTAAACGTGAGTGCCAACCTATGTATAATTAACCTTACGCGCCTGTCCAATCACAGTGCGTAAGCTCATATGAAACGATTGAAACTGACTTTCTCTGCATTGCTAATCCTGCTGCTCGCGCTCAGCGCGGCACTGTCAGCCTGCGCGCAAGCTGGCTTGCCAGCCGAGGCCAGGGCAACTGCCACGCCCCTGCCTGCCGTCACCCCAACCCCCGCTGAGACTGAGCTCGCCACGCCCTTCCATCCCACTGCCATTCCCAACCTGGCTGGCAATCCGATACAGGTCAGCGAACTGCAATATTTTCAGCAGGGAACACGCCTCACCGTGATCGCCAAGCTGATTAACACGCTCGAAAAGACCGCCGTTAGGGATGTGCAGCTTGAGATCCTCGCCCTTGACGATACCGGCGCTCGCATCGCCCAGGCATTTGATGAGATCAAATTCATCTTCGCCGGCGAGACCACCGGCGTGGTCAGAGTCTTCGACTTACAGGCAGATGTTTACGCTGAAAAAACAGAAGTGCGCATCAATAGCGGTTACATCGACCAAAACAATACCTATGCGCAGCCATTTGCTTTCAAAATCCCGACCTTCTTCGGAGGTGACGAGCCGCCCGTAATGACTGGTTGGCTTCATAACACCCATACGGTCACCTACACTGAGGTCGCCCTCAACGCGATCGCCTATAACAGCCGCGGCGAGATCATCGGCGGCGGCCGAACCTCCATCGAGTTTGTTCCGGGCACAGACCGCGTTGGGGTCAGCGTGCCCTCCAACTTCATTGGCCAACCTGCGTTAATCGAACTCTATGCCTGGCTCGGGCCTCATTCCGCGGCCTTACAGTCTGGCTCCTGGTGGAACGCTGTGAAGGTGAAAGACTGGAATTTTCTGATTACTTCCGTCAATCAGGTCGCTGGCGGAGCCCTGCTAAGCAACAGCACAGACCAGACCCTGCGAAAAACCTGGTACATTTTGACTGTCTACGATTCCAATGGTCAGGTCAACCTCGTTAATAAAGGCTTTATCGATACTTTATGGCCAGGTGAAAAAATTAACTTTGCCCCGCCGCTGCTTAAAGCCCCCACAGACTCGACCCCAAGCCATGCTGATCTTCTGGTTGTTCCAGGCGAGTTTGGCCAACCCGCCCTGGCTTATAATCCATTGCGTACGTCTCAAGCCATCGTTGAGTTCCCCGACAACCAACCACTCGGAAAAGTTACCGTGGTCAACAACCTCAACGCTCCCATCAGCGACGCGGCAGTGATGTGGGTCGCCCGAAATCGGAATGGCACAGTCGTCGGCAGCGGCTATGCTTCTACCGGAAGGTTGGATGGCACCAGCTCTAAGATCATTGAAGTGCCAGTATGTATCCTGCCGCCCTATGATGGTTTAATCATATCTGCATCCGTTTTATTGCCGGATGGAGTAAAAATCGGAGAATAAGGAGTTTTTTATGTCTATCAAATATAGTCCTGGTCTGAGAAAATTTGTCCCCACCCCACTCAATCGCAAAACACCCGTCCCTGCCGATATCGACATCGCTCAAGAAGCGGTTTTAAAGCCGATCGGTCAGGTCGCTGAGGAACTCGGTTTACTGCCAGATGAAGTGGAGTTGTATGGCAATTACAAGGCCAAAGTTAATCTATCCGTGCTTGATCGTTTGAGCGACGTCCCCAATGGCAAATACATTGATGTCACCGCCATCACCCCTACACCGCTCGGGGAAGGCAAAACCACGACAACTGTTGGCCTCTGTCAGGGTCTCGGGGCTCATCTGGGTCAAAAAGTCATGACCTGCATCCGCCAGCCTTCGCAGGGACCCACCTTCGGCATCAAAGGCGGCGCCGCGGGTGGAGGCTACTCCCAAGTCATCCCCATGGAAGACTTCAACCTCCATCTGACCGGCGATATTCATGCTATCACCGCGGCTAACAACCTGCTGGCAGCAGCCATCGACACACGCATGTTCCACGAGGCTTCCCAAAAAGATCTGGCATTATTCGACCGCCTTTGCCCACGTGATAAAAAAGGTCAGCGCCATTTCGCTATCGGCATGCTTGGCCGTCTGAAGCGGCTCGGCATCACCGAAACTGATCCCGATAAACTTAGCGACGAAGAAAAAGCCCGTTTCGCCCGCCTCGATATCGACCCCGCCACCGTTACCTGGCGGCGCGGTATCGACACCAACGACCGTATGCTGCGCGGCATCACTACCGGCCAGGGACCTGATGAAAAGGGTTTTGAGCTCAAAACCAACTTCCAGATCATTGTCGCCAGCGAACTCATGGCCATCTTGGCGCTCTCTACTGATCTCAGGGACATGCGTGAACGCATCAGCCGCATCGTCATCGGCCTCAACCGCGCTGGCGAGCCTATTACCGCCGATGACCTCGGCATCGCTGGCGCTCTCACTGTCTTGATGCGTGATACCATCAAACCAACCCTCATGCAGACTCTCGAAGGCACGCCTGTCCTCGTTCACGCCGGGCCCTTCGGCAATATCGCCCACGGCAACAGTTCCATCGTCGCCGACAAAATCGCTCTTAAACTCGCCGATTATGTCGTCACCGAGTCTGGCTTTGCTTCTGACATGGGTATGGAAAAATTCTTCGACATCAAATGTCGCTACTCTGGCCTCGTTCCCAACGTGGTGGTGCTGGTCGCGACTATTCGTGCTCTAAAAATGCACGGTGGCGGGCCTAAAGTGACCGCTGGCGCGCCACTTGCTCCCGAATACACCAACGAAAATCTCGAGCTGCTTGAAAAAGGCGCCGCCAACATGCTTGCTCACGCGAGCATCGCCCAAAAATTCGGCATTCCGGTGGTGGTCGCCATTAACCGCTTCCCGACCGACACAGAAAAAGAGACCGAACTGCTTCGCAAGATTGCCTTAACCCATCCCGGCATTGTCGATGCCCAGGTCAGCGATCACTTCACCCAGGGCGGAGCCGGCGCGGTCGAGCTCGGCAAAGCCGTTATGAAAGCGGCCGAAATGGACAGCCACTTCGACTTCATCTACCCGCTGGATATCCCGATCAAGGACAAGATCGAGACCATCGCCCGCGAAGTTTACGGCGCAGATGGTGTTGATTACAGCGAGCTTGCCGAGCATCGCGTCAGGGAATATACCCGCCTGGGCTACGATCGCCTGCCAATCTGCATGGCCAAGACCCACCTCTCTATCAGCCATGACCCCACTCTGAAAGGCGTACCCAAAGGTTTCCGCGTCCCAATTCGTGACATCAGCGCTTCAATCGGCGCCGGCTTCCTCTATCCCATCCTCGGCACAATGAGCACGATGCCCGGCCTGCCCACCCGCCCAGCCTATTACGACATCGATATCGATCTCAACACCGGCCGCATGTTGGGCTTAAGCTAAAAACCTCTGCTTTCGTCGATAAGCGCCCCTATCTGGGGCGCTTTTTTTTATCAGCGGCCGAGTTTCATCTCCGCCAAAGTAGAATTGCCCTCGATACGTTAATCAAAAATAAATAAAACCGTGATTTAATTAAATCAACTTTCGTAAATCCGAAAAAAGAGGAAACTATGAGAAACAAATCCATTAGAACTATTCTGCTTGTTATTATGGCGATGATGATCGTCTTGGGCTGCGGCATTTTCAGCCTGCCCGGCCAAATTCAGGAACAGCTGTCCACAGCCATCCCCGAACAATTGGAAACCTGGATGCCAGCCCCAACCGAGCCCGAAACAATTCAGCCCCAGCGTCAGACCACCCGCAAACCTCAGGAAAACCTGCCTCCCCTCCCTGCGGCGGGCGACACGATTGCCCCCGGCACATTAGAAGCGCTCTACGCCAGGGTAAACCCTGGTGTGGTCTCAATCGTCTTCACTGCTCAGACCTCCATGGGCACTGGCAGCGGACAAGGCACCGGCTTTGTGATCGACAAAGAGGGTCATATTGTCACCAACTATCATGTCGCTGGCGAAGCGCATGACATGGAAGTTCATTTTCCATCCGGTCTCAAGGTCCCCGCTAAATTAGTTGGTGTCGATACTGACTCAGATCTGGCGGTGATTAAGGTGGATGTCGCGCCCGAAAAACTGACCGTGCTCCCAATCGGTGATTCAGACCTTGCCGTGGTCGGCACCTCTGTTGTCGCCATTGGCAACCCCTTCGGGCTTGCCGGCACGATGACCTTGGGCATCATCTCCGCCCGCGGCCGTACCCTGCCTTCCATCCGTACGACCGAATCCGGCGCCGCTTTTACCGCGGGTGAATTGATCCAAACCGACGCCTTGATCAATCCCGGCAACTCAGGCGGCCCGCTCTTAAACCTCAACGGTGAAGTGATCGGCGTCAATCGCGCCATTGAAACTGCCGGCACCAGTATGACAGGTGAAGCGGTCAATACCGGCATCGGCTTCGCGATTTCTTCAAACATCCTTCGCAAAGTTGTGCCCTCACTGATCGCCAACGGCAGCTACGACTACCCATATCTCGGCATGTCTGCCATGACCGACATCAGCCTTGCCACGGCCGATGTCTTGGATCTCAGCCAGGCTATTGGCGCCTATGTCACCAGCGTGGTCCCCGGCGGTCCTGCTGATCGAGCCGGCATCCGCGGCGGCGATCAGCCCACCCAATATCAGGGCTTAGTAAAAGGCGGTGACCTGATTATCGCCGTCGATGGTCAACCAATCAAAGATTTCAGCGAGTTGATGTCGTACATGATGCTCAATAAAAACCCTGGCGACGTCATCACCTTTACTGTCCTGCGTGGAACCACCGAAAAGGATATTGATATCACCTTAGGCAGTCGCCCATAAAAGGCAAAACCAACCAGGGTCTCAAAAAGGAGCGATTTTTTCGCTCCTTTTTTGTCGCTTGGTGTCATCCATTTCTCAACACAAAACACTTCAAGGCTACGAACTGTCCTTATCGATATCCTGCCATCCGGCTTAAAACATGGGGGCTTCTCCAGGGTGTTTATTGCCCCACACCCGCCGCCTGAGTACCCGCTCTCACTTTTGACTATTTGATCAATCTCGCGATAGTTTTGAACGCGGGGTGAGCAGCGGTCTTCAACATCGAAAATAAAGCCGACTCCACCGTCACCAGGTGCGCCCCCTCAGCCCGCAGTTCTACAAGCGCTGCCGCCTTGTTCTCTTCTGACCGCGATGAGCTCGCGTCCACCACCAGATAGACCTCATATCCCTCCGCCAGCAGGTCAAGGCTCGACTGGTACAGGCAAATATGCGTTTCGAACCCACACAACGCCACCTGCCTTTTCCCCGATGCTCTCAAAGCTTCAGCGAATTGTTCAGTCCTCATCACGCTGAAACTGACCCGTGGGATGTCAGACGGCGCCTCAAACAGCTCCGCCACCTCAGGGATAGTATGCCCAATTTTTTCAGGCGCCTGAGCGGTTAAAAAGATCGGCACTTTGAGCGCTTGCATACCTTTAACAAGTGAGATCACCCGTTGGATTCTCAACTCACTTTCGCTGACAACCCGCGCCAGCTTCCCCTGCACGTCAATCACCGCCAAAACCGCATTATTCTCGTCTAACATCTGTTTCCTTTCGTTTAGCCCACACAACAATTATAATCAGACCAGATTTGAGATGAAATCTTTGTCGATTCGTGATGCGATTAAGCCAATTGGCGATGCGGTCAGACTCTGGTGGGCTGATTGGGCTAACCAGTTGCTGGTAAGCCTGGCCGCTCTCCTGCTCAGCCTCACCGTCGTGCTTTACCCCGCCGCCCTATTCGGCATCTATCATCAGGCGGTCGATCTCACTCACGACCTGCGCACCGGTCTGGCTGGTTTTTGGGCTGGCTTCCGCAAACATTTCAAAACTTCCCTCTTATGGGGGTTGATCAACACGTTTGGCCTGTCTATTTTCGGTTTTTCCGTCTGGTTTTACGCCAATTCCCGTTTCGTCTCCGCCGCTCTTTTAATGTGGTTTTGCTTGATCGCGCTGGTTTTATGGTTAACCTGGCAGTTTTTATCCCTTTCCTGTTTTTTTCTTCAGGAGCCCCAAACCTTACGTCTGGCATGGAAAAACGGCTTTGCCCTCATGCTGACCCAACCCGGTTTCCTGCTGCCAATCGTGATTTTCATGCTTGTCCTCACCTTCCTCTCCGTACGTTATTTCATCCCGCTCGTCGCCGGCAGCGAAGCCCTGCTCTGCATTCTGGGCTTGCGCGCTGTCCAGACCACCATCAAACCACCTGAGGCACAAAATTAAAATCTACATGCGCTATAATTAGCCCACGCAATTATTGGAGCATGCTTAATGGCAACAAAAGTATTAGGTTTCATCGAACTCATCTGGACTTGTGACTCCTGCGGGACTAAAAACCCGGGGCCCATCAAATCTTGTACGGCCTGCGGCGCCCCTCAACCCCTCAATGTTCAGTTCGAAAAAGTAGATACCAGGTCTTTTGATTTCATCAAAGATCAGGCGCTTATCCGCATGGCGCAAATCGGCGCGGACAAGCACTGCCCTTACTGCGGCACTCGCAACCTCGCCGATACGGCCACCTGCGTCAAATGCGGCAGCGACATCACTGTCGGCTCTCAAACCCGCGAAGCCTCCCGCATCATTGAAAACCCTCAGCCAAAAATCATCCCAGCGACCAGACAACCCGCCAAATTGCCCACTGGGGTTTTGGTATTTATCGTCATTGCCGTCTTGGCGCTCTGCGTTTTTGGCGGCATCTATTTCTCAAAACTTAACCGGACCGAACAAATAACCGGCACAGTCAGCGCGATCAATTGGCACCGCACCGTTGAAGTCCTCGCATACAGGCAAGTTGAAACCAGCGACTGGGAGGATCAAATCCCCAGCGGTGTTCAGCATTATGATTGCGATCTGCGCCATCGCTACGACTCTCAAGTTGAAGTGCCAAATTCACGCGAAGTCTGCGGTGAGCCTTATACCGTCGACACAGGCACCGGTATAGGGCGTGTTCAGCAGGATTGCGTCTATCAGGTCTATGAAAACTATTGTTCATATCAGACAATGACCTGGACGTTGCTCGACACCCTCGCCGCCGATGGTTCCGATCTCCAGGCGTATTGGCCTCAGGCACAGCTGAGCAGCAGCGAAAAATACGGCGCCACTCATGAGCGCTACACGATTGTCTTTACCGCCAACGGCTCTTCCTACCAAATGACCACCAGCGATTACGATTTATATCAACGCGCCTACCCCGGCAGCGCCTGGTTGCTTGATATCAACTCATTCGGCGACATCCGTTCCGCCAGCCCTCAGCCCTGACCAACTATTGCAAATAAGTATCCCCCAGCCTAGCCAGAGGTTTTTTAAGTCAAGAAACGGACTGTGCCTTTCGACACAGTCCGTTTTTTTACGCGCCTTAACCAGTCTCAATACGCCGGCACCAACACCCAACCCTTCGGCCCCTTAAAGGCGTAATTCGGCAGCCATGCCAGCCCAAACACTTCAACGACGATATCCTTCTTTTGCGGGTTGACGACAACTTCCCTGATCGAGCCCGCCACATCACTGGTGTCAGCCTTCAACCCCGCTATTTCCGCTTCCATTTGTTGGTCCAGTTCGGCTAACTGCTGTTTATAAAGTTCAATCATCTGTTTCGACTCTTCAACATTAGCCTTCGCAGTGGAAGTCATCCGCCGCTTGGTCAGCGTTGAGTTGATGCTTGAGCCACCCCGTTTCAGGCCGCCCACCAATCCACCCCTCCCACCCAACAACGTTTTCGCAGCCGTCGACAGCCATGAGCCAGTTTCTTCCATCTTGCGCTGGTTGAGTGTGGTCTGGTCCCGCTCCAGTTCCAACTCTTCCTTCATCAGTTTTGTCTCGATAGACTTGCGCTGTTGGGCGTATTTTGCCTTGATCTTTGCCACAGCTTCTCCGGAAGCTCCCGAGTTGGCCGCCGCGACCCGGGCGGTAAATGCTTCCAGGCTCTCGTCAGGATTCGAGGTCATTTTAAATTTATCACTGTGATACAGCTTGAGCGGGTTAGAACGGTAGATCCATTCCACAAAATCTTTCTGAAGCGCCTGAATGTTTTTCTCATCATCAAAGGGGTAAACCAGATCGCCGAAACTCGCGCTTGGCAGCGGGCGGGATTCGAACTGCGTGGTTTCCACAGCCTCAATTTGATAGTCCTGCCACTGCACCAATCCCCTGCCCTCTAAACTGCGGATTGCCACAGCGACCTGCTTTTCAACGTTAAGCTCATAGGTTCGGTTCGCGAAATAAACCCGCGCCTGCCCGAGCAAAGCCGGCTTATAGAATGTCTGCGCGCTGGCCGCGTCAGCCGGCACATCCACTGGGTTATTTCGCAGCGCCTGGGAAAGGGTCAGGTTCATCGGCAGGTAATGAACCGCCACACGTGAAGCCAAAATCGGTTCAGTCGCATTTCCCGGAGTGTCGCCACCCGAGATTCCAGCGATTTCTGTTTCCGAAACCTTGGTCTGGGTGGCTTGCCTGGCGCTGGCGACTGTTTCCGTTGTGCTCCAGTCCATCTCCTCTTCAATCGTGCCAACCAGCTTGTTAAGCTCATCGAGTCGGTTGCGCATGATTGGGCCCGGCAAATAGTTCATCGCCCATCTTGTCGAAAACACGACCGGTTTCTTGGCGTGAATATTATGCAGCAGGAATACCCGCTTTGGCAGCGAAGAAATTGTCTTGTCAAAATAGGCTCGGTCATATGTCCCGCTCACGCTGTTCAACCCATCCAGCAGACGCCCCTTATCCTGCTCGGTCTGCAACCGTCCAATCAGCCAGGTGCCGGTATTGCTCAGCGCTTTATAATCCAGGTCGATCGGGTTTTGCGTCGCTACCACCATGCCGACGCCAAAGGCACGCGCCTGTTTGAAGAGTCGCAAGATAATCGGTTTGGCTGGCGTGGTCTGCACCGGCGGCAGATAGCCCACAATCTCGTCAAAATACACCAGCGCCCTCAAATCAGTCGTGCCCGACTGCGCGCGCATCCACGCCTCGATCGCGCTGTACAGCAGCGTCACAAAAAACATACGTTCCGCGTCCGTCAGATGCGCTAAATAGAAGACCGAGTGGCGCGGTTTGCCTTCCGGGGTGTATAAGAAATCACCGATCTCGAGCGGTTGCCCCTGCAGCCATGTCGCGAACGCTGGTGCTGCCAGGAAGTTATTGAGCAGCATCGCCAGATCGAAGCGATCCTTTTCCGGATACATCTTCGAGACCGGGAAAACTCCCAGCTTGTCAAAAGGCGGATTCTGCACCTGCAAAATCAATGATTCCAGATCTAAATCTTTACCATCCTTCCAGGCAAACTCGAAAATGTTCGAAAGCAGGATATGCTCGCGCGACCGCACAGGGTCAACATCCTTGAAACCCACCAAACCCAACAGCGCAGAAACCGTGCTCGAGATATTCTCGCGCAGCATTTCTTCGTTTTCTTTCCAGGGAACGCTCGGCGCTTTCAGAGATGAAAGAATGCTCACCGGAATAGCCGAGTCAGACCCGGGCGTATAAATCGCCCGATCGACCTTATTCGACAGCGCGACCACACGCGCTTTGTCTATTCCAGCATCTGTCAGCCCCTTGCGCCAGTTCGCCGAGGCTTCCGCGCCAACCTCCTCAACCGTCTTTCCGTCGCGTCGTGCCGCGTCGCGATCGACCCAGGCAGCGAAATCAGCCGGCATCATGTTCGGAAAGTGAAGTAAAGTGTTGGTGAGGTCGCCCTTGGGATCAATCAGGATCGCCGGAATGCCCTTCAAAGCCGCTTCTTCGAGCAGGATAATCCCCATGCCGGTCTTCCCTGAACCCGTCATGCCGGTGATTACCATGTGTGTCGTCAGATCTTCCGGATCATAAAAAACTGGCTTTTCAGGGTCAGCCTTCTTCGCGTCAAAATCATATTCGCGGCCGAAATAAAATTCCTTTGGGTTTAATTCCATGGCTATCCTCCACACAATCTATAATGCTGAATTATAAATCAAAGCCTCGTCGTAAATACTCAAGGCGTAATAATCGAGGCATATATCGCCTAATAATATCGAGCTCTGTTAAATAAAGACACTCATTCAGCGCGATGATAATCAGTCAAAATATTTGTCGAGATCAAGGTCTTCAAGTGATTCAAGAATTTCGTCCGCCTGTGAAAAATCCATGGTACAGGTGACCTCATTAGGCACTGCCACCACACGCATCTCAGCCCGCTTCGCCGCCAGAACACCATTCTGGGAATCCTCAAGCACCAAACCATTTTCCGGCCTTACACCTAAGCGCTTCAACGCCAATTGAAAAATTTCCGGCGAAGGCTTTGACTCCGACACATCATCAAACGTTACCACAGCCGCGAACCGTTCAAGCAGCCCAAACCGCCTCAGGTGCCCCTCCACCCAATCCCGCTGTGAACTCGACCCGACTGCCGTTTTGATTCCTCGTCGCTCCGCCTCATCCAGAACTTTTAAAACACCTTTGGCAAGAGGTTCCGACATCAGGTTCTCATACAGCTTTTCCGTGACCATCTGTTCAATTTCTGCTGAGCTCATCCTGTAGCCAATTAATTCCGCGTAGTGCTTTTCCGGCCTGTAAACGTCAGAATTGAAGGTGCCCACGATCCTCACATACCGCCTCAGGTCAAATTCGACACCTTGTTCGGCGAACAATTCACGCCAGATATCCACCTGCGGCGCTTCCGTATCCAGGATCAACCCGTCAAAATCAAAAATAATCGCTTGATTTGCCATATTGCTTATTGCCTCAGGCTGTCCCGCCCCCAATAACCCGCCCTGACCGGGGTAATATCCTCGGTAGTGATAAAAGCCTCAGGGTCAATCGAACGCACGAGCTTTTCTACTTCAGGCACCATTTTTCGCCTGGTAGTCAAATTCAGCAGATAGACGATCCCATCCCGTCCCCGCGCTGGGATCTCAGTGACAGCGTAATCGCCCATTCGCAGCGCTTCCGCCAGCGCGAATCCCTGCTGCTTGCTGACAATGCTGATATGTGAAAAGCCAAATGCCAGCTTTTGCTCAATCCACATGCCGACCAGGTTGCCTGTGGCAAAGCCAGCCGAATACGCCACAATATTGAGCACGTTTTCCATGTTGGTCAGAATCACCCCAATAATCACCACATAAACTGTCGATTGGATAAATCCCAAAATCCACGAAATCGTTTTATTGCCTCGAATGGTGAGCATGAACCTTAATGTGTCCATCGCGATCGAGACCACTCTCACCGCGAAAATCGCTAATGCCCCCAGCCAGGCCTGTGGGCTGGTTAATGCTTCTAAAAAATTTCCCATCACCTCACCACCTAAACGTTTTCGCGATCCTCTCTCGCGTTCTCGAGCGCCGGATAATACAACTCGGTCATGTATTCTTTGACCATGCGCGTCATCGAGAACCGTGGAGAAATCGTGCGGATGCACTCCTTCATGCGTTCGATCCACTCGCCCGGCAAGTTGTCCGCCGAACGTTTATTGTAGAACATAGGCACGATTTCATTTTCAAGCGTGTTATAAAGCGACTGCGCGTCAGATTCGTCCTGAGCGTTCAAATCGCTATAGGTCGTCTCGCTGCCAATCGCCCAGCCGTTGCTGCCATTGTATCCCTCAGCCCACCAGCCATCCAGGACAGAGAAGTTCAGCGTGCCGTTCAAAGCCGCCTTCTCACCGCTCGTTCCCGAGGCCTCACGCGGGCGCCTGGGGGTATTCAGCCACACGTCCACGCCCTGCACCAGATACCTCGCCATATCCATATCATAATCATCCAGGAAGACCAGCCGACCGCCATAACGCGCGTCCTTCACGCTGCGATACACTTCCTGAATCAGCAGCTTGCCAGGTTCATCCGCCGGATGAGCCTTGCCAGCGAACACCACCTGCACCGGTCGCCGTGCGTCAGTGATTATCCTGACCAGTCTCTCCGGATACCTGAACAGCAGGTTAGCGCGTTTATAAGTCGCGAAACGCCGCGCGAAACCAATGGTCAGCTTATATGGGTCAAGCAGCACGCCGCTCGCCACCGTCTGAACCGGGTGAACGCCGCCATTCAACCATTGCTGACGCGCGCGCGCTACCATATAGGCAATCAGCTTGCGCTTTAAGTGCAGTTTTACCGACCAAAATTCATCATCCGGGATGTCATATACTTTTTCCCACATTTCCTCATCATCGATATGGTCTTTCCAGTCGCTGCTGAGGTATCGGCTGTAAAGCCTCGCCAGCCGGCGCGCCAGCCAGGTACCGGTATGCACACCATTGGTGATCGATGTGATCGGCACCTCATCGAGTGACTTGCCCGGGTAAATCGACTGCCACATCGCCCGCGAAACCTCACCGTGCAGTTTCGAAACGCCGTTGGCGTACTCCGACAGACGCAGCGCTAAAACCGGCATGCTGAACGCCTCGCCGCCCCATTCCGGCGTAATTTTGGCAAAATCAATGAACTGATCCCGGGTCATTCCCAACTCACCCCAGAAATTCATGAAATATTTATCAATCAGCCAGGTCGGAAAGACATCGTTGCCAGCCGGTACCGGAGTATGAGTGGTAAAGATGCTCGAGCGCCTCACCAGCCGTTCAGCTTCATCGAGGGTCTTTCCGCCAGCCATTAACTGGCGCAGGCGTTCCAGCGTCAAAAAGGCTGAATGTCCTTCGTTCATGTGATAAATGGTCGGGTTATGACCGAGCATCTGCAGGGCGCGCATCCCGCCGATGCCCAGCAGGATCTCCTGAGAGATACGCAGTTCAAGGTCGCTGATATAGAGCCGATCGGTCAATTGCGCATCCTGTGGGTTGTTCTCAGGAACATTAGTGTTCAGCAAAATCAGCTTCACTCGTCCAACCTGCAGCTCATAAAGCCGTGCCCACACTTTGCGGCCAGGCAGATCAACCGATATTTTCAACGGCTCGTGGTTCTCGTCATACAGCGCGATCACCGGAATGTCATTAAACTCGATCTGCACATTCCGCGCTTCCTGCCAGCCATCCTCGGTAATGCGCTGCGAGAAATATCCATAGGTATAAATAAAACCCACAGCGGTCAAAGGCAAGCCCAAATCGCTGGCTTCTTTGAGGTGATCACCAGAAAGCACCCCCAAACCGCCCGCGTAAACCATCAAAGACTCATGCAGCCCATACTCAAATGAGAAATAGGCAATTTCTTCGTTCGTCAGCTGCGGATACTTCTGAGTGGTCCATGTCTCAGGTGCTTTCATATAAGCGTCAAATTCTCGCACTGTCCGGTCATAGCGTTCGAGAAAGTAACGATCTCTGATCATCGTTTCATAGCTCTCGCGTGGAATGTTGCGCAGAAAAACAATTGGGTTGTGATTTGAAGCTTCCCAACCCACCGTATCCATCTCACGGAACATCTTGCTGACTTCGGGGTTCCACACCCACCAAAGATTATGGGCGATATCAGCCAACCGTTTGATGCGGTAAGGCAGATCAAAACTGTTGGGCATTTCACGGATAATTTTGTTCATAATTCCTCTTTTACATAGAATGACCCGCCATAAAGCGAGGTCAATTGTCAACATTTTGCGCTGACTGCCCAATCATAACATAAATATATTTCCTGCCGCGTTCGGCGAGTGTGCCTATTTTCTCGATTTTTTCTCGCCCGTATATGCTGGCGCGCTCATGTAAACCGGTTTGCTCAACCGCCGATCTGAGATGCGCGCCAACAGGCGCGGGTCGAGTTCTCCCGGCGCCAATGAGGTTGTAATCACCGTTGGCAGTTCAGCGATATAGCGGTAATTAAACAGCTGATACAGCTTTTCCCGCGCCCAGGGCGTTGCCGATTGCGTTCCCAGATCGTCCAAAATTAATAAGTAAGTCGAGCGAATTTCCTCAAATCGTTTGTCGAGGCTGGTTCCGCTCTGCGGGCTGAACGAAGCCCTCAAATGGTCCAACAAATCCGGCACGACCACCATCAGCGGGGGTACGCTGATCGATGCCTGGTAGTTTCCGATCGCCGCTGCCAGATGCGTCTTGCCGCAGCCGTAAGGGCCAAAAAAGACCAGCCATCCCTGCGGTCTTTCCGCGTAAGACTTGGCGATGCTCAGCGCTTCGCTCAGCGATTGCACGTCACCCTTAGGCAAGCCCTCATCCTTGCGCAGTTCAAAACGCTCAAACGTCTGGCTGCCATGCAGAGCCAGGCTCGACAGTTCATGGTGCCCCACATCATTTGTAGGATTCCTGTAATCCGGCGCCAGAATGTCCACCCGCGTGACCAGCTGTGGGTCAAGCAGCCGCGAGTTAATTCGGCCCTCAAAATCATTTAAATTCAGGTTGCTGGTGATCACCGTTGGTAGTTTTGCCACATAGCGGTAATCAAGGATCTGAAAGAGTTTCTCCTGAGCCCATGCTGTGGCGTTATGAGTGCCAAAATCGTCCATAATCAGCAGCGGCACGTTGCGGATTGCTTCAAAACGACTCTCAAAACCGCTTTCAGCCTGCGCGGAAAAAGCGAATCGCAGCCAGTCCAATAAGTCCGGCACAGTCAAAAACAGGGTCTCCACCCCCATCTTAACCGCCTGGTTGGCGATCGCTGCCGCCAGATGAGTTTTCCCAGTTCCGTAGCGCCCCAATAGGAGCAGCCAACCCTTCAAGGTGCCCACAAAATTGCTCGCGGTGTTATAAGCCTGTTCCAGCGTGTCCGCCTGCTGACGCGGCATACCCACCCGCCCGCGCGGTTGAAAGTTATCAAAAGTCATCTCACTCAGCGACCCGAGATTGCTTATTGTCTGCAAGTGTTCCCGTTGGCGTGTGTTAAGCTCTTTCGCCCGACAGACGCATATTCTTAATTTGCCAAATTCCGGGTCACTAACGGGCACATCCGCGCCAACATATCCGAGCCCCCCGCAATACGGGCAATTTGGGTCGCCCGGACCATACTGAGTCTGTTCGCTTTTGATCACTTTCTCAGCCTTTTCCGTCCTGGTGTTCTTTCCAAAGTCTTCTAAAATACTCGAGATCGCCTTCGGTTTTTTCATCGCGTGAGCCACGCCCCTTCTCTTTCCAGGATTTCAAAATAGCGCTGACATACTTCCAGTTCCGCGCGTTGTATTCTACTGCTTCTCCAATCGCCTCAACAATCCATTCATACGGATATTCCGCCTCATCCAGCTTAAGTTGATCAGCGATCATCGGAGTTAATACACCGATGTTTTTCTCATATAACTCAAACAGGTTCGGACGGTTCTCCAGCGTGGCCGGCGTCGCCTGATTCACCTGTTCGATGCTCAGTTGACCGCTCGTCAGTCCATTAAAGAGTCGGGTTCCTGAAGGCGTCGCGGGGATCAGATAATGCAAGTTTGGATTGTCAAACTCAGTAAAAGTCAACAACAAGCCAGCTTCAAGCGCTTCAGCCAATGCGATTTCATAGCGATCAACACTGCCCGCGAAAGCGGTTTTCACCGCGTCGGCCAACAAATATGCGTCCAGGATCCAGGTCAGCTTTTCCTGCCGCCCTAACAGCTGAAAAACAGTCAGCATCAACACGACACAGTCTTTTTGGCAATTGACAGAGCAGATTTTTTGGGTGAAATCAGACGGAAGGTACAAGGCAAACCCGCTGTCCTCAACGAATCCATAAAGTTCGTTAGATCGGTTTTCCATCAATAAGAGCCTCTTTCGATATGCCGCTCGCCAAACATCGCCAAACGTTCCAGAAAGACCAGGTCAATTCCTGGGTGCGTGGGGCCGTTGCGGTGTTTAGCCACTGCCAGTTTGGCCAGATTGCGGTTCTCGCTTTTCTCATCGCCCGCGTCAGGGCGGTTAATGAACATCACGATATCCGCGTCCTGTTCCAGACTTCCTGACTCGCGCAGGTCCGAGAGCACCGGTGTCTTATCCTGTCGTTGTTCAACGCCACGGTTGAGCTGGGCTGCGGCGATCACCGGAACGTTCAGCTCCTTGGCCATCACTTTAAGATAGCGTGAGATATAAGAAACTTCCTGAACACGGTTCTCCGTTCTCAGATCTCCTGCCATCAGCTGCAGGTAATCAACGATGACCAGGTCAAGCCCTTCTTCCATTTGCAGACGCGTACACTTGGTACGCATCTGCAGCGGGGTAATTGCCGGCGTGTCATCAATATAAATCCGCGCGTCACTCAAAATGGTCATCGCGTGCTGTGCCAGTTCCTGCTCGCTGTCGCTCAGCCTTGCGCTGCGCAATTTCTGTGAGTCGATGTCAGTCTCCATCGCCAGCATTCTCTGCAACAGCTGCTCGGCCGACATTTCCAGGGTAAACACCGCCACGCTGCGCTTCAGCTCGAGCCCCACATGTTTGGCGATCCCAATTAAAAAGCCCGACTTACCCATGCCGGGCCGGCCAGCCACGATCAAAAAGTCACTGCGCTGCAAGCCATCCAGGATCTTATCCAGCGAAGGCAGCCCGGTTGAGAGCCCGCTGGTAGCGTCGGTTGAACCGCTCATCAGCAAGACACGATCCATGTACTGATCAACCACCCGTTTAATCGGCTGCAAGTCCCGCTTATATCGGTTCTGGCTCACCGACAAAATCGCCTTTTCCGCCTCTTCGACGCTGAATTCAACGTCATAATCTTTACGATAAGCCAGTTTGGCGATCTCATTGGCCGCGTTCAGCATGCGCCGTCGGGTAGCGTAGCCGTTGATCGCGTGCGCGTATGACTCAGCGTGCAGCGAAGATGGCACCTGGTTTGAGAGCGAGAACAAATAATCCATCCCCCCCACATCCTCCAGATGGCCAGCCGATTCAAGCCTATCTTTCAACGTCAGCTGGTCAAGATCCTGCCGTTCATTAAACAATTCCTGATAAGCCTGCCAGATCCACTGATGACGGTTCAAAAAGAAATCTTCAGGCTTGAGTATGGGGGCGACATCGATAAAAACATCTGGGTTGATCAGAACCGAGCCGATCAAGGCTTCTTCCATATCACGGTCATACAACAAACCAGGTGTCAGGTCACTTGTCGCTGTCGTGTCAAAAGGTGATTCGCTCATTAATTCGTCCTGATTCGTTTGCTTAGGCCTGCGCGTCGGGCGTCTGAGGCTGGTCAGGCTTATCGCGCTTGCCAAGCTCATCCAAAAAATCATCAAAAACAGAGAGAATAAGTTGTTGGTCCTCACTCTCTTTGTCGTCGATCACCGCGATATCCTCGGGGGTAATACCCGCGCGGTCAAAGACCTCATCATCCACATAGATTTTCGCACCCACCCTGACGACCAGAGCCAGCGCGTCTGATGGCCTGCAATCAACATGTTTGATTCCATCCGGGGTTTCAATGATCAGGTTGGAATAGAAGGTGTCGTTCTCGATCGCGCTTACCTCCACACCAACCAACTTGCCGCCCAGCGTCTCGATCACTGAGCGCATCAAATCATGCGTCAACGGCCGCGCCACCGCGATCGACTGCAGCGCGATCGTGATCGCTTCAGATTCATACACGCCAATCCATATCGGCAGGTATCGCTGGCTTTGCTTGTCCTTTAAGACGATTATCCGATCCTGATTGGTCAGGCTGACCCTGACGCTATCAATGACGCATTCAATCATTTTTGACATCACAAACTATCCGAAAAGTTTTATAGGTGTTCCCATGCTTGATTCTAACATGTTCTGCCAACGAAATGTCTTGTGTGATCCCATCTGAACCTTAAATATCAAGCCTTAAAAAATACCCGTCATTTCTGTCATTTCCGCCAATCTCCATAAATTGAGCTATAATGAAAACCCGTGAGCAATCCGACTTCGCTGACTGAAATCTCAGCCTGAAGGGGAATTTTCGGAAAACCAAGCGGTGACGAGTATCTGAATAATTAAATATTTTTATGCTGCCGTTTTTATGGAATAGTTATTAAGGTGTCGAATGGCTAAAAAAAGCACCCTCCAGGACAATCATAAGATGAAACTCTTGCTTGTTGAATCTAAGCGCAATCCCGGAGCCAGATTCTCCAGCGCGCTCGAACGTAAGGGCTATCAACTGGTGCTATCCGACAATGGCAGCCACGGCATTCGCCTGCTGGATGAGATCATACCCTCGCTCATCATCATTAATGCCGCCTCGCTGCGCACGAATGGCCTGCGCATCGTCACCCGCTTCCGCAACCGCCTGCCAAAAACCCCCATCATTCTCATCATCGCTGAAGAAGAAAACCTGACCGAAGCGCCCCAGGCCAACATTCTTATGCGCCTGCCCTTCACCGCGCAGAAGTTAGTTAATCGCATTCAATCATACAAAAAAACCAGCCGCAAATCCGAAATGCGCATTGGTTCTCTTGAACTCAACACCCAGACCAACATGGTCACCTGCAACGACAAGAGTGCTCACCTCACGCCCCGGCTGACTCAACTCCTGCAGATGCTGATGACCCAACCCAGGCGCGTTATCCCGCGCGAAAAAATGTTCAAGGAAATCTGGGAGACTGACTACACAGAAGACACACGCACGCTCGATACCCACATCAGCTGGTTGCGCCGGGCCATCGAGGCAGATCCCGAAAACCCCCAGATCATCCTCACCGCCCGCGGATCTGGCTATTTCTTAAATCTGTCTGAAGAATAAAAAAAGCCCGGGCGGTTCGGCCCAGGCTTAAATCTTTTATTCGTCGCCGGCTACAAAACGCCGTTAACCAGCGCCAACAACAGCCCGCCGGCAATCACACTGCCGAGCTGTCCGGCCGTGTTGGAGCCCATAGCGTGCATGAGGATAAAGTTTGAAGGATCCTCATCAAGCGCCATCTTGGCCGACAAACGGCCAGCCATCGGGAAAGCGGAGATGCCGCAGGCGCCAATCAATGGGTTGACCTTGCCCTTGGTGATCACCGCCATTACCTTGCCAAACAGCAGTCCCGCCACCGTATCCAAAACAAATGCCAACAAGCCTAATCCCAGAATGAGGATGGTGTTGAGATTCAAAAAACTCTTCGCGGTCATCGTCGATCCAATCGCCAGCCCAAGGAACAAAGTGGCGATATTGATCAGTTCGTTCTGTGCCATCTTGCTCAGCCTGTCCACGACCAGAGCCTCGCGCAGCAAATTGCCCAGCATCAGGGCAGCCATCAGCGGAGCCGCGTCGGGAGCGACCAGGGCTACTAAAACAGTCACCAAAATCGGGAAGACGACCAGGGTCAGCCTCGAAACCGGTTTAGGGAGGTACTCCATGCGGATCAGGCGCTCCTTGCGTGTGGTCATCAGGCGCATGATCGGTGGCTGGATGATCGGAATTAGGCTCATATAAGAATAAGCCGCCACCGCGATCGGCGCCAAGATCTCCGGGGCGAGTTTTGAACCCACAAAGATAGCGGTCGGGCCATCAATCGCTCCGATCACGCCGATCGAAGCTGCCTGGTTCAGCGGAAAGCCCAGCGCGAGCGCCAGAAGCAGGGTGCCATAAATGCCAAACTGGCCGGCGGCGCCCAAAAGCACCATGCTGGGCTGGGCGAGCAGCGGTGAGAAATCAATCATCGCGCCAACGCCGATAAAAATAACCAGCGGGAATATTTCAGTCTTGATACCAGCGTCGTAAATAACCTTCATAAAACCGACTTCGTTCGACATGCCCAGATTAGCCAACAGACACCCAAAGCCAATCGGCAGCAGCAGTACCGGTTCATATTCCTTCCACACCGCCAGATAGATTAGCACTAATGCCACAGCGATCATCAGCGCGTTTC
>Ga0123335_1002665_pt1 | contig 26118 bp, 25 predicted proteins | sample BiotimSIPDNA_2_FD_89707 | JGI IMG/M metagenome (GOLD analysis project Ga0123335, IMG submission 89707) | Anaerobic biogas reactor microbial communites from Washington, USA - Biogas_R2 time_0 SIP DNA | ecosystem: Engineered > Bioreactor > Anaerobic > Unclassified | place: Washington, USA...
CTCCATCGCAAAAATGGAAAGGCTGCCCGGAACCCCCGAGGGGACGCCGGGCCTGACCTGTTCTACTTTCAATATCTCTAAGGGGGCTCTCCCCGAGCCAGAGGCAAGGGGGGAGCTTTAGATTTCTACATAAACAATCGCATCATATTGCGCTGCTCGATTTCCAAAGAACCGCGCCGACAAGCCGGGAGACCCGGGAAAATCGGCGATTCGACTAAGCTACACCGCGAACGCGCCTTTGCAAGCAATCGGGGGAAACTTTTTCGACTTTTTTTGCCGCGGAGCCGCTCCGATGCGGAGCCGGATTTCTGCGACGGATTAATAATGTCGCACACAATTCGCCTTTTGCAAATCAACAAATCGATTTTTTCATGATTTTAATGAGATTTTGGCATTTTCGGGGATGCATCGGTCCAATCAGCGGCAATTTCCCATGATTGTCTTGACGACTTTTCCTTTCAAAACCAGGCCATCATATGGGCAATTTGTTGACCTGGAGGCAAAATCAGCCACATTTACGGTATGGGTGGCATCCAAATCCAAAATGGTGATTTCCGCCGGTGCGCCGATTTTCAGGGTTGCCAAGTCAACTCCCAGGTTTCCGAGGAGTTTTGCAGGTCCCGTTGTGAATCGTTCTATGAGTTTCGCAATGGACATGCATCCTGTATGCACCAGCCTGTCCAGGCAAAGCGGAACAGCCGTTTCCAAGCCAACGATTCCAAATGGAGCCTTGCTCCATTCCTGGTTCTTTTCTTCAGTTGTATGAGGGGCGTGATCCGTCGCGATCATATCGATGGTTCCGTCCTCGAGTCCCCGAATCAAGGCAAGGCGATCTTCTTCCTCACGCAGGGGCGGCGCCATTTTCGCATTTGTTCCGAATTCCAGGCAAGCTTCGTGGGTCAGGCACAGGTGATGCGGTGTCGTCTCGGCAGTAACCTTGATTCCGCGATCCTTTGCCCAGCGGATCAAGTCAACCGACCCTGCCGAACTCAAGTGCTGGAGATGGATGTGGCATCCCGTTTCGCCGGCAAGAAGAATATCGCGGGCGACGATCAACTCCTCCGCCGACCTCGGCTGCCCCGGCAAGCCCAGCTTCCGGGCGACAGATCCATCGTGAAGAAGCCCCGGCTTGGAAAGCGACATGTCCTCGCAATGGTCAACCACCGGCAGTCCCGCCTCGGCGGCGGCAATCATGATGCGCTTCATCAAGCCTGCGGATTGCGGCGTCGAACCATCGTCGCTTAGCAAGGGGCATCCCGCCTTGCGCAAGGCCGCAGCATCCGTTTCGGTCATTCCTTCGCGCCCAAGGGTCAGCGCACCTGCCAGCGCAACACGCACACATGCCTTTTGGGCGATCAAAGCCAGGATCGCCTCCACATGCTCGGGCGTATCGGGAGCCGGAATCGTATTGGGCATTGCGACAATCGTGGTAAACCCGCCTGCCTTCGCAGCCGCAGTCCCCGTAGCAATGTCGTCCTTGTGAGTCTGGCCGGGTTCCCGCAGATGGACGTGGACATCAATGAAGCCAGGCGCAAGAATCTTGCCTGACATGTCAAGCCGAACCGGAGACGACAACTCCGACTCCGACGCTATCCGCCCATCCTTGATGCACACATCATGATATCCGTCCACGCCACGCGAAGGATCGATCACACGACCACCAGTCAAAATCCATTCTTCAGACATTGAGTTTCCTTAGTATTATATGTAATAGGTCATTCTAGTAAAGCCATCGACCGATGATTTCGTCCTGCCAAGATTTCGAGAGTGCCACGAACCTTGCCGAAAATCCGCATACCTTGATCATCAGGTTCGGATAGAGTTCCGGGTGTCGCTGCGCGTCCAACAATGTTTCTCGGTCAAAGCAGTTGGGCTGCAACAGGTGAATCCCCTTGGCGGCAACCGTCCGGAATATCGCAACCAACGCATCAACGGAAATGGATTTCCGGCAGAACGACACATTGAAGTTCGAGCCGCCAGAGAGATGCTCGTTTCGGATATCGCCCAACGAATTGATAACAGTGGTGATATCGGAACGGTTCCTGAAATCCGATGGGCAGAGTCCTTGTGCGAGGTACGCCCCGTCCCGACGCCCATCGGGAGTCGCCTTTGTCTTTTCGCCCCAGAACTTGAATTCCCGGTAGATCCAGGCAGCGAGGATGAAAGAACCTCCTCGGTCATTCTTGATTTCAAGGGTCTTGGCGTGCATTTCGTCAATGATCCGCCTCATCAAGTCGGTTGTAATGTCCGAATGGTCGCCCCAGTACGGCGCCCTCATCGCATGTTGACGCAACGCCTCATGCCCTTCCCAATTGCTACGGACGGCATCCAAGAACTCCGGAACTGTGCATGCCTTGTCGACGAAACAAACCTGGTTGATGGAACAAAGCGAATCGACCACATTCGCCAGGAATGCCAAGGTCATCACCCTGGGCTTGTACAGGCAACCGCCCGCCGTCACGTCACGCTTCGTCTCAAGACAGCCGTCCAGGCACACGGAATAGGTCGGATGCGGGCAGACTTTCGTGCTGACGCCGCCATACTTGGAGTAATCCGACATCACCTTCACAAACAATTGTATTGCATTTCCCAGATAGATCTGTACCAATTCCTCGAAGGATGACGCATTGTCCAGGCGATCGAACTGGACTCCCACCTCGCGCTCCTCGTCTTCATTGACATGGATGGTGGCTTCCAAGACGCGTGCCATAGAGAAATAGTTTGCCGTATCGGTCTCCTCGCAGCTGTCCGCATGTCCATTCCAGCATCCTGACGCATAGTAGCAGCGCGCCCGTTCCAGCGGCACCCCGTACCCTTGAATCAAGGGGATGGTGCGTTCGTCGTTCATCAGCGCATAGACATTGTGCCCGTCAACAATGGATTTTGCGATTCGTTCCAGATAATCCGTCGGGGAGGTCGATGAGATCCGGCAATGGAGCTTCGGGAAGACCAACGCCAGCTTCCAATGTGCGTCCAGGCACATTTTCGTCAGGTCGTTGTACACGGGATTGCCCTGTGCGTCACACCCGCCCAATGTGATTGGAATCTCCAACTCGTGCTCGGAATAGCCCTCGACGGTCCGCATTCCATCATAATGGCATTCCGCCACAAGAAGGAAACGGCAAATCAAGTCGTAGGCCTCTTCCTTGGTCAACCGTCCCGCCTTCAGGTCGTTCTCATAAAGATCGAGAAGCGCAAAATCAACTCGCCCCAAGGCGTAGATCGCCAAGCCATCGACGTAGGACAGGATTTCGCGAACAAACCACAGGGTGTTGAGTCCCTCGTAGAAGGTCCTCGGCGGCTCCCATGGACAACGAGACGCGGATTCGACGATCCGTTCCAGGTGCTCGCGGACCTGAATCGGCGGATTTTCAGCCAATCGCTTCCGAGCAGCATCCACGAACGTCAACTGAAGGGCGTGAACCGTCTCAAGACCATCCAGTGCAGTTTCGATGAACCGACGCTCCTCCGCTGTCTCGCATTCGGCCAATGCCGCCTTAGTCCTGGCATAGACCCCGGAAAAGCCCTCGCGCAAGATCGTGTCCAGCGGCGGCAAGTGATGAATCTCATCCGTGAAATATCCGCAGCACAACGTGTATCGTTGCCTGTTGCGATTGCCGAAGTGCTTCCGAGCCTCCTCGGGAATGTCCGACTCGAAGAATTTGCTGCATAGGCTCTTGACCACGGTACCAGGCTTGATTCCCGCCCAACCTCCATTGATTCCCGCCTCGAAATAAAACGGGGATTCATCGAAGAGGAACGGGACGAATTGGCGACGCATCTCGGCATATGAAACGCGCCTGAGTTCCAGCGCATCGTAGTCAGGATGCTCTGAAGCATAGGCACGAACGGCATCCATAATCCCCTTCACACTGGCGACTTGTTCCGGTGACTTGCACTCGGCGTGGCTATGGTCAGGATAGAATCTACGAAGTTCGGCTCGAAGTGCTGCATAAGTCTTGCTCATCATCCTGCTCCTGTTGTTCTACAAAAATGGCAATACGTGCTTAGTTGACATGATGTGCGTATCCAACAAAAAAGCTTTTAATTCATTTGATAATATAGTCCTGACTTCAATGATTATGAAGCGCAAAATGGGATTTTAAGGACAAACTTGCCATTACCACTCCTGTCTGTCAAGGATCCGATAATTGGCGGCCTCCCAGATATGAGTCTGCTCGATCGACTCCTTCCCTTCCAGGTCGGCTAGCGTCCTTGCCACGCGCAAAATCCTGTCATACGCACGGGCGGATAGCTTCAGGTCGTTGATCACCTGCCGAATCATCGCGATTCCATCCGAATCCAATGCGCAAAACTTGTCCAGCCAACGACCCTCCAGGCATGAATTGTCACGAAATGGCAATCCACGATAGCGTTCAGCCTGAATCTCACGGGCGGCAAATACCTTTGCTCGCAACGACGCCGAATTCTCGCCGGTTCGCTTCCTGGTCAGGATGTCGTCGCTGATCGGCGCCACTTCTATATGCATGTCAATCCGATCAACTAAAGGGCCCGAGATACGGCTCCTGTACGACTTGATCTGCAAAAAGTTGCATCGGCACGCACGAGTCCCATGTCCATAGTATCCGCAAGGGCATGGATTCATCGCCGCAACAAGCATCACCTTTGCGGGAAACACATAGGTTCCCGAGGCGCGTGCCAAGGTCACCTCCCCGTTCTCCAACGGCTGGCGGAGAACCTCCAGCGCATTCCGCTTGAACTCGGGCAACTCGTCCAAGAACAGAACCCCATTGTGCGCCAGGCTAATCTCGCCAGGACGGGGATTCGCGCTCCCGCCGACCAATCCGGCATCACTGACCGTATGATGCGGCGAGCGAAACGGACGACGCACCATCAATCCACTCTTCCCGTCCAAAACACCTGCGATGCTATAGATCTTCGTCACCTCCAATGCCTCCTCGACGGACAGCAGCGGAAGAATGCTTGGCAAACGCTTCGCTATCATCGATTTCCCGCACCCTGGAGTACCGATCAGCAGGATGTTGTGGTTCCCCGCAGCCGCCACCATCATCGCACGCTTCGCGCTTTCCTGCCCCTTGACGTCCTGAAAATCGCACATCGGATCATCCTGGCAAGAGGAGTACATCGACGATACGTCAACACGGACTGGCACCCCCAAGCTGGTGACCTTCAACTTTTGGATCACATCAACCAAGCTCCGTACCCCGAACACCTCGATGCCATTCGCCAAGGCCGCCTCCTGGGCATTCTCATCAGGAACCAGGATTCGACGGAATCCTTGGTCGCGGGCATGCAACGCAATCGCCAATGCACCCTGAATTCCGCGAACATGGCCATTCAGCGCCAATTCGCCAATCACAAGCGTGTCAGCCAGCATCCCCGGCTCAAGTTGATTCATCGATACCAGCATCGCCAACGCTATCGGCAAATCGTACGCTGTCCCGCTCTTTCGCAAATCTGCCGGAGCCAAATTAACAGTGGCGCGATAGGGAGGCATCGGCATGTGCATGTTGCGCAAGGCTCCCCATATCCGCTCGCGACTCTCGCGTATCGCAGCATCGGGCAAGCCAACCAAGATCATGTTCGGTCCCTGCCCAGAACCATCTTCAGATTCCAAACGCGTGCAATTGACCTCAACCTCAACAGTCTTGACCTCCATGCCACGTATCGCAGCACTGTATACACGTGAAAACATCCTTGCTCTCCTTTTTGACAAACATGACAATAGTAACCATAAATGCCTTCCATAACCAGCCTAATGTATCACGAATCTTGTAAAATGCAATTCAATTTTATTCCTTTTTAATGCATATAAAATCATAATAAGTCATACTGATTCCTTATGAATTATGAATTATGAATTATGAATTATGAATGCTGAATTATGAATGCCGTCTGACCCATCCGCCCCGTCTGACCCGCCCAGTCCCAAATCCTCTAATCCTGCCAGAAAAAGGCATGCCACATGCATTTTAAGTCGAAACCGACAAAAATTCAGGTCTTGTTTCTTTTGATTTTTCGGGCAAAAAAAGCAGCCGAGCGCAGATTGCTTTTTCTGCGTTCGGCTACCAGTTCTGTTTAAAAGTGGCGTTTTATTCTTCCGCCAGGATTGCCTTGATGGAGCCGTCCGGGGCGAACCTGACGGCCTGGACTTGCGCATCAAAGGCAAGCTTTCCATAGATGCCGGTCTTGACTTGATCACGCTTGAAGGCGACTACAGTCCGCGAACCATCAGGATAAGTTGCCTCGACGCCTTGGATCGTATCGTTCTCCAGGAGCTTGAGGCTGGGTTTGGGGGACGCATCGCCATTCTTCCGCGGTTGGAGCACAGTGAGGAACGTGGTTTCGTAAGCAGCATAGGCGCAAGCTTGGAGATGCCACTGATGATCGTCAGCCTTCCTATCCGGTGACCAGGTTTGGGGCGGATCGAATAGGTCAGTTTGCTTGAAAGTGAGTTTCCGTGGCAGCAGGAAATCGGCGGTCATTGTCGCCTTGGGTCTTTGTATGGTCACGACACCTTTCTCTTGGTCGACCTCCATCTTATCCTTGGCGTGAAGCCAGTATTCGAAGCATTTTGGTTGCTTGGTTCTCAAAGTATCCTTGATAACGATCAACCCTGGCCTGACATGGACGATTTCCCTTAAAGCCAGTTCAAGTTTGCCGCCGTAGGCCGCTGTCGCGTCTCCCGCGAAGCTATCAAAATCGTCATTGTGGAAGAAGCGTGTGATTTTGCCTTGCGCCCTCCAGCCTCGGCCTTGCCCTACTCCGCCATCAAACGTAATTCCGCATTTTGCCTTTGTTGACCTGGTCCACTTGTCATGGTGCGGCGATCCGTAGTAGTTGTAGTGACCTGTCGGTATGGCGAGAGGTTCGCCGAAGGCTTCGATTGCGAACGTATTCTGGTCGTTATGCCCGTGCGAGACTGCGCCGTAGGGCGACGATCGGAAGCTTAGGGCGATGTCGTTGGATCTATCAGCCAGGTCAGTGTGGGAGCAGACGAGTCCGACTGAGGGGAAATACTTGGTTTGCGGGATGTCTCGCGGCGGTTTCGGCTTGACTTCCTTTCCCGAGAGCACGACGGCCAAAATGGAATAGGCATTGGAGCTTCCCTTGACATTGTATTGATCAGCATACCAACTCAGGTATGGATTATCATGGAGGACACCAAAATAGTATTCCAGCCAAGGGGATGTCATTGCTCCAGCTTGAAAACCATCGCCAAAGGGGGAAATGACGGATCTTGGCGGACATTGGTACAGGATGTAGTATCCCGTATTGGCGAAGAACGGCTTCCTCGAGATGTCGATCCCCGTCGCCTCCCGCAAAGCCAGCACGAAATGGAGCGCGAAATCCATATACGCACTCCAGTAGTGCGGTCCCTCGTTCCAGCCGCCGTCTTCGCCGCCCCATGCGGGATAGACTCCCCAATAAATCCTGACGATGTACTGCAGCCATTCCTTCGCTTCGTCGGGGACTTCATGGTAAAGGGCTATCGCCGCCTCGCCAAGGAAACCGATTTGACGTCCCGCATGGCTCTCGTACGGATTGTTGTCAAAAGGCTTGCGCCGTAGCATCCTGTAAATGTCACGTGCCCGTTCCGTCATCGACGCCTCGACCTTGGCGCGTTCCTCTGGAGTGTAGAGCTCGTATGTCCAATCGTAGGCACGGCATCCCCGCATCATGACCCACATGGCTGGCTCGTCGTTGTGGAACGTGTTTGTCGACCCCTTTGGATCCCATCCGAAGAAATGCAGGACCCTGCGTTTTGCCTCCGCCCCTGCCACGGGATCGCCAGTGAGCAGGTATGCCTGCGCCGCCTGCTGCATCTTGTCCATTGGCGGACGAGTAGCGCGGAAGATGGTGGTATAGGCCTGACTGCGCAAATCGCGGTCGGCCGGCAAAAAATCAGGTTCTGCGACCAGCTCCTCGCCGGCGTATTTTTGCACACGGGCGACCAGCGACTCCGCCGATGCCTTCAGGTTGCCGTTCAGCGCCCTCTCGCGCAACTTCGGAAGCCCCTCATGGGTGACGAACAACCTGGGACGGGCGGCTGAAACTTGAAACTTGTCCGCCTTCGGGAATGGCCAGACCTTCGCGTCGGCGGGAACCGTGAACGTCCTGGTCTTGCTCCACAGGCAACCAAGCGAGTCAACCTCAACTCCATATCGCCAATGCCACTCCCCTGCCTCCAACGGTTCGTCCGGCACCTCGACCAGCCAGGGATAATCAACACGCTCGATCAAGCTTGAATCGGAAAAATCTGCTTTTCGGCAGATTTGAAGACGATAGGCTTGCGTTCCTGCAATCGGCAACCAGCGAAACGGAGGCGGGTTCATCGACACGACCTCGCCATGCTCTGGCGAATAGGGAAGATTGGTTCCAAATACGGGTTCCCTGTCGATGCCGTACACATTCTTGATTCGTTCCGGGTTGTTTCCCAGATCTTCCTTGCCAATCGCCTTTACGCTGACGTCGTCCCAATGTGTTTCGCCTGGAGTCAACCAATGGAACACCTGCAATTCCACGCGAACCGCACCTGCAGGAGCCATAAACAGTTCATCCTTGATTTCGCGCCAAGCCGGCGAAACAGGATAGAATTTCTGTGTCAACGCAATTTCCCCGTTGGCTGAATTGAACCAATGAACCCTGAGGCTCGCACCCTTGTAGCGTTCATTCTTCACTTCGGGACTCGTCCGATACCAGCCACCGACTTCAACCGCAATGGCACCTTCCGGCAACAGCTTCCGTTGTATCCATGCGCTGCGCTCGGTGTCCTTGTCCGAACGGCAAATCGCAAAGCGATTCCCAGTATGGCCGCCGCCCTCGCCTATCAAGGTCTTCCCGCCAGTCCTAAAATCAGACTTGTTCCATTCCGAAAAACGCCCTCCTTCGACGTCCTCAAAACTGCGGTTCGACAACAGCTCGCCGAAGGATGCCAACGACAAAGCCAAGACAAATACCGAGAATCTCATCCGTTACCTCCTGGATTCAAGTTCAACTTTCCCAAAAATCCTTATCGCACACAAGCATGTAAAAACTCAGACGCACCGGCAAAGGCAGGTCGCCAACGCAAAACAGCAACCTGGACTGATCATAATTCACAGTGTACTCGTCTTTCATCGCGACATGTCCAATGTGACTTCACCAAACCCCGTCAACGATTTGCCCGCAATGCGGACACTTGCCGCCATCGCCCAACTCATACGAAGCCAGGGAAAATCCGCTGCGACTGATGGCCACGGCACCGCAACCAGGACAAAGCGTGTCCTCGCAACGAGTCAACCCGCCGAAATTCCCCGTGTAGACGTACCGCAATCCAGCAGCCCTTCCAGCGTCAACCGCAGCAAGCAATCGCTCCGCAGGCGTCCTGCCAACATCGTTACGATGGCGGTAATCACGATGGTATGCAGATATATGCCAGGGAATCGACGTCGAAACCCCAGCGATGAATTCCGCTATCTGCGCCAACTCGGCATCGCTGTCGTTGAACCCGGGAACCACCAGCGTCGTCAACTCGACCCACTTGCCTGCCGACGCCATCGCCCTAATCGTGTCTTGCACCACGCCGAGCCGTCCACCAAGCCACTTGTATCCGTTCTCCGTGAAGCATTTAAGATCGATGTTTGCGGCGTCAACCACAGGAAGCAGCAGCTCTAATGCCTCTTGAGACGCAAATCCATTGGTGACCAAGACTCCTGGCTGATCCGCCTCTTGCCCAAGTCCCAGGACTTCGTGCACCCATTCCGCACTGACGATTGGCTCGTTGTACGTCGCCGCCAATCCGTAAGCTCCTCGAGAAGAAGCCAGGTTGACCAGCTCCTCTGCCGTTACATTGTGTTCCTTTCCCCCCGCAGCCTCATCTTTCCCCACCTGCGAAATCTGCCAGTTTTGGCAAAAATCGCAGGAGAAGTTGCATCCCAATCCCCCGAAGCTCAGGACCTTACGCCCAGGATAGAAGTGGAACAACGGCTTTTTCTCGTAGGGGTCAAGCGCCAAGGACGAAACACTTTCCCATGGAACAAGGAATTCACCCCCCACAACCTTACGGACACCGCATCGCCCACTCTCGCCCTCACCAAGCGCGCACCGATGCCCGCAAGCTAGGCAAATGATTCGATCACCAGCTTTTCGACTCAATGACATCGATACACCTCCTGCCTAAAGCAACCTGGTTATTTCACAAAAAACGGATTCGTCCACGCAAACCGCCCATTGCGATCCCTAACCTGAAGACGGAACCAGCTGTTCGGACGATTCCGATTCAGCGCAAACCGACAGCTGGTCACCTCCTGGATCCCGGATGCCGGCCCATTGATGTTTTCAACCATGCCCAAATGACCGGAACTCAAGTTGGACAAGCCAATCACCTCGATGCAAGGCGTGAACTCAGCCTCGAAAACCCCGTCCTCGTAGCTCAAACGTGTAAACTTCGGACCCTGGGTCGCGTAGAAATCCCCGTCCTTGATCGCCTGGATCACTGCTTTCTGACTTAATGGTTCATTCGTCATCACCATAGTCCATCCCATGAACAAATCGCGGCTCCCATGGGTATCGTCAACCGCAACCGCCGGATGCAAAATCCCTGCGTCGTTCAACTCGTCCCACACTTGCATGTTGTAAGCGCGTCCGATGTAGCGCGTTGACGTATTGAACACCTCAATTCCCGCAAGGCCTTTCAATGTCGCGATCTCGGCGGACGTGAATCCGCACCAGTACGGATGGGCGCAAATCATCACGCCGCCCAATGCATTGACGGCGTCGATGCAGGCCTGGTCGTCACCCCGGGGTTCCGTAAAATCCTCGGGAAGACCCAAGCCAACAAAATGCCATGTGATGCCGCGCGGTCCCTGGGGATGGATCTCCATGCCGGAGATCAACGTCATGCCGCGGTCGTCAAGATCGGAAACGCGATTCGACTTCCGATGATCCGTAAACGCAAAGACATCATATCCTTCGGCCGAGTACTTCTCAATGATCTCGTCCGCAGTAAACTGACCATCTGAAGTCTTGCAGTGGGTGTGCAAGGAACTCCTGTACGAACACAATTCGCGACCATAGTACGAAATCTTTTCCATTGAAGCTTCCTTGTTACTTTAGCAACCAACCTATGCCGAATGAAATCAACGCCACAACCGTCGAAATGGCGCCCATTTCCAAAAAGCCGCGCTTGAACGATGTGCCACGGGCAACGCTCAAGTAGAAATTGAAAAACGCAATGATTCCCAAGGCGATCGCAATCATCGTGCCAAGCGCAGCGAAGACGTTCGGAATCAAAAAGTACGGCGCAATCAGCAAGAGCACCGTTATCACATAGGCAGCCCCCGTGTAGGCCGAAGTCTTCAAGGCACCACGACTCTCCGCAGCATCGACCTTGCCCGATTGAGCGTCCGCACGGGCGGACAAAAATGCCGAAGCCGTCATGGACATCGCTGCAGCCAACCCCGTGATCAGCCCCATCCTTGCGATCTTATGCGAATCGTTGATCGCCAACGTAAAGCCGGCCAACGCGCCCGTCAGCTCGACCAGCGCGTCGTTCAAGCCCAAAACGATCGCGCCCATGTTGTTGAGCCACTCATCGTCAAGCATGTCAATCAATTCTGCTTCGAGATGTTCCTCGTCCTCCGGAAGCGCCGCCAACTCGGGATGGGTCTCAAGCAATGCCTTGTACTCATCCCCTTTGATCTTCTGGAAACTCTCCATGTACTTCAACGCAAATGTCGACCCGAACAACCGAGCCATCCACACAATCCTGCTTGCGCGACCGTGATCCACCACGCCCTTCTCGCCTATGACCGACTCCAGGACGGCTGCGTGTTCGCGCTCAAAGCGAGCAATCCGCTCCAAGACTCTCCGATTCCCCTCGTCCTTCTCCAACAATGCCAAGCGACTGTAGACCTCGGCCTCAGTCAATTCAATCTCCAATTGGGCACGTAATATTTCCACAATCAAATATCCTTATTCAAAAATGCCAAAAAAACATCTTCAAACTATATTGCAACAACGTATGAAAATCCACAGACCCCACGATTTTAAAGCTACTGCACACCCTGCCAAGAATCGGTTCCCCTCTGCCGGGCGACGTCAGAGTCCGCCCTTGAAAGACATGGCAACAAGGCAACGCCATTCATCGCGTTCCCCCACCCCAATTGCCCGCCGCAACAAAAATATAGTTTCCCCAGTTCAAGTATCAGGGGGCATGTCACATGCCATTTGAGTACGAAAGTGTGAAAAAATTCTCCATGTTCTCCTCTCTCGTCTTCAAGGGAAAATCGCAATTCCTCCATTGTCCCAACTTGAAAAAAATTATTTTCAGACGATTGTAGTAAGCATGGTTAAAATGTTGGTTTCCTCGTGGCTAGACAAGTATGGAATACCTGGTGTTGGATTTTGAGACGACAGGCGCCTTTCGCGGCAATAGGAACCTGCCCTGGCAAATCGCCGCCGTCCTGATGGCGGACAGGAAGGTCGTGCCGGAACATAGCTTCTCGCTTTTGCTCAACATCCCGCACCACCACGAGTTCAACCCTTACTCACCAGGACGTTGGGCCTCAATCCGAACGCAATTGGACGAAGCGCCCACGTTGCTGCAACTTTGGCCGCAATTGAAACCTTGGCTTGACAACCGAGCGCTCGTCGCACACAACGTCCCCACAGAACGAACCCTTCTCGCAAAAGCCTTTCCAATGCATACCTTCCAGCCTTGGATCGATACGCTCGTTATCACAAGGAAGGCATACCCGAAACTCATTAGCTACAAACTCGAAGATATCGTCCCGACACTTGGACTAACAGATAAGATCCAGGCTGCCTGCCCGGACCGGGAGCCGCATGACGCGCTCTACGATGCATTCGCGGCAGCCTTCCTCCTCGAACACATCCTCAACCTCCCTGGCTGGGACAAGCTTTCAGACCAAGACCTCATTCTCAACACGTAGCCAAATCGGAGAAAAAAATGCTTTACAAAGAAATCGGCAATACCGGTGTCAATGCGTCAATCCTGGGCTTCGGCTGCATGCGATTCCCTGTCGTCGATGGCAACTACGGAAACATTGACAAGGACAAGACATTCGAAATGATCGACGCCGCGATCAAGGGCGGAGTCAACTACTTCGACACAGCATACACCTACCACGGAGGACAGTCTGAAGTCGTACTCGGCGAAGCGCTCCAGTACAAACGGGAAAACGTCATCATCACAACGAAAATCCTCCCCCATTCACTCAGTTCAAGAGACGATTTGGAGAGAATCCTCGATGAACAGCTGAAACGACTCAGAACAGACCACATCGACTTCCATTTCGTCCATTCCCTCCAGCAAGGCGCCTGGGACAAGGCCAAGGAACTCGGAGTCAGGGAATTCCTCGATGACGCGCTGGCGGATGGGCGAATCAAACACGCCGGATTCTCGTTCCACGACGCCGCACCGGTATTCATCAACATCCTCAACGACTATGACAAGTGGGAACTGGCACAGGTCCAGCACAACTTCCTGGAAGTCGACTACCAGGCGGGACGGGCGGGCATCGCGGAAGCCGCCAAGCGCGGCATCGGGGTCAGCATCATGGAACCGCTCCGTGGCGGCGACCTGGTCAGGCCAATCCCCGCACTCAAGGCAGTCTGGAACCAGAACCCCATCAAGCGCTCGCCAGTCGCATGGGCTTTCCGATTCCTCTGGGGCAACCCGGATATCAGCCTCGTACTGTCGGGAATGTCAACTTTGGACCAGGTCCTGGAAAACATCGAGGCCGCCAGCGACCCAACGATCACCGAACCATTCTCCGAGGCGGAGATCCAAACCTTCAAGGAAGCCCGGGAATTCTTGCTATCCAGGACGAAGGTACCCTGCACAAAATGCCAGTATTGCATGCCATGCCCACACGGAGTCAATATCCCATTCTGCTTTGACAAGTACAACCTGGCCTCCATATTCGAAAACCTCGAAGCGCAAAAGGCACACTACAGCTCCATCAGCGCAAAAGGAGCAGGAGCATCAGCATGCAAAAATTGCGGGAAATGCGTAAAGGCCTGCCCGCAACACATCGACATCCCTGCCCGACTCAAGGAAGTCGCTACACTCTTCGAAAGCTAAACCAACACAAAAAGCACGAAAACCATGAAAGACGATAGCATTCTTCCACCGCCGCCGGCAAAAATCTTCCTCGTGGGAATCGGGGGAATCGGAGTATCCGGCTTGGCGCAACTCCTCGCCAGCAGAGGATATCATGTCGCGGGAAGCGACAGGGGACTCAAGGACCAGGGCAAGGAACAACTCTATGAAGACCTGAAATCACAGGGAGTCATCCTGTACCCGCAGGACGGCTCGGGACCAATCGCCGAAAAGCCAGATGCCATCGTCATCTCGACGGCAGTCGAATCAGACAATCCAGACCTGCTCGCAAACCCAGATATCCCGGTCATCCATCGGGCGGCAGCACTCGCGCAAACGATCGACAAGATCGACGCACCGCAAATCGCCATCGCCGGATCCTGCGGAAAAACATCCGTCACAGGATGGATCGCGCAGGCGCTACAGGCGATCGACTATAACGTCCTGATGATCAATGGAGGCTATGCGCTCGATGATGAAAAGCCAGGATTCCCAGGCAATGCAAAGCTCTGCCAAAATCCAGACTTCATCGTCGTCGAAGTCGATGAATCCGACAAGTCGCTCTCCGCATTCCATCCCGACTACGCCGTGCTTCTCAACGTAGGAAACGACCATTACGGGCAGGACGAACTCTGCCAGGTATTCGCCGACTTCCTCGCACAGGCCTCAAAGGGCATCGCAATCCTGGATTCCCTGAAAGGCTTGGCTGGGATACAGGGAAAAACCATAGTGAAATTCGCCGAACAACCCCAGGAAAATGCTATTGCGCCAAGTAATTTCAGCTCCAGCGCTGACGGCATCCGGTTTGACACCGCCCAATTCGGCACGATTCACTCCTCGCAAACCGGCTTCTACAGCGCCATCAACGCATGCGCAGTGCTGGCGACGCTCAAGCTCGTCGCGCCAAACACACCAAACGACAAGCTTGCCCAAGCGATAGCTGCTTTTTCGGGAATCAGGCAACGCTTTGAAATCATCGGAAAAGCCAGCAATGGCACCGTCGTGGTCAACGACTACGCCCACAACCCTGAAAAGCTCAATGCCGCGATCCAGGCAGCGCAGCTCCGATTCGGCTCGCCGATCGCCGCAATCTTCCAGCCGCATGGCTTCAAGCCATTGGGATTTATGCGCAAAGCACTGGTCGAAGCTCTGAAATCCTGCCTGAGTCCCGATGACCTTCTGGTGATGCTCCCCGTATTCTACGCCGGCGGAACGGCATCATTCTCCCCGACATCGGACCAAGTCGCAGAGGAATTGAAGCAACAGGGCATCAATGCCATCGCCAAAACAAGGGACGAAACCGCAAAACTCTTGAAGCAGCAACCCTTCAACGTCGCCCTGGTCATGGGGGCGCGTGACGCCTCGCTAAGAACCTGGTCGAAAATCCTTGCCGAACAATAACTTACTTCAGCATGTCCAGCAACTCGCGGCGAACACGCTCGTGGACCTGCGGCAAATCCGACTTGTCGTACTTGGACAACACCTCGGATGCCAGGGCACGAGCCTTTTTTTCATTTACCTTCGACGCCTGGAGCAGGATCAGGTAATCCTCCAGGCCACTGCACCACTGGTACCAACGACGGCTGGGAAACATCGTGCCGTCAATCATATAGCTCAAGCCGTAGTTCATACGCCCTTCGAAACGGAACCTCGACACGATCAGCGACCAATAGCAAATTCCGTCCAGCTTCTCCGAAAACGCATACCAGGAAATCATCCTAGCCGGCTTCAACGCCGCCCTTGGCATCGAGTCGCAGTTGTACAGGAAGATCGGCAGCCCCGTTGTCCTCGCATACTTCATCGTAGGCTCGAAGGTCTTCCTTAAGCTCGTGAACGTGTGCATGTGCGGACACCAGTAGTCAATGACTGGACGCATCATCTCCATCAAATCGACGCTGGCATTTGAAGGATCGCTACCCAAGGCGTCCGTAAAAATCATGAGCATCGGGTAACGCTTCTTGATCTCTGCCGCAGCACGATGGAACTGCTCGTGCAACACCTCGTCGTAAATGTGCAACACCCATTGTTCGTACTTGAATCCAGCACGCTCCATTTCGACTACCAGCTGGTCAAGCCATACGGCATCCTCCTCACGCCAATGCTTGAGCCGCAAAAAGTGATTTTCAACGAAGATCAGCTTCACGCGATCACGTACCCCCAACGAATCCATCGTCTTGACCAAATTGTGCAAGTTCTTGAAATCGCCCGGACGATGCAAATCCACGGCGAACGTGTTGATCCGCATATCCAACATCAATTTCATCGTCTCGGGATTCGCCGAATGATTGTACTCAAAGGAAAACACTGGAATAGGCATGTCTTCGGGCAAAGACGCAGGAACAACCGTCAGCTTGCACGGTAGGACACGTTCCTGCAGGGAAATGTCGCAAGGAGTCAACACAATTTCACCTTCGTACTCGCCTGCTTCCAACCCTTCGGTGCTGAACTCAAGCATGAAGCCAGTCGTCGATTCCGACGATGCTTCGACCAATTCCCCCAACCCAAGCGGGCGCGGGCAATCAGGAGCCTGATCAACGTTGTATAGCCGTCTCAGCGTCGCAACCGAGCGAAGCGCTCCACGCACATCAAGGGTAAACGTTTGCTCCCTTCGGCATTCATTCCGCAGCAAAAGCAACTTCTCATCGCGACCGCCGAGGGGCGCTATGCACGCTATCTCGCCAGAACCGCCGCTCGGATACATCCCCGCACGAAATGGCATCAACGCACTAAACGCCTCGAACTTGAGCAAGGTCAACTGCAAACGCTCGCGCCAAGAGTCCAAACCCTTGATCGACACGCCCTCGCTAACAAACGACTCGCAATCAAGACGGGTCAAAGACTCGGTGATTCCACGCAAAAACAGCTGTGGCAACTGCAACTCATTCGCCGGAAGGGGCTCAAAGCTGTCCTCCACGAGCCCCGTAGCTTTCACGCAACGAATCTTCTCGACCTGAAGAATCCCATTCGTCGCCCCATAGTCCAATCCCACCCCAACGGAGATCCAGGCGGTCGGATCCTTGACCTTGTGCACAATCGTCGCCTTCTGACGCCCCGCAAGCTTGATCCGCCGGTTCGTCAACGTTGGACAATAATCCCCGATAGTCGCCTTTTCGGAGATCAGGATCGATGCCATCTCGCCACGGCTCGTCGTCAACCAAGCCTCGACGACGACATAGTCGCCTTCACCAAGCTCGCCGCCCTTGAAGTCCGCAACCAGATAAGCCCAACTTGTGGCTTGGGGAGTGTACATGAATGCACATGGCGAAGCTTCTGTCGCCTCCATGATATGCCCGCGATTGTCTCCGAATATCTTAGGTTTGAACACACTCTCCCCTGGAACATCCAGGCGGCAGACGACTTCGCCAAAAGCCATACTTGCAGCCACCAAGCATACGACTGCCATTATCCCTAATATTCGTCCCCTTGAGTTCATCGTCTGCTCCTTTTTCACCATTGGCGAATACGACTTTAAAACACAATCCAGCTAATACGCGGCTGACAGGACAGGCGAAAGGCAGCCAAAAGAAACCGGAAATGCAAACTAAATTTTTGAACGGTTCCTAATATAACACAACGTTATCGATCGCAACAATCCAGCGAGTCTTCATCCTGGAATAACCTTGAAGGACTTGGGCATCTGACGAGCGATGGTGAAGCGGCGTCACCGCCCATCGTTGTCTTTCCCTTGAAGCAGAATCGCAAAGTTTCAGAATTCCCAAAACCGAGCTTAAAGGGCATGTCACATGCACTTTGAGTACGGAATCGACGATTTTTGCATTGGGAAAACGAGGACGGCATCTGTTGTGATTTCCTCAAGGGAATTGGAAAAAAGGCAATATGAAACTATGCTTTGTCTAGGGCAGATGCCATGCCGGCCACTCCCATACGAACTTGCAGAACAACCACAACCCTATTACCCTATATTTTATTATGTTTCAACGCATTTTATCCATCGCCGCCTTGGCCTTGCTGACCTCGACAGCAATCGCCTTCGATCCCATCGAGCATATCCACACCAAACTGGCTGAGGGGAACAAGAAAGTAGTCGTCCCGAAAGGCACATACACATTGACTCCAAAAGACGTCATCTACCTCAAACTCGACAACGTCGAAGATGTTGAAATCGACCTCTCGGGAGTGGAATTCATCGGCAAAATCAGAACCAAGATGATCCACCTGAACCAATGCAAGCGAGTCACGATCAAGGGGCTGGCCATCGACTATGAAACACTCCCTTTCACACAGGCCGTCATCACCAATATCGACGCAGACAAGAACTGGGACGTCAAGGTGATCGAAGGGTATCCCATGGAGGACATACCCAGCACCGGAGACTGCTGGCCAATCCAGGTTTACCACAAGGATACCCTCGAACTCCACAACCCAATGCGGTTCAGAGACAACATCAATATCGCAAGAACAGGAAAGGATACTTACAGGATAACAGGAGGAATAGACCGACGTGGAAACCTGGGCGACATCGCAGTCTGGAGCGTCAAGGATACCAAGAACAAGACGTCGGCAGGAGCAATCTCGGCCATCGACTGCGAAGCTATCCGATTCGAAGACATCACGATCTACAGCACACCCCACCAGGCGGCCTTCTACGAAAAGTGCGGAAACAAAAATACCTACCTCCGCTGCAAAATCATCAGAAGACCACCGGAAATCGACCTGCAGAAGCGAGGACTCAAGAGGCTGAGAAGCGGAAACCACGACGCTTTCATGCACCGTGGATCAATCGTCGGCCCGCAACTGATCGGATGCGTCGCACAATACCACTCTGACGACTGCGTCAACATCTCTGGAATGTACAGTATCATCACCGAGGCAAAAGGCCGGGAACTCCGCATCCTCGTCAACTGGCTGGGACTCAACTTCTCGCCAGGCGACACGGCACAGGTCATGACCTACGAAGGCGAATGCCCCGACGACGTTACCGTCACGGCCATCGAACCCGATGGCGACGTCACCCCCGAAGACCGAAAGTACCTCGACTCGCTCGGATTCTGGCCCGGCTTGGCTGGATCCTGCAAAAAGGCGTACAAGCTCACCATCGACCGCGACGTGGACTTCTCCAAGGGCAGCGTCATCATCTCCAACAACCATCAGGGCAATGGATTCCTGATCAAGGATTGCGTCTTTGGACGCTCGCGCGCACGCGGGCTGCTCATCAAGGCGTCAAACGGAGTGATCGAGAACAACTTTATTGAAGGCTGCAACAGTTCGGGAATGCAAATCTCCATGGAATACCAATGGATGGAAGGCGGTTGCTCACGAGACCTGCTCATCGCCAACAACAGGCTCAGAGACAACGGAGGAGCGGCGATCACAATCGCAGGCACTTCGGGAAACAAATCGAACCTGCCGCCAAACTCACACCGCAACATCGCGCTGATCAACAACGTCATCTACGAATCCGAGCAGGGAATCGTCGTCTCAGGCTGCAAAGGCCTGACGATAACAGGCAACAAGCTCACTATCTTCAAGTCGGATCCCTGGCGAGGAATCTTCCTTAGAAATACCGAAGACGTAACACAGAGCGACAATGTCGTCAAACTCGGCCAAGAGTAACCCATGACCAGACTTCTCGACAAACTGCCACCAGCGGAAAAAGGAGAATGACAACATGATTTACAACGACCTCAAAGGAAACAAATGGCTTGATTATCTGAACCTTGAGAGCGACGATCAGTTTTGCCGTTATGTCATGGCCGACACCCCCGACAACATCCTCGAGGTGCTGGTTGACCTGGACGTACAAAACCGCGACAGCTACGGAGAGCCTTTTTTCAACTTCAGCCGGGTTGCCCCCGAGCGACACCTGCCGATCCGCGACCGCCTGATTAAGAAGCGCGGCCTGACGAAGAAATGGCTTGGGTACGACGATTGATGCAAAATGCACATGAGATTTTTACGGGATGCATTTAACTTAGTGCGGAATGACCGCCCGAACCCCATATGAACGATTGTCCTGACGAATCAGCGTGATTAGCTGGAATAGAATGTTCTTCATAACCCACTGCGCCATAGGAGCTTAACCATGCTTAAACCCAGCATCAACCTAGGGTGGGGGATCCCCCCAGAAACAGTGCCTCGCAAAGGCACTACAATCATTCGGGTCGGTCGGAAAAAGTGATGGCTTGCCAACGAATTGAGGATTGGCTTTCAAAAATTCTTTCACAAAAAACAAGACATTGGGCAATAGTAGTACGGAGTTCGATCAATGTGGCTTTTCTGCAAATCCGGTTTTTTCTCTGCCGTTCAGCACAATAGTCAGCCTGAACTGATTCATGTCCGCGCCCGTTTCGCCAGCGATCTTGAAAGACTCTGCCAAGCCCACGGCGTGACGACGGCTGTCAAGCATACCCCAGGTCATGACTATGCCTATCGCATGGATTTCCCCCCGTGAAGTCTGGGCAAATATTGTCAAAGCCGAAGCCGAAGCAATCGATTACGACAACTTCAAGGCTGCTGTCCACGACAATAGTGCCCGCGATCATGCCTACATGGGATGTTGGCTTGCCCTGCGCAACGCACAGGAAAAGACGGCGAAGGATGACTTGAACAAGCAAGCCTAAAAAATGGCCACGCTATCCTTCCTTAATTTTCTACCTATTGCGTCAAAATTCCCACATCATCCGCATTGATTGTTAGATAGATTGGCTCAAGTACGAGCACCCCGGGTGCTAGTCACATGAATGATGAATGATTTGTCCGACCTGTCCGACCTGTCCGACCCGTCCGACCCGTCCGACCCGTCCGAATCCCAATCTTCCAATCCTCGCCTGTAGGGGCAAAAAACTTTCGCCAATAAATCTTTCGCCAATCAATATTTGGTGTCATGCCACCAGCTGTTTTAGCTTTATTCACCTCGGATGCCTTGATTTTCCTGTTTGGCAATACATTGTTTAATTTTACCCTTAATTTAAAATTCTAACAATTATCGGAGAACTCAAATGACATGGTTCAAGCAAAAACTCACCCTTCTCTTCATTCTCCTCGTCACAATCACAGCCTGGACGCAACAGCAACCTGCCGCTCAAAAACCACAATACCAGCCCCCGAGGCTGACAGATCCAAATGCCTGGACAATGGTCGTTGTCCCGGATACTCAAATGTATACCTACTTCCGCTGGAACCACGGCATCCTCACCATGATGACAAGCTGGATCTACGAAAATAGAAATACCCTGAAAATCCAGAACGTGCTTCAAGTCGGTGACATCGTCGAGAAAAATGCGGTCGATTCATACAAGGATCCACGCCCCGTCAACAGCGAGGGAATGTGGAAAGCGGCTTCCCATAGCTTTGGTGTCCTGGACGGAGTCGTGCCCTACATCCTCGTACAAGGGAACCACGACTTGGGAATCCATTCCGCCGAAAATAGAAATACAAGATTCAACGACTTCTTCCCAGTCGAGCGAAACCCATCAATCAACCATCTGGTCGAATGCGGCGAAAACTCCTTCGGCAAAAAAACACTTGAAAACTCAGCATATGAATTCAAAACCCCAAACGGTTGGAACCTGCTGATCATCGCACTGACGTTCGCGCCAACCGACAAGAACCTCGAGTGGGCGAAGGAAGTCGCACAGCGTCCGCAATACAAAGACCATTTCGGCATCTTGCTCACGCACTCGTACCTATCATCTCACAATGGTAAAAACGCAAGGATCAGGGGCGAAGGTTACACGCTCAACAAGCAAGGCGGTAACGCTGGACAGGCAATCTGGGAAAAACTCGTCTTCCCAGCAGACAATATCAGACTCGTCATCTGCGGCCATATCAGCGCTGCAGACAACTGGAGGGGATGCGTCGGATTCGCAAAGGACAAAAACCAGGCCGGAAAAGTCGTCAGCCAAATGCTCTTTGACACCCAGGCGCTAGGAGGAGGATTTGGAGGAAACGGAGGCGACGGATGGCTCAGATTGCTGGAATTCCAACCGGACAAGAAGACCATCAAGGCGAGAACATTCTCCCCATTCTTTGCGAGTAGCCCGACGACAAGACACCTCGCATGGAATACAGACCCAATCAACCAATTCGAATTCAACATCGATCAACCTTAATTCAGGAGAACGCGCCATGCAAAAAGGAATCTACTACAGCATCCTTCCAGGTGATACGCCAGAGGAAAAATTCGCCGCCGCAAGTGAAATCGGATTCGATTGCGTCGAAATCCCAACGCTCAGAACCCCTGAAGAACGAAAACGATTCAAAGATGCGGCCGACAAGGCGAAAATCAGAATCCCGTCCGTCATGAATTCAGACCACTGGAGCTTCCCAAGCTCATCGCCAGACCCGGAAGTCAGGGAAAAGGGCCTCGCTTGCATCAGGCAATCCCTCGAAACAGCACTCGCAGTCAACGCCGACACAGTCCTGCTCGTGCCTGCCGTCGTCAATCCAGAAGTCAGATACGAAGACGCATGGCCCAGATCCCAGGCGGAAATCAGAAAAATACTCCCGGAATTCGAAGCGGCGAAAATCTACCTTGCAGTCGAAAACGTCGGAAATAAATTCCTGCTCAGCCCACCTGAAATGGTCAAGTACATCGACGAATTCAAGTCCCCGTGGCTCGTCGCCTACTTCGATGTCGGAAACATCGTCCCCTACGGTTTCCCGCAGCATTGGATCCTCTCGCTCGGAAAGAGAATCAAGAAAATCCACGTCAAAGGATACGCGACCAAACCTGTCGGAGCAACACCAGACCTGCTCTCGGGAAACATCGACTGGAAAGCAGTGATCGACGCCATCAGAGAAGTCGGATACGACGATGTCCTTACAGCAGAACTCCAAGGAGTCGGAGAAACCAAATTCGACAAATGCAGGAACATCTGCGAGGACATTGACAAAATCCTAGCCATGTAAACATCGCGGCAAAAATCAATGTTTTGACCTTGGATCTGCCTGCCGAGACGCAGTGGGAATATGCCTGCATGGCGAAAACCACGACAGCCTTGAATTCGGGGAAGAATTTGACCGATACAAAGAAATGTCAGAATGTGGCCGAGGTTGGGCGATATTGGCACAATGGCGGATTGGATTCAACACCAGATTGTGGCATATCACATGGCACTGACAAGGTCGGAAGCTATCTGCCGAACCAGTGGGGGCTTTATGACATGCACGGGAACGTATCGGAATGGTCTCTGGACTGGTATCAGAAAGATTTGGGCAGTTCAGCTCAAGCCGATCCACGGGGTCCTGACGGCGACTCCTACCGCGTCTTCTGTGGCGGCAGCTGGTTCTACTTTGCTAGCGCATGCCGTTCGGCGAGCCGCGACAGCGGATGGGTATATGGAAATCCATACAACCATGTGGGCTTCCGCCTTGCGATGACGGTTCAATAGTCCAACTTCCCCATGAACCGCCTTTTCCATCGCGCATCCCACAATCTGGAACACTTCATCCTTCAACAATAATTCGTGTCTATTCGTGTCCATTCGTGGTTCCCTCAACAATAATTCGTGTCTATTCGTGTCCATTCGTGGTTCCTATTTTTGTAAACATCGCGACAGCACGATTCGGCGCAATACCACGATTGTACGCAACATACAGCAAGCCAGAGGACAAGCTTACCTCCCATAACCTCGTTCCCTGCAAAGACATAACAGATGGATCACCAGAAATGCACTCGAATCCTTCAGGCAAGGAAGGCGCCAATTTGGCACGCAATCCACAACCGCTACACGTCGGAAATGCATTAGCCATCCAGGCCTTTGTCAATTCATCCAAGCCCAATACATACCCACGGTCAACAAAAAATTCTTCCAACAACTCGAAGCGACGACGCAAGCTGAGCGGGTTACCGATATTGCCAATATCACTCTCCTTGCACCATCCAAGGAAATCACGCACGAATCCAGGCACTTCGGCATATGCAGTCCTGAAGGTTTGGCGGAGCGACTCCGGATTGTGGAAGAGATCCAGGATCCTTGACAAATGCCTGCAGGTCGCCATGTCGTCCTGGTTCATGGTTTTCGTCGCCATCACATCGTATAGGTGCTCGTCACTGAAAATCAATCCTAGTTCGTCTGCCTGTCGTCGCAACTCCGTACCTGGCAGGACTTTTAGCGACTCCAATTGGATTTCTCCTGCTCCAAGCTCAACCAATTGTTCCACATCTACAATTACATCCTCAAGCGTTTGTCCAGGCAACCCTGCCAGCAAATCGCAATGGGTCTCGAAGGTCTCCGTCTCAGTCAAGAACCTCAATCCTTCCTGTACCGAATCCACATCCGTTGAACGTCCTACCAAGGCAAGGACATCCAGGTTGAAGGTCTGGACTCCAGCCTCGACATGAAGGTTTCCCTTGTTCGCCAAACGCAATTCACGGCGCACTTCCGCCCCCAACACCCCGGGATGAATCTCCAGGTGGAAGCGCATGTCGCCAAATTCCTGACGAAACAGCCTCAGCAACTCCGCGCCACGACTATCAGGAACATTGAACGTCCTGTCCAAAACCCGGATCTCGCGAACTCCCCCATCATGTAGGCAAGTCAACTCCTCGCGAACACGATCAAGGCTCTTCATCCTGACTGGCGTGCGACAACTTGTGCAGTACGTGCATCCCATCGGACAGCCACGAGAGGTCTCGATCTGTGCAAATGGCTTTTCAAAATCAAAAAAACGATCGTTTCCAGGCAAGGGAGCCTCAGCCCAACCCGTATCGAAACCACTGCCGGAATTCTCCCCGCCACGGTACAACAAGCCGGGAATGCCGCCCATGCCCTCACCAGAGGAAAGCCTTTCCAAAAATAACGGCAAAACAGATTCCCCCTCCCCGCGAACCACGTAATCTATAAACGAACTGCTCGACAGCAACGAGTCCGCACCCTCGCCGAGGCACTCGGGACCGCCGACGATGATCACAACATCGGGACACAACCGCTTGATCCGACCAAGAACATCAAGAACAACATGGCGATTGAATATGTACGCCGTTGAACTGACGACATCAGGCTCAAGCGATACGACTCGACGGCATAGCTCGAATGAATCGTCCCTGATCGTTCCAGATACCAACTCCCATTCCCAACCAGACACATCGCGACACGCATTCGACAGCAACGGCAACGCCAGCGACGAATGCGAATACGACGACTCGACTCCCAACCATACCAAACGCATCAAAATCAAATTCCCTACAGTTCGTCATCAGAACGAGAAATTCATCAGCACCATAAACGGACAGCCGCCATTGGCAATGAAGTTCGCCAAGCCGAGCTGGAAGCCGCTCATCGCCTCCGTGATGTTGACCAGTCCAACCTGGAGCCCATTCACGCCTGTAGCCTTGTTGACCAAGCCCAGCTGAACACCTTCCACCTCGCCTGCAAGATTAATGGTCGCCAGCTGAATGCCATCCATGCACCCCTCGCCATTAGAACGGTTGATCAATCCAGCCAACTGAATCCCGTGGAAGCACTCGCCAACGATATTGCCAACACCGGCCAACTGGAAACCACTGGCATGACCTTCCACCCTGTTCAGCAAACCGCCTAGCTGAACGCCAACCAACGAGTCGCCAACCTGATTGCCAAAACCGCCTAGCTGAATCCCGTCAAGAGACTCAGCCGTAAAACTGATCAAGCCACCTAGCTGAATCCCAGCTGTCGTCCCGCCAGACCTGGCAACTAAACCAGCCAGCTGAACACCGACTAAGGATTCCCCAGCCTGATTCCAAATGCCGGCGAGAGACAAACCGGATACATTGCCGTCACCCTGGGCAATCAAGCCGGAAATGTCCAAATAACCGACATCGCGGTGACGACTCCACAAAAAGCCTATTCGCAAACCGCAAACGTTAGATTCAACGCTTGGATACTGCACATACGGAGACAACGATATCCCCAATATCGAATCCTCAACATAGTACACGGGAACAGCACTCTGGCTCTGAATGACAACAACCTGACCGCGACAGACTCCAATTCCCAACACGGCAATCAAAACTAGAAAGCATGCAATCCGCTTCATTGGCGTTCTCCATTAATCCTTTTTGGCTCCGACCATGGATAGGCCGGAGC
>Ga0123335_1002669_pt1 | contig 26084 bp, 21 predicted proteins | sample BiotimSIPDNA_2_FD_89707 | JGI IMG/M metagenome (GOLD analysis project Ga0123335, IMG submission 89707) | Anaerobic biogas reactor microbial communites from Washington, USA - Biogas_R2 time_0 SIP DNA | ecosystem: Engineered > Bioreactor > Anaerobic > Unclassified | place: Washington, USA...
CCTCTTTGAAATACCTATTGCGCGGGTAGCCCATGGCTCACTCCTTGTTTCACCGTCTCTCTCCATGTAATGGCGAACCCGAGAAATGAGCCAAAATAAATCAGCGAAAATGGATGTCCAGGACAGGATTAAGTTCAGGAGGAAGGTGGGTGTCCAGATTCAGGGGATGGCGGAGATGAGTTCGTCGGGTGAGACGGAGGCTGTCCCCAGTTTTCCCACAACGATGCCGGCGGCGATGTTTGATAGAATGGCGGATTCCAAAATGGACAGGCCTGCTACAAGACTCAGGGCGAGCGTCGATATAACCGTGTCCCCGGCTCCGGTGACATCGTACACCTCTCTCGCAACTGTCGGAATATGAACAACTTTCGACGAGTTGCCAAAAAGAGTCATCCCCTCTTCTCCCCGAGTCACCAGGACATGTTCGATCCCAGTGGCACTCAGAATTCTCTTCCCGGCACGAATCAGATCGCCGGTCCCGGAAATGCTGATGCCCGATGCGCGCTCGGCTTCCGCCATATTCGGCGTGATGACAGTGGCCGGCCTGTAAACCGACAGATCCTTCATTTTTGGATCTACACAGACTGCTTTTCCAGCTCCCTCGGCAAGGGGCAGCGTCCTTCTGAGCAATGCAGGTGAAATCAATCCCTTGGCGTAATCCGATACAATCACCGCATCTGCCGACGACAGAGCTGCTCTGAATTTCTCGACAATCTTCGATTGAACCTCTGGAGAGACCGGCGACCGGTCCTCGCGGTCGGTCCGACACACCTGCTGATGATGCGCTATGATCCGCGTCTTGATGCTCGTGGGTCGATTCCTGTCTACCAAAAGACCGCTCAGCGGCGACCCCAATGCCCTGAATTCCTCCCGCAGACGGCTCCCCTCGCTATCGCCCCCGACAATACCCAAAGGAACCGGAATTCCTCCCAGGCTTGATATATTGGCCGCCACATTCGCGGCTCCTCCCAGACAGGTGGTCTCGGTCTTGATTTCGACCACCGGAACCGGAGCCTCAGGACTGATGCGCGACACGGCTCCCCAGACAAATCTGTCCAGCATCATATCCCCCAGAACAAGTATCCGTTTGTTCCGGAAGCTGGCTACCGCCCGAACAAGAACATCTCGGTCACACCTATATCGGCTGAGCATCTGGGCACTCTCAAGGCAAGATTATGGAACCGGGTTTCTGCTCCCTGGGACACAGGCGAGCCAGCAAGTCAACGTAACCGGATTCGGCCCTCCTGTTCATGTATGCGTCGATCATAGACCGCATGAATTCAAGACATTCGATCGCGGTCCCGAGACTCAACCGATTGACCTGAGGATCCACGATTCTCGTATTCTGCTCCCCTTCAGGATTCCGCAGTCTTTCAATGACACCGTGCAGTTCAAGCCGCACAGCCTCCACGTTGAGGTCTTCTGAGGTCCTGTCGTACAGAATTCCCTTCTCTTCGGTCCGGTACGTCTCGAGCAGGATGTTAATGGCTGTCCACACTTGGCGGTCGGTGAGGCCGCGCATTGACAGCCGCTGCTGCCCCAGTACGAATTCGAGCCTGGCAAGGATCTCCTGATGTTCCCTGATGATCCGCTGACTCCTTACCCTCTGTGCCTCGTCCATCCCCCGCAGGTATTTCGCATGTTCGGAGATATCGCGCTGACGTCCCGCCTTCAGGTATTCGCAGGTTTCCGGACAATCGATCTCAAGTACGCGCTTCTCACCGCAGCATTGCGGACAGATGAGAGCACGTTTCGCCGGGCAGAACCTTTTTGCTTTTCTTTGGTCACACAACACGCATTTCATAGCTACAACTCTCAAGAGAATCGGGTCTTATATCACATCTCCACTATCCGTTGGGAAGAATCGCCGGCAGTCAACGGCGTCGTCTCCTCGCGCAATACTGGTCGAGAAACTGCTTCGCCCTCCTGTAATCCGGATACGCCTCCTCAGCGCGGCGGAATTCAGGAGGATGATGCCGTCGAAAACCTGTTGACGGCTTATCGAAAACTTCGTGGAGCATCTCGTGATACACGATAAACCGGACAACGTACGCGGGAACCGCCGGTGAATCGAGCACAGGACTCAGGGTAATGGTGTGATGCACAGGATCATAGTGCCCCAGCCGCCCCCAGCTCCTGCGCAGCCCCCAGCCTATGCGCGAGATCTCAATCTGGTTGTTGAAGAAACGGCTGTTCACTTCCCGGTAGATCTCAACCGGCGAGTGATGCTTCCCCGCCGTGTTCGCAATTTGCTTCCTTCCTTTCCTGAGTCGCCGCCGACGCACCGATTCAACAACGGCCGGATCCTTGCGAAAAGACTCGTAAATCTTCAGATACCTCGGCGAAGGCCTCCTGCGCGCGATCTTAGCGCCCAGAATCATCACTATCGCTTCGAGAACCTCGCGTGGAGCATGCCGGCAGTGATCGCTGATCCTCACCACCCAGCCGTCGCCCTTGCGCCTGATTGTATGGGTAAGTCCTATATACGGATAAAAAGTGGCATCAATCTCCGTGTCCCGGAATACGGGAAACGACGCCTGAAGCGCTGATCGCGAAATCGATTGCAGGAGATCGGGCGCTCCATCTCTCCCATAGCCTGGGCTGCAGAAAACAGACGGTCTCGTGTCCAAATCAAGATGTTCCTGATGGGCGGCAGCTGCGGAGCAAGGATTGCAGTTGAGCGACCTCTTTCTTCAACTGGTCGATCTCTGCCTTCATTTCGGGGAGCCGTCCAAACAGGGCATTCAGGCGTTTGTACTCTCCAAGCGGCCGCACCGGAACTCCCCAGTAAGTCTCGCCTCCGCGGACGATCTTCCCCGGCAGCACACCTGCCTTCGAACCGATCACCGCGCCGCTCTTCACGCGGGCATGATCTCCGAAGCCGACCTGCCCTCCGATGACTGCATAATCTTCTATCACCGTGCTTCCGGATATGCCGGTCTGCGCCGCAATCACCACGTGTCTGCCTATCTCGACATTGTGCGCTATCTGGACCAGATTGTCTATTTTGGAGCCCGCGCCAATCCGGGTAGTACCGAGAGATCCGCGATCCACGGTGCTGTTGCAGCCAATCTCGACGTCGTCCTCGACGACTACCGCCCCCGCCTGCGGAAATTTCACATAACCTCGTCCGTCGGAGACATAGCCGAATCCGTCACCTCCGATAACGACACCCGCATGCAGCACAACCCTGTCGCCAAGTTGCGCTCCGGGATAGACAACCACTCCGGGGAAAAGAACACACCCTGCACCCACTCGGCAATTTGCCCCAATCACGACGCCGGCGTGCAGAATAGAGCCGGCCCCTATGCGGGCACGCGCATCGACAAACACGAAAGGACCAATTTCCACGTCAACGCCGATTTCCGCAGCCGGATCGATTGAGGCAGTCGAGTGCCGGGTGCCCCGGGCGGCAGGCAGAGGATTCAGGTATGCCGCCGCACGCGAAAAATCGAGCTTTGGATTATTGGAAAAGATGATATTGGGCGCAACGTTCGCGTTGTCCCTGCGGGCGATTACACAGCCTGCCTGCTCGCAAAGAACCTGTTTCCCGGGTTGGTCGATGAATACCAGACAGGAGCCGTCAGCGGTCTCAGGCTTCGCAACCCCATTGATCAGCCGCGTCCCATCGCCCTGGTACTCCAATCCAAGGAATGCAGCTATCTGCGAGATTGTGTAGACCATCGTCCGCTCCTATTCCCTCGACGCACGAGGGACGGGCAGGACCAGATCGTGCTCCGTGCTCTTGAGCTCCACTTCACGTCCTTTGGCATAAATCTCGTGTCTTCCCCTGGTCCTGTGCCACTCGTCCAGCGTTGCAGTCCGATGCAGATTTTCAACGATCTGCCGCCACCCGATGCCGGTGTTGTAAGCGCAGAACGAGATCTCACCCTCCTGCGTGCCGTAAGGGATCACGCACATCTCAGTGCGCCGGAAATCGTACGTCCACAAGTCCTGAAACCACATCCCTTCGACACACAAAACGCGCCACACATCATCGCGGGAACGGGTCTTCATCCGGTCGTTCCTGTCGCTGTCGGCGGCTTCCGAACTCGGCCTGAAAAGCGAGGTGATCTGGGAAATCGGGAATCCTTCGGGAGCCAGGTCGGATCTGAAATTGCGCAGGATCGCCAGCGCCAGCTGGATTTCAGTCAGGGTTCTCCCGCGTGCCGTGTCGGTTATTATCCGTACATCCCGCATGAAACGTTCATAGTCAAAGAACTTGAACAGCGGAATCCACTGTCCGGTACGGCGATTTACCACAAGCAGCGTGAAAACCCCGCAATCAGGATGGCAGTTGCAGGAACTCCATCCCCAGGACGCATCCGATCCCTGTAGGATGTCCATGATTCCTGTGAACGCACTATAGGTGGACAGGGGAAACCAGTCTCGCATCGGTTCCAGACTACCGCCCGACTGCGACCCGAGATCTTCAACCATCTGCGCCAGAGTGTACCGCTGGACGGCGCGGGACCCGTCGTCGATCGCTTCATCCCTTCCAGTAAAGGACACAGGCTGGAAAACCACCGTCTGGACTTTGTCGACATTGTGTACTGCAAAATCGACAATGCGACCAAGCACGTCTTTGTTGACCGTGTTCAGAACAGTCGTCACCAGGGTCGTCTTCATCCCTGCCCTGGCCATGTTTTCGATCGCCTGCACCTTTACGTCGAACAGGTTCCTCACACCCCGATGGCTGTTGAGTTCGTTGCTCGTTCCGTCGAACTGCAGATAGGCGCCGTGCAGACCGGCTTCTTTCGCACGGCGCGTGAACTCGTCGCTCTGGGCAAACCGGATCCCGTTTGTCGCCGCCAGTATCCGGTAAAAACCTAAGCTCTTCGCATACGCGACCGCCTCCAGAAAATGCGGAGAAAGAGTCGGTTCCCCCCCGGAAAACAGAATGATGATCTGACGCCGCGGTTTGAACGAGACGGCTCTATCCAGGATGGCCTTGATTTCCTGCAGATCGGGTTCATGGACATAACCGACCTGATTCGCGTCGGTGAAACACGGGTTGCACATCATGTTGCAGCGGTTGGTCAGGTCGACGGTCAGGACAGTGCCTCTACCGTATTTGATCGAAGACGATCCGTGGCGGTGGATTTCATCGTCCTGCGCAGCATGGAAGTCACGTCCGAAAAACAGATTCTCGATACGGCGAGTGAAGTCCGGATTGGTCGACAGTACGTCTTCAAACGCCCCGTGCTTCTCACACGACTTGCGGATCACGATCCGGCCGTCTTCTTCAACCAGCTGCGCCTCGATCTCGCCAGGACGATTCTCCAAGAGCTCGGCAAGCCCGATTTCTCCACGAATGAGCTTCTCCCGTATCTCCGGCACACACTTCGGACAGAGCGAATCGGTTTCACGCGGAAACCCGAGAGGAGGCTTCGTCCGTTCTCGGCTCTTCGACAATTTCCCGGGAGCCCAGCGGGGATGCGGCAGTTCGCCTTCAGGAAGTCTGGTGTTGATCAATTGAAGCGCTTTCCAGGCGACATCTGCAATCCGGGTAATCAGAGAAGTTCCCACCCGGTCCGAAAAAAATCCGGAAACATCGTTCTCGCCGCTCATGCTCAACCCCTTTGCTGCACGTGTACCACCGCGACAAAACACAGCGCTAAAGCTATCAGCATTTTGGATCAACGTCCATTCAATTTGAGCTTGCGGATCAGGGACTATTGAGCAGTGTTCTCAGGATGAGAAGGACGACCGCCAGTATAAGCCCTGCGAGCGCGTGGTGTTCACGGTTACGAATAACCCTTGCCCAAAGGAATTCGGATGACCGGATGCCCTTTCCACGAAAGCTCGGGAAGAACAAAGGAACCCTGCGGGAATACTCCACAAACCTATCTCCGTAGCCGTTTTGCAGTTCCTGCTCTTCGGCTTTCATGACGGGATAGTAGAAAATTGCAAAAAATGCGCCGAAGGCAGGCAGGAGCAGATAGCCCTGTCCCGCAATTATGACCCCCAGCGCAATGACGAATGAGCCCAGGTAAAGGGGATTGCGTGTGAAGGCGTATGGTCCGCCCTGCGTGAGTACCCTCCCCTTGTCAATGTGCCCCGCGGCCCAGATGCGCACCAGTGCGCCCACGGCCGCAATCAGACTCCCCATCCAGAGAGAGCGCATCGAAGGCTTTAACAGGAAAAAAATGATGAAGATTCCCAACACCATCCCTGCGGGTACGCGGGTCCTTTGTGCAAGTTTCTTCCAGGAGGCCATAGGTCGAACGTGAAAAAGCCGATAACGGCATTGTGAAACGGATGAACTTAGCTTATCGGGGATCAGGGGTCAACAGTTTCCGTTAACGTTCAATCCTGTATAGCGGTGCGCTCACGCGTGAAGGGAGCAGCAAGCCATTTGCTCGCTTCCGCCTGGGCGCCGAAGGTATCGTCTTTGGTGTTCACCGCCTTGGTGTATTCAGCCATGGCGCGCTGGCGCTGCCCCAGAATATCGTAGATCTTACCCAGGTAAATGTAGCACCAGACCTCTATCCACTTCGGATCCTTGTCCCCGTTTAGCGCGTCACGGAAGGAATTCGCCGCTGATTGAAGATTGAACTGCTCGTAGAAGACTTCAGCAAGACGGAAATGAACCAGAGACCTGTGCGGATTCAGATCAAGAGCGCGCTCATATGCTCTGATAGCCTCGACAAAACTTCCACTTTCCTTCAGGTCATTCCCGATGGAAAGCTGAACTGAAGTCTGCAGTTCTTTCGAATCCCTCAGGATCTTGTTATTCGGATCAAGCACCACCTGTTTCGGCATCGTCCGACTGTTGAGGTCAAATGATGTGCTCTTCCCCTTCAGCTCTATCGTCTTTGTTTCCTGTTTCCCATCCGCGACCACCCCTACCTCGACCGGCATCCGGAAAAGGTCGCGGTCCTGTTTGACTGTCCCCGATACCCGGAACCCGGTGGCAGTTTTGAAAACCACGTAGTCTGTTTCAAGCTCAGGGACTCCGACGGTGTCGACCCACTGGGTAAAGAACCAACCGAGTTCCTTCCCGTGAGCACTTTCCGCAAGCTTCTGAAATGCGCTGCTGCCGCCTGCTTTCCCGGCATGGGAATGGAAATACTGCCGGACCATGGTATTGAATTCGGCATCACCCATCAAACCGCGGAGCATGTTCAGAATCCAGGCCCCCTTCCCTGCTACGACCGATTCGTACTCATCCGTCAAATACCCGAGATCCAGCCCGACCCTGACGGCGCTTTTCTTCTCAAATTTCAATGCGAGAACGGCCAGATTCTCTATCTCTTCTTTATATGCCTCGGGCCCTTCCACTTTGCCCATGTACTCCGCCGCGGACATGTAAGCCATGCCGTCGACAAGCCACAGATCGCCGGTGTCCCGTATCCCCACGGTCTCCTGCCACCACTGGTACGCAATCCGACGCGCGAGTTCACGAACCGGCGGTGTGGGACGCGCCAGTTCGCTGCGGGTGACGAATATAGTCCCCATCATCCCGGGCTGCTTTGACAGCCGGTCATCGACTTCAACGAGCCGGAAACTGCGGCCGGCCGCGGGCGGACCGTAGGCCTTGTGATAAAAATCAAGAATCCTGACGGCGGTTTCTGCCGCTTTCTGCATCGAATCCAATTTCTGCCCGCTGGAGTAACAGTCGATGCGGTAATCTTCGATATTCAATCTCTTCTGCGAGTAGTTCCCCGCAACGATGGAACCGGGCAGCACAGGAGTCTTGGCCGTCCAGCCGAACACCTCATGTATCCCTTTTGTAACCACAGGCGATTGGACGCCCGCGCCGACTACGGTCATTCCAAGAGGCACAGTGACCTCGAGCGAAGTGGGCGCCCTGTCGGTGAGGAACCTCAGAATCGGGATCCATTTCGCCGAGTACAACAGGTAAATCCCTTCCATTCCGATATAGGCGCTGCTGTCATCACGGCTGTATATCCTGCTAAAACGATCGCGGTCGAAACCTCCCCGATACTGAATCCTGATCGTCGCGGTGGATCCCCCCGCAAGGGTGCGGGAAAACCGTACAGTAAGGCTTCCAGGACTGGTCGAATTCCGGTCGAAGTCGAGTTCTACCCCCTCGGAGTCGAGAACCCTGTGTACCGACAGATTGTCACTCATGTCGAACGTGATCGAATCGATCGGTTCGAGGGATTTGAATGTGATTGCAGCCGCCGCTTCCAATTCATGGACGTCAGGAATAAGGGTGGCTTCTATCCTGTAATCCCGGATCTCAATCCTGGGCACCGGAGGGACGCGGTTGTTGGCGAAGATCTCCGAAACCATACCGGTGATTGCCATCAGAAGCGCCAGTCCGGCGACGGCGGTTGTTTTCATGCTCATTTTTGTCCCTTATAAATAGCCGCTTACCGTTGTCGCAACAGTCTCTGAAGCGCAACGGGCGCTCAATTGCTCCCTTATTCCGGCCAACTGCGAGCGCATGGCAGCGCCTTTCCACGGTTCTTCCAGGTACTCGCGGGCCACGCGCGCCAGTTCTTCCGGTCTTGCCTCACCCTGGAACAGCTCCGGAACTATTTTCCCCTGAGCAATCAAGTTTACCAGCCCCTTCATCGGTGTGCGAATCAGAATGGACCCTACGCACCAGCTGAAGGGGGAGATCTTGTATGTTATCAGGAAAGGGACCCCTGCGAGCGCCGCTTCAAGAGAACTGGTTCCACTCTTCACAAACGCAAAATCGGAATTTGCCAGAATGTCTCTCGAGTCACGCCCGGTCAGCCTGAACAGTCTCTCATTCGGGTCCCCTTGCAGAACCCTGTACATCAGGCCCTTGATGTGGTGCCGTTCAATAGTCGGAGCTCCTGAAACAATAAACTGCGCGGGAGTCTTCTCAAGCAGGCATTGTCCCGCCCTGAGAAGCGTCGGAAGGATGTAGTCGATCTCCTTGCGGCGGCTCCCTGCCAGAATCGCTACGGTCTTACGCTCCGGATCAAGCTTCAGCTCACGCAGGAAAGACTCACGGTCGCGCACGGGGCTGAAGTCTTCCAGCAGCGGATGTCCTACAAATTCCGCATCCACTCCGTTCTCCCGGTAATACTCCTGCTCAAACGGGAGGATGACCAGCATCTTGTCCACGTATTTCCTTATAGACCGGATACGGCCGCTTCTCCAAGCCCAGACCTGGGGGCTTATGTAGTAGATAACCGTGGTCCCCAGGCGTTTCATTTTTTTTGCCATCCTGAGGTTGAAATCAGGGAAGTCGAGAAGGACGGCGACCTTGGGGGGATCGGACTCGGAAAGCGCCATCAGGCGACGGTATGTCGTGTAATATGTCCAAATACTGGTCAGGGCCTCCCGGACGCCGATATGCGCAAGCTCTCGTATGTGGCACTCCAGGCGCACGCCGGACCTTCGCATCTCATCGCCGCCCGTCCCGTAGAATTCGAGCTCGCCCGCTCCATGCATTGCACGAAGCTTCTGCACGAGCCGTGCGCCGTATCTGTCGGCTGACGCCTCTCCCGCAACGATCAGTATTCTCTTCATCACAGTTCAGTTCCTGCCGATCCAGCCTCCTCCGATGACGAGTTCAGACTGATAGAAAACGCAGGCCTGACCGGGCGTGATCGCAGGCTGTGGATTGTCGAACACCACTTCGACACTGCCGTCCTCCAAAGGGATCAACGTAGCCGGAGCCTCGCGATGACGTGAACGAATCCTGGCTTCGCCCCGTATCGGTTGCGTCAAACCCGATACCGCAACCCAGTTCGGCCGTATTACCCGGCAGCGATTTCTGTTGAGCTGCTCCCGCTCTCCAACCACCACGGTATTGTCCTCGGGCCGCAGTTCCAATACATACAGGGGTGAACTGTGGGCGATTCCGAGCCCTCTTCTCTGCCCGACCGTGTACCGGTGGATGCCGTCATGACTTCCCAGTACATGCCCTTCCAGGTCCACTATTCTGCCGGGCCCCGGAGGCGCGACTTCGCCATGCTGCTCGACGAAAGCCGCATAATCGCCGTCCGGAATGAAGCATATCTCCTGACTGTCGGGCTTGTCCGCAATTGGCAGATCGTAACCACGGGCGATGCGCCTGACTTCTTCTTTTCCAAGGGCGCCCAGCGGAAACATCGCCCTGGAAAGCTGTGCCTGGTTCAGCTCAAACAGGAAATACGACTGATCCTTGTTGCTGTCGACCGATTTTGAAAGCTCGTAGCGACAGGTCTCTTCATTGAAGGCAACCCGGGCATAGTGTCCTGTCGCCACGCGTGACGCCTGGATGTCCTGCGCGATCCGGACAAGATGATCGAATTTCATCAGCGAGTTGCACAAGACGCAGGGAGACGGGGTAAGGCCTGAACGGTAATTCTCAACAAAGGCCTTCACCACTGTCTGTTCGAATTCTTTCTGGAAATCGACTACGTAATAGGGGATGTGCAGGCGCGCCGCAACCGCCCTCGCGTCGTAAAGATCGTCCAGCGAGCAGCAGCGGCCGGCTCCATGACTTCGCCGCTGGTCCCACAGCTGCATGGAAAAGCCGATAAGATCATACCCCTGACTCTTCAAAATCGCGGCCGCCGTGGAGCTGTCCACCCCCCCGCTCATCGCAATCGCGACCCTGTTCTGAATCATCAGGCCGCTCCTTCGGGCATCCAGAGAATGCAGCTTCTTACAAAGTGTATATCCTTCAGATTGGGATGAAGAATGTACTCGTCAACCGATTGTGCCCTTTCTTCAAACGAACGACACACGCTGAGGATAGCCTGCCGTGACTCAAACTCGAGCGCCGCAAGACGGTCTTCCAGCTCAAGCCCCTGGGACGGAGGCGATATTATCGAGCGATCTTCTGAAATGAGATCGGCCTTCAGAAACAAATCCGAAATCCGCTCAGAACAGCGCGAGAACATATCCTTGTTCCGGGATTCTGCCTTGGTCTCTTCCAGGCTGTCAGGATTCCCACGGACGAGGTACTTCTGCCTGGCCTGCTCCAGTTTCCTTACGAAAACCTCATGGAGACTGTCCAGCTCATTGCGCTTCTGATAGGAATAGAGCTCCAGGCACCTGCTGATGAAATCGAAGCGGGATTCACCAGATAACGAATAGAGGTTGAGACCGAAATTCCTGTAGATTCTTGTTTCGAAAGAACGCAGAAGATACTGACTGAACTGGCTTTCCATCCGAAAGAGGAAATTCGCATCCACGAATTCCGGAAGCGGACCCATTCGAAAGCCGCCGGGCGCCGTGGTACTGGTGCCGCTCGGGTCAACATCCCTGATCATGTCATCGGTCCAGAGGAGTTCGGCGACGCCTGTATAGATCTCAAGCGCTTTGCTGAGGCTTGCCGTCTCACGGAATCCGGTCCGGACGTCATTGAAATCTACCCTCACTTCGAAATAGAGGAAGGGACGCAACTCGCCCTCCCCCAGGAGAGTCTCCTTGGGTGTCCAATACAGATGCTTGATCGTGTCATTGCGCGGCCGGCGGTTCTCAGGATTGACATGCATGGAAATCGATTATCCCTCTCAGTAGACGAAAGATTTTATCATGCAGAAGTAAAATGATGCGGAAGATTCTGATCGCACAGGGCGGCCTTCACGTCATTACTTACAACCGCCCGTTCATGCGATCTGTGCCCGCAGCTAGTTCAGCGAGGGGGCTGAAGTCTTGAACCCGTTGTTCAGAAGAGAATTGAAGACCGCCCTGAATTCCTGCCTTCCATAGAAGAGCCGGGACTTCACGGTTCCGACCGGACAACCGATCGCCTCGGCGATCTCCTGTATGGTATATCCTTCCATATCGTGCAGCCGGACCACGATACCTTGCTTCTGAGAGATCCGCTCAAAGGTCTCGTTTACCACAGAGCGCAGTTCTTCGAGAGAAGTGTGGGCAAGCGGATCGGAAAACGGAGTGGATTCAGCAGGAAGCTCCCGAGCCATCTCGTCCTCGAGTTCGACGAACTGCCTGGTCTTGCCCTTCCGGAGCATCCCAAGACAGACATTGATGGTGATCCTGCTGATCCACGTGGAAATCTTGGAATCGCCGCGGAACCTGCCAATGCCCCTGTACACGTTGAGAAATGTCTCCTGGAGAGCATCTTCCGCAGAAGCTTCCTCCCCCAGAATCCTGTATGCCGTATTGAAGACTTTGCGGTTGTAAAGGGAAAACAGCTCATTGCATGCCTCGGGATCGTTGGAAAGACACCGCTGCAGGAGCGAAAAATTCACATCGTCAGTTCGCTGGGATTCGATGACCGGCATGAGACCTCCTTTGTCTTTCAGTTCTCAACTCCCCACCTCGGGAGCCCGGCCTTACTTGGAGCAAATTAGGTGCCAATTAGTTGGATACTGCATAAGTGCTTTGTTTCCAACGTTAAATACATTAACCCCAGGGCGCAACCATATCAGCAACTGTTGACATAGTAGACACCTGTCCAGAAAGTTGACAGTTCAGTCGTTGATCCCCATACGCCGCAGCTTTTCCAGCAATGACTGCCGGCTGATTCCGAGGGCGCGTGCGGTGCGGGAACGGTTCTGGCCGAACCGCGTCAGGGTTTCACGGATCATCTCCTCTTCGAGCTCGCGCACTGCCGTTTTCAGGTCGCCGTCTGAAACGGGAGAGGACCGATGGCGCTGCCGTATGTGATCCGACAAAAGTTCCGGACCTATCGCCCGTCCCGGCTCGGACAGCAGAACGAGGCGCTCGACTTCGTTCTGCAATTCCCGGACATTCCCGGGCCAGGAATACTCCAGCATGAGCTCGCGGGTCTCGTCGCTGAACCCGCCTGTCCTGCGATTCAGCTTGCGGGAGAACTGCTGCAGAAAGAACTCGGCCAGCGGCGGTATGTCTTTCCTGCGCTCCCGCAAAGGAGGGATCGTGACGGAAAAGACGTTGATTCTGAAAAAGAGGTCCTGGCGGAAGCGATTGGCCTGCACTTCCGCCTTCAGGTCCCGGTTTGTGGACGCGATAATCCGGACATCCACTTTCCTGGGTTGATTGTAGCCGACCGGCATGATCTCGCCTTCCTGGATCACGCGCAAGAGTTTCACCTGGAGTTCGGGCGGAGCTTCTCCGATCTCGTCCAGGAAAAGGGTGCCGCCGTCGGCCATTTCGAAGAAACCCTTCTTTTCCTGAGTGGCTCCTGTAAACGCGCCTCGTGAGTGTCCAAAAAATTCGCTTTCAACAAGCTCCCTCGGAATAGCTCCGCAATTGACCGGGATGAATATCTGGTCCCGGCGGTTGCTCTCGCCGTGTATGAAGCGGGCGATCAGCTCCTTGCCTGTCCCGGTTTCCCCCTGAATCAGCACGGTGGTCCCGGTACCGGTCACCCGTCGCAGCAGGTGGAGGATGTTCTCCATTTCGGGACTACCGTGGATAATGCTTTTCGAGAAGACCTGTTGTTCGACTTCCTGCCGCAGGATTATGTTCTCGGTTCGCAGCCGCTCGTTCGCCAGCTTGAGCTCGGCGGCAAGCCGCTCGTTTTCGATGATCAGCTCCATCTTCTCGAGAGCGTCGTGGACGACCAGCCGCAGATCATCCGGCTCCCACGGCTTGGTGATGTATTTGTGGACTTTGCCGGTGTTGATGGCGGCAATGAGATCGCTGACTTCAGCAAACCCGGTCAGGACTATACGGACGAGGTTCGGATGGCTCTTCTGCAAGGTTTCCAGCAACTCGAGCCCGGTCATGTCGGGCATCCGCTGATCCGTGATGATCGCGTCGACGGCAACGCGGCCGAGAATCTCCAGTGCCTCGGCGGCTGACTGCGCTGAGTGCACGGAGTACTGTTCCATAAAAGTCCGTCTGAGTTTCTGCAGATTCGCCAGTTCGTCGTCGACGAGCAGTAATGAATACTTCTTCCTGGTCACGCGGGCTTCTCCTGGTCTACAGGGAGGCGCACGACAAAAGAGCTCCCCTTCATGGGTTCGCTCGTCACTATGATCCTTCCCCGGTGTTGCTCGATGATGCCGTAGCTGATGCTCAATCCCAGCCCTGTCCCCTGCCCCACGGGCTTGGTCGTAAAAAAGGGTTCGAAAATGCGGGAGAGGTTCTCTTTAGGGATTCCCGCGCCGTTATCCTGGATCTCGACTTCCACTGCATGATCGCTTAGACGGGTGCGTATCCAGACATCACCATTACCCTGGATTGCGTGAAATGCGTTGGAGAGGAGGTTCATGAACACCTGGTTGAGCTTTCCCGAATAGCCGAGTATTTTGGGTATCTCGCCGTACTCCTTGTGGATCTCGATACGGTTCTTGTACTGGTTGCGGAGAAGGTTGAGAGACATCTCCAGCGCGGCGTGCAGATCCACTTCGGTGATGGTGTCGGTGTCCATGCGCGAGAACGTCCGCAGATCGGTAACGATCGTATTGATCCTCCTGGCGCCCTCAGTGAAGTTGTCGATCAGGATTTTCAAATCCTCTTTTATGAACCCGTAGTGCATCTCCTCCTGCATCCTGGCGATTTGTGAACGGTCTTCATCTGAAATACTTGGAAGCCTCTCGAACGACTCGACGAGTTGCTGCAGTTTGGCCGTATAGTCGGCCAGAAAGCCGGTGTTTCCGTAAATGAAGTTCAGCGGGTTCTTGATCTCATGAGCTATACCGGAAACCAGTTGCCCCAAAGACGCCATCTTCTCGGTCTGAACGAGCTGTTCCTGAGCACTCTGCAGATCGAGATATGCTCTCTTGAGCGCCTCGTGTGAATTCTCGAGTTCCAGCGTCCGGTCCCTGACCATGTTTTCGAGATTCTTGTTCAGTTCCTGCAGTTGGATTTCTCGTACCGAGAGCGATTGGGCCATGTCGTTGAAGGTGGCGGCAAGCATTCCGAGTTCGTCGGATGAGCGGATCGGCACCCGCTCATCGAGATTCCCCTGAGCGATTCTCGATGCCGACCGGGTCATGATTTTCAGAGGGACGGTTATCCCTCCCGCAATGACATATGTAAAGAAGACGACCAGCACGGCAAGCAGTATGGTCACCCCGATGAGCCAGTAGCTCAGCGCCTTGACCGGACGAAAAACGTCGCTCTCGTCAACTTCCACCCCGATTATCCAGCCGAATGAAAGATCATTTATGGCCGCCAGGCCGGCCAGTCTCCTGCTCCCCTGAAAGTCATACTCGAAATCCCGCTCCCTGCCCCGAATGGCATTATGCAGGCTGCGCAGCCCGTAGTTCCCCGTCAGGCTTGTATGATAGAAATCCTGGGCGCCGTTCCTGATTTCCTTTGTGTCAGAATATCGATTCGACCGGTACTTGTGGCCGATGATCGTATCGGCATCTTTCGCGGTCATGAATGAGTACCCCGTCCTCAGGTCGAGGTCCGCCAGATCCATTTCGACATTGTCGAGAATGGCCTGGAAATGGGACCAGTTCAGGATATTTATCCAGACGCCGACAACTTCGCGTGTCCGGGGGTCGCGGATCGGCTCCGAGAGCGCGATATTGTACCGGTGGCTCCTGTCGACACTGCCATACTGGTAGATTTTCTGGACAAGCTTGGACTGGTACCAGTCCTGATGATGGTTGTGTCCCGTTATTGACGCCGCAAACAAACCCTGTTCTTCAGGAAACCGGGATATGTCTTGTCCGATGATTTCTGACAGCTTCGCCTCTGAAAAAGGAACAAGGTTTCGGTCAACCGTGTTGATTCCCACGATGCGGCCCGATTTGTCGAGGACGATGAGCAGGTCGTACACGTCGCTGTTGAAACAGTAGTTGTTGAGAAGAAGGACGAGGCTCTCACGGTTTTTCTCATTGATCCCCTGGTAGATGAGCGGATACGTGGTCGCCATCGAGTGTATCTCTTCCCTTTTCCCTCCGAGCAGCAGGTCGAGCTTGTCTGCCGTATCCTGGGCCATCTTGACCAGCGACAGCCTGATGCGCTCATGGATCTGCCTGCGCCCGGTCAAATACGAGAAGACCGACATGCCGAGGAGAGGAAGGAGAGACAGCGTGATCATCAGGATGAGCAGCTTGTTTCTGACGCTTCGAAACAGATTGAACTGAGGTTTGGGAACCAATTCTGTATGTCCTCTTAACAGAAACGAGGAATCATTGTCAGTTTTCTTGACACTTTTGTCAAAGATTTTGCGGCGATCGCCCGGCGAGGTTTTGATTTTTTGGGGTTTATGTTATTTTGGTCCGGCAGGAGGATCGTCAATGGGCACTACGGTTCGTATTCCGTCGCCGCTTCAACAGTACACAGAAATGAAATCGGAGATTGAGCTGGAAGGCAAAACCGTCCGGGAAGTGCTCGAGAGCTTCAAGGTCAGGTTTCCCGATGCCGGTTCGCGTTTTTTCTCCGAGAAAACGGCTCGATATGTGAGTCTTTACCTCAACGATCAGGACATCAGATCGTTGAACAATCTCGATACGCCCGTCAGCGGTAAAGACGTATTGTCGATCGTCTTTGCGATTGCCGGAGGGTAGCTACGGCCGCAAGGCCCAGGCCACTGCGGCCTGTGCGAGTATCCTGGTTGAATTCAGGCTGGGATAGCTCACCTCAGCAGGATCGAACGCGAGAGGAACTTCCGTGCATCCCAGAATTACTGCGCCGGCGCCCATGTCGATCAGCCGCTTTCCCGTCGACTGAAACGTCTCCCGGGTCCCCTTGTTGACGACTCCCGCTTTTACCTGACCGATGGCCTTTTGAACAGCTTGCTGGTCGTCTTCACCGGGAACCAAAACCTCTATTCCTTCCGGCGCGAGAGCGCGGTGATAGACGCCGCTCACTACTGTCCCGAGCGCTGCGATCAGTCCCACTTTCCTGATATCCGGATAGGCCCGCTGCAGCTCAAGGCGCGTCTCTCCGATTATGTCCAGGACCGGGATGGAGACTTCCTTACGGATTTGCGCCAGGAAGTAGTGGGCCGTGTTGCAGGGTATCGCAATGATGCCGGCGCCTCCCCGCTCGAGCGTTCTTGCTGTCTCGATCAGTTCGGGCAATGGGCTGGGGCCGTTTTCGGCGATGGCCTTGGTACGGTCCGGGATCTTCGGGTTGGAGTAGATCAGGACGCGGACATGATCCTGGTCTTTCGCGGCCGGAGTAAGGCTGATGATATGCCGGTAGAAATCCAGGGTAGCTTCAGGCCCCATTCCACCCAGAATCCCGATCACACGACCGGGAGCACTCTGTTCGCTCACACTATTCATCCTGCGATTATAGGCAACCAGGTTTCATTTGGAAGCGCGAAAAAATCGCTCATTCCCGTATCCAGGCCATTTATATGTGAGAGGACAAAAGGCTCAGGACCTTGCCCTGGCGACAGGCGTTTTGCTACCCTTGGCGTCCACCTGGAAAACTCCTGTATTGAAAGGCGTTTTTGTCGATAACTATTTGCGATAGGCGGTTGCGTCCCGTCCGATAAGTAATACGAGTACGTGTCGTGCGGGAGGGCCGTACGGTGCTAAATTGTTGAAAAAATTGAAAATAGTCCTGGAGATGGTGAAGATCGAACATACAATCTTCGCCCTTCCATTCGCTTTTTTGGGTGCACTTCTGGCAGTCCGGGGAATTCCCGAACCGGCGCAGATTGGATGGATTCTCGTGGCAATGGTCGGAGCGCGCAGCGCTGCTATGGCATTCAACCGGTTGGTGGATCTCCCTTTCGACGCCCGAAATCCCCGTACGGCCAACAGGGCCCTTCCCAGAAAACAGGTATCGAAAGCCTTTGTAATCGTGTTCATCCTCGCAAGTGCGGGGCTGCTTGTATTTGCCGCTTCCAGGCTGAACCGCCTGTCCCTGGAGCTCAGCCCGGTGGCCCTGGCGATCGTCTTTTTCTATTCCTATACGAAACGGTTCACCTGGCTTTCCCACGTTTTCCTGGGAATCTCACTCGCGTGCGCCCCGATCGGAGCATGGATAGCAATGCAGGGATCGATTGCATTGCCTCCCCTGCTCCTGGGACTGGCCGTAGTTCTTTGGGTGGCGGGGTTCGACATCATATATGCGTGCCAGGATGTGGAATTTGACCGGAAGGAGCGGCTCCACTCGATACCGAAACGGTTCGGGATCAGGGCGGCGCTCTGGATATCGGCAGCGCTTCATCTGATCATGGTGGGTCTGCTCTGCTTTCTGTTCCTGAGCGAAGGGCTGGGGAGCATCAGCATCATCGGGCTTGCAATCGTGGCGGCCCTGATCGCTTACGAGCACAGCCTGGTCCGCCCGACAGACCTGAGCCGCGCCAATACAGCGTTCTTCACGATAAACGGCTGGATAAGCATTCTCCTTTTCGCAACGACAACGATCGATCTGCTATGGGACGGGATCAAATAAATGCCGACTCAGATTGGTGAGCTGCTGGTTAAAGAAAACTACATCACGTCCGACCAGCTCGAGGTCGCACTGAAGCACCAGCGCCAGAGCGGAGGGCGCCTGGGCTCGATTCTCATCAATCTCGGCTTTGTCGATGATGACGACATCACTGCTCTGTTGAGCAAGAAATACGGCGTACCCTCCATAAATCTTGCATATTTCGAGATCGATCCGGCCGTAATAAAACTGATCCCGATCGAAGTCGCCCAGAAATACATGGTCGTCCCGCTGAGCCGCGTCGGAAGTACCCTGACGGTTGCCAGCGCCGATCCGACAAACGTCTTCGCCATGGACGACATCAAGTTTATGACCGGGTTCAATGTCGAGCCGGTGGTAGCGAGTGAGACCTCCATAGCGGAAGCGCTGGAAAAGTACTACGGGACCCCGCACTCTATCGAACTCAAGAAGGTGTTCGATCAGATCGCACAGGTTGACAAGGAAGGGGTCGATCTGGATCTCGAGGCTGCGTCGGATGAAGAAGAGGAAGTCTCGATCGACCAGCTGCAGCGCTCCAGCGAAGACGCACCGATTATCAAACTCGTTAACATGATCCTCTCTGATTCCCTCAAAAAGGGAGCCAGCGATATTCATGTGGAGCCTTATGAAAAGGACTTCCGCGTCCGGTTCAGAATCGACGGAATTCTCTACAACATGATGAACCCGCCCCTGCGGCTGAAAGATGCTATCACGTCGCGCATCAAGATCATGGCCAAGATGGACATCTCCGAGAAGAGATTGCCACAGGATGGAAGAATCAAGATCCGTACGACCTTCGATGGCAGGAAAAAGGAAATTGACTATCGTGTCTCGACACTCCCGACACTTTTTGGCGAGAAGATAGTTCTCAGAATCCTGGATCGTGACGTGTTGCCCCTCGACATGGCCAAGCTCGGATTCGAAGAAGCATCGCTTAAGAAGATCGAAGCCGCGATTCTGAAACCGTACGGAATGATGCTTGTGACGGGACCGACCGGCAGCGGAAAGACTTCTACCCTTTATGCCGCACTCAACCGGCTCAATACGCCGGAAACAAACATCATGACGGCGGAAGATCCGGTGGAATACAACTTCCGCGGCATCAACCAGGTGCAGATCAGGGAACAGATCGGCCTGACTTTCGCTGCGGCGCTCCGCTCTTTTCTGCGACAGGATCCCAACATCATTCTCGTCGGTGAAATCCGCGATTTCGAGACCACTGAGATTGCGATAAAGGCCGCTCTAACGGGGCACCTGGTCCTCTCCAGTCTGCATACCAATGATGCACCTTCGACCATCTCCAGGCTGCTCAACATGGGAATCGAACCGTTCCTTGTCGCAACGTCGGTTCACCTGATATGCGCACAGCGGCTCATCAGAAAGATCTGCCCGGACTGCAAAGTGGAAGTAAAGACACCATTGCAGGCTCTGATCAACGCAGGGTTCTCCCAGGAGGAGGCCAAGAACATCAACACCTTCAAGGGAGAAGGATGCAAGACCTGTAATGGAACGGGCTACAAAGGCCGAATCGGTATGTATGAAGTCATGGAAATCAGCGAAGACATCCAGGAACTGATACTGGTTGGGGCTTCTGCCCGGGAGATTCGACGAAAATCCGTTGAAGAAGGGATGCTGACACTGCGCCAGAGCGGACTGGCAAAGATCAAGGCAGGGTTCACAACACTCGACGAAGTCCTGAGAGAAACGGTCCTGAGCTAGGATGCGGTGAATTCCTTCCCTGAATTTGGATCTTTGTGTCACAGCGCACAGCCATCGAGGCGGCACTGCAGCATTCTGAACCAGGAGAATCAAAGATGAGCACATTACCCGAACTGCTCCAGAAGACCCTTCAGGCCGGAGCTTCGGACCTTCACATTACGACCGGCTCTCCTCCGCAGATCCGTGTAGACGGCAGACTGCGTCCGGTCGAGGAACAGACCCTTACTGCCGCCGACACCAAAAGGCTGGCCTACAGCGTAATGACCGACGGCCAGAAACACCAGTTCGAGGAGAAGTGGGAGATCGATTTCTCGTTCGGGATAAAGGACCTGTGCAGGTTCCGCGTCAATGTCTTCACGCAGCGGGGTTCCGTGGGAGCCGTCTTCCGCATCATTCCGTTCGAGATCAAAGGATTCGAAAGCCTGAACCTCCCTCCGGTGGTTGAACAGCTGTGCGACAAGCCTCGCGGCCTGATTCTGGTGACAGGACCGACGGGCAGCGGGAAATCGACCACCCTTGCCGCGATGATCGACAAGATCAACTGCGAACGGCATGAGCACATACTGACGATTGAAGATCCTATAGAATTTCTGCATCCTCATAAGAACTGCATCGTCAACCAGCGCGAGGTCAGCGCCGACACGCACTCCTTCGCCGACGCTCTCAGGGTTGCTCTGCGTGAAGATCCGGATGTCGTGCTGATCGGAGAAATGCGCGACCTGGAAACCGTGGAATCTGCGCTGCGGATTGCGGAAACAGGGCATCTCACACTCGCCACGCTCCATACCAACAGCGCGGCCACAACCATAAACCGCATCATCGACGTCTTCCCTTCAAACCAGCAGCCGCAGATCAGGGCCCAGCTGAGCATGGTAATCGAAGGGATTCTCTGCCAGTCTCTCATTCCGCGGGCCAACGGCACCGGACGTGCGATGGCGATGGAGGTGATGATTCCCACAGCGGCGATACGCAATTTGATCCGTGAAGACAAGATCCACCAAATCTACAGCTCCATGCAGACAGGCCAGGAAAAGTATGGAATGCAGACGTTCAATCAGTCTCTTGCTCAGCTGGTCCTGTCCAAGCAGATTTCGGTTCAGGATGCGTTGAACAAAACGTCGAATCAGGACGAACTGAAAGACCTTATCGAGCGGGGGGTCGGGTTGAATTTCTCGTCCGCTGGGCAGCGGATGCAACGACCGGAACAGGCAGGCGCCATGCGGCGCTGATCTTGCGAGGAGGAAGCTATGCCAGTCTATGTCTATACCGGGCGGAATATGCGCACGAATTCCAGCGTCTCAGGCGAACGCTTTTCGAGCACTCCGCAGGCTCTGGCTGCAGTCCTGCGCCGGGAGCAGGTTTCGCCCCTGACCATCAAGGAGAAGAAGGAAGGAGGCTTGAACTTCTCTTTCAAGAAGAAAGTCACGCAGCAGGAAGTTGCTGTGTTTACACGTCAGTTCTCCGTTATGCTCGACGCCGGACTTCCCCTGGTGCAGGCGCTCGATGCAATCGGGCAGCAACATCCCAATCCTCAATTCAAGACCATTCTCGAACAGATCAGGACCGATGTTGAGTCGGGATCCACTCTCTCGGATGCCATGGCGAAGCATCCGAAGACTTTCGACACGTTGTACACGAATATGATCGCAGCCGGCGAGACCGGAGGCATCCTCGATACGATCCTGCAGCGTCTGAGCACGTTTATCGAAAAGCTGGTGAAACTGAAGCGTGCATTGCGCTCTGCTCTCATCTATCCCGCTACCATCCTCACGATCGCGATCGGAGTGGTCGCAGTGATCCTGTGGAAAGTGGTGCCCGTCTTCCGAACCCTTTTCGAAGGATTTAATGTAGCGCTCCCGCTCCCGACGCGCATCGTGATAGTCGCTTCCAGCCTGATGGAAAGCTACATTATTCCCGTCGCCATTCTGATCGCGCTGGGAGTATTCGGGCTGCGAAGCTACTACAAGACGGACAACGGAAGGCATGTCGTCGACAGGACTCTCCTCAAACTGCCGGTGCTTGGCGACGTCTTGAGAAAAATCGGGGTAGCGCGCTTTACGCGCACGCTTGCAACCCTCATAACGAGCGGTGTCCCCATCCTCGAAGCTCTGGTCGTTACGGCCAAGACGGCCGGCAATGCCATTCTGGAAGACATCATCTACAAGATAAGGGAGCGGATCGAAGGCGGAGGGAATATGACCGAACCCGTCCGCGAATCCGGCTTTTTCCCGCCGATGGTAAGCCAGATGATCTCGGTCGGAGAATCCACGGGTGAACTCGATTCAATGCTCGTGAAAGTCGCCGACTATTACGAAGAGGAAGTCGACGTCGTTGTGGCCAACCTGCTTACTCTCCTTGAACCGCTGCTCATGGTATTTCTCGGAGTCATCGTCGGCGGAATCGTGATCTCGATGTACCTGCCGCTGTTCAAGCTGATTCAGGTGCTTTCGGGAGGCTAGGAACCCCGCCGAGCGTCAGGCAGTCCCGGCACTTCCATGTCGTGCCGGGACTGACGCCGGACGGACAACAAACCAAGTCCCATAGGGAATATGCCAGTGGCTCCCTCTCAACCATCCGATGATCCCACCGCATGCCATCAATCAGTCCCGGAGGCGGCACGTAAGTGCCGGGAAACGCATCGGCCAACAAAACCAAGTCCCGGAGGGACGGCCGAACTGCCAGTAGATCTCTCGCCCGCACATCAGCAGAAACGTAACCTCCTCACGATTATCATAGCCCGCGCGATAATACTGCTATTGTGGTTGAATCTCGCAGATCCGCTCGGCCTTCTCCCGGAACGCCAGGGCCCACTCCCCTTTCTCCCTTTTTTCAACATCACGGCGCTTGCACTCACGATAGTCTTTCTGCTGCTTTGGAGATCCCGGCTGAACTACAGGTTTCAGCTTGTTCTGCAGGTCGCGGCGGACCTTGCGCTGACGACTCTCCTGGTAGGGCACACGCGCGGCATCGAAAGCACATTCGTTTCGTTTTATCTTCTCGTCATCATCTACTGCAGCCTGACACTCGGCCGAGCAGGAGGAAATATCGCCGCAGCACTCAGCACAATCCTCTATGCGGCTGTCGTCACGGCAGACGGACTGCAGATCATTGGTCTGGAAAGCCACGGGATGAAGCCTTTCCAGGCGGCATATCGAATAACCGCGCACGCGCTTGGTTTCTGGGCTGTCGCGCTTCTGGGAACCTGCCTGCACCAGCGTCTCCGCTCCGTGGAATCGGAACTGAAGGAAAGGACGGATTCGTTCACTCAGCTGCAACGTCTTAATGAACACATCGTCAGCAGCATCAGGAGCGGCCTGATCACGACCAATCTGGATGGCCAGATCACCCTCTTCAACGCGGCGGCAGGGGAACTAACCGGGAAGAGTTCGACTGAGATGCAGGGGAAATGGATACACGAGATCATCGGCAAACCGTTCTGGACAAGGATTCAGAACCCGGACCTGCTGAGCAATGCAAGGCCGCTGCGTCACGAGCAGTGGATCGATATCCCCGGCGGGACGCCGCGGTTCTTGGGTTTCAGCGTGTCCCCGCTGAACGATCAGGATCAGCGGCTGCTGGGCTATATCATCTCTTTCCAGGATCTGACCGAGATCACACGGCTGGAGGAGGAAGTACGGCTCAAGGACCGGATGGCGGTTGTCGGGCGCATGGCGGCGGGAATCGCCCACGAAATAAGAAATCCGCTCACCGCCATTCGCGGGTCTGTTGAAATGCTCAGTTCCCGGAGCGGCCTCCCGGACCGTGACAGGAAACTGCTGGATATCCTTATCCGCGAAAGCGACCGCCTGAACAAATTCGTAGGGGATTTCATGAATTATGCACGGCCGCGCAAATACGAAAAACGGCCGCTCGATCTTGTTCCGGTCTTGAAGGACTCAGTAACACTCCTACGCAACAGCCCGGAAATAAGGGAGAAGTATGTGGTGAGGCTGAACATCGAAGACCGGGATCTGTGGATACACGCAAGCGCCGATCAGCTCAACCAGGTCTTCTGGAACCTCACTCAGAATGCGGTGCGCGCCATGCCGGACGGCGGTGAACTGACTATAACACTCCGGAGGCATTTCGACGATAAGGTACAAATAGTGTTTCAGGACAGCGGAATCGGAATGACGCAGGAGGATCTGAGCCACCTCTTCCAGCCGTTGCATTCCGGATTCAAAGGAGGGCTCGGACTCGGGTTGAGCATCACCTTCCAGATAATGGAGGACCACAACGGGAAGCTCGCTTTCGAAAGTGAAAAAGGGAAGGGCACGAAAGTCGTTCTGACTTTCCCGCTCGAAAAATCAGCGCCGGCGTACGAATCGATGCAGCCGGCGATCGCACGATTATCACGATTATAAGGTAGCAGAGGATAATGCCCACAGTTCTCGTAGTCGACGACGAACCGAATATCACCGCTATACTGGAGATGGTGCTGCAGGAGGACGGCATGCAGGTACATAAGGCCGGCTCCGGGCGGGAGGCCCTTGCTCTTCTGAAGAAGAACGAGATCGAAGTCGCCATCTCCGATATCATGATGCCCGATATCTCCGGCGTTGAGCTTCTGAAGGAAGCCAGGGAGTTCTCTCCTGAAACCGCCTTCATAATGATTACCGCATATGCGGGGACCGAGACTGCCATAGAGGCCCTGCAGCATGGGGCGTACGACTACGTAACCAAGCCGTTCAAGATGGATGAACTGCGCGCGACGGTCCGCAGGGTCTTCGACAAGAAGCGGACCAACAGACCCCGGGTTTCCGAGGCGGGGGAAAACGTCGAAGCGCGCCAGGGGCAGAAGCTGTTTCAGGCGCTTCAGAGCAGCCATATCGTCGGCAAGAGTCCCAGAATGCTCGAGGTGTACCGGACCATAGGAACTGTTGCGGGAGCAGACAGCACCGTTCTGATCACAGGCGAGAGCGGCACCGGAAAGGAACTCGTCGCGCGCGCAATACATGAGGCATCGGACAGGAAAGACAAGCCCTTTGTCTCGATCAACTGCAGCGCGTTTCCGGAGACTCTGCTGGAGAGCGAGCTGTTCGGCTACATGAAGGGTGCATTTACCGGCGCGAATTTCAACAAGAGGGGATTGTTTGAATCCGCCGGCGGCGGCTCTCTCTTTCTCGACGAAATTGGAGACATGACGCCGGCGATGCAGGTGAAGCTGCTGAGGGTGCTTCAGGAGAGAAAGCTCCGTCCTCTGGGAGGAACGGCTGAAGTCCCGATCGATGTGCGCGTCATTGCGGCGACAAACTGTGACCTGGCGGAAGAGATAAAGGAAGGGCGCTTCCGCGAGGATCTCTACTACAGGATTGCCGTTATCACGATACAGCTTCCACCGCTGCGCGAGCGGGCGGAGGATATTGCTCTGCTCGCAGATTCATTCCTGCGCCGGTATGCGGAAAAGGCGGGAAAATTCATAACGGGGATTTCTCCTGAAGCGATGCGCTGTCTTGAATCCTACAGCTGGCCGGGGAACGTCCGGCAGCTGGAAAACACGATCGAGAGGGCGGTAGCGTTGGAGACGACGGAAGAGATACAGCTCGAGCGTTTGTCCGACATCGTCCGCACCCGTTCGGGACCACAGGAAGCAGATCTGTTTGTTCTGCCGGAAGGCCCGTTTGACCTGGAAGCATTCCTTGCCCAAGTCGAGAGTAGCCTGATCTGCCAGGCTCTCAGGCAGGCCGAGGGCAATCAGACGCTCGCGGCACAGCGGCTGAAGCTTACCAAGGGTTCGTTCAGGCACAGACTCCAGACCCTGCAGATCAGGCACTGAAAACCAAATTCCTTTCACAACAATTCGTTGGCACGTTCTGCCGCAGTTTCATTAATCAATGTGAAGAGGCAGTGTGCTGATTTTCAGCATCGCAAGTGCTGAGAATCAGCATGTGAAGGGGTATCCAGGGCATCGGGCCGGCATCATGAACATTGCGGACTTCCCCTCCAGACACTGTATTTACATGAGTTTACGAGTTATGAAATTTGCTTTTCCGTCGATAAGAGTAATTGGCACGGCTCTTGCGAAGAACAATTGCGCAATTGAATTCCCCCAAATATCAAGGAGAAGAAGACCAGATGAAAAAAGAACAGGGCTTTTCACTTATTGAGCTTTTGATCGTCGTGGCGATTATCGCGATCATCGCCGC
>Ga0123335_1002670_pt1 | contig 26055 bp, 13 predicted proteins | sample BiotimSIPDNA_2_FD_89707 | JGI IMG/M metagenome (GOLD analysis project Ga0123335, IMG submission 89707) | Anaerobic biogas reactor microbial communites from Washington, USA - Biogas_R2 time_0 SIP DNA | ecosystem: Engineered > Bioreactor > Anaerobic > Unclassified | place: Washington, USA...
ACGCAGCAAACTCTGGGACGACATGATCAACGCCATGGAAACAGGCTCGCGGAACCGCCGCGTCGGCAAGAAGCTCAAGGAGATTATTCAAATGTAGCAGTGCTAGCATTTTCACTATGAGTCCGTACACTCACGCTACAACTCAATCCGACGCCCTTCTTCGTGGCTCCGAGTCGCCTTCTCGAAGATCTCGATCGCCCGGCATATATCATCCAGATCGGTCGTATTGACAACCAGGCTGGTGACCGCTCGAAAGAACCGGGTGAGAAGCCGTTCGCCGACGGGTCTGTCGTTGTCGAGCGATTCCTGGTGACGACCCGCCTGATCGAACCATACTAACGTCGAAGGAAGATCGACGAAGGCGATCCCAAGCTCGCACGCCACCTGCATGGCGGCACGAGGGCGATATCCCAGAGCCTCCGACCAGCATGACGGTATATACCGACTGCAACTGATCTGGGCCATGGGGCCGGTACCCGGCTGCTGAGAGCGGGAGAAGTCCAGGGTAATCGTCTGGAAGTCGGGTCGTAAGAGAAGGGACGAAGACAGGGGATACATCGAGTGGGCCGTTGAAGTGACCCACGTCGGCTCCAACCCGACTGCGAACCGGCACCAATCGATCAGTTCGACGAGTTCATGGCGGCAGGGGTCCGGCTCGGTCCCTTCAGGGCAACGGTGTTCTCGATCCGGTTCTGAGCCGCGAAAATGGCAGAAAATGAGCTTCGCAGGTCCCAACTTCGTCGCCATCAGTTCCTTGAGTCGCAGAGTGGCCGGAGTATGCCGGCGCACTAACTCTCCCACAAAGGCAATCCCGGAGTCGCGAACTCGACGCCGCACTAGTTGGCTATCTCTCAGCGAAATGCCCGCAGCGCCGGCGAAATAGACGGCTTTTCCGGAATCACACGCGGCAAGCACGGGAAGCGGACCATACCAGCCATCGCTCGAGAGAAGGACAGCGTCGATGTCCTCACGCTGGGTCAGACAGCGAAACCCTTCAACAGGGGCAGCTTCGAACTGGGACGCCGTTGATTGAGCCCGGTGCGCAATCTGATCGAATACGGCCCTCACCTCAAAGCGGTCCGCAAGACTGCGCAGGGCTGGCCGGTGATGGGACTCCCATCCGTTTCCCAAGCCGATCAGTCCAAGACGCAGTTTCACGGAGGCGATGATTCTCCAGGGCGGAAGGTCATCCGCCGCGTGAGGCGGCCTGACCTTTGTGATTATATCGGAAAGCGTCCCAGCCACGAGAACCACGGAGGGCAACTTTTTTTCCAGATTTGCAGCCACAGGCTTCCGCAAGGGTCTTTTCGTTTGTCAACATGTGAGCATTCTCTTTCGTCTAGAGAAACTGGATAAGACACGAGCTAGCTATGGCTGTCTGCGCTGAGTAGGATGACACTGTCTTGCGTATTTTTTACAGCCATGTCCGGCAAATATGCGGGCACCCTCCTCAAAGCGGGTACCACCGACGGCAGTTCAGGCAACCACCGTTCTTACCGAGGGCCGTCAAAGTCCCCCACAAGTGCCTAGGGCGTATATGCCTCCCACAATGGACAACCCCTCTTGCACGCGCAGTTTTCGCAACTAGACTAAGTGGTTTATACTCTGGAGGTCGTCTAGGAACGGCAACGTCTGGATGGATGCACCCGCGAAGCGGCGACTCGACTTCAAGCCGCATCGGAAAAGGAGAGAGGAGGCAGCTCTCCGCAGGCATCGCCCCATGCCGTTCGACGCATGGCAGGAATCTGCGCTGGAGTAGACGACCGATTCGCCCCCCTCACTCTGATCCGTCCGCTTGCCTGCACACCCCCAGAACGGAACGAAAAGGAGATCCTGTGACAAGCTTGACTCTGGCGATCGCGATGCAACTGACGCTGTTTGGGGCCGATCCGAAGGACGATGGAAGCTACGCCAAGGCCCATGAAATCACTACCAAGACGGGCCAGCCAATGGTGGTTCTTGTGGGTGCCAAGTGGTGCCCCGCATGCGTCCAAATGAAGGAATCGGTGGTTCCCCAACTGAAAAAGAACGGAACACTGAAGAACATCGCCTTTGCGGAGGTCGACCTCGACCAGGAACGCGAACTTGGCCAGCAGTTGATCAAGGGCGGCCCGATCCCACAGTTGCTCATGTTTCGTCAGACCAAGCTAGGCTGGCGATTGCGGCGAATCATCGGAGGGCAAAGCGTCGACAAGGTCGACCGGTTCATTGCCGAGGGTGTGGCCCTCGACAAGGCGGCGAAAGTGCAGGAGGCATCCTCGTCGACTCGCCCCGAACAATCGCAGGTGGGCGATTCCCAGTCGAAAAGCGACTGACACACGTGACCCGCCTTCCACCGCGACAAGCCGTTTGCGGCCGGCCGGGTGCCAGCCACCCATCCCCCCTTGCGGCTGATGGACCGCGTCCGGATCGGGTTTGACGTCTTGGACAGTTCCGGCTAGCATTTGCCTCGGATCCCCAACGGCCTTCTGCCGTTCGGGTACCCGTGAAAAGGCACGGAGGCCGGAATTGCCATGCGAGTCGTCGCAATTATTCAAGCTAGGACCGGAAGCACCCGTCTGCCCGGGAAAGTCCTTCAGGACTTGGCCGGTAGCACAATGCTTGCCAGGGTGATACGCCGAACGGCACGCGCCTCGCTGCTCGACGAAGTCGTCGTGGCAACGACGCAAAGCGATCAGGATGATCCCGTGGTGGCGGAGTGCCGACGTCTCGAAGCAGCCTGGTTTCGCGGCAACGAGCACGACGTACTGGATCGCTATTTCGCCGCCTCGGAGGCTTCGCGAGCCGAACTGGTGGTTCGCGTCACTTCCGACTGTCCCTTGATCGACCCGGCCCTGATCGATCGGGTCGTCGCGGCTTTCTTAAAGGAGCGTCCCGACTACGTCTCGAATTTCCTCGAGCGTACCTATCCTCGCGGGCTCGACAACGAGGCCTTCCCCTTCGAAGGGCTTGCACGGGCTTGGTGTGAAGCAGAGAGCCCTTACCAACGCGTTCACGTCACCCCTTACTTCTACGAGAACCCGGCCCTCTTCCGCCTCTTGGCGGTGAAGCATGACCGCGACTTGAGCGGGCATCGATGGACCGTCGATACCCCCGCCGACATGCAGTTCGCACGGGCCGTCTACGATCGTTTTGGAGGCGATGATCAGTTCGCCTGGACCGACGTTCTCCAGATGCTGGAAAACGAACCGGAACTCTCAGAAATCAACCGGCACGTGCGTCAGAAGGAACTGCGAGATGAGAAACTCGCGCCGGACTCCGGCCGATTCGGACACGGCCGGCCCTCAAATCTACAGCCGCAACATTGAAACGGCCACTTTGAGCAGGCGGTCGTCGAGTAGGAAGGTCTCAACGTTGTCGTGCTCGAAGGTCACGGCCAGAAACTCGAGCCCCTTGGCATACGCGATCTGGTAGTTCCGGCCGACGATAACCGAAGGAACGGTCACGTGACTGAACTGCCAGTGGGTCCCGGCCAAGCCGTTCTTGATCCCGCCGGAGATGATGTTCGTCATTTCGCCGACGCCGTCGATCACCTGGGCGTCGAGCTGGGTGAACTGGTCCTGGAGCAGGCCGCCCACCGCGCTCATGGCGACCTTCTCAGCCATATTCACGGTGATGAAGCCGGAAACATTGCCGTGAATGCCAATCATCCCGGTCACGGTTCCCGGATCGGCCATGGGCACCGTGGAAGTGCCGACGCATTTGGCATTTGCGTCGCACATGGTAAGACAGTCGTCGACGGCGTCCACAATCGCCTTGAGGATCGTGGTATCCAGGCCAAGAGAAGCAAAGGGATCGTCCGCAACGGTCGCCATAGCCATTCTCCGAAAACAAGCGTCGTGAAAGGGAACGAGGAAGTCGCCCTTTGCTGTCGCGAAGCCTTGTGAAGAACTCCACCATTCGTCAGGGGAGCCGGGACAACCACGGCAAGTCGCGCATCGCCGCAGCCTCTCACTATTGTGGAACACAGAATTGCCGCAGTGCGGTCTGCCCGGCCGGATTAGGTCCCCATTTTTCCCGGCGGAGCATCCGTCTGCCTACAAGCAGAAAAACCTGCACAACCGGCACGCGACGCACGGCCCGCTTTACTCCGGCGGCGAGTCGGGAGCCTCCGGAGGCTCTAAATGGTGAGATCCTCGTTTCTTGTCGAGCCTGTAACGTCGAATCTTGCGGTCCAGCGTCGAACGCTCGATGCCGAGGATTCCGGCGGTTCGGCTCTTATTCCATCCCACGTGTTCGAGCGTGGCCAGAATGTGGCGGCGCTCCAGGTCCGACAGCGTGCAGGGCCGAAAATCGGGCTCGGATGACCTCACCTCGGTGGTATCGCCGGTTGTTGCCAGATTTGACAGCAGCAGGTCCTCGGGCTCAATCTGCGTCGTCCCACAGAGGACCACTGCACGCTCCACGACGTTCTTCAATTCACGAACGTTGCCCGGCCAACGGTAGGAACTGATCAGTCGCACGGCTGCCGGGCTGAAACCCTCGATCTTCCGGCCGGTCTCCTGCCGGAACTTCTTGAGGAAATGGCGGGCCAGCTCGAGAATGTCCTCGGGGCGCCTGCGGAGAGGCGGAACGATGATCTCGAGCACCCGCAGCCGGAAGAACAGGTCGTGTCGGAACCTGCCCGCGACTACTTCCTTTTCCAGGTCGCGGTTGGTCGCGGCGATCACGCGAACGTCGACCGAAATCGGCTTGCTGCCGCCGACGCGTTCGAACGGATGTCCCTCGAGAACGCGGAGGAACTTGGCCTGGATGCTGGGACTCATCTCGCCGATTTCGTCGAGCATCAGGGTGCCGAGATGCGCCGCCTCGAATTTGCCGATCTTGCGATCCGTGGCGCCGGTGAATGCGCCTCGTTCATGCCCGAACAGCTCGCTGGCCAGCAAATCCTCCGACAACGCCGCACAGTTCAGACATACGAATACGTTCTTCTTCCGCGGACTCGAGTAGTGAACGGCCCGGGCAACCAATTCCTTGCCCACGCCGCTTTCGCCACGAATCAGCAGCGTGGCCTTGCTGGCCGCCGCACGGGCAATCTCTTCGGTGATCTGCCGTACCACCTGGCTACTGCCTACGATCTCGCTTTCCACACCAAGCTGCTCGCGAAGACGTACGTTCTCGTCGCGAACCTGGGTGAGATTCTCGGCCAATTCCTCACGCCGGAGCACGTTGTTGATGGCCACGGCGACCGTATCCGCCACCGCCAGCGTGAACTCCAGATCCTCCGGCTCCGGGGCCAGAGCCTCGTTCGTCGAGTACAAGTGAATGAGGCCCAGAATCCGTTCGCCCTGCCGGATCGGCGCGCAGATGACGCTGGTCGTATGAATGATCCCCTTGCTGTCCCGGCTTCCCAAGGCGCTGTCGCCCAGAACGTTTCGGGCAAGCACGGCCTCCCCCTCGCGCATCACGGTCGACGCCAAAAAACCCGCTACCCGGTGGTAACGACGTTCCGTGGTCGTGTGCGAAGCGACAATCTCCAGATCTGCCGCCGTTGCCTCGCCTTCGAAATCGCGAGGCAACAGCAACACGGCTCCCGCATCGACCTGCGTTGTCTCGAACAGGCCGTCGAGTGCCAGCATCGCCACATTCTCGATCGACGGGGCCTTGCCGAGTTCGAAGGCCAGCCGGCAAAGTTTGGCCGCCGCGCGTCCCAGATTGTCCACCGGGGCAATCGCGGCCGCTTCTTCCTCCAGCGGAGCCGACTCGAGAAACCGCGTCTGGCCTCGACGATGCGTGATCGTCGTCGGTTCATACTCCGACTCGTCGTCCGGGATGCGAGGACCCCTTAAATCGATCGTCTTGTCGTCCCCTGCCTCGGGTTGGCGAAACGACGTGCTCGAATCGGAGAAGGCTTCGCTAAGATTGTGGACGAAGACGAGTTGCGAACGCCCGATGCGGATGATGTCACCCGGCTTGAGGAGCCAATCCCCTTTGAGCTGGTTCTCACCCACGGCCGTGCCGTTGCGACTATCCAGATCGCGGATCGTCCAACGCCCGCTCGTCATGAAAAGCTCGGCATGGGCTCGGCTGCAGCGTTCGTCCTTCAGCACAATCTGATTGGTGGGAGCCCTGCCGACCGTGACCGAGTGGCCGGGAATCAGACGAAACACGTCGGTCCACTTCGCCCCTTCTCGGATGACCAGGTAGGCAAGTTCGGTAACCACGGACCTGATTGACCTCTTCTCTGGCGGAAAACGAACGTCGGAGGACGGCCGGCGAATTGCCCCGCCAGTTCCCGGAGACCCCGGCAGACTAGGATTCGACGTCCTCGAAACGTGTGCCCTCTATTCCTAACTTATCCACAAGTCGTGGGTTATGGCAAGCTGCCGAGGGCCCTTAGTCCTGTTTCACACTACCATCTCCGGGCCACAGACCGCAAAGATCGCCAAGTCTCTTCAGACTACCGCGACCGACGGGGTAGGCTGGTCTGGCCGCGGTGCAACGCGATTGGATGGCCGTCCCGCCGTTCGTTGACTCTCCAAACCCCAGAAACAAACTTCCCGGATGCGACCGCTCCTGAGCCCCCCCCGCAGGGGTCGATGGTCCGTTTTCTTGCATTGGACGCCAGGCCCAATTATCCTGTATTCTACGCCGTTTCATCAATCGGATTCGTTTGCGCAGGCTGACTGCTTTTTGGGTCTGTCAGCGGCGAACCGGCTCAACTGGGCTGGTGTCGCAACGGCGCCGGTTTGTCGGACAACGACTCGATTTCCGACCTTGTCAGGAGAAGCGTTATGTTGCTGCGTCCTTCTGCTCTCGCCCGTACCGCGCGCCGTGGGGCGGCTTTCGCCTTCGTCTTGGCGGCGTCCGCTGCACTGACTCCAGCGGTTCACGCCCAGTTCTTTGCCGGCAATCAGGCCGTTGGCGGCGTGAAGTTCGACGCGGACGGCATGATTCGAAATGCCACCGTGGTCGAAAAAGGGCAGTTTCAGCAAGCAGTCCTCGACGCCATCGCCGACGCGCCGGCAGATATGACGGGACAGTGCGAGACGCGAAAGGTGTCCCTCAAACGACTGGACGCCGCCCTGCGAGAATGTGCGGCGGCGGGAACGGCCGTGCCCGACGAAATCGGCTGCCTCGCAGGCCTGCAGGGGATTCGCTACGTGGTGGCGCTCCCCGAACAGAACGACATCCTCCTGATCGGCCCGGCCGAGGGCTGGAAGGTCGCGGACGACGGAACGGTCGTCGGCAAAACGACCGGAAAGCCCGTACTTCTGCTGGACGATCTTCTCGTAGCGCTTCGAGCCGTGAACTCGCCGACCCCCTCGGTCTTCTCTTGCTCCATCGACCCGACCGAAGAGGGACGCCGGAAGGTTCAGCAATTGAAAGCCCGTTCCTCCGATCCCCGGCAAGCCGCCGCGGCCCTCGAAACGGCCCTGGGGCCGCAGGAAATCACTTTGGCAGGTATCCCCGCCGACAGCCACTTCGCCGGCGTGATGGTGGCCGCCGACTACCGGATGAAGCAAATCGGCATGGGGCTGACACCCTCTCCGATCGCGGGCTTGCCGAGCTTCCTGGAAATGATGCGCTCGACGAAACGTGCGGAGAACATGATGCCTCGCTGGTGGCTCGAACCCAACTACGGCACGATTCTCACCGATCAAGACGGGCTGACCTGGGAAATCACCGACGCCGGCGTGAAGACCATGACCGAGAGCGACATGTTCGCGGCCGACGGAAGTCGAAAGCAGACCGGCACCTCCGATCCGGTTTCGCGGAAATGGGCCGAAACCATGACCGCCCGTTATGACGATCTTTCCGTCGCGGAGCCGGTGTTTGGACAGCTTCAGGGCTGTATGGATCTCGCCGTGGCAGCAGCGCTGATCGTTCGCAAGGACCTCCTCGCCAAGGCTCAGTGCGACTTGCCCATGCTCATCAAGGAGCAGGGAACGGCTCAACTGGCCACGCCGCGTCACGTCGCCAGCAAATCGTCCTTCGCCCGCAAAGACCGTGGCTGGGTGATTGCCTGCGGCGGCGTCCAACTAAATCCTTGGGCAATTGTCGATCGCACGGAGACGCGGGCCGAACTGGCCCAGGTTCGCCGACAGGTGGCAGCGGCCGAAACATCGTCTTGGTGGTCGAACTGATTCTCCGCCGACAACACAGATTCCAGCCAAGGGGCCGTATGGCCCCTTTTTTGTTGGACAGCGCCACTTCGGGGTTGTTGCAGGGAACCGAAACCTTCGCGGCAGAATCGTTTAACCCGCTGCCGCAGGCGAGGACTGCTAACCATTCCAGAGCGGCCTGAAGTCGGTGAACGACCTTGCCCGCGGCAGCGGGTCAAACGAACGCTCTGCCGGAACAAAACCCGTTGCGTCAGCGTCCAAGAAGAAAGCCATCAGGGTGAGGCAAATCCCACCCGAAATGGCTATTTGTTTTGCGTTAATTGCCCAATCTGACAATAATGAGAGTCTGACGACCGAATCCTGGACTCTTACGATCACTGGTTGAGAGGTGGCCGAATGTTTGGCATTGGTTCCAGAAGCAGGGGGGGGCGGAACCGACGACGCCCGCTTCGAGTCGAGGGGCTGGAAACCCGCTGGATGCTCGCGGGGGATACTGGCGACGAACTCGCTGCGGCCGCCTTCGACGAGGATTGGACCGGCTTCCTGGTCACGGATCTCAACGGCAACGTCATGATAGCCGACGTGGAGGGGACGGGGCGAGCCGACACCCTGGCGACGACTTCGGTCGCGTTCCTTGACGTTGCCATCTCCTCCTCGGGACGTGTCTTCGGCGTAGGCGACGGAGGCGGGCAGAGCATTCTTTACGAACTGAGCGTCGACTTCGACAACCCGGGTGGTTACAGCCCTCCGCAGCAGATCGGCTGGGTGGGCACAAGCCAGTACGGCGTTCAGCTCAACGGTCTCGAATTCTCGCCCGACGGAACCCTTCTTGCGTCGGGATTTGACGTCGACGGCTGGTTCTATGCGAACTACCTCTATTCCATCAACGAAGACACGGGCTTCGCCACGCGGCTGGTCAACCTTGACTCGTACGTGTCGGCCGGAGATGTGGCGGTCGATGAAGACGGAACGGTCTATGTCATCTCGGCGGGAGGCGACCTGCTTCGGATTCCGTCTGACTATTCGGGCTACTCCGTGGTAGGGAATATGGGATTCTCCGACATCTACGGGATGACTTACGGCCCGGGGCCCGATCTGCGCGGCTACCGGCCCAATGGGGATGTTCTCAATATCGATCCGGACGACGCCACCTGGGTGAAGGAAGTGACGCTATGGCCCGGAAACGTATCCTCACCGTCGTCGATCCTGGGCGCGAGTACGCTCTACGACCCGCCCACCGATCTCGGCGAAGTGGATTTCGTCGAGCTCACCGGTGAATCTCCCATTCTCGAGAGATTGTGGTATCGGTTCGATACGATGCACGACGGCTACTTGACCGTCGAACTCGATGATCTGAGCGGCACAAGCGGTCTCGAACTGACCCTCTACCGGGAAGACGGCGACGGGAACCTGGAAGAAATCGCAACAGGGAAGACTCGCGTCGACCATCTCTCGGCAGCGGCGGACGAACGCTATTTCGCCGAGGTTACCGGCCTTCGATCGGACGCGACCGTACGAATCGTCAATCTGGTTGAGCCCGGCACCGACACGTTGACGATCCACGGAAGCGACGAGAGCGACGACCTCGTCCTGACCGTCGGCTCGCCCTACCTGGTCGAGATCCACGGGGTCGACTATGAAGTGCCCTTCGATGAGTCGACCTTCGTGACGACGACCTTCGACGCCGGCGACGGGGGCGATAGCATCCGCGTGCTGGGTGACGACGGCGACGACACTGCCGCTCTCAATATGGCGACCCTCTCCGGTACTGTCTCCGGTCCGAGCTTCGAAGTCGACTTCTCCAGCACGATTGCGATGGAATTTGACGGGCAGGACGGCCACGACGCAGCCAACATCCACGGGACAGACGCGGATAGCGAACTCCAGTTGGCGCCTTTCGAGGCGGCCTTGGCCGAAGGGCCGGTCCACGCTGCCGTCCTGAATGCCGAAGAGATCGCAATTGACGCGGCCGGAGGCGACGACGATGTCGTCTTCGACGGAGGCTCGAAAGACGACCGGCTCGACCTCTTTCCCACGTCCGGATTGTATCGGGAGTACGTGCCGGCGGGCGAAGTCCGCGATCCGACCTACGCGATCAGTGCCGATCACATCGAGTCGAACTATGCGACCAGCGGTGGCGGGATCGATCGCGTCTTCATGCGCGATACGCCCGGCAACGAGACGTTCATGGCCGGCCTGGGACTCGTCAAATATGAGGGTCCGGGTTACGCCCACGAAATCCACGGATTCCGCGAGGTCCACGCCTACGGGCTGAACGGAGGGGTCGACCTCGCCACGGTCTACGATACGACCGACAACGACAAGTTCAAAGGGAAAGAGGACTACGGGATCATGCGGGGCGGCGGATTCTACTTCCGCGCCAAAGGCTTCGAAAGCGTGGCGGCAACAGCCCTGTATGGCGGCAACGATACGGCCGTGCTGTTCGACACCGCCGGGGGCGACCTGCTTACCGCTTCCTACGAATCAGCCACCGTCACCAACCACACTTCGTATACGCGGATTGCGACGGGGTTCGACCACCTGATCGCCTACGCCTCCGGCGGCTACGACATCGCCCGGTTGCAGGACTCCCCCGGGCGCGACGAGTTCCGCGGCCGCAGCCACAAGGTCACATTCCGCAGTCGCGACGACAACGCCCTCGACCTGACCGTCCGCGCGTTCGACGAAGTCCATGCCGAAGCCGTTCACGGCGGCGACGACATCGGTAAGATGCACGACACCCTTGGCGACGACCTTTTGACCGGTACCGGCAACAGGGCGAGCATGTCGATCGACAACGGGGGCAGTCTCGACTTGCTCTACGAAGTCATTGCCTTCGAGACGGTGAAGGCCTACTGGACCACGGGCACCAACACGAACAACATCACGCCGCCGATCGACTACAACTTCATCGAGGTGTTTCTCTAAGGCTGGTTGACCGATCCCCCTCCCCTCCGGCAATCGTCCGCCCGCCGTCGACGGGAATGCAAACACCCGTCACATAGTCGTTCTGGAGCAGAAATAGCACGGTCCGGGCCACCGATTCGGGCGTACCCTCGCGTTTCAGCAGTGTCGCCGCCACGACCCTTCGGCGTTCGTCTTCCGATAAGTCTTCAGGTAGCATCACCGGGCCGGGAAGCACGGCATTCACGCGAACGGCCGGGTTCCTCGCGGCAAGTTCCACGGCCAAGTCGCGCGTCATCGTAGGGATGGCCCCTTTGGAAACAAAATAGGCCGCATAGCCCCGATAGGGCCGCACGCTCGCCCAGTCGCCGATCGCGACAATCGCGCCGCCTTGCTCCTGGCTCGCCATGATCAGCCCGCCCCGCCGGCAACAGAGAAACGTGCCGAGGGCGTTGATCTCGAAGTGCCGGCGAACGTCGTCTGCCGTCGTCTCTTCCAGGCCGCAAGGTTCCCAGATCGCCGCCGTGGTTACCAACGCGTCGAGACGCCCAAAACGGTTCATGTGCTCGTCAAAAAGCCTCTCCACCTCCGCTTCCCTGGAGACATCGGCCTGAAAACACGCGGCACTCCCCCCGCCGGCCTCGACTTCCGCCACCGTCTCCTCCGCCGCCGCACGGGAACTGTGATAGTGGAGGGCCACCGCATAGCCCTCCTGTGCCAACCATCGGGCCACCACGTTGCCGATGCGACGGCGCCCCGCGCCGGTGACGAGTGCGACAGGTTGGTTTTTTCGGGAGAGCATGGCAGTCGACCGTTGTTTCGGGGAGACAGAAAGGAGACCGGCAAATACCACATTCTAGGCACGTCGTCACCGGTGACAACGCAGCCCCCACGAACCTCGCTGGGGTTGTCACGACGCCGTGGGCTGCTACACTGGTAGTCAGATGGCAGCAGACAATCGCCCTGATGCCCGCGTGGAGCCGCTGTCAGTCCGTCGGACACTCGTGCCTTTTTTTGGTGGCTCCTTCGCTTCTGACCCGGCATGCTCGGCCGTCAACGAGCTCTCAACCCTCTCTATGGCCAACGACAAGCTTCGTCGTCAGCTCGCCTGGGAAGCTGCCAGGCTGATGTACACGCGTGAGGAGTCGGAGTATTTCCGCGCCAAATTGAAAGCCGCACGGCGGATCTGCTCCGGAGACGTCAAGCCTCGCGACCTGCCCAGCAATCGCGAAATCCGCGACCAGGTGCAGGCTTTCGCCCGCCTGCACGAAGGCCAACGGCGCACCGAGAATCTGCGAGACATGCGCCTGGAGGCCCTGCGGCTCATGCGGGTGTTGCGCACCTTTCGGCCGCGGCTCATCGGAAGCGTGATGACCGGGCATATCCGGCAAGGATCCGATATCGACCTCCACCTCTTTTCCGACAGCATCGAGGCCGTGGCTGCCGTGCTTGACGAAGAAGGAGTCTCCTACGAAATCGAGCGAAAACTGGTCCGCAAGCACGGCGAGGAACGCCTGTTCACGCACGTCCACGTCGACGACCGGTTCCCCTTCGAATTGACCGTCTATCCGGCCGGCAAGGCCCACTACGTGTTCAAGAGTTCCATCACCGGCAAGGCGATCGAGCGAGCCAGCATCGCCGAATTGGAGCAGATGCTCGCCCGCGAGTACCCCGAAGCGGTGCTCGACCAGACGGTCCTGGAGAACGAGTCTCGCGTCGATCCGTTCCAGATCTACGAGATGCTCCTCTTGCCGCTGGAACAGGTGAAAGAAAGCCGCGAGTATCATCCGGAAGGCGACGCACTGTACCACAGCCTGCAGGTTTTTGACCTGGCGCGGGACGAATTGCCCTACGACGAGGAGTTCCTTCTGGCGGCCCTCCTCCACGACGTGGGCAAAGCCATCGATCGCCGCGACCATACTACCGCCGGCCTGGAGGCCCTCGAAGGTCTGATCACCGAGCGGACGGCCTGGTTCATCGCCCACCACATCGAGGCACGCGATTACCTCGACGGAACCCTCGGTGCCCGCAACCGCCGCCGCTTGGAGGCCTCGCCCGATTTCGAGGAACTCGTGCTCCTGGCCGAATGCGATCGAGACGGGCGCGCGGTCGGAGTAGCGGCCCCCGACCTGCGGGAAGCCCTGGACTACTTGCGGGAACTGTCCCGCACGTGCGGAGCGTGAGGAACGGGAGCCCGGACGACTTCGAGGATGAACGTTTCAACCTGGCGCCAGGTACGTCAATCCACGTTATCCCACAGGCCTTCGTCGTAAACCAGTTCGAATTCGAGCGGATCGTCCTTCTCGAGCGTATCCTGGCTGCCGTTGTCGGTTGCGTAGAGCCGGACCCATTCGAAGGCCACGGCCTCGTAGAGCAGATCGAGTTCACCGTTGTTCCCGTACATGCTGGCCGAGTTGCCGCTTGCGTGCACGTAGTCGTTGAAGATCGTGTCGTGGAACTTGGCTCTGTCGAACCCGCCGTTCTTCGCCTCGAAGTGATATTCATCGAACTTGCGGGCCGTGATCTCGTAGGTCGGACGCGCATCGTCGCCGCCCCAAAGGATGATCTTGTTAGGCCGAGCCCGAGTGGTGTCGTCGTCCTCGGAATCCTCCAGATACGCAATGTCCGTGCCTTTGGAAGCGTAGGCGATGAGTGAGTCGTAGCCACTCACAGTCACGTCGTAGCCCGGGCCGGTCAACCGGCTCTCAGCCTTCTGTCCGAAGAATGTGTCGTTTCCCGTCGAGTCGAACAACCGAACGGTGTCCTTGCCGTCGGTCATGGCGGCCACAATCCGCTCGAAATTCTTGGCCCGATTGAAGTAGTCGCCGCCGCCGTACATCTTGCCGAAGAACTGGTCAGCCTTGGGCCAGTCGAATTTGAATTTGTCCGCCCCCGGTGAGTCTTCCATGTAGGCCACATCGCTACCGCCGTTCCTGGTGGTTGCATAGCCGTAGGTGACCATGAAATCAAAGGCTTCGAGGCTGAACGCGTCGCCCGCCAGCTTTCCATAACCCTTTCGCGCGACGAACTCGTCGTCACCAGGCGAGTCGTACATGAAGGCCATGTCGCCCTCCCCGCCGCTGTGGGCGGTGATCGCGGTCGTGTCGTTGACCGTGACCAGAAACCCGTTCTCGCCAAACGTCCCATGATCGGGGTACAATCGGGCAACCTCCGGGCCGGCTCCGCCGGTGAGCATGGCTGAATCATCACCCAAGCCGCCGTTGAATACGATCGTCTCATAGACCGTGTCGTCGAAATGGTATTCGACGCCTTTGATCGCAACGGTGTAGGATCCCGTCGCGGCAAACTCGAATGCGTCGGCGCCGTCGGTGCCGAAGACCTGGATTTCGGTGCCGGTGGTGGTGACGAGGTTGGCGATTGTCAGGGCGGCATCGGTCGAACTGCCTGCGATTCTGAGGAAGTAGGTCGCGCCGGCCTCGACCGCATGGTCGAGACGTTCCACGCCTTCCGTTGCCGAGGAAACGGCTAGCGCCGGCAACGCCTTCCCACTGTCGTAGAGACTGACTGCGGCCGAACCGGCAGCAGCCGACGCAATCGCTGTCAACTGGCCGCTCCGGGCGGCCGTCAATCGATACCAGATGTTGCCGTCCTGCAGAACCAACGGAGAAAGCTGAGTGAAGTCGACGGTTCCCAAGTCAATCGGTTCCGGTTGTGTGACTGTAATCAAGGCCGTGGCCGTATCACTGGCTCCGTCGTCGTCGGTCACCAGTAGCCCCACCGTAATCGTCTGCGGCGCGTCGACCCCGGCAGCGGAAAATGCGGGCGCAATGCCTGTTGCGTCGTCGTACTGGCCGTCGCCGTCGAAGTCCCAGGCGTAGGTCAACGTGGTGTTGTCGGGTTGTTCGTTGTCCGAAGATCCGGACGCGTCGAGTTGCACCGCACCTCCCTCCGGCACGGTGTAGGGGCCGTTCGCGTCGGCCAGGGGCGGGGAGTTGGTGCCGCCCTCGACAGTGACAACTGCGTCGGGCGTGTCAGGGGGGAGTTCCGAATGTCCAACGTTGTCGGTGGCGATGCTGTAGAAGCGGTACTGACGGCCCGGGACGCCTACATAAATCGCCTCGGTGTCGGCGGTGTCATCCAGCCAGATTTGAAAGGGCCCGTTGTCAACGGACACGTAAACATCATAGCCGGCGATGCCGCTGCCACCAGCGTCGTCCAGACCGTTCCATCGGATGGTGAGGACTTCGTCGGTCGTGGTTGAGGGAAGCTTTTCGACCCGGCTTTCCGGCCCGGCGGCGTCGATGGTATTGATCCACGGGGCCGGTTCAGCCGGCTCGACAGTGGGATCCACTTTCGGCGCCGGGTGGTCGTAGATATCGCCGGCGAAGTCAAACTCGACGTAAGCGAGGTTGGTCAGTTGCGTGCCCGATGCCAATCCTCCAACCGGATCCACGGCATACTCGATCCAACCGATCTCGAAACCGGTCTCAGGATTGTAGGGCGGCAGGAAGCCGGCCATCGGATCTTCGGGCCACTCGCCCGTTTCGGGGTCGATGCAATGGAACCAGAAGACGAGCGTGTTCTCGTCGATGTCTCCGTTGTTGGCGAAGCCGGAAACTTCCATGCCCAGGCCGGCCCTGACTTCGACGGCAATGTTCATCTCAGGCATGCAGTCGATTCGCGTATTGACCACCTGGCCGCTGGCAACTTCGAAGTCCCAGTTCAGGAACCCTGCGCGGGTGATCTCCAGAGAGTTGATATCGAAGACAGCAGGGTCGAGACGGTCGATAATGATCGCGTCCTGGGTGGGCACCTTGGCGTCGGGTTTGTTCCAGAATTCGACGCGGTAGCCCAACGTCTCGTCAGCGGGGATATAGCGCACTTCGCTCCCTTCGGGAGTGCCGGGCACATCATAACCGGCCGGACCGAATTTGTCTTCCGGCGTGTAGGAAGTTCTGATTTTCGTGTGGGCCACGTCTTGCGGGTGACTCTTCGGATCGGGATCAGGCATCCCAAACAGTTCGCGGACAGAGTAGATGGTCTGGCCCTGCTCGTGCCAGTACTCAACCCGCTCGCGCAGCATGGTCGCATAGTCGCCCCAGGTATCACCGATCTCGGCCTGAAGCTGGGCAAGGAGTACGGCCCAATCTTCGGGGGACATATCCGGCGGGCGGACATCGTCTTCAAACTCCTGCCAGTCGATCAGGATGTTCGAACCATCGTTCGGTACTGCGCCGACAGACGACAACGTAACCTTGACCTGGTCACCCGCCAGCGGAAGACGTAATTGCACAACAATCGACTCCGTTTGTCCCGGTCTCAGGATCGTGGGCATCCCCTCGGAACTCAGGCCCATGAAGTGAAAATCCGGTCCCTCGATCCAATCGTTGCCCGACGGCAGCTTCCAGGCAGTGTCGTCGAGTCCGCTGTCGAGTGTGAGGATGGGAGCCGCAATATCGAGCTTCCCGGTGTTCGTGTATTCAATGCGGCATTCGATCACGCGTCCCGGGCGTGCAATCGCCGGCATGGAGAGCCTCGCGGTAAAAAGCAGGTTGCTCCGGTTCACAATCCGGACCGCGTCCGACAAGGTTGCTGATGCCGGGGCGGGATTCGTCACCACGACGTCGTAGACCCCGTGCGAGGCCGATGCGCCGGCCAGATCGAACGTGGCGAACAGCCTGGTCGAGTCGTCATAATACTCGTCGCCTTCGATCACGGTCTGATCGGGAGCAATCAGTTGAACTTGTGCATCGGGGTGGAAACCGTCACCGAGAATCCGAATAGTAACCGTCCCTCCGTTGCCGACTTCGTCCGGTGTGACCTGGCGAATGTTCAGCGTGGTCAGATCGGCGGAGAGCGTGTACGAGCCGGAGCCGCCCTCCACGCCCAGGTAGTACGTGTCCGCCACGGGCTCCAAGAGGCGAAGCTCCTGGTCGGCCTGATTGGGAATGTTGCCCGTCGCGTCGTAGCTGGAGAGCGTTGGCGGCAGACCGCGACGAAGATAAAGCGCCGCACGTCCTGCGTCACCGTCTAGGGTGAACAGAACCGTGCGACCCGGCTCGGCATCGAAACGGTAATAGTCCCATTGGCCTTGAGCAGCCGTCGACATAATCGGGGTGCCGACCGACAGAGCCGGTACGTCTACGGCGAGCACGCGAGCGGAGATACCCAAATTGTTCGTCTTAACCGCCTCTTTTTGGTTGCTTCCGACAAGCTGAGTGTGGACAAGAACGTATTTCGGCCCCGAGGTAGTCGGCACGGTGAGCGTGAGGTTCTCGGTGTAGTCAGCGCCGGCAGCCAGCGGCGTATTGTGATCGACGGTCGCCAGCAGTTCGTCGCCGCCTCCAAGGTACGCGTCGTCGGAGAGATAGACCAGATCCTGCCACGGGCCGGTGACTTCCACGACACCAGTGTTGCTCACGGTCCACTGGAGGTCAAACGTGTCGCCGGAGGCGACCACCTCGGGGTCCGGATTCGAAACGTAAGTCACGCCCAGATCACCCGCCGGGGTGCCTCCCTGCCGCTCATAGGCCCCCATGTCGACAAACGCGGGATAGCCCGTGCCCAGGTTGGGCATTCCCAGATCGTCATAGCGAGAACGACCCAGGAGATCTGCGGCCGGAGCCCGAATGCCGGTTCCTGAATCGATGGCCGGTGAACCTGCGGCGAGTTCGTAATTGCCATTCTCACGGTCCATGAACAGTGGATTGGCCGTGGTGTTTCCCTCTGCACTGAGGTCGGGCATGCCGGGGTCGCCGTTCCAGACGATCTCTTGCCCCGCCGGGTTGTGAAAGAGGGTGTTACAGACAACCACCGTCGGAGGATCACCTTGATGGCACATCCCTGTCTTGTTGAACGCGACAATGCAGTTCTCCAGTGTGAGGATCGAGCCACCGAGGTGAACGCCGGCACCGTACCAGCCGCTGTCTCCGAATCCGTTGCCGACGATTGTGCAGTTCTTGAACGTGTGCCGGGAATCGGCGCGCACGAAAACACCCGTCTTTGCATTGTTGGCAATCAGGCAGTTCTCCGCGATCACCTCGGCATAAGGGCTGTAGACATAGATTCCAAATCCACCGTCACGAAGTGTTGTGTTGTTCAGTACAGCACGGGCGCCCTCTGAGTCGGAATCTACAGCCCTTTGTGCATGCCGGACCTCCGTATGATCGAGTTTGATCGTCCCGGTGCTCATCACTCGGATGCCGGGCCACGCAGACGAGCCGGCGGACGAGGTGAACACGACTGGTATGTCGACCGTGCCTAGTGCGACCAGTTCACCGTTGACCGTTAAGCCGGCCCCTGCGGCGAACTTGAGCGTCACCCCAGCTTCGATCGTGAGTGTTGCCCCGGCATCGATCCGAAGCGTTTCGTCGAAGAGAAGCTCACCCGCGGTTGACGAAATGACCATGTCCTGGTCAATCGCGTTGGAACTGCTGCGAAGGACTGACCCGGTCCATGCGTCGTCGGCTTCTCCAGTCAGTCCGTTCTGGTTTTGGTCTAGCGCGTTGCCCCACTGGTCATAGATGCCGGTTCCAAGAGCGATGGAAACAGTTCCCAGACCGGTAACCGGTTCGAACATCACCTGCAGTGTCTGTTCATTGCACCACTCGTATCCCGTCACCGAAACTGCCCCGTCCGGGCCAGCCAACATTTCGATATCGGCAAGCGAGAACGAATCTTGAGCCATCGCCCTGCTGAAGACAATACTCAGATCAGTGAGTTGGTCATCTGGTGTTGATATTCCAATCGGTTCGTGCGATGTTACCATGGGTCCTGACAGCAGCCAGGACGCGACATACCGGTCGTCGTCCGATTCACCGGGCGTGTCGTCAAGATCCTGGTCCAGGAAGTCGCCTTCCGCATCTCGAACCGTCGGCATGACGATCAGTTGATATTCCCCCGGCCGGCCGATCGGATCGAATCGGACGGCATACTCGCTCCAACCGTTTCCTTCTCGCATCCGCGATACACTCGTGATGGGCACGGCTCCGTCCGGTCCAAGCAGCGCCAGGTCGTCTGGAGACAAGGTGGTTGTTTCGCGATCAAAGCTGAGCATCAGTTCCGTTTGACCCGGTAGCAACTGACCTCGCGGCACGTGCGAGATGACAGCAAACTGTTCCGGAAGAGACTCGCACGCTCCGATATCAACGGCCCCGCCAAGGACTCGAGGTTTCCCGGCCAGGTCGGTCGGCAAAGGTTCGGAAGAGTTGCCATCGCGATCGAGATCGAGGGTATCAGGACTCAAAAGGTCGTTGTTGCCCGCGTCGATTGCAGGGCTGCCAATCAAGGGATACTGGCCCCACAGGCCGTTCTCAAACTGGGTCCACTCGCTCAACAACGGGTCAACGCCAATCAGGTTATTGAAACCGAAAAACGTACCATCGAACTGGCCGAGATCCGGCCCATCCGGAGAGGTGTTTTCAGCCACAATCGTGTTGTTCAACTCACAGACTGAATAGTCATTGAAGATCCCGCCGCCACTCTCGGCCGCTGAGTTACTCGAAAGCGTGCAGTTGGTGAGTCGCAGCGTGCCGACGAAGTAGATCCCGCCGCCCAAGTAGCCAGCCGAGTTGCCCGAGAGTGCGCAGTTCGTGAGTGTCAGAGTGCCGAGGTCAGGGTAATCGACACCGTAGGAGTTGTAGAAGCTGATCGCACCACCGATGTCTGCCGAGTTGTCCGACAACGTGCAGTTCGTGAGCGTCAGAGTGTGAGTGCCGTCCTCATTAACCCAGAATTCAATCCCGCCTCCATAGCCCATGTACCCAGCCGAGTTGCCTGACAGCGTGCTATTTATGATCGTCACAATGCCGTTGACGCTGTCGATTCCGCCGCCGCTACCATACTCGCCGGTCGAGTTGTTCTCCGAGATTGTGGAATTGGTGATCGTCAGCGTCCCGGAGTTGAAGACTGCGCCACCGCCGCCCTCGTATCCAGCCGAGTTGTTACGCGAGAGTGTGGAGTTCGTGACCGTCAACGTCCCGGAGGTGAAGATTCCACCGCCGTATTCGCCAGCCGAGTTATCCGAAACCGTGCAGTTCGTGAGCGTTAACGCGCCATAACCGCAAATCCCACCGCCAAAGCTATTATTGGAACCATCCGCGTTCCCGCCGCTGATCGAAATGCCGTCAACTGCGGCTTTGGTGTTCACGCCACAATAGACGACCGTATAGGCGTTGTCCGAATTGTCATCTGGGGTGCCGAGGTCGCCGGATAGGCTGGTCACATGAATCGACCAGTCGCGACCGTTGAGCGTAGTTTCGATACCAGCGAAACCGCCGTAGAGAGTTACGCCATCCAGCAACGAATAGGAGGCGGAGCGGACATCGCCGCTTTCCCGAAGTGCGGAGGGAGTATATGTCCCTTCGACAATCCAGATCGCGTCGACATCGTTGGCGCCGTCCGCGTCGCCGTTGCGTGCGGCTGCATCAGAGAGCGCTGGTTGCAGGTCGTTGTAGGCGGTTTCCCAAGCCAGCCCGTCGCCCCCGTCCGGCGCATCGGCATCGACGTGAAGCGCCATCGCCAGCAACCGCCGGTCTTCGAGCGGTTCCAGTCGCAGAGATCGGGAGAACAGTCCGCCTCGCGATGTTTTTTTCTGTGAAGCCCGAAGATTGCTTCGTCTGAAGAAACTGCGCGACTCCTGACGCTTACTGGATCGGTCACGGACTTGAAAGAACATGGTCATATCCCCATTTCACACAACGGCGTTGCAGCACTTATCAGACCAGCGATCATCGCCGGCGCAATATCGAGCGACATGCAGGCAATAAGAGACGTCGAGTCTGCTCTGCTCAGAACTCGAACAGTGAGAAGGAAGACCCTGAAGCTCAAGCCACCAGCAGTAGTTGCAGTGCATTTGTGTAACAATCGTCTTCCAGGTCTTGTTCATCGGGATTTGCGGAATCAACTCCATTGGGGGGTCGCACGGCGATCTCCCTTTTCTCAATTCTGCGAATCGCGAGCTGGGAAATCCTCTCTGGATATCGCCGAGTGGAACGCGAGGATCTCTAACATTGCGTCCACCTACTCCAGTGCGAAAGCTGCTTCTCACCCGACATCGCCCCTCCAATTTTTTCTTGCGATTCGAAACGATGGCCACCACAATGCCTTGTAGACTCGGGGGTGGAAGTCCCACGCTTGGAGGGTATACTAGCCCTTGGGGAGAATGTTCCCTTTCCGGTCCGATCTCGTCTTTTCTCGGGGGATCTCGCGAGAACATAGCAATGGCAACGGGCAACAACCCTAAGCGGCCGGAGCTGACCGCTTCGGAACTGAGCCAGATCGACGCGGTGTGCGATCGCTTCGAGTCGGCCTGGGAATCCGGCCGTGCGCCTGAGATTGCCCCCTATCTGGCGGGGATTGAAGAACCGTTGCGCTCCCGGCTGCGGAAGGAGCTGGAAGCGGTTTCGGCCGAACGGAAGGGGCGGCGTGCCCAGGTGATGGACCTGGAGCGATTCGCCCGACTGCTGTTACGCAGCGGGCTGATGACGGCCGAACAGCTCGAGCCGTTTCTGGATAAGCAGCCCAAAGATGCCCAGGCGCTCGCGCGGGAGCTGTTCCGGTCGCAGAAACTGACCGAGTATCAGGCGAAGACCATTCTTCGGGGCAAGACCAAGGAACTGGTCTTCGGCGACTACGTCGTTCTCGATGAGATCGGCGCCGGAGGGATGGGGGTCGTTCTCAAGGCTCGGCATCGCCGGATGGACCGGATCGTGGCTCTGAAGGTTCTGCCGCCCAAAACGATGAAGTTACCCGAGGCCGTGGATCGCTTCTATCGCGAAGTGAAGGCGGCCGCGAGACTCTCGCACCCGAATATCGTGACGGCTCACGACGCCGGTGAGAGCGAGGGCACCCACTACTTCGTCATGGAGTACGTCGAGGGGCAGGACCTGGCCAATCTGGTCAAGGAGCGAAATCTGCTGCCGGTGGACGAGGCGATCGAGTACATCCTCCAGGCCGCCCGGGGGCTGGGCTATGCTCATGAACGGGGCATCGTCCATCGCGACATCAAGCCGGCCAACTTGCTGCTGGACGCCTCCGGCACGATCAAGATCCTCGACATGGGGCTTGCCCGATTCGAACAGGGACTGGGGGAAGAGGAACGCGACCGGCTTACCCAGAGCGGCCAGGTGATGGGGACCTGCGACTACATGGCCCCCGAGCAGGCCGAAGATACCCACCGCGCCGACCGGCGAGCGGACATTTACTCGCTCGGCTGCACGCTCCATCGCCTCTTGACGGGCAAGGCGATGTACACGGGCAGCACGCTCATGGAGATCCTGCTGGCGCATCGGAACCAGCCGATTCCGTCCCTGTCGGAAACGCGTCCTGACGTATCGTCCCAACTGGATACAGTTTATCAGCGCTTGGTGGCCAAGCAGCCCGAGGACCGCTACCAGTCGATGGGGGAAGTAATCGCGGCGCTAGAGTCATGTCGGAAGGCCGTGCCGGTGGGGGTAGGCGGCGTCGCCGTTCTGCCGGACGGCGAGAGGAGTGACGGCAAGCTGCGAACATTCTTGCCGGGTGTCTCGCCGGCCAGAGAAGAGACGATCCAGCGGCAGGCCGATATGGAAACCGGGCGTCTCGCCCCGCCACATGCTGCTGCGGGTAAGAGTGACCGAAGGACGTGGCGCTATGGCGCCGTCGCTGGCGTTGCGGTCCTGGTGCTCACGTTGTCTGTCGCCTTCCTGTGGCGCGGCGGCGGACGGGAAACGCCACCCCAGGTGGCGCAGGCGCCAAGCCACGCCACAGGTCCAACCCAAGGCACCAGCCAGCCGGGTCTTCAGAAGCGGGAGTCTGAACAGATCGCAACGCCTACGGCGGCCAGCTCAACCGAGGCAGCGGCTGTTGCGGATCAAGAGCAGAACACAAAACCTCCCGAAGAAGCGGAGATGCCCTCGGAGCCGCCAGCCGAAGAGACGTCGGCAGAGCAACCCGAAACGGGAGCAAAGACAGCGGATACGGTCCCCACTCCACCGCCTGCCGTACAAGAAGATCCGGCCGCCAAGGCTCGCCGCGAGCTGCTTGAAGCCTGGCGAGCAGCCGAGGCAAAGTACACTGCCGTTATGGAGCCGGTCGAGGCCAAGGTGGGCGCCTGGGACTTTGCCGCCGCCTGGCAGGCGAGCGAAGGAATCCGCTTTGATGAACCGGAATTGAAGACGCGTCTGGAAGTCCGCCGCGACGAGATCCGGCGAATGGAACTCCTCAAGCGACGGATAATCGAGAAGGTCGGCCAGGCCGAGCCGCCTTTGAAGAAGAGCGATCTGAAGATCCGCGGGCTCGGGGGGGAGATCATCGACGCTGGTCCCGCCGGCATCACCACCAGGACGATGAAGGGGGAGGTCGAGCGGCTCACCTGGAACAATCTGGGTGGCCAGGCGATCGGCAAACTCTTGGAACTGGCGGTCAATTCGGCCAATGGGGAAGACTGTTTGGCGGCGGGGTTACTGGCAATGGCCTCGGGGAACCGCAAGGCGGCCGAGGAGTACCTGGAGAGAGCGAAGGCGGCTGGCGCCAACATCACCACTCAGCTTACGGCAGTCGTTGCGTCGGCGCTGGTCGAAGCCAGTGACCTGCTCTCTCAGAAAGAGTACGAGAAAGCCGTATCGCTCTTGGAGAACCTGGAAATCAGGTACGCCGACCGGCCCTGGCTGGCAGCCCATCGCGAGACGTTCGATGCGGCCCTGATGACGGCGAGAGCGGGTGTTCGCGAAGGCGAGGCGGAAGCCCTGTATAACGAAGCGGTGAGGCTGCACAAGGACGGCGCTCTGTTCGACTTGCAGGACGCAGTTGAACGTTTGAAGAAAGAGTATGCTGAGTGCCGACCTGTGAAGGAGGTTGGGCGCACGCCGTCCATAACAGAGTTTGAGCAAGCGATTGCTGACCTCGGGAATCGCCTGACCGTCCGGTTGGACGGAAAAGGCCAGTTCACGAGCATTCAAAAGGCGATCGATGCGGCGGAGCCGAACGGGCTGATCGAGATCTGGGACAAAGGGCCGTATTCTGAGACGCTGATTGTTCCGGCGGAGAAGAGTGGCCTGAGTATTCGTGGCAAAGGTGGGTCATTTCCTCAGATCAGTTCCTTGGGACAGACAACAGATCTTGGCCCTCATCTCGTACAGATTGAAGCACCTGGCGTGACTCTCGAGCGGCTTGTATTACTGCATGCCCCCGCTTCGCTGGAGTCGAACGCACGGTGCCTCGGAGTCACCGGCGAGAAGTTTCGTCTGATCTCTTGTCTGATCTATATGCCCCGAAGTAACCAAGGATGCTACACTCTGGCGAGAGAGCCATCTTTCAACGCATGCGTTGTCCTGGCAAATCTCGAGATTGCTGCGTGGGATTCTTGCTTCTCCGCAACCAACTGCGTGTTTTGGAATTTTCATTTCCTCGTACCAGCTGCTGTGATCCGTTCTTGTGTCTCGCATATTGACCCGGCATTCGGCGCCAACTCCGGAGCGAGCGGGTTCCTTTTGTTTGGAGGAGACGGAACCTTAATCGACTCGATTGCGGATAGTGTTACTGGGCACGATGAAGTAGAGGTAAAGATTGAATCGAGTGATATTCTCACAGTCCTTCAGCAGATACGACTCGGCCCAGGGTGCCTCAGCACGAACCCCAAGTTTCGCGATCCAGCCAACCTTGACTTCCGCCTCATGCCGGACAGCCCCTGCATCGGCAAGGCCTCTGACGGGGGCGATATCGGCTGCCGCTACACGCCCGAAATGATGGAACTCTGCCGGATCGCCCTGGAACTGCGAGCGAAGGGAATGATCAAGTTCTGATTCAGACTGCTTGTTTGAATTCTGAGATCTTTCGAGGCACGCGGAGCGCGATACCTTGCGGACTTCATCACCGACTTGAGGAAAGACTGTCCTCAGCCTTCCTGCTCCGTCCCCTCCCACCGGGCGCGGATACGACTCAGCTTGCGCTCGACGGTGCGAACCGTACAATGCTGCTCGACGGCGATCTCCTCGTTGGTGAAACCGTCCATCTTCAGAGCGGCAACCTGTCGGAGCGACGCATCGTCGAGGGTCTCGAAAAGCCTTTGACAGTTCTCGGCTACCATGACGGCCAGCTCCGGAGTTGGCTCGTTGCCAAGAAACCCTTGAAGACCGACCACCTCCTCCTGGTCGGGATTGCCGAGAAAAGCCGATTCGCCGCGGACCTTCCCCCTGCCCCGTTTCTTGGCCCGATGATAGCGGGCCTGCATGAGCGTCTTGTGGGCGGTGATCGTGACGAGCACCTTCCAGAGGTCGTGGCGATCGTCGAGTTTTGGGTACCGGCCTGCCGCCACGCCCGAGAAGAAGCTGTCCAGTGCGCTCAGGGCGACATCCTCTTCGTCGGCGGTTCTGCAAGGCAGCCCGTCGAGTTTCTTCCGTGCCAGCCGCATGAGCTTGTCAAAGTAGTTTTCCCAAACGGCCTGAATGGCCTTCGGATCGCCTTTGGAAAGCCGCTGGAGCCATTGGGTGATTTCGTCGCTCATTCGGGCAGTCTTCTCAAGGAACGGATTTCGGAGGGATTAATACCCCGGATTCTAGCGGTCCTTGTTCTCTCCGCAAGGCGGGGTGCTTACCCACTTCGGATAAGGCCGCCGGAATTTCGCCTGCGGGGGAATGGCGATTAAGGGAATTCTCGGTTTGTCCGGCGATCGGTCACGGTTCGGCGAAACTCCTAGGCACGGAAGAGCTGGGCAAGCCCAAGCGGCTATCAGCTTCCCACGAATTACTCCGGGAATCACGCAACGCTATCCAGATCACCACGTCCCCATCCGCAGTAGCCGATAGGCCAGCAGCGTCTCGTTCTCCACGGCGATCGTGTCGCCGGGGCCGCTGTCCGTCGAGCGGGCGTAGACGTAGTCAAAGTACTTGGTCGAGAGTTCGTAGCTGTTGCCCGTGTCGGTCAGGGAGCCCCCCTGGTACTTGTCCTCTTCCCAAAACGCCTCGTCGAACGTGTCGGCGCCGGGCGAATCGTACAAGTAGGCCCGATCCCTCGACGGGTGGTCCTTGGAACCGGCGGCCGTTACCGAATGGAAGCCGCGAACGTAGTGGTAGAACGACTGGGTGCTATCGTACAACGTGCTGTAGGCCGGGTAGCCGCGATAATTGTTGCCGCCGGTGGAAGACCC
>Ga0123335_1002672_pt1 | contig 26044 bp, 13 predicted proteins | sample BiotimSIPDNA_2_FD_89707 | JGI IMG/M metagenome (GOLD analysis project Ga0123335, IMG submission 89707) | Anaerobic biogas reactor microbial communites from Washington, USA - Biogas_R2 time_0 SIP DNA | ecosystem: Engineered > Bioreactor > Anaerobic > Unclassified | place: Washington, USA...
ACCGCCCGACTTCTTGGAGTCGTAGGCAAAGTATGCCTGCACATATTTGTCAGTGTTATCACCGATGATCTTGATAGAGTTTTTATTGGCACCTACCGTGCCATCAGAACCCAGGCCATAAAATTTGGCTTCATAGGTGGTCTCATCCATCGCAACCTCTTCCTTCATGGGGAGCGACTTGAAAGTGACATCGTCAACGATACCAATGGTGAAATCATTCTTCGGAAGGTTCATCGAGAGATTCTCGAATACCGAGAGGATCTGTGAAGGTGAAGTATCTTTCGATGAAAGACCGTAGATACCGCCCACTACCTCGGGTGCATTCTCCTTGCCATAGTAGCAGTCCTTCACATCCAGGTAAAGTGGCTGACCGGTTGCTCCCGGTTCCTTGGTGCGGTCGAGCACCGCTATTCTTTTCGCAGTGGCTGGTACTGCCGAGAGGAATGCGGATGCCTTGAAGGGACGGTAAAGGTGTACGGCTACCACACCCACCTTCTCACCCTTGGCGGTGAGGTGATCAACAACCTCACGGATGGTTTCGGTAACAGATCCCATGGCAATTATCACCCGTTCCGCTTCCGGATCACCGTAGTAGTTGAACAATCCATACTTGCGGCCTGTGATGGCTGCCAACTTTTCCAGGTACTTCTCCACCACGTCCGGCACATTGTCATAGAACGGGTTGGAGGCTTCACGTGCCTGAAAATAAATATCGTCATTTTGTGCTGTTCCGCGTGCCACAGGCGCATCGGGAGTAAGTGCCCTGTCGCGGAATCCTTTGAGTGCTTCCTGATTGATCAGCGGTGCCAGGTCGTCGTTCGTCAATGTTTCAATCTTCTGGATCTCGTGTGAGGTGCGGAATCCATCGAAGAAATGAAGGAAGGGTATACGACTCTCAATCGCTGCCAGGTGTGCTACCGCCGCCATGTCCATCACCTCCTGCACCGAACCGGTGGCGAAGAGGGCGAAGCCGGTGGGGCGCGCAGCCATCACATCCTGATGATCACCGAAGATCGAAAGGGCGTGCGATGCCAATGCTCGTGCTGATACGTGAAAGACTCCGGGAAGCAATTCCCCGGCCATTTTATACATGTTGGGAAGCATCAGCAGCAGTCCCTGTGAGGCGGTAAAGGTGGAGGTGAGGGCACCGGCCTGCAACGATCCGTGCATGGCCCCGGCAGCTCCCGCTTCCGATTGCATTTCCTGCACCAGGACTGGCTGCCCGAAGATGTTTTTCCTCCCGGCTGCTGCCCACTCATCCACATACTCCGCCATGGTGGAGGAGGGTGTGATCGGGTAGATTGCAGCCACCTCGCTGAACATGTAGGCGATGTGTGCAGCAGCCTGATTCCCGTCGCAGGTTAAATAATTTTTCTGTTTTGCCATAATGATATGTTTACTAAAAATGTTATATTTTAGTTAATAAAGTGCAAATTTATTGGGCTTCGGACTACGAAATTACGATAAAAAAGCGGAAACAACAAATGATGCTCATATTTTGTTCACTCACATCACCCCATTCCTCATAGTGAAATTTAAAATATATTAAATTATAATCATTACCAGTTTGTGAATGTTATAATAATGTATCATCCGCAGCTCATGCCTCTTCAATTCTCAGGACTTAGTCTCCTTTTCATCATGAAAAGGCATTCACACCACATTTTTATGTTTGATCATTTGAATAATTGATGCTGAGGAGCAAATAAAGCAGATGATACCTTAGTGACATCCTCAATTGAAACAAATTAAATAAAGATCATATGAAGATTGTAATCATTGCCAACAGACTACCGGTAAAAATTGAACGTTCAGACGAGGGTTTTACCATTGAACGCAGTGAAGGAGGACTGGCTACCGGTCTCGGATCACTTGAGACCGAAGCGGAAAAGTATTGGGTGGGCTGGCCCGGTATCCACACCGACGATGAAACGGAGAGACAACAGATCACCGAAAAGCTTCACGAGCTCAACTTTCATCCGGTTTTCCTGAGTGACGAACAGATCAGCAACTACTACGAAGGGTACAGCAACAGTACCATCTGGCCTCTCTGCCACTATTTCTTCTCATATATTGAATATAAGGCGGAGTACTGGGCAGCATACCGCGAAGTGAATGCCCTCTTCAGCAGGGAGTCGCTTCCATTCATCGAGAATGACGACATTGTCTGGATACAGGACTACCAGTTGATGTTGCTACCGAAGTTGATTCGTGACAAGAAGCCGGCTACCAGCATCGGGTACTTTCACCACATACCTTTCCCCTCCTATGAGCTCTTCAGGGTACTCCCTGAACGGGAGGAGGTGCTGGAAGGATTGCTGGGAGCGGACCTTATCGGTTTTCACACGCACGACTACATGCGTCACTTCATCAGTGCCATCTATCGCGTGCTCAACCTGAACTGCAACCTTGACGAAATCACCCTCAAGGAGAGGATTGTACATGTGGATGCCTTTCCCATGGGAATCAACTATGAACAGTATCATGAGGCACCTGCTTTGCCTGTGGTACGGGAGAAATCGGCCATGCTCAGGGAAAAGTTGTCAGACAAGCAAGTGATCCTTTCGGTGGACCGGCTCGACTACAGCAAGGGGATCCTGCACCGGCTCGAAGGATATGCCCAGTTCCTGGAAAACAACCCAGAATACCATGAGCAGGTGTCACTGGCCATGATTGTTGTTCCCTCACGCGACAACGTGGAGATGTATGCTGAGCTCAAAGCGAAAATAGACCAGGCCATCGGCGAGATCAACGGCAGATATGCCAGACTGGACTGGAGTCCCATCTTCTACTTCTATCGCAGCTTCTCGTTCGAGGAGTTGATTGCCATGTATGACATCGCTGACATCGCACTGGTAACACCATTGCGTGACGGGATGAACCTGGTAGCCAAAGAGTACCTCGCCGCCAAGCGGGATCAACCGGGTGTACTCATCCTCAGCGAAATGGCTGGCGCATCCATCGAATTGCAGGATGCACTGATCATCAACCCCAACGACAAGGATGAGATCGAGAAGGCGATCCTGCAGGCGCTCACCATGCCGTTAGAGGAGAAAAGGGAACGAATGAGCCGGATGCAGAAACGGATCGCCTCCCGCACCGTGAAGCGCTGGGCAAACGATTTCGTGAAAGAGCTTCGAAGCATCAAGGAACAGAACAGGGAGATCCTGCAGAAGGTGGTGGGTAAGCGGCAGCTAACCCAAATAAAGAGCGCCTACGATGAGGCTTCTTCACGACTTATCCTACTCGACTATGATGGCACCCTCTCACCCTTCGTCAGGAAACCGGAAGATGCCATTCCCTCGGAACAGTTATTAGAACTGATCAAAAGAATGAGTGCTGACAAGCACAACAAGGTTGTGATCAACAGCGGTCGCAACCACCAGATCCTGGACAAGTGGTTCGCTGGGCTCCCTATCGACTTTGCCGCTGAACATGGTGTCTTTTACAAGGATGACGGAGTGTGGCACCGCAATATAATGGAGGAGATCGAGTGGGATGAAGAGATCCTCGACATCATTCATCACACAATCGATAAGACGCCCCGCTCGCACCTGGAGCAGAAGGATGCAGCCCTGGTATGGCATTATCGCAACGTGGATGTATGGCTGGCCGAGCTGCGTGCACAACAGTTGATCAATGCACTGATTGGCCCCTGTGCACGACTCAACCTGCAAATTGTGCCGGGCAACAAGATTGTAGAGATCAAACCACCCGATTACAACAAGGGAAGTGAAGTGATTCGTCGCCTGGAGAAGGACACTTACGACTTCGTGCTGGCGATTGGTGACGACACCACCGACGAGGATATGTTCCGCGCCCTGCCGACCGACGGTATCAGCATCAAGGTGGGCAGCTTCTCACCGGCGGCGAAGTATCGCATCCCCCTTCAATCCTCCGTGATACCGTTCCTCTCCAAACTGATACAACAATAAAGCAGCACAATCAAGATGGAAATTATCGATCAATTTATCTCACCGGAAAGCCCTCTCCGTTATCCTCTCATCACGTTACTCTTCCTGACACTCTTTGGAATCCTGACACTGATCTACAGGCAGATCATTAAAATGTGGCGCAAACGGGTCCGCAATAGCAAAAGCGTGCTGGACGACTTTATCGTGCGACTCTTCACCCTTCCAGGCATATGGCTTATCTTCGCCCTGCTGCTCAATCTCTTCAGTGGACTGCTCAGTGAAGAGGAGCAGGTCTACAACGCGCTGCGAAAGATCAGCCAGATCATGCTGATCCTCATCATCGGATGGATCCTGGTACAGGTGGTCAGAGCACTTTTTCATCACTGGCAGAAGAAGTTCGATATCCAGAACCCCAACAACCTGGAAGCGCGCAAGCGTCTCACCCAGATGAACATGATAGAACGGATCATGGTTGTCACAATCGTCTTTCTTTTCATCGCCATAGCACTGATGACAATCGAGCAGGTGAGACAGCTCGGAATGAGCCTACTGGCATCGGCCGGCGTGGCAGGTATCATCATCGGCTTCGCTGCCCAGAGAAGCTTTGGACAGATCTTCTCAGGCATTCAAATTGCCTTCACACAGCCCATCAGACTGGATGACGTGGTAGTGATCGAAGGTGAATGGGGTCGCATCGAGGAGATTCACATCACCTATGCAGTTGTGAGAATATGGGATGAGCGGAGGCTGATTGTACCGATCGATTACTTCCTCAACAACCCGATACAAAACTGGACGCGTAGCACCTCGCAAATACTGGGCAGCGCAATGCTTTATGTCTCATACGACCTGCCGATGGAGCCACTGCGCGATGAATTGGCCCGCATTGTGAAAGATGATCCCAACTGGGATGGAAGGGTGCAGAACATACAGGTGACAGACAGCAAGGAGTGGTTCAAGGAAATTCGAGTGCTGGTGAGCAGTGTCGATTCCTCCCGCAACTGGGACCTGAGGGTGGCCGTACGAGAGAAACTGATCGACTACATCAACACACACTATCCCGGCTCTTTTGCAAAGATTACCACCTGTACACCCTCATCCGTCTCTTCGGCAATCAGGTAGACATTCAAACAAGGTACCTCTTTCCAACCTGATTAAGGACGGATAAACTTGGAGAGTTCCTTCTCCTCTGAGAAGAGTACAGCTGTGTTGATCAGCGCCAGGTGCGAGTAGGCCTGTGGGAAGTTGCCCAACTGCCGCTTGGTACGGAAATCGAGATCCTCACTAAAAAGTCCCACGTGGTTTGAATAGGAGATCATCTTCTCAAAGATCTCCCTCGCCTCCTGCCGTTCGCCAATCATGTAAAGTGCCTCGATCAGCCAGAAAGTGCAGATGGTAAAGGAGGAGGTGGGCACCCCAAAGTCATCCTCCGCCTTGTAGCGGTACATCAGTCCCTCATGGTAGAGGTTCTCCTTGATTGCCTTCACAGTCTTCACGTAGCGTTCATCATCCGGTGCGATGAAATCGTAAAACTGCATCAGGAGCAGCGACGAATCGTAGTCCCTGTTGTCGTAGGCCTGCGTGAAGCATTGCAGTTCCTCGTTCCATCCCTTCTCATAGACCTCCGCGCGGATGGAATCAGCTTCATCACGCCACTTTCTGGCGTAGCTATCCTTGTGCAGCAGTTCCGCAATCAGTGAAGCCCTGTCGAACGCCACCCAGCTCATCACCTTGGAGAAGACGAAATGCATCTCCCGGGTGCGGAACTCCCATATGCTGCGGTCCGGCTTGTGCCAGGCAGCCTTTACCGATCGCACCATATTCTTGATAATCTCCCAGATCTCCTCCACCTCGTCGAGTGTGCCGGGGAAGTAGAGGTAGTACTTGTAAATCACATCCATCAGGTAGCCGATGGAATCGTTCTGGACCTGGTGATAAGCCGCATTGCCGATACGTACCGGACGGGAGTTCTCGTAACCGCTCAGGTGATCAAGTGTCTCCTCTGTGAGCATCTGCTCCCCACGAATACCGTACATGATCTGTATCGGCTCATCGCGTGATGATTTGAGGATCTTCTTCACGAATCCGATGAAACGTTCTGCGGCGGTGCGTTGTTTCATGAAGAGCAGCGTGTCGATCGACATGGAGGCATCTCGCAGCCAACAGAAGCGGTAATCCCAGTTGCGGGTCTCACCAATGCTCTCCGGTAGGCTGGTGGTGGCTGCCGCCAGCATTGCCCCGGAGCTCTGGTAAGAGAGAAGCTTGAGTACCAGCAAGCTCCGCTTGATCATGTCATTGTACTCGTAATACTCCCGTGAGCGATTCACATAGTTGAGCCAATAAACTTTGGTCCGCTCATATTCCAGGAGGATGCGGTTGATATCGATTGTCACCAGCTTCTGGTTGTAGGAGAGCAGGAAAAACTGTTGCCCCTCCAACACTATCTCCTCCCTGTTGAGCACCTTTTCAAAATCCAGGCTGGAATAGAGGTAGACCTTGTCTTCAGAGTCCTCTTCCGAATGTGTCTTGATGTATTGATCCCCAATCTCGTGTCGTACCTTCTCACGCGCGTAATTTATCTGTGGGTCATAGACCACTCGTACCGTCGGTTGTCCTTTGGTGACCCTTATATAGCGATGTATCTCGGGCGGCATGTAATAGCGATTGGCCTCGGTCATGTAACGCGGCATATAGTCGAAAACGATGAAGCCGTGCTCAGGCGACTCGAATCGGGTAAGCAGAATATTGGTGTGCCCATTGTATCGTTGCGTGATCTGGTAATCTGCCGTCACTTCAAAGTGAAAGCTGCCACCTTTCTCCCTGTCGAGCAGCGCTGCGAAGATGGAGGGAGAGTCGAAATCGGGCAAGCAGAACCAGTCGATGCTCCCCGTTTTGGATACCAGTGCCGCGGTACGGCAGTTGCCGATGATTCCGTAGTCAAGATTTTGCATAGATAAGCTGTTTCACCCCTGCCGGCATTCAGGATGATCGACAAAAGCCATTGCCTGTTGTTGGGCAGAAATGTTGATGTTCTGTTTAGTGCAGAACAAAGATAGAAAAAGGAGTCAAATTACGAAAGGAATTAACTCCTCACCGTGATTTCTCCGCGCAACGACTGATACATCAGCTCCTTCACTTCATCGGGCTGGTATCCTTTGCCAAAGAGAGCCATCAGCTTGGCCAACGCCGCTTCTGTAGTGATGTCGTAGCCACCTATCACCCCAACCCTCTCGAGCCGCTGTCCATTCTCATATCGATGCATCACCACCGATCCATAAAGACACTGCGTCACATTGACCACCACAATTCCACGATCAACGGCATCTCTGATCATCTCCATGAACCAGGGATTGATGGGTGAATTACCGCTACCATATGTTTCAAGCACCACTCCTCTCAGTCCGGGTATGGTGAGATGTGCCCGCACCACCTCACGACTGATGCCGGGAAATAGTTTCAACACAACCATATAACGGTCAAGTTCATAATTAAAACATACCGGGCGATCTTCATTTTGTCGGAGAATAGCAGTTTTGTTGTAGCGGATATCCAGTCCTGCTTCCGCCAGGTATGGGTAGTTGGGACTGTTGAAGGCACTGAAATGATCGGCATTCACCTTGGTAGTCCTGTTACCCCGCATCAGCAATTTCTGCATGTAGATACAAAGTTCCGGCACTATCGGTCGACCGGTTTCATCCTTGTCGGCAGCAATCTCCAGTGCGGTAATCAGATTCTCCTTTCCGTCGGTGCGCATCTTACCGATGGGTAGTTGTGAGCCGGTGAGGATCACCGGCTTGTTCAGGTTCTCCAGCATGAAGCTGAGTGCCGAAGCAGTATAGGCCATGGTATCAGTTCCATGGAGGATTACGAAACCATCATACTTTAAGTAGTTCGTTTCAATAACCTTGACCATCTGCTGCCAGATGGAAATGGAAACATCCGACGAGTCTATGGGAGGGTCGAAGAGGTAGGTCTCAACGTTAAAGTTAAGCCGCTTGATTTCAGGCATGTTCGAACGAAGGTGGCTGAAGTTGAAGGGTTCCAGCGCACCGCTCTCGGTATTCTCAACCATTCCGATGGTTCCACCGGTATATATCAGCAATACGTTTGCGTTTGTATCGATCATCACGCTCTATTTTACAGCAAATATAGCATTTTGTATTGAATCTAATTTCTTTTTGACATTTTTTATCACCATTGGGGTCAAGCCGGAGGAGTTATCGTGACCATCCGTTTCACAATGATCGAACCAAAGTGTTGACAAATTGTTTAACGGAGTAGAAATTCACAAACATATAAAACTGAATTTTATGGCCACACATTCCATTCAGACAATCTGGAGAGAGAACAATATTTTCGATACCGAGATCGACGGACATACAATCTCGATCGACTTGGGAAAAGAACAAGGAGGGGACGATGCCGGTCCGCGGCCCAAGAAGTTGTTGCTGATCTCAGCGGCAGGGTGCTCGGGTCTCGACATCGTGGAGATAGCCCGTAAGATGCGAATCGAATTGAAGAAATTTGAAATCCGCATCGATGCAGAGATGACAGAAGAGCATCCCAAGCAATATACCTCACTGAAGGTGGTGTATGCTTTTGAAGGAGAGAATCTACCAAAGGAGAAGCTGGAGAGAGCTTGCAACCTCTCCTTCGAGAACTACTGCGGGGTACTAGCCATGTACAAGAAAGCAGTGCCGGTGAGCTACGAGGTTGTGGTGAAGGAGGGTTGAACAATTTGGCACCATTGAGGAAATTTTTCTCTAAAATATTGCTATCTTTGCAGTCAGGTTTATCATTCGAAGAGCGAAAACTCACATCAACAACATAAAAAGAGAACTATGCAAACAATGGACTCATTCAATTTTGCCGGTAAAAAGGCATTCGTTCGCGTGGATTTCAACGTGCCACTCGACGAGAACTTTCATATTACTGACGACACCCGCATCCGGGCAGCCGTTCCCACGCTAAAAAAGATCCTCAAGGATGGTGGCAGCGTGATCATCGGTTCACACCTTGGCCGGCCGAAAGGTGCGACCGACAAGTTCTCCCTAAGTCACATCCTGCCCCGTGTAGCTGAGCTGTTGGGTGTAGATGTACAGTTTGCCGATGACTGCATTGGTGCTGAAACCGAAGCCAAGGCAGCCGCACTGCGTCCGGGCGAAGCCCTGCTGCTGGAGAACCTCCGCTTCTATGCCGAGGAGGAGGGCAAACCCCGCGGACTGGCAGAAGATGCCACCGAGGAGGAGATCGCAGCCGCTAAGAAGGCAGTGAAGGAATCACAGAAGGAGTTCACCAAAAAGCTGGCCTCTTATGCCGATGTCTATGTCAATGATGCCTTCGGTACCGCACACCGTGCCCACGCCTCCACAGCCCTGATCGCCGATCATTTCGATGCGGCACACAAGCTGTTCGGCTACCTCCTGCAAAATGAAATCACCGCCGTAGAGAAGGTGATGAAGGATACAGAACGTCCCTTCACCGCCATCATGGGAGGTTCAAAGGTATCCTCCAAGATTGAGATCATCCGCAACCTGCTCGACAAGGTAGACAACCTGATTCTGGCAGGTGGCATGACCTACACCTTCGCCAAGGCTTTCGACGGCAAGATTGGCGACTCCATTGTGGAGAACGACAAGCTGGACCTGGCCCGCGAGCTGGTGGAGATGGCAAAGACAAAGGGTGTGAATTTGGTGCTGGCCACCGACGCCAAGATCGCCGACAGCTTCAGCAACGATGCCAACACCAACTTCGCATCGGTGAAGGAGATCCCCGACGGTTGGGAAGGTCTCGACATCGGTCCCGACGCTGAGAAACTGTTCACCGAAGTAATCAAGAACTCAAAGACCATCCTCTGGAACGGACCGGTGGGCGTCTTCGAATTCGATAACTTCGACAAGGGATCGCGTGCCGTCTCCAACGCCATCGTGGAAGCAACCCAAAAGGGTGCCTTCTCGCTTGTGGGCGGTGGCGACTCGGTTGCCTGCGTCAACAAGTTCGGCCATGCCGATCAGGTGTCCTACGTATCCACCGGTGGGGGTGCCCTGCTGGAGATGATCGAGGGCAAAGTGCTCCCTGGCATCAAGGCGATCCGCGGATACTAAGCAGCTAAAGGGACCGCCCCCGCAGTCCCGCTAATTCCATTGACCGTACGGACAACATGTTCGTACGGTTTTTGTTTTGAACCCCTCCCTTTGTGTTATCTCATCATTTTTTTGTACTTTTGGGCTCAATTTGACTCAATCATTCAACAATGAACATTTCGTACAACTGGCTAAGGGAATATCTGCAATTTGAGATGACGCCGCAACAGACGGCCGACATGCTCACCTCCATCGGACTGGAAACAGGCAGCGTGGAGGAGATTCAAACCATCCGTGGCGGTCTGGAGGGACTGGTGATCGGTGAGGTGCTCACCTGCACCGAGCATCCGAACTCCGACCACCTGCACCTCACCACCGTAAACACCGGCAACGGCGAAGAGCCGCTGAAAATTGTCTGCGGCGCGCCCAATGTGGCTGCCGGACAGAAGGTGATTGTGGCTACTGTGGGCACCAAGCTTTGGTTTGGCGAGGAGGAGATCACCATCAAGCGATCGAAGATTCGTGGCGAAGAGTCGTTCGGCATGATCTGCGCCGAGGATGAGATCGGCATCGGCACCTCGCACGACGGCATCATCGTCCTTCCACCCGATGCTGTGGTGGGGACCCCTGCCAAAGAGTACTACAATGTGAAAAGCGACTGGGTGCTGGAGGTGGACATCACCCCCAACAGGGTGGATGCAGCCTCCCACTATGGGGTGGCGCGCGACCTGGCAGCGGCACTCACACAGGCTGGCATCCCCTGCAAGCTGCAGAAACCTTCTGTCGACGCGTTTACCGCAGACAAAACCGATGGCGGCATCGAGGTGATCGTAGAGGACCTGGAAGCCTGTCCCCGCTACTCCGGTCTCACCATCCGCGGCGTCACCGTCAGCGAGAGCCCCGACTGGCTGAAGAACCGGTTGCAGGTGATCGGCCTGCGCCCCATCAACAACATCGTAGACATCACCAACTACCTACTCCACGAAACGGGGCATCCCCTGCACGCATTCGACGCGGCACACATCACCGGCAACGAGGTGGTAGTGCGCACCCTACCCGAAAAGACAAAATTCGTGACTCTCGACGAACAGGAGCGGGAGCTGAGCGACCGTGACCTGATGATCTGCAACAGCGAGGAGGGTATGTGCATTGCCGGTGTTTTCGGGGGACTCCATTCGGGCGTCACCATGGAAACCCGCGACATCTTCCTCGAGTCGGCCTACTTCAACCCCACCCGGGTACGGAAGACCGCCCGCCGGCACGGCCTCAACACCGACTCCTCCTTCCGCTTTGAACGGGGTGCCGACCCAAACAACACACTCTACGTGCTCAAAAGGGCTGCCCTGATGATAAAAGAGCTGGCAGGTGGCATCGTCGAAGGCGAGATAAGGGACATCTACCCCACCCCGATTGAAAGAGCAACTGTGCGCCTTGCATACAATAAAATCAATTCCCTCATTGGGAAAGAGATCCCCACGGAGACAGTGAAAAATATCCTCCGCAGCCTGGAGATCGAAATAGAACAGGAAAACAGCGAAGGGCTGATCCTCCGGATTCCCACCTATCGCGTGGATGTGACCCGTGACGTTGATGTGATCGAGGATATCCTTCGCATCTATGGTTACAACAATGTGGAGTTCAGCCAGTCACTCAAGGGAAATCTCTCCTTCCAGACTGCTACTGACCGTAAGTACAAGCTGCAGACGCTGATCTCCGAACAACTCACCGCCGCCGGCTTCAGTGAGATCCTCAACAACTCGCTCACAAAAAAGAGCTATTACGAACCGCTCACCTCCTACCCCGCCCCACACTGCGTATCACTGGTCAACCCACTGAGCGGCGACCTGAGCGTGATGCGACAGACACTGCTGTTCGGGGGACTGGAGAGCATCGCCTACAACCGCAACCGCAAAAACAACGACCTCCGCCTCTATGAATTCGGCAACTGCTATCACTACGACGGGGAGAAACAACAACAGGAGCATATCCTGGCGCCCTACTCCGAGGAGACGATGATGGGGCTCTGGCTCTGCGGCAAGCGCACCCGCAAGAACTGGGCCGCCGCGGAGGAGCAGACCAGTGTCTACGAGCTGAAAGCCCACCTGGAGAACATCCTCAGGAGGCTGGGCATCAACGGCAACGGCATCCGTTACGAAGAGCTGCAAAATGACATCTATTCCACGGCCATGAGCCTGAGCACCCGCAAGGAGCTGATCGGCAGCTTCGGCATCGTCAACCCGCAACTGTGTAAGCAGTTCGACATCGACACCGAGGTCTTCTATGCCGAGATGAGCTGGGACAAGCTGATGCAGGAGAGTGACAAAAAGAACGTGAGCTTCACCGAGATCTCCCGCTTCCCGGCCGTGAGCAGGGACCTGGCGCTGCTGATCGACAAGCAGATCACCTTCGCCCAAATTGAACAGCTGGCCCGCAACACCGAGAAGAAGCTGCTGAAGCAGGTGTCCCTCTTCGATGTCTACGAGGGGAAGAACCTGCCGGAGGGCAAGAAGTCCTACGCGGTCAACTTCCTGCTGCAGGATGAAACAAAAACACTGAACGACAAACAGATCGACGGCGTGATGAACCGCATCCGGCAAAACCTGGAAAAGGAGCTGGGGGCACAGCTCCGTTGATCTGTCGCTTCATGGATGTGAAGATGTGCCGATGACAACCAATATAAACAAACAACCTACCCGTTGCGCCTTGCACAAAGACCGGGGATCAGATTTACAACAATATGGGAAGAGCATTTGAATACAGGAAAGCAACCAAACTGAAACGCTGGGGCAACATGGCCCGCGTCTTCACCAAACTGGGGAAACAGATCACCATCGCCGTGCGCGAGGGGGGATCGGAACCCGACACCAACCCGCGCCTGCGCGTGCTGATTCAGCAGGCCAAGAAGGAGAACATGCCGAAGGAAAACGTGGAGCGCGCCATCAAGAAGGCCACCGACAAGGATGTCTCCGACTACAAGGAGATGGTCTACGAAGGATACGGACCTTTCGGTATCGCCATCGTGGTGGAGACCGCCACCGACAACCCCACCCGCACCGTGGCCAACGTGCGCAGCTACTTCAACAAGCATGGCGGCTCGCTCGGCACCTCGGGCAGCCTCGAGTTCCTCTTCGACCACAAGTGCGTCTTCAGGATCGCCGAGAAAGAGGGTGTCTCCATCGAGGATCTTGAGCTGGAACTGATCGACTATGGCGTGGACGAGCTGGAGGTGGAGGAAGGGGAGATCCTGCTCTACGGCGAGTTCAAGTCCTACTCCGACATCCAGTCCTACCTCGAGGAGAACGGCTTTGAGATCCATTCCGCCGAGTTCGAACGAATTCCACACGACACCAAGGAGCTGGATGAGGAGCAACGCACCCAGATCGAGAAGCTGCTCGACAAGTTCGAAGAAGATGAAGATGTGCAGAACGTCTTCCACAACATGGCATAAACAGCAGTAACCGTTTCCTGACATGTGAAACGGGCCAAAAAATCGAAAAAGCGAGGTATGTTACATATCTCGCTTTTTTATCGCCCTTTTGGCGATTTTATCCTCACCCTCTTCGGTACAGGTTCTAATCTCGTTCTAATATGGTTCTAATATGGTTCTAATCTCGTTCTAATAGATTAGAACGAGATTAGAGTCAGTTCAGACCCAGTTCACAGTTTTTTCCGACCGATCACCCTCGCAGAATATCCAAATGCCTCCGCTTTAGCTGAAACAAACGTAAAATCAACATGCGAAACTTGAGTCGGATATTTTCACAGAGAATTAGCAAAAAAAAAGCTTCTCAATACAACTTGTATTGCAGAAGCCTTTAGGTGTCGTAGCGCATAGCGGAATCGAACCGCTATTCATTGCCTGAGAAACAATTTTCCTAACCGTTAGAAGAATGCGCCCTTTTGAATATTGATACAAAGTTATAAAAAAAATAAAACCACGTTTCTTTTGGAGAGATTTTTTTTACAACTTCTTACCGGTGAATACGGTAGTAGGCATCCAGTGCCTCCCGAGCAGCCGTGAAGGAGCTCTTGCGGTCCTGTAGCACCTCGTCTTCGAGCCGTGACAGCAGCTGCGCGATTTCAGGATCACGGTAGAAGCCGTTGCGCAGTTGCTCGTTGATGCTCTCGAACATCCAGTATTTGGCCTGCTCCTTCCGCTTGCGGTCGAAGTATCCATTCTCCCTCACAAAGGCGATGAAACGGTGGATCATCTCCCACACCTCAGCAATCCCGATCTTGTAGTAGCCTGAGTAGGTGAGCACCTCGGGCGACCAGCCCGATTCAGGCAGGGGATAGAGATGCAGGGCGTTGCGCAGCTGCCGCCGGGCCATGTTCGCCTTGTCGATGTTGTCGCCGTCCGCCTTGTTGATCACGATGCCGTCGGCCATCTCCATGATGCCCCGCTTGATGCCCTGCAGCTCGTCGCCGGTGCCGGCCAGCTGGATCAGCAGGAAGAAGTCGACCATCGAGTGGACGGCCGTCTCCGACTGTCCCACCCCCACCGTCTCCACGAAGATGTAATCGAACCCGGCCGCTTCGCAGAGCACGATGATCTCGCGGGTTTTGCGTGCCACACCGCCCAGTGATCCGGCCGAGGGTGAGGGGCGGATAAAGGCATTCTCCGCCATGGAGAGCTTCTCCATCCGTGTCTTGTCTCCCAGGATGCTCCCCTTGGAGCGCTCGCTGGAGGGGTCGATGGCCAGCACCGCCAGCTTGTGCCCCTGCTCAAGCAGGTGCATGCCGAACGCGTCGATGGAGGTGCTCTTCCCCGCTCCCGGCACGCCGGTGATCCCCACCCTGATGGAGTTGCCCGAATGGGACAGGCACTGTTCGATGATGGCCTGGGCCGTCTCCTGGTGCTCCGGCAGCGAGCTCTCCACCAGGGTCACCGCCTGACTGAGGAGCACCCTGTCGCCTGATAGGATCCCTTTCACATACTCCTCTACAGGTCGCACTGTTTGCCGGGCGCGTCTTTTCAGATAGGGGTTCACGCTGGGTGGTTGCAGGATGCCCTTGTTCACTTTCAGGCCGTTGTATTTCGGGTCGTTTTCGGGATGTTCCATCTTAGCTGTTCAAATTAAAAAACCGAATGAAGCTCTTGCAAAGATACTTCATCCGGCCAGTATTATCAATTCCTTTTGAATCTATTTCTTCGGGAGCACATTCCCCTTGATCCGCAACACATACACGGTGTCGGGGACATTGGTGTAGACGGTGATGCTCTTGTTGAAGGTGCCGGGACGGGCTACCGTGGAATATTTGGCGGAGATTGTCCCTGTCTTGCCCGGCAGGATCGGCTCACGGGTATAGCCCGGGGTGGTGCATCCACAGGAGGCAGAGACCCGTCTGATGATCAGCGGTGTCGTGCCGGTATTGGTGAATTCAAACTGCGTGGTGACCGCACCCATCTCCTCCTTGATGGTTCCGAAGTTGTGTTCCGTTTTCTCAAACGCCATCCCCGGCTTCTCCTTCGAGAAGGCCATCAGGCTGCAGAGCATCACACTAAGAATCAAAAGAGTTGCTCGTTTCATATCAGTTTCTGTTAATCGTTTTCTTTGTTATAAATGATTCATTCCTCTGCAAATGTAACAATTTTGTCCATGTTGCGTTTATTCTTTAACAATAATTCGCATACCTGCGGTATGTGAGGTGAACTCGGGCGCATAGAGCGATTGCACGGTGGCGATGCCGTTGGAATAGCTGCCGGCACGGGTCACGTAGAGGGCATACTCGAACAGACGGGTGCCCCGCGGCAACTGATCGAAAAAGAAGGAGATGGAGGCATCCTTCGTCACCTGGTAATAGGGCACTCCGGTTTGCCAGGCCATGCCGGAGAGCTGTGTGACCGGCTCGAAGCTGGCGGCACGCATATCCTTGAGTTGTACGAACTCAAGGTCGCGGTCGTTGCGGAGTGTAAGCCGCACCACCACCTTGTCGCCCACCTGCAAGGGTCGTTCTTCCGTCAGCGGCACCAACACCCTGCCGCTTTCATCGGTCTGTTCCAGGAAGAGCTTCTTTTCGATATCGAGTGAGCCATCGCTTTTCACCACCTTGTCCATCTCCTCGAAATATTGGCGGTAGAGGGCACCCCAGGCGGGACCGCTGCTGTTGTGCTCCACGGTGACACTTCCCATTGCGGGAGTGATCTCCGAGCGGCTCCAGCTCTCCTTGAAGTAACCGGTTCCAGCTGCCTTGCCGGAGGGTTCAACCACCTTCTCACCGACGGTGACGGTGGTCTCTCCCGTGGCTGCAAACCAGTCGCTGCCACTGCTTAACAGCGTGTAGACTGCATCGGTGGTGGCATGCGTCGACTCCCATAGCTGTGTCTGTTTCTGTTTGAGCAGCCACCGTTTCATCTTGTCCATCTCATCGGCTGAGGCACCCCCCAACCGGAAGGCATCCATGATGAAGGTGTGCACCGAGGTGGCCGACTGTGACATGAAAACCTGAGCACGGTTGTTGGCCCAGTACATCCCCATCTCGTCCGACAGAGTGGCATGCTCACGATAGGAGCGCAGGATCGCCTGCAACAGCTCCTTCTGTTGATTGCGATGCATCAGCACCGCGATCAGCGATCGCTCGTAGAGTCCATAAGAGGTCCAGTGCTGCTGCACCACGGAGCGGTAGAAGTCGCTCATCTCTTTCAGCTCCTTGTCCATAGGACGGTCACTGTATGCCGATCGCACGTAGAGATACTCCAGATCGGTGAGTGAGATCATTTTTAATTTCTTCCAATCCTTGTTGTAACGTTTCATCGCTTCGAAGCGCCTCAATGCTTCCGCATCTGCAAAGGCGACAGCCTGCGACTGCATGGAAAGCGTCTTATCGCCCGACTGCAAAGCACCCAGCTCCTGAAGGCGATTCAACCCGTAGAGGATGTAATGGGTGATCCCGACAGAGGGACGGAACCCCTTGAACCAGCTCCAGCCACCCTCTTCGGTTTGCAGCTCCTGCAGTCGCCGCAGCGAGCGAGCGAGCTGGTCACGGCTGCGGTTCAGGTCGAACAACAGCGAGAGCCGCTGCCGCTGTTCCGATTCATCGCGTGCCTCGAGCACCCAGGGAGTCTCCTCCAGCAGGAGGTTTTTCAGTTCCTCGTTTTTGGAGAGCTGCGACTGCAACGACGCACCGCTGCCCCCCTCTTTCTGCCAGGCATCCACCATGGCGGTCACCCGGGGATAACTTTTACCGATGTAGGCACCCAGTGAAGTGCTGTAATAGGCGGCAAACCAGGCCACCGCATTGTCGCTCGCGGGGTCGCTCAGCACCGGCAGGGCCTGCACGGCGTACCAGGCAGGAGAGGAGGCAAACTCCAGCGTGAGCCGGTACTCCTCCGCCGTGGGGGAGCTGCTTTCAAGCAGGCGACCCATGGTGAACTGTTTTGTTTCACTGCCGTTCAGGTCCATGCGCATGCTCTCGGTCACCAGCATCCGGTTGGGCAACACCGCCAGTGCATGCTGCTCACCATCGCTGAAGAGTTCGCTCTCCGCAACGACGCGCACCCCAAGAAGATCAATCCCCGTGGGGAGAGCAAAACTCCAGGCAACATCGGTGGATGCGCCGGCAGCCAGGGTGAAGGGCATCACAGCATCGTCGATCCTGATTTCAGAGATCAACTCCTCGGTAAGGGGATTGAAGAGCTGCATCGTTACCTCACCCATCAGCAGGCTGTCGGAGAGATTGGAGATCTTGCTGCTGATGGTGGCATGATCACCCTCCCGCAGGAAGCGCGGCATGTTGGGTGTCACCATCAGCTCCTTCTGCGAAATAGTGAAGGCTTCAGCGCTTCCGCTGCTCAGCTCCCTGTCGTGTGCCAGCAGACGGAAACGCCAGCGGGTGTTGCTCTCCGGAACGGTGAAAGCGATCTGTGTCTCCCCTTTCTCGTTGGTGCGCAGCTGCGGATAGAAGAAGGCGGTCTCGCTGAAATTGCGCCGCACCTGGGGGAGTGATTCCACCTCAGGTGTCGGTGGCGGGGGTGCTGCAGCACCGTCACCAACAGTCATCACCTCCTCCACGGCGCCGGCTACCATATCGTTCTCTGCTACCGACATCTCTTTTTGGGTAGTGGCGTATCCAACCACCACCGTCTCATCAAAAGCCAACGACTTTGTTCCCCGGATTAAGATTTGATTGTTATAAAATGAAAAGCCATGCCAGTTGAACCTGTCGAAACGGAACCCGGGCACCTCTTTCCTGGAAACAGGGATGTAGCCGCCGGCATAGACCGTGTTAAACGAGTTGTCGCGTGAGAAGCGTGCAGCCGATCGGTAGCGCAGCAAGGATGCCGAAGGAAAGTTCCAGGACTGTGATGGGTAGATCTGGTCGAGCGAGAAGTCATACATCGATGCCAGCAACTCTGCGGCGGCAGGGTTCCCCTTCTCATCAGTCACCGTGACCCGCCACTCCTCATCGGCGCCGGGACGGATCTTGTCGCGGAAGATATCCAGCTTCACCTTCAGTTCCTTGTTCTCCTCTTTGCGAAGCAGGTCTGTGTGGTGAGTGGTAAACTGTTGCTCCTTCACATGGGTCAGCAGCAGCGTGACACCCTCACCGTACTCCTCCTTGTAAGGGAAGCTGAAACGTTTGTTCTCGTTATCCAATATGAGCCACTGCCTTTCCAGCAACGTCTCCTCTTTCCAGAGTTCGTAGAGCAGATGAACCTTGCCGGTCGCTCCCATCAGTATTTCGGCGGGCTTACCGGGTGCAAAGGTACTGTTGCGCACCACGAACCAGTCGTTCGTCTTCAGGGGAGGCCATTTGTCTGCAAACGAGAAAAGGAGCAGCTCTTTCTCCGCCTCTACCGGATTGCCTCTGTCATCTTTTGAGAATAACTTCACCCGGTACTTGCCGGAGCGAAGACGGGCAAGTCGTTTTTTCAGTTCGGGCTGGGGACCGGTCTCAAAATCCCCCGTGGCGACCTGTTTGCCGGTGGAATCATTCTCTTCCACCGCATAGATCTGATAGCTGCCCGTTGCTTTCACATCACTGCCGCTGAGGTTTTTCGCCGTGATGAGAATCAGGGCAGCACCCTCTTTCTCCCACCGCTCCGGCATCTCCAGCTGCAACATCATTGAGACATCCCCCACGGAGAGAGCGTAAGTGCCTGTTTGTGTCTCACCGTTCAAGTCGGTGACGGTCGCCTCAACGACGAAGGTGAAGGCTGACTGCCTGCCTTGTTGCGTGTCACTCTTTTCAGGGGTAAAGCGAATTTCAAAGCCTCCCTGATCATCACTTGTCACAATCCCTTCCGCGAACTGTTCCGGAGCACCGCCCCAGAAGCGCCACCAGCTCTGTTGCCGCGTGATGCGGTAGGCAACAGAAGCATTCTGTAGTGCGACACCCGAGTAGGCAACAGCCTTACCCCTGAGGGTCACCTCCTCACCAAAGCGATAGCTTCCCTCCACGGGATCGAATGTCACTTCGAAGGTAGGACGCTTGTACTCCTCCACCCTGAAAGAAACAGTACCCGATTCGGTGCGGAGAGAGAAGAATCCGGGAAGAACTCCCTGCGGCAACACAAACGCACCGGTCGTTGAGCCAAACTCGTTGGTCACACCCTCCTGTGAAGCGATCTTCTCACCATTGGCATCGTGAAGCGAAACAATTGTCTTGCTGCCAGTGGCTAGTGATCTTTTCGAATCAGCCTGGTGGGTCAACACTGCCTTGTAATGAACCGTCTGTCCGGGTCGGTAGAGCGACCGGTCGGTGAAGAGGTCGGTCTGTCCACGTGGTTCGTCATCGATTGCGGAGGTGAAATAGCGGTAGTTGTTCAGTCGTGTCAGCAGCGACCCGTTATCAGTCCCCCTGACGGCGTGATAGAAAAGGTTGTTGCCGTCATCCTCGATCCGGTAAACAGCCAACCCTTCCCTGTTGGTGGCAACCCTCGCTGTTTCCGTGAAGCGGGAGTTGCGCCAGTTGCCGGTTTGCTTGTAGAGTACAATCTCTGCATTGGCCACCGGTTTACCGGTCACCCGATCCACCACGAAGAAGTGATGGAGATTTTCACCTGCCACGCGGCTGAAAACCGCCAGATTGGAGAGGGTAAAAAAGTAGGCAGGCTGTTCACTGTCGTTCGTCTCCGGCTGTGAGTCGAACGTGAGCATGTAGCTGCCCGGCTCCGTCAGTGTCAGTTCCATTGCGGTCTCACCCTGCTGATAGGGAGGGGTGTCCGGCAGGTTCACCGGGATCTCCTTTACAAAGGATCTCCTGTTTTGAAGGGTTTGACGCACCCCTGACTGGTGCATCTGCACATCGACGGGAGAGTCGATGCGATAGAGCCTGGCGGTGAGTGAACGCAGATTTTGGAATGTGACCGTTATCTTCTTCACCCCATCAGTGGGAAAAGTATTGTTGCCGGAGAGAGAGAATTGAGGGGTTGTAAGGTTTCTCAACCTATTTTCCAGCAGGGCGATTCTCTCATAGTCGGGATAATCTTCAATGGCCTTTTGCAGGAAGAGATAGAGTTCTTTGGTTCTTTCATCACGAAGGGAATCACGCTCCGCGGGTAAATTATAAATCTCCTCCTGACGCACTGCTGCAATCCGGTCGATGATCTCCACACTGAAGGGGTCACCCTGCCACTTATCAAGCATAGCTTCCAGCGAGGGGAGGGCAGGCGAGCGGTATGCCTGTTGGAACCCTGAAACCAGCTTATCCAACTCCTCCAGGAGCAGCGACTGGTGAAGTCCCCTCTCCATCAGGGAGGCCATCAGCTTGCGCCTGGTTTCATGGACCATCAGGTTATATTCCCCCTCTTTGGGATCGATGGGGAGATGGATGTAAGCATCTGCAGGTGCAAAGAGAGATGCAGGTGTAAGCTCCCTGCGCGCCAGCGTGCGACTCATATCCTCGTCGCTCTCCAGCTGCTCATACTGCTCTATGGCCCTTAAAGCAAGAAAGTCATACATCGTGGGATAAAACCGGCGGGAGTCTTTCCCCTCATCCACCACTGCGGAATAGGTGGAGACTGTGGCCGCTTCGAGCTGTTTGCGGTCGGCCAGTGATGCCTCCATATGTTCCACCACCTTGTCGTAAAAGATGTTGCGGGTCCACTCCTTCATATCGTCCGGGATGTAGCCGCGCAGCTCCGTACGCTGCCTAATCTGCCACTGATCGTTCTGGTAATACTGCATGTAAAGCTCACCCAGCATGGAGTGCAACACGGCCTTCTCCACCGCATCACTGCTCTTCTCCAGCATCCCCTGCAGCCGGCTGAAAACGAGGGTGTCGTTTTCGGCATCAAGTGCCAGGTCGTATTTCCCGAGGTGGATCAATGCCTTGATCACCTGGGGACTGTTTTGTTCGTCTACCGCCAGGTGAAGAATCGCGTTCACCTCCTCCGCGGCCGACTGTGGCAGTGATTTTTTCTCCAGGGAAGCCACCTTCTCCCATTGACGGGCATACTCGTTTTCGTGCATCGTTTTGATTTGTTGCGCTGACATCCCGCAAACAGTGAGCAGGAGCATGATTAGCAGGGATAAGGATCTCATATCATTCTACGGTTAGCGTAAATAAAGCCTAAGCAACAGGCCTACCTTCTTTATTGAAACAAGCAAACTGTTCTTTTGTTTTGATGCATTGCGACAGGAAAGGTTGCGCCGCAACCCTCTTTTTAACCCTCCTTAACGCAGGGTTCGGCACCCTCCTGGGGTTTCATCACCACACCAATTCGCTTTTTGCCGTTGATCTTGATGCAGATCGGATTGTCGAAACAGACATGCCGTACAAATGCTGTTTCCTGTACCGCGGGGATGCTTTTGAGCCATGCCTCATCGAAGAAACCATCATTTTCCAGGAATGGGTTCACCGTGAAGTAACCCACCCCGAAGGAGGTGAGGTTCTGGAAGAAGTGGGTGCCCTGACTCGGCTCGATGCGGTAGTTCTCCAGCCCCTTCTCCACGATCACCCTCGCCTGTGAGATATGGGGCCATTTCACAGGGATGCCCAACCAGGGATCGGATGAACCCCAACGTCCGGGTCCCACCAGCACATAATTTCTGCCGGCCTCTGCGAAGGTGCGGTTGATTGCTTCGATCTCACGGGCGATGAGGGGGTTTTGGGAAGCATTGAAGGCTTCACTCTTCACGTAGATCAGGTCCTGCACATCGCTTGTGATGCCGTTACCCAGGGCGTTGCGCGAGTAGAGGATGGTTTCTTGAGGGTCAATCTTCTCCAGGTTCTCATGCACCACCTCACGGCTGTCCACGATGGGCCGGATCTGCAACACGTAGAAGGAGGCAAGCTGGTTGTCCCGGATGTCCACCGCGAACTCGATCTCCACCGGTCGCCCCATCTCTTTCTGGCCGGCCTTAAGCAGCTTCTCCAGGATCTCGTTCAGTGGGAACATGTCATGCTGGAGGATGTTGGCGAAGGAGATGATTTTCCTCCCCCCCTCGTAATAGCCGTCACGGATGATCTGGTCCTGCGGATCGTAAGTGGAAGCCACATAGCGGAGCGGTCCCTCCTTTTCTGCTTCTTTCAGACGTAGCTTCAGCAGGTTGAAGCCATCGTCGATGGTAAAATCCTTGGAGACTGAGTTGAGGTCGAGTGCAAAGTATTGTGTCTGCGTATCGCGCAGTGCCAGGTCGAGGGAGCTGAGCTGCAGGATGCGGGCAGCGTGCAGTGGTGAAAAGCGGAGTCCCATGTTGCCGTCCATGATGTATTTGCCCAGTCCGAAGGCCATGTTGACGATGCCGTCATCGGTACGCTCATCGCCGATGGGGTAATAGTTGATGGATCGGGCCACCCCCGAGATGGCAGGATAGAACTGACTGCCGTACTGTGATCCCACCACCTCCTGCAGCACGATCGCCATCTTCTCCTGGTCGATCAGGTTGTGCGTGGCGGCCATGTAGCTCTTGCTGTCACGGTAAAAGACCGAGGCGTAGACTGCCTTGATGGCATTGCTGAGCAATCGCACCATCTCATACTTGTCATCCACGTAGGGAATCATATAGGTGGAGTAGATGCCTGCGAAGGGCTGGTACTGGGAGTCCTCCAGCAAGCTCGAGGAACGGATGGCAATGGGACTGTCTATGGCATCGAAGAAGACCAGGAAGTCGCTCACCAGTCGCTTGGGCAGCTTGGCCGCGAGGAAATGTTTCAGGATGTCCTCGTCATCACGTTCGGAGAGAGCCACCGGGTAGAGGTTGTTCGCCTCCATGAACTCGTCGAAGAGGTCGGTGCACAGCACCACCGTCTTGGGGGTGGTGACCGGGAAATTGGGGTTGTTGTTCAGCTCCAGGTGGGTCTTCACCATGTAGCCGATAAAGGCGAGACCTCTCCCTTTTCCTCCCAGCGACCCCTCGCCGATGCGGGCGAAGTTGGAGTACTGGTCGAACCGTTCCTTCTCGAAGACCGCCACAACACCGGTGTTTTTCATCCGACGGTACTGAACGATGGTGGCATGGATCAGCTCACGGGCATCGTGCATGCTGGCATACTCCGAGACATCGATCTTCTTCAGCATCTCAGCCACGGGGAACATGGCCCTGGAGTAGAAGAAGCGGGAGAAATGGTTTCGGGAGAGATGGTAAAAGAGTGCATCGTCGGGGATGTTGCGGATGTTCATCTGCAGCTCTTTCAGATTACGGATGCGGAAGATCTCCTCCTTCGTATGGGGATCGGTGATGATGAAATCGCCGAAGCCGAGATTCTCCTTGATGGAGCGGCGCAGATCCTGGGGGAAGGTCTTTGAGTTCTTGTCGATAAAGACATCACTTATTCCTTTAATCTGTTCTCTGTTATTCGATTCAGAGGAGGTGAAAATGATAGGGATATAGGTATCTTTGGTGCGGATCCACTCACCCAACCGTTTACCGGCCAACCGTTCCTTCTCACCCTTCACATGAAAGCTCATATCGCTGATCACCCCCAGCATGTTGTCACCATACTTCTTGTAGTAGGAGACCGCCTCTTCATAATTACGTGCCAGCAGGATCTTGGGACGACCGCGCATGCGGAGCATCCGCAGGTGGTCGTTGAGCGCCTCTTTCGAGAACTCCTTTGACTCGGAGAGGACGAACTTGTAGAGCAGCGGCAGTGCCGAGGAGTAGAACCGTACCGAGTCCTCCACCAGAAGGATGGTCTGCACCCCCACCGTTTTCACGTCGTGATCTACATTCATCCGGTCCTCCACCACCTTGATGATGGCAAGCAGCAGGTCGGTGTCACCCAACCAGCTGAAGACATAGTCGATGCCGCTCAGGTCTTCCCTGCTAAGCGAGCGGGTAACCGCCTTCGAGAAAGGAGTGAGCAGCACCACGTGCATCCCAGGGTAGCGTTCCTTGATCTGTATCGCCAGATCGAAGGCATCGCTGTTGTCCATGTTAGGCATGCAGATCACCAACTCGTAGTGGTTCTGTTTCAACTCGGAAAGTGCGTCCCTGCTGCCGTTCACCTGAGTGAAGCGTGGCGGGTAGCGTAGGTTGAGGGATACATATTCATTGAAGATCTGCTCATCGACCCTACCGTCATCTTCCAGCATGAACATGTCATAGCGAGAGGCGACCATCAGGATGTTGTAGATCCGCTTGTTCATCAACTTCACGAAAGGGGTGTCCCGAAAACGGAGCTGACTGATATCGTGCGCTTTAATAACCGACCTGGGTGTCTTCAGTTTCATAGAATGCTGTTATGGATTACAACTGTTTCATTTCTTGTAAGCGGATACAAACTTAGGAATTTTTTCGTATATTTGTTAGCCATTCGGAGAGGAGAGGCAACAACCTTCCTATTCCGAAGGCAATTGTTTCACAAATAGAGATAAAAAATGATGATAAAAAAAACGACCCTTTATATTTCAATATTCTCAGCAATCATGATTGGCGGAGCGTTGCTGCTGGCACTCACAGCAGGGAACGACCTGGAAAAAAGTGATGCAGAGCGACCGTTGGTACTCTCCATGACCGCCTCGGTGGAGATACCCGAAAGCATGACATTTGCAGGTGAACAGATCACCTTCGACCGGTACGACAAACGGGAACGGCTGGATCGTGAGCTCAACAGCTTTACCTACTTTCACTCCACCACCCTTTTATTGTTTAAGCGTGCCAACCGGCTCTTCCCGGTGATTGAACCGATCTTGAAGAAACAAGGGTTGCCTGACGACATGAAATACCTCGCGGTGATTGAAAGCAGCCTCGATCCGCGAGCGGTCTCGCCAGCCCGTGCGGCGGGGTTATGGCAGTTTCTGCAAAGCACCGGCAAGCAATATGGTCTGGAGGTGACCAGTGAAGTGGATGAACGCTATCATGTGGAGAAGGCAACGGTGGCGGCCAGTCGTTATCTGCTCGATGCCTACCGCAAATTTGGTTCCTGGAGTGCCGCCACCATGGCCTACAACGGGGGGCAGGCTCGTATCAGCAACGAACTGGCTGCACAGGGTGCCGACGAGGCACTCGATCTATGGCTGGTAGAAGAAACAACCCGCTATTACTACAGGATGCTGGCCATCAAGCTGGTGTTTGAACATCCGCAGCAGTATGGCTTCATCATCAAACCGGAACACCTCTACAAACCGATGACATTTAAAAAGGTAGAGGTCACCACATCGATCCCTAATTTGGCAACTTTTGCCCGGGAGCAGGGGATCACCTATGCCCAGTTAAAAGATTTCAACTCCTGGTTGCGAAGTACGAAGCTGACAGTTCCCGCTGGTAAACGTTACACGTTACTGATCCCCACCAAAGAGGGTCTTTATTATCGGAAGGGAGAAAAGAGAGCAATTCACCAGAATGGGTGGGTGGTGCAGTAAACATTTAAGGCCAATCAACCGTTTATTTAAACTATGGCATCTGAAACTGAACAGATACGGGTGTATGGCGCCCGTGTGCACAATCTCAAGAACATCGACGTCACCATACCGCGCAACGCACTCACCGTGATTACCGGACTGAGTGGCAGCGGTAAATCGTCACTCGCTTTCGACACGATCTTCGCGGAGGGACAACGTCGTTACATCGAGACCTTCTCTGCCTATGCCCGCGGATTCCTGGGTAAGATGGAGCGGCCTGACGTAGACAAGATCACCGGACTGAGCCCAGTCATCTC
>Ga0123335_1002673_pt1 | contig 26038 bp, 27 predicted proteins | sample BiotimSIPDNA_2_FD_89707 | JGI IMG/M metagenome (GOLD analysis project Ga0123335, IMG submission 89707) | Anaerobic biogas reactor microbial communites from Washington, USA - Biogas_R2 time_0 SIP DNA | ecosystem: Engineered > Bioreactor > Anaerobic > Unclassified | place: Washington, USA...
CGTCCCGAAGCAGCAGACTACAGACTGTGAATTTTATCGTTAATATTATACAGGCTTCGTTCAATGATCAATACGAATTAGGGCGTATTTAGCCGGTTATTTTCATTAAAGATCAGTTAAATTTTCGAGGACATTAAAATGTCTTAGTTATTGATAAAGCCAGTGCCCTAATAAACTGAAATACTGTATCTGACTTGAAGTCGCTATAAAACAAATTTTGGGCAAAAACAAGATGGTACTTATTTTTAAAAATGCCATTTGCGGATAAGAAAACTGGAAAATCAACGGGAATTGAGAGGTAAACCATCTAAAATACGCTAATATAAAGAAATTTTATTAATAAAATAATATATTAATGTTTTTGCTGGTTATCACAAAAACTTGACACAGTGTTTTCGTTCATGTATATTCATGAAAATGAAACATGTTTTTCATAATTAAAAAATGATAATGGTATTTTTTCATCAAAATATTTATGGGCCATTCTCTCGCTTTCTTGCACCTTAATGTAGAAACGGGGTGTTTTCCATGGATTTGATAGAGAAAATCAAGAATAATTCAGAAAAACTAAGCGGAAAGCAAGCAGTAGTTGGCAAATTTATTCTTGATAATCTCAATAACATAAGCATCCTGAATATGAACCTGTCTATGATCGCCAGAGAAAACTGTGTCAGCGAGGCAACTGTTACAAGGTTTGTCCATACACTGGGATTTAGAAACTTTGCAGATTTCCAGTTGGCGATACAGGAATATTTTAAGGGACGCTATGCATCAAGAACATTCCCTATCGAACCTGGAAACAACAGTACAGATTCGATTTGTTCGAGGGTCTTTAATCTTGAAATAAGACTAATGGAAGAAGCTCTCGATAGGATCGATCAGGATACTTTTGAAAAAGTCGTTAATCTCATCACTACAACAAAATATATATTTTTAGTTGCATGCTCACCCAACGATTATTTAGTAAATTACATGCATACCTTTCTTGGCGTTTACAAAGATAACTTACTTTCAATAACGAAACTGGATTTTGTTACCCAAAACATAATTGCTTCCGCTAGAAAAAGTGAAACATTGGCACTGGTTTTTAGTTATCCTCGTTATCCGATAAGTACTCAAAAAATAATCGAAGGATTACGTGCAAAAAGGGTCACAACTGTGGGATTTACAGATAGCGAGCTCTCTCCCATAGCGCCCTTTTGTGACTACTTAATGATCACCCCCCATAAGTACTTTATAGTAACTGATCCTATGGCGTCAGTTATGGCCCTTATACATTCTCTGATCTTTGCCGTGTACAAGAAAGATGTCGAAGGCGGAAAAACCAGGCTACATCGGTATGAAGCGCTTAACAGAGATCTGTGTACATTTGTGACCCGTGATTTTAATTTTGCAGAAGAGATCAGATAGCTATGCAAAATTAAATAATCTCTAAATATCGTTAACAAAATTAATTAAATTATTGGAGGGGTTTTTATGGCAAATGATGTTCTTTGGCTTTCGGAAGCGGATGTTGAATCTCTTAATATCCCAATGACAGATGTAATTGCTGCGGTTGAACAGGGGTGGCGTTTAAAAGGAGAAGGTAAAGTGGAGATGCCCGCTAAAATAGGTATACACCCCCGCCACGATTGTTACATACATGCGATGCCCTGCTGGATCGGCGGAGAGATAGATCTGTGCGGAGAAAAGTGGGTATCTGGTTTTCCGATGAACCTTAAGAAGAATATGCCGTACAACATTGGACTTTTTGTACTCACTGATGCAGACGATGGTCATATGGTATCTGTAATGGACGCAAATTGGATCACGACCTGGCGTACGGGTGCCGCGAGTGCGGTAATTGCGAAATATCTTGCAGACCCGCAGAGCAAAAAGCTTTCAATAATAGGATGTGGGACTCAGGGCAGGATCAATGCCAGAGCAATAAAGACGCAGTTTGATTCAATTAAAACAATATCAGCATATGACCCAATTCCCGCGCAGATGGACAGATTCAAGAAGCATGTAAATGAACTTTTCTCTGATGTTGAAGTGATTTTGTCGCAAACGGTGGAAGAAGCCTGCAAAGATGCAGATATCGTTATCACCTGTTGCCCCGTTTTGGAGAAACCAGAACGTTTTGTTAAAGCGTCTTACCTGAAGAAGGATGTGCTTTGCATAGCAGTGGACCATGATTCAGCATTTGATGCAGATGTAATGACAGAGGCAGTCTTATATGTCATCGACGACAGGGGCCAGTACAAATATATGCAGGGTGGTGGTGTTTATTTCCAGGGATATCCGACTGAAGAGGAACTCTATGCTGAAATGAGTGAAATCGTTACAGGAAAGAAGCCTCCGATACTTGATGGACGGCGTACAGCTGCTCCGATGGGTATCGCATGCAATGACCTGATGACAGCGAGGCTTATCTTCAAAGCGGCAAAAGAAAAGGGAATAGGGACCTGGGTCAAGCATTAATTTTTATAATCAAGTTTTAGCTAAAAATCATCATAGTTTGTCGAAGAGCCCCAAACGATCAAAAAACACAACAGAGAGTGAGGCGTAATGATATGAAAATAAGACAAATAGTTTTTGCCATGCTGGTAGCGTTGTTTGCGTTCGCTTCTGCCGGAATGTCAGAGGCTCTGACAATAAGGGTCGCAGGCCAAAACCCGATTGAGCATCAGAACTCCATTCAGATGGAGAATTTTAAGAAGATAATCGAAGAAAAAACAGGCGGAAAGATCAAAGTAAAAACCTATCCGGCAGGTCAGCTCGGGGACTATGTCCTGGTATATGAAGAGGTATCAAAGGGAACGATAGACATGGCCCTTATAAGTATACCGCCGCAGTTTGACGCAAGGCAGCAGATCTACTTTACTCCTTACCTTGTATCTGGGTGGGATGAACTTGAAAAGCTGTTTGATCCCAAGGGTTGGCTCTATGGTCAAGTTGCAAGCTTCCATAAAAAAATGGATATAAAATTCCTCGGATTCTTTATGGATGGGCTGTCCGGTCTTGCTCTTACCAAGGAACCGAAGGCACCGCTTGATCCGACGGTGAAAAAGGGTGTTCTTTGCCGGATCCCCAACATGGAGATCTGCAAAGTAACCATTGACAACATGGGTTACAACACAGTCTCAGTTCCTTACGGCGACCTCTATACAGCTCTCCAGACAGGAGTTGCTGAGGGATGGTATGGCGGGTCTGCTGTGCATAGCTACCTCGGCTTCCGCGATGTTATCAAACATTACTATCCGATGAACATCTATGCAGAGTCTGAACAGTGGATAATGAATGAGAAACTTTGGGAAAAACTCACTCCGGACCAGCAGAAGCTGATCGAGACGACGATCGCAGAGATAAACAAGAATTCGATCAAGATTGCGGAAAAAGAAGAGCTTATGTACCAGAAAAAGATGTCAGAAGCAGGCATCAAGGTACATCCTATCACGGCTAAAGATCTCCAGAAAACGATAGACCATGTCCGTAAAACAGTTTGGCCGAAACTTGACAAAATTCTCGGCAAAGAACTTACGGAAGCACTGATAAAGGAGTATGCCAGCAAGTAATAAAAATACTATTTTTTTGCAGGCTGGAGATATATTCAATATATTTCCAGCCTGCACCTGGGTTTTTAAAAAGTTCATATGGCTGTTCTCTAATTAAGGAGGAGCTTTTTTTGAATATTTTAAGAATGTTTGAAAAAGTAACCGTGAGATTTGAAGAGATAATAATGATTGCAGTCGGCCTTCTTCTCCCTTCTATTGTAACTGTTGGAGTCTTTTTCCGTTATGTGCTCAAGACAGATTTGTACGCGATAGAGGAGATAGAAATATTCCTTGCGATATGGTTTTATTTCATGGGTGCCGCATACTGCAGCTATAAAGGAACACATATTACAGCAGATATTCTTCAAGCCATGACAAAGAGCTTTAAATTAAGAAAGGCATATGCACTTGTCGCTACTGGCCTTTCTTTAGTAATAAGTGTGGTCTTTACATATTGGTGTACTGATATGATTGTCTATGCTTGGGAAAAAACGCCAACGACAGCGGTTTGGAAAATACCGCTATTCGCGCAGTACCTGGCCGTTTACTTTTCGATGATACTTATGTCTATATATACTCTCAGGGACTTTGTAAGAGCCTGTCGCCGCCGTCCCGAGCCCGATGATTCAGAGATGAAATGCGGCCGCTGCCCTGATATCGAAGAAAATCCGGCGAATGGATAGAGAGGAGAAGTAATATGGTTTTTATCGGAGTAGCAATTCTTTTCTTTTGTCTTATAGTGGGAATGCCGGTATTTTTTGCTTTTCTTGCTTCCGCTATGTGGTTCATTTTCATCGGAGATGTTTCTCCGACGTTTATGATCCCTTATGGATTGAATAAAATTAGCGGGACGGTTCTATTTGCGATCCCGCTTTTCGTGATAGCCGGTGGATTGATGGCCAAAGGAAATATCGCCGATAAGATGATCGATCTTGTTGAAAATTTTGTCGGTAGGGTACGCGGCGGTCTGGGGATTGTATCTACAGTTTCATGTGCGGTTTTTGGTTCTGTCACAGGAAGCGCGTGTGCCACTTTGACCTGCATAGGATCTATAATGTTTCCCAGATTCATGAAGGCAAACTACCCGATGGGACATTGTGCCGCGCTGCTCGCATCCACAGCAGTGCTTGGAATGCTTATACCTCCCAGTGCGATAATGATACTTTATTCATGGGCAGGAGGACAGTCAGTCCTTGCAAGTTTTCTCTCCACCGTTATCCCGGGTATAATGCTGACGGCACTTATATCTTTCCTTAACTGCTACATGTTGAGGAACAACGAAGAGATCCAGGTTACATCCTCAGATGCAGATCCAGCATCCTCGGATTTTGAAAGAACACTTCAAATGATGGAGAAAAACCAACAGGAAAAGTTTTCACTTTTCCGGTCAAAGAAATTCAAGGCTATTCCAGCGCTGTTGATGCCGATAATCGTGCTTGGAGGAATTTACACAGGAATAATGACTCCAACCGAGGCAGCTGCTGTTTCGGTAATATACGCTCTTCCTGTAGGGATGTTCATATACAAAGGGATCACACTAAATGGACTGAAAGAAACATTAATAGACGGGGTAATGTCTACAGGGGCAATAATGATCATGTTGTTTTCGTGCAGCGTGATAAGCCGGATCTATATAATGAATGACCTGCCCCAGGAGATACTTAAAGTCCTCTATTCGATTTCAACAAACAAATATGCTATACTTTTTATGTTGAACATATTCATGATAATATTGGGCATGCTCATGGATGACTGTAGCGCTTGTGTTCTTGCTACCCCGATACTCCTTCCCATTGTCCTTGAAATCGGTGTCAGCCCGATACACTTTGCAGCTATACTCGGAGTAAATCTTGGGCTTGGTAATATTACTCCACCCTGCGCGCCCTTGCTGTATCTTTCAAGCAGTATTAGCAAAACGCCTATTAACGAGATGTTAAGACCCACTTGTATGTTCATACTTTTTGGATGGCTGCCTATCCTTGCCCTTACTACATATGTTCCGGCGCTGTCCATGTGGCTGCCAAGATTGATTTTGGGCATTAAGTAAGCTGAAGAAAGAATACTTCGAAACTAATTTTTAAATAATGGTACATAGGGAGGTTTCCTTGTGCTTTTAAAAACCAGTTTGTTTGGTCACACATATCAATTCAAAGACATCAAAGAAGTTCTTGGCAAGGCTAACGAAGAAAGGTCAGGAGACCGTCTGCTTGGCTTGTGTGCGGAATCTTCAATGGAGCGAGTTGCGGCCAAACAAGTTCTTGCTTCTCTCAAAGTTGCTGATTTAAGAAATAATCCTGTTGTGCCATATGAGAAAGATGAAGTGACTAGAATAGACCAGGATATGGTCAATGAAACGATCTTTGCGGAATTTTCCAACTGGACTATAGGTGAGTTGCGGGAGTGGATCCTTTCAGACAAAACTGAGCCTGAGCATGTTCGGAGGTTGAGTAGAGGTCTGACTGCCGAAGTGATCGCAGGGGTCGCTAAGGTCATGTCGAACCTGGATCTTATATACGGGGCTTCCAAAATCAGGATCCAGACGCACTGCAACACGACTATAGGCAAACCCGGCACCCTGTCGGTACGATTGCAGCCCAATCATCCGACGGATGACCTCGAAGGAGTCTCCGCATCGATATATGAGGGGCTTTCATATGGAGTTGGAGATGCCGTTATCGGCATAAATCCTGTCGATGATACAGTAGACAATGTAATTGCGATAATGAACAGATTTCATGAGATAAAAACCAAATTTTCCATACCTACTCAAACATGTGTCCTGGCTCACATAACCACTCAGATGGAAGCGGTCAAAAAGGGTGCGCCATCGGATCTGTTTTTTCAAAGCATTGCCGGAACGGAAAAAGGAAACAGAGCATTTGGCATCAGCAAAGAGCTTATGGATGAAGCTTTGGAGCTAATACGTACTCGCGGCACCGCTAACGGACCCAACCTGATGTATATGGAGACCGGCCAGGGTTCGGAATGCTCAGCAAACGCAGATTTTGGTGCGGATCAGGTAACTCTTGAAGCCAGATGTTACGCTTTCGCAAAAAGGTATTCTCCCTTTCTAGTCAATACAGTCGTAGGTTTTATAGGACCTGAGTACCTATACAACAGCAAACAGCTGATTCGCGCAGGGCTGGAAGATCATTTCATGGGCAAACTTACCGGTCTTTCAATGGGGTGCGATGCATGCTATACGAACCATATGGAAGCAGACCAGAATGACATTGAAAACCTAGCGGTGCTCTTATCTGCTGCTGGCTGTAATTATTTCATGGGGATACCTCATGGTGATGATGTTATGCTCAATTATCAGACCACAGGGTTCCATGATATGGCAACATTACGAAGCGTACTGGGGTTGGCGCCTATTCCGGAATTTGAAAAATGGATGGAGAAAATGGGACTCTGGGAAGACGGCAAGCTCACTGATCGTGCCGGAGATGCGTCAATATTCTTTTAACAGTGTTATTGAAGGAAGGCATGATGATAATGAAGACGATAAATAATAGCGATCTAAAAATGATCATTGAAGAAGTCCTTCATGACATAATGAATGAGAACGCAAAAATATTGCCGCAGTTTGAAGATGCCGGGAAAGTACGATCTTTGGGTATGAAAGAAACAATATTGCCTTTTGACACAAAAGAAAAAGACGAGTCGGGGGCATTTATAGCCGAAGACCTTTCAAAAATAAATGTTACATCAAAAATATATGTTCCGTCACCATTCAAACCGGAACAGCTCAATTCACTGAAAGGGTCCACCCCCGCGAGAATTGCTGTTTGGAGAACGGGAACACGCTACAAAACCGAGACGATGCTACGTTTTCTTGCAGATCATGCCGCAGCGAGGGACGCGGTACATAAAGAATTGCCTGAAAGGTTGATAGAAAGGCTGAAGCTGCCAGTTTTTCAGACAGAATGCACGAGCAAGGATGAATTTTTAACGAGACCTGACCTGGGCAGAAGATTGACAACGGAATCAAAAAATAAAATAAAGGATCTGGCAGGGGTCTCCAAAAAGCGTGTCGTCATTTTCTTTGCTGATGGTCTTTCTACTACCGCAATAGAAACTAATGGAGAAGATACATATCGCAGTGCGCTGGAAGGTCTCAACAATTATGGGATCGAAACAGGTGCTCCTTTTCTTGTAAAGTATGGCAGAGTGCCTATAGAGGACGAAGTATCTGAGATAACCGGTGCAGAAGTTGTAGTTCTGCTTATCGGAGAGAGGCCAGGGCTTGTAACTGCTGAAAGTATGTCCGCCTATATAGCCTACAAAGCAACTGTTGGGATGGATGAAGCCAGAAGGACCGTCATTTCAAACATCCATAAAAATGGGACTCCTGCGATCGAAGCGGGAGCATATATCGCTGATATAGTGAAGACAATGCTTGAAAAGAAGGTCAGCGGACTGGATCTTAAATTGTAGGGCGAAAGGAACATTTGAATGAAGGGCGACATAATCAAAGCAAATATTCTTTCGGCAAAGATCATACCTAATGTCAATATCGGCTTGGCCAAACAGCTGGGGCTTTTTGAGAATGAAAAGAGCGTTGGCCTTGTGACTTCTGACAGTGATGATGTTACTTATGTTGCTCTTGATGAAGCAACGAAAAAGGCAAATGTCCGCGTCGTCTATGCAAAATCCCTTTATGCAGGTGCATCAAACGCAAGTACCAAACTTGCAGGAGAAGTTATCGGAGTGATCGCGGGTGAAACTCCAGCAGAGATAAGAAGCGGTCTGGATGCACTTATCTATTATGCCGAAAATGAAGCACATTTTATTTCTGCAAATGATGATGATTCTATAGTTTATTTTGCTCACTGTATCTCAAGACCGGGAAAGTATCTCTCAGAAATTGCGGGTACCAATGGAGAGTCTATAGCTTATCTGATTGCTCCTCCGGAAGAAGCGCTGATAGGCCTTGATGCAGCCTTAAAGGCAGCAGATGTAGAAATAGCTTCCTTTTATGGGCCTCCTTCAGAAACAAATTTTGCAGGCGGACTTTTGAAAGGTTCGCAGTCCTCCTGCAAGGCAGCATGTGAAAGTTTTGCCTCTGCAGTATGCGAGGTTGCTGAGTCTCCTAAATGTTACTGAAGTCATAATTAGATCGATTTTAATAAAGTATGCGGGATGTGAATACAATGACTGTCAGTTCAAATAGTGCCCTTGGACTTATCGAAGTATACGGATTCATTGGTGCAGTCGAAGGAGCTGATGCCTCCCTCAAAGCTGCTTCTGTAAGTTTGGTAGGTGTGGAAACAGTTAAGGGTGGGATCACTACAGTCATGATCACCGGTGATGTCGCTGCAGTAAAGGCGGGGGTAGAAGCAGCAAAAGCTTCCCTTTTGAAAATAGGGATCCAGGCCAGAACACATGTGATCGCCAGGATGGCTGAAGATACAGCCGCATTGATCAATGAGCATGGCAGTAAGGATAGCAAAACACCTGATCTGACGAATATGAAATCAAAGCATAGACAACAGTCGCCTGTGACTTATAAAAGTGTTCCGGATGCAGGTGGACATGCTCATCCTGAAAAAATGACAATGCAGGAATTACGCTCATATGCGAGAAAAATCGGCATTCCGGATTCTAAAGTCAGAATTGTAAAAAAGAATGAATTACTGGAGCTTATTAAGGAATTTACATCTGAAGGAAAAGAGGAATAATTTATGGAACTTCGAGACAGAGATCTTTTTTCCATTCAAGAGACAAGGGATTTAATAGAAAAGGCAAAACTTGCCCAGAAGACCTTCAGGGACCTTGACCAAAAGACAATTGACAGGATTGTCGCTGCTGTTGCTAAAGCTGCATCAGATCATTCTGTCGAACTTGCCAAATTGGCACACGAAGAAACAGGTTTTGGAAAATGGGAAGATAAGGTTATAAAAAATACCTTTGCCTCCGTCAGATTGTATGAGGCAATAAAGGACATGAAAACCGTAGGAATAATCAGTGAGGACCCCATCAATAAAATCTATAACGTAGCTGTACCAGTAGGCATAGTAGCGGCTCTGATACCGTCTACTAACCCGACCTCGACTGTGATCTATAAAGCATTGATCTGTCTGAAATCAGGCAATGCAGTTATTTTCTCACCGCACCCCAAAGCGATCAAAAGCATTTTAGAGGCTGTACGTATAGTAAACGATGCTGCAGTGAGGGCAGGCGCGCCTGAGGGGCTTATCTCGTCCATCAAGACTCCGACAAAAGAGGCTACAGAAGAACTGATGACCCACAAAGATACCAGCCTGATCCTTGCAACAGGGGGTACAGCAATGGTCAAGGCAGCCTACAGTTCCGGCACCCCGGCCATTGGGGTCGGTCCCGGCAATACCCCTGCATTTATTGAAAGATCTGCAGACATAAAGATGGCTGTTAAAAGGATAATGGACAGCAAGACATTTGATAACAGCACTATTTGTGCTTCAGAACAATCCGTAGTAACAGAAAGAATAATAAGAGACAAAGTAATTGAAGAATTCCAAAACCAGGGCGGTTATTTCCTTTCACCCGAAGAATCAAACAAGGTGGAAAGGATACTGATGAGCCCGTTTGGAGGAATGAATCCGAAAATAGTTGGGAAACCTGCAGAGTTTGTGGCCAAGATGGCAGGGATTTCGATTCCTGAAGGAACAAGAGTCTTACTGTCTGAACAGACTCTGGTAGGCAAAGACCATGCGTTCTCCAGAGAAAAACTTACAACGGTGCTTGGTTTTTATGTAGAGGAAAATTGGGAAACTGCATGTGAGAGATGCATTGAACTCCTGGAAAATGAGGGTGCCGGTCATACTCTTTCCATACATTCTACCAATGAGTCGGTAATCAGAGAGTTTGGTCTGAAAAAACCGGTATCCAGAGTACTGGTAAACACCTCTTCCTCACTTGGAGGAGTAGGCGGAACGACCGGACTTTTCCCATCTTTGACGCTGGGATGCGGGGCTGTGGGTGGTTCAGCTACATCAGACAACATCAGTCCCCTTAACCTTATAAATATCCGCAGGATCGCATACGGATTGTGTGAGATCTCCGATATCAGGGACGCAAACCGTAATCGGGCCTGCGATACAAACAATAATAAAACAGGGTATTTACCGTCTGTTTCGGATGAAAAGAAGCTGACAGAAGATTTGGCGATCGACAAACTTATTGAGGAAGTTATAAAAAGACTGGAGAAAAAACTTTCCTAGTCTTGAACATATACTTTTGTATTCAATATATGGGAGCATATTACGAAAACCGACTCCCATAATTTAAAGGAGGAAATGAAAATGGCAGAAATTTCATGTGCACTTGGTATGGTGGAAACAAAAGGTCTGGTTGGATCGATCGAAGCAGCAGATGCAATGGTCAAAGCCGCAAACGTGACTCTGATAGGGAAAGTCCTTGTAGGCGGCGGACTTGTAACGGTAATGGTAAGAGGTGATGTAGGAGCAGTAAAAGCTGCCACAGATGCAGGCTCTGCCGCTGCAGCAAGAGTTGGAGAACTGGTATCTGTACATGTGATCCCGCGTCCTCACAGCGATGTCGAGTATATCCTCCCCAAACTGGATGTGAAATAAGTACACTGTTAAAGGTAATTGGAATAAGTTTTGGCAATAGACATCAGAGATCTAGACATATTGGCGGAAGAAGTTCTTCGCAGGCTTCCCAGATTTATAAAAATACCTGTGGAGGCTTCGGGTCGGCATGTACACCTTAAGAGGGAACATGTAGATTTGCTGTTTGGCAAAGGATACGAGCTTACTCCGAAAAGAGATCTTTCTCAGCCAGGTCAATATTTATGTGAAGAACGCCTGACTCTGAAGACCGACAAAGGGATATTAAAGAATGTTGCCGTTCTCGGTCCCGTACGCAAAGATACTCAGGTCGAACTCTCTCTTACTGATGCAATGTCATTAGGAGTCGATGCTCCGGTCAAGGAGTCAGGAGACATAACAGGAAGTGCTTCGATAACGATCGTATCTGCGCTGGGCGAAGTTAAGATCGGCGAAGGAGTAATAGTAGCCATGAGGCATTTGCATGCTACTCCCAAAGATGCCGTGTTGCTGGGCGTCAAGGATAAAGATCTTATCTCGATACGCATTCATGGTTTAAGGCCTGTGATCTTTGAGGATGTGCTTGTGCGTGTAAGTGAAAAGTACAGCACTACCGTTCATATAGATTATGACGAGGCAAATGCCTGCGGTTACAGACCAGGGACTATGGCAAGCATTGTCAAGTGAGATCAGATGTGGAGAACTGATAAGGCTGATTCCCTGATCCGGTCTGTTGAAGAGGTAATAAGAAATCCTATTAGGGCTAAACCAACAGGGGAACTCAAGGTAGGTATCGATCTAGGTACAGCATATACGATGCTTGTGGTCCTTGATGAGACCGACAGACCTTTGGCCTGTGTTTCAGAGTATGCTGACGTTATCAGAGACGGCCTGGTCGTTGATTATCTGGGTTGCTGTGAAATCGTAAAGCGTCTGAAAGCAGAAGCTGAGAGATCTATTGGGAGAGAGATATTAAATGCTGCAATAGCTGTTCCGCCCAGAACCTCGATTGCTGATGTCTCGACCCATAGGCATGTTGTGGAAAGTGCCAATATAACAGTAACAAATGTTATTGATGAACCTACTGCTGCCAATGCGGTTTTAGCTATACGCGACGGTGCGGTGGTCGATGTAGGGGGCGGCACTACCGGGATATCAGTTTTTAAGAACGGAAATGTTGTCTACGTAAACGACGAGACAATAGGCGGCAACCATATGACACTAGTGATCGCCGGAAACAGAGGCATATCTTTTGAGTCAGCGGAAAAATACAAAAAGGATACCTTGAACAAATATGAGGTATTTACGGTGATCGTCCCTGTAATAGAAAAGATCGCAGCTATTGTAGAGCGGCATATCAATAATTTTGACATCGATTTGATTTGCCTTGTGGGAGGAACGACCTGCATTGATGGCATCGAGACAATAATTGAACGGATCACGGGAGTACCTACTGTTAAGCCCGAAAATCCATTTTTAGTCACTCCGCTCGGTATTGCGATGATGATGGACCAGCGCCAGTGAAACGGAGATGAAGACAGATGACCAAAGAGGAATTGATCTCCTATATAACGGAAGAAGTGCTGAAACGGATCTCAGGCGGCTCTTTGGTGAGGGAGTCATCTATACATCTGCCTGAGAAAAGGTCTTGTAAAAAAGCACTGATATTGACTGCAAAGAGCGGAACGATAAATGAGTGCATCAGGAACACGCTGGAAAGCTGTTTCGACTGTACTTTCCAGAATAGGCAGCAGGCGTATGAAGATGAACTTTCCGGAGGATCGTTCGACCTGATATTGTTGGCTGAGCTTACTAACGGACAGCTGGCATCGATCGGTATGGGGATACCTTACGGTGCCGAGGCAAGGCCGGTCCTGGAGGCTTTTTGCTGTGGGAAGAAGGTAATGATCGTCGAAGAGGGGATATCCTTTATAAGGGATAAATGCAAATCAAAGGCCCTGAATGACCTCTACTCGACCTATCTGGATAAGGCGGTCTCATTTGGTGCAGATGTTGTAAAAACAAAAGATCTGGAGGATCATATCAAAAAGTATGCTCTGTCCAATTCGACAGATGCTGTCACCTCTGGCAGGGAATGTTGTCTTCGAAACAAAGTTATTACAGAAAAGTGCATAAGTGACATTATAAAAAGAATCCCGGGGACAGAAAAAATAATGATTTGTCTCGATGCTTTAGTTACCCCGCTTGCTAATGATTTGATCGTAAGCAATAAGATAGAAATAATCAGGTCGACTGAGAGGTGTCAGAAGCCATGATCATCGGGAAAATAATCGGTAATATCTGGGCAACTAAAAAAGATGAAAGCCTGGAAGGGTTCAAATTCTTTGTTGTGAAACAACTGGGCACTTCGGAAGAGAAATCAAAGCCGATAGTGGCAGTTGACGGAGGAGTCGGAGCCGGTATCGGCGATGATGTCCTGATCACCCAGGGCAGCTCTGCGCGAATGATATACAAGGGGCATGAAGTTCCTATCGATGCAGTTATAGTCGGTGTCATTGACTCCCTGGAAGTTGATAAGAGTATTTTTTAGGAGATAGTTATGAGTGATCTCTTTAAAAAAACAGATTTCAAAGCTGCCGTGGGTGAGATTCTTCGGGAAATAATGCATTCTGAACCATGTGTGCCGTGTTCTCCCGGGGTGACGGAGTATCGGCCGCATAAAGAAAGCACTACAACAAATGACTCTTCAATAATGGTCATAAAAGGATCCGAAATCAAATGTGAAAGGTTTCCCTTTGACATAGGAGATGCTGGCAAAAAAGTCTTTACAAAGGATATTTTGACTCTTGAGGAAAGCCCGAGGTTGGGTGCCGGGTTTATGGAGATATATGCTGTCTCATTTCCCTGGGTGCTTAAATACGATGAAGTGGAATACGTTATCGAAGGAGTTCTCAATATCTCAACGAAGGGCAAAAAAATAACAGCTACTGCCGGCGATGTGGTGTTTATACCCAAAGACACTGAAATAGAATTTTCTTCTCCTTCAAGAGCTCGTTTTTTATATGTTACATATCCTGCGAATTGGCAGGATCTATAACGAAGATCGTCTGAAATCCTCAATTTTTGGGAGTGAACGAGGGCATGCTTATAACTGAAGATGATGTAAGAAAAAACTATGACGAAAATAACGGACTAAAAGAATATTTTGTCCCGCGGCATGCTTTGATCACTCCTGCGGCAAGAGAATTTCTCCTTGATAGAAAAGTCAAAGTTATATATGAAAAAGAATCAACAGGTATAAAAAAATCTTCGACGGGATTTTGTGACCTTAACGGAAGAAGATATTCCCAAAAACCTGAACATCTTACACACTTAAAGGGCAATATCCTTGTGCCCAAAGATCACCCGAGGATAGTCCTCAGGGGGAAATTGGACAGTCTTCAGTCAATAATTATCGAAACGCAGATCCTTGCCGAAAAACATGGGAAAGAAAAGCTTTCAGAAAAACTGCAGAAGATACTGCTTTTTGTGCGAAGTCTTGTCAGAGCAGAGGTAATGGATGAAAAAGTTAAGGATCAAGAGATAGCCGGGATGTCTTTTGATGAAATCCACGACAGATCTCATGATCCTATGAAATTTTACGGATTTCCTCACCTCATGATAGATAAAGAAATGGGTGAGATCGCGGTTGCTTTGAACACGCTTCGCTCTGAAACGAGAGAGGTGGAAATAGCAGCATACAAGGCATTTTCACTAAATAACGGTGATGTGTCCAGACCTGATATAATCACGAGCTTGAACAGATTAAACAGCTGTTTTTACATAATGATATTTGAAAATATACCGGCAGATTACAAGCCCAGGCCCAGCGGCATATAAACTGCATGGAGAAAATACAGTTTGAAGGAAAGCCTTAACAGTGTAGGTATTGATATAGGAACAACGACGACCCAGCTTGTCTTTAGTCTGATAGAAGTTGACAACAGGGCTGGTGTATCGTCTGTACCCCGTTTTGGAATAACAAAGAGAGAAGTCGTATATAAAAGCGATATATACGAGACGCCATTGATATCAAGAAATCTTATCAATGGTGATGCGTTAAGAAATATTGTGGTAAGGGAATATAGTTTGGCCGGTTATGAGCCCAAAGATATCAAAGCCGGAGCAGTAATAATTACAGGAGAGACGGCAAGAAAAGAGAACGCCGAGATCCTCCTGCACAGTTTAAGTGATTATGTTGGGGATTTTGTGGTCGCAACAGCCGGCTCCGATCTTGAATCCGCAATAGCAGGCAAAGGAGCAGGAACTGCCGAACTCTCGAAAAGAGAGAAAAGGATGATCGCAAATTTTGATGTAGGCGGCGGGACAACAAACGTTGCGATATTCAAAGATGGAGAGTTGATAGATACCACATGTCTGGACATCGGAGGACGCCTGATCAGGATCGACCCTGACACAATGATGGTCGAATACGTGGCTCCAAAAATAGCTGATATTACCCAGCACATGGGCATCGATGTAAGAGAGGGGTATAAAACGGATGTCATGTCTCTAAGAAAGATTGCTCGAAGGATGGCAGCCTTTTTAGATGAGATCAGCGGCTTTATTCCAAGGAGCAAAGAATTACCCTATATCATTACGTCCAAAGAATTAAAAAACGACTATAAGATCAACTGTGTAACTTTTTCCGGCGGTGTTGCAGATGCAGTATATAACGCGAACATTGATGAGAATGAACTTTTCAAATATAAAGACGTCGGAATGATTCTTGGCGAGTCGATACGTCAAGGGGCATTGTTCAACAATGTAGAAGTATTGATCCCCAGAGATACGATACGTGCCACAGTGATTGGAGCGGGAAGTTACTCGCTGAATGTCAGCGGGAGCACCATAAATTATTCAAAAAACCTATTCCCGCTGAAAAACGTACCGGTAACAAAGATCAATTATTCTCAGAACAGCATCGGATCTGAGGATATGTCTGAACGGATATCAAAAAAGACAAGAATGTACAGAGATGAGAGCGGTTATCAGCAGACTGCGATCTATATAAGCGGAGTCAGTTCGCCAAATTTTGAGGAAGTCAAAAAGATTGCGAATGAGATCAAAAAAGGGCTTGAGGAAGCAATAAAGTACTGGGACACAGTGATAGTGATCTCTGATGAAGATATGGGCAAGGCTCTTGGTTTTTGTTTAAGAAGTATCTTAAAGGATGATATTAACATCGTAAGCCTTGATGGTATATACGCCGAGGATGGAGACTATATTGATATTGGAAGTCCAATAGGCCAGGGACGAGTTATTCCGGTGGTAATAAAAACACTTGTTTTTGGCGCATAAGGGGTTGGAGCAAATATGGGACTTGTTGAAATCATAAGAGAAGCAGGTATAGTAGGCGCAGGGGGGGCCGGATTTCCGACCCATGTTAAATTTAATTCAAAACCGGAGTACCTTATTGTGAACGGCGCTGAATGTGAGCCGCTCATCCATGTAGATAATGAGATAACTGTTCATCATGCAAAAGAACTGCTTAAAACGCTGAGCAAATTAAAAGAAGAAATTAGTGCAGAACATGCTGTATTTGCAATAAAGAAAAAACATGCTCATGCTGTAGATGTCCTTGAAAAAGAGCTTTTATCATTTCCGAACATTGAACTCTTTTGTCTTCAGGACATATATCCTGCCGGGGACGAACAGGTTCTTGTCTATGAGATCACAAAAAGGATAGTCCCCGAAGGGGGCATTCCTATTGCCGTGGGCTGTGTTGTGATCAATGTTGAGACTTTGCTGAATATCCATAATGCAATGTTCAACAATAGCCCCCTGACAGAAAAATATGTTACAGTAACCGGTGCTGTAAGAAATCCTTCAACGATAAGAGTCCCCATCGGTGTTTCTTTCGAGGATATTATCGGGGCATGCGGGGGTCCTTTGATCGATGATTTTGTAACGATCGAGGGAGGTCCGATGATGGGAAGTCTGCTGCAGGATCTTTCTGGATCTGTGACTAAAACTACAAAAGCTCTTATAGCCCTTCCTTCAGACCATCCATGGATTATTTCAAAGAGAAGAGAAATTCCCGAGATGATGAGAATAGCCAAAACCGCATGCTGTCATTGCATGCTGTGTACAGAGGTCTGCCCCAGAGAACTTCTTGGTCACTCTATCCACCCTGACAAGATTATGAGGATAGCTTCTTACAACAAGATATGCAGTAAGACCTCAGATGTCGCTGAAGTCTTTCTTTGCTGTGAGTGCGGGTTATGTGAGATAGCTTGTGTAATGGACCTCCAGCCATGGAAATTGAATAAAACACTTAAAGCAGACCTTATTGCGGGTGGCATGAAGAATCCATATAAGAACAAACCGGAATCTGTCCATCCTTTTAGAGAATATAGAAAATTCCCAATGAAAAAATTGATCTCCAACATAGGTTTGAAAAAATATGATTTTCCGGCCCATATGAAAGACATAACCACTGACCATATAAAGTTTGTCTCCCTTAAGCTCAAACAATCGGCAGGCAGGCCGGCAAAGCCTGTAATATCCGTAGGGACGGCAGTTGTAAAGGGCGATGTCATCGCAGATATTCCTGACGGCGAATTGGGATCTAGGCTTCACGCCTCGATATCAGGTACTGTGACGCATATCGATGAAAACCTTATCAAAATTGAAAAGAACTGTTAGGGGCGGATCAATATGAAAAGAGCTATTGGCCTTGTTGAATTGAAATCTATTCCTGCAGGTATACAGACGGCAGACGAGATGCTTAAAGCGGCAGAAGTTGAGCTGATAATGGCCAATCCTGTCTGCCCCGGTAAGTATGTAATAATCGTATCAGGCGATGTTGCTGCGGTGAAGGCTTCTGTGAACGCAGGAAGGGAATCGGGATCTGTTTTTATAATAGAGTCACAGGTCATACCAAACATCCATGAAGATGTATGTCCTGCAATTACAGCGACCGCTGATTATGGCACCATAAAAGCTATCGGCAGCCTCGAATCAATGAGTGCACTTCAGTGCATATTGGCAGGTGACATCATTGCCAAGGCGGCCCAGGTCTCCCTCATAGAGATCCGCATTGCGCGGGGCCTGGGAGGGAAAAGCTTCGTTATCTTTACGGGAGATACTGCAAGCGTTAAACAGGCTCTCAATGCATGCATGAAAGAATTGGCCGAAGAAGGGTCCATCACAAGTTCTATAGTGATACCAAACCCACATCCGTCACTCATCCAGTTTCTTTTGTGATCAGACTTGCTCAATCAAATATTGCGAACGGAAGTGATCAGATGGCAGCAGTAAGCATCCTCAACAACATTATCGGACCTGTAATGCCCGGTTGTTCCAGCTCTCACACAGCCGGGCCTTATCATATTGCAAAATTGTTTCGCACCATTTTGGGAGAACTTCCAAAGAAAACGGTATTTATGATCGAGCCCGGGTCGTCGCTATCCTGCTCTTATCATGAACAAGGAAGTGACCTTGCCATGATAATGGGACTTCTCGATCTTCCAATAACAGATCCCAGATTTAAAAGTGCCTTTGAAATATCCCCGGATTTTGGCACGGATATTACTTTTGAGGTAAAGAGCTTTGAAGGAGCTATACACCCAAACAGCATCAAGATCGTCTCACAACTGAAAGACGGGAAGACAGTGACCGCGGTTGCAGATTCTACCGGAGGGGGTTCATTCCTTTTCCGGAGTATAAATGATATCCAGGCAGCGTTTTCAGGAGATAAATATCATCTCGTGGTCTTATGTGAGAAAGGTGCGGAACAAAACGTAAGGACCATCAATTCAAATCTTGAATGTGCGATTGCCGCCGAAAAAGACAACGGATTTGGATTTCAATTCGACAGCAGATCCCCAATATCGGAAGAAATAATTCATAAAACCCAATGTGCTGAGGGTGTGACAGAGGTTTATTATATCCCTCCCATCTTTTTTCCAATATGCGGCAACCCAATATTCACTACCGCGGAAGAGATGCTCAGATATGCTTCAGAAAAGGGGATTGGCCTTGGGGATGCAGTGCTTGATTACGAATCATCTTTGCTCTCTATCCCCAAAGAAAAACTCAATAGTGAAATGGACAGGCGTCTCCAGGTGATGATCGAAGCGGTAAAGAGAGGATTTTCAGAAGATTGTCCTGGAATGTTTCTGTTGTCACCGACTGCACATAAAATATTCGAAGCAGAGAGAACAGGTAAATTGATCGCAGGAGGAATTCATGCAAGGGCATGTGCACGTGCTCTTGCTGCGATGCAGGTGAACAGCGGGCAGGGTATAGTTTGTGCAGCACCAACTGCCGGTTCTGCCGGGGTCCTACCCGGAGTAATGGTGACGTTACTGGAAGATCTGGATAAGACCTGGACCGATGTTGTTCGTGCAATGTGGGCAGCGGGAGGTGTGGGATTGATCCTTGCCTTAAGGGGTACCTTTGCCGCCGAAGTGTGTGGCTGTCAGGTGGAAATTGGCGCAGCAGGAGCGATGGGGGCTGCCGGTATAGTTGAAACAGCTGGTGGATCACCTGAACAGGCTGCTGATGCCGCTGCCATACTTTTCCACAATGCTATGGGACTGGTTTGTGACCTCGTGCAATCTATGGTAGAGATCCCTTGCCATTCAAGGAACGGGTCCTTTGCATCACAGGCTTTTATATGTGCTGACATGATATTGGGCGGTTACAAGAACTATATAAGCCTTGATGACACGATCGACTCGGTAGTAAGAGTCGGTCACATGCTTCCTCTCGAATTGAGATGTACATCTGCAGGGGGTATTTCAACGACTAAGTCTGCTCTAAACATACCAAGACTAAGGTAGTCGATATAAACCAAATAAAAACAAAGGAGCCGTTGACCGGCTCCTTTGTTTTTATATAGATACGTTTGATCCAACTTGATTATAAGCCAAAAATTTTAGGCAGAATAAGTTTAGGCAGAGTCAGAGAGAGCGCCGGCACGAATGTAGTTAGGATCAGGGTCGGAATGTATGCAAAGATAATTAAGATTGTTATTGGCGGCAGCATTTTGTTGATATTTGCGTTACAGATACGTCCGCTGAGATAAAGCATAGGCGCTGTGGGTGGGGTGACATTGCCCATACCAAGATTTACTCCGAGGATAGCAGCGAAATGAACAGGATGGATCCCAAGAGCAGTAACAACCGGAAGCAGAATAGGTGTACACAAAAGGATCCCGCTGACGTCATCCATTATCATCCCAATGATTATCATGAAAATGTTCACAAGGATAAGGATCAGATATTTATTGTCGGTTATGCTTAGCAACGTGTCAGCTATTTTCTGCGGGACATCCTCCATAACTAACAATCTGCTTAATATCATTACCATAAAAAACATTACCATAACAACACCGGTCGTGGTCGATGTTGTTACGATGGTTTCCCGGAGATTACCTAAAGTTAGCCCTTTATAAACTAACATCCCAACTGGGATAGCGTATAAAACACTTACAGCGGCAGCTTCAGTCGGGGTCATTATGCCTCCGTAAATTCCCCCAAGAATTATAATCGGCATCAGAAGTGAAGGAAATCCGAACTTAAGATTCCGCATGGTTTGCTTATGTCTTTCTTCAGGGGGAAGTTTTTCCGGCAATACTATCGGCATTTTTTTAACTAGAATAGAGTTCACAATACATAAAAAAATGACCAAAATAATGCCCGGCCCTATTGTGGAAAGAAAACATGCCAGTACGGATGTGTTGCTAGCCCATGCATACAGGATCTGTGCCGAACTTGGAGGGATGAGGAGTCCAAGAGGAGAGGCTGCGGCAAGAAGTGAGGCTGTATATCCTTTTTCGTATCCCGCAGCGGTCATTCGTGGTTCCATTATCGAGCCAATACATGACAAAGTTGCAGAAGCAGATCCGGATATTGATCCAAAAACTGCACATGCTATAACGGATATAATGCCTAATCCGCCTTTGACTCTTCCGGTAAAAGATTCGACTACCCCAACCAATGCAGATCCGATTTTACTTTTTTCCATTATCCCGCCGGCCAATATAAATAAAGGGATGGCAAGCAGAACGACTGAATTTATCTGATTATACCCCGCAGAGAGAAGGAAATCAGTTTGATAGTCAAGTGCATATGCAAGCCAGATAAACGTTGCACCAAAGGAAAATGGAATTGGCATACCGATAATAAGACACACTATCAACAAAATTATCGCAAATATGACAGCTTCCATTAATTGTCACCTCCGAGTTGTTTTTCTTCGATCTCTTTCATTTTAAGTAACTCAGATTTGGTAGGAGTGCTGTCATTAGGATATTTCGCCCTATGTTTTTCTGAAACGTAGTCATTTTTTTGAGGCGTAGAAAAATAGCCCTTTCTGATAAAGTTTACAGTATTTTCAAACAAATAAAAGATATGATAAAAGGCCATAAGTAAAAGGCCGAAAAAGATAGCACTTTTGGGAATCACAATAGGTATCTTCAAAGATGTTGTTAATGGCATTTTCTCGAGCGCCCAAAGGAATGATTCAAAAGCCCAGACTAGAAGAATACAATTGACTAAAACAGTAACAGCCTGAGCAATAAGATTAAGACCATCTTTGTATCTCATGTTTTTGACGTACATGTTCAACAAATCTGCTTTAATATGGCTATTTTCATAACTGCCATATGCTGCTCCAATAAAATAGAGCCAGAATGCAAACAAAAGGATAATTTCATCTGAGCCGTAGAAATTGCTATTAAGGACGTACCTCAACAGGACAGCGTAAAGAATACAGCCAGTTGAAACAGTGCTGCATATAACTAGTACGGCCCTCATAGATTTTTCAAGAATGACCCAGAATACCGTGTTGCGAATATTTAAAATGGAGTTCAAAATGTTTCCCCCCTGGATTGGCCCAATAATTCTTTAACAGCAATAAAAATCAATAAAGGTGCCCGAAAGTTGATCAAAGTACGGGCACCTTGAAAAACATACTTGATTAAACTATTTCATCGCATCTATCAATGCTTTTAGTGTATCCTCGCCGATGTTCTTGGAAAGCTTCGGCCATGTTTTTGCCTTGACCTGATCAACATATGCTTTCATTTCACTATCACTCAGATTGACTATTTTGACCCCATACTTCTCCAGGTCTTTGAGCGCCTTGCCGTCAAGCTCTCCGGCAACTTTGTAGCTGTTCATCGCTTCTTTCATGAAAGCATCTTCAACAATTTTCTTGTAGTCTGCCGGCAGTTTCTCAAATACCTTCTTGCTCATAAGGAAACCGATATTCTCTACAAAAATATTGTATGTCACGTAATGTGAAATGATATCACGGAAATCTGAATATGCCAGCTGCGGGGTCAATCCAATCGCACCGTCACAAACTCCTGTCTGCAGTGAGCTGTAGAGGTCTGCATAAGGAATGGTGGTTGCAGAAAAACCCATGTCTTCTACTACAAGATTGTAAACTTCGATTGCTGGGGCACGGACCCGCGACGCTTTTGCGGCGCTGGCTATATTGTATTTATCGGGCAATTTTGTAAATACAATACCGATCAGCCCTTCGACATATATGCCCAGGAGTTTGACTCCCAGTTTGTCGTGTACAGTACCGTAATTCTTGTAGAAATAAGACTCGGGGCCGAAAGCTTTGCCCATCTCGGCATAGCTTGAAGCAAGGTAAGGAATGAAGTTCATCTCAAGTTTCGGGTCAAACTCGCTGGGGATCGGGATAAGAGCCATATCAACCGAACCACGCATCAGATCCTCGTACGTTAAGGTGTAGTCACCCAGCTGACTTGAAGGGTATATTTTAATTTTGATCGCACCTTTAGTTTTTTCGTCGATCTCTTTAACTATATTTTGCAGTGCCTTATATCCCGGATGCTGTGTGTTGTAGTGTGTCGCCAGGCGAAATTTAAATGTTTCTTTTGCATAGCTTGGGCCTGAGATTGCGAAAATGCACAGAGAAACGACGATAACTGCAAGAAAAACAGAAATAATACTTTTCCTCATATAGAACACCTCTTTTTTATTGGATTTACATTTGGATCAATTACAATTAATTATGTGTGCTTTTACCAGTGCGGACATAACTGATAAGTTCGTCTTTTGACATTTTGTCGATGCCCATATCTTCCGCAGTCAATCCTTTTTCCCGCCAGTCTGTTTCATGGATAATATTGTAAATATCAATACAGGAATTGGTTATCGGCATTGGAACGCCCAATATTCTCCCAATTTCTGTCCAGGGGACTAGACCAAAAGGAGCATCTTCTGTTAAATAACGATCGTGGATGCTGTTCGGTCCGCATATTGGTGTCAATGAAATTGAACCATGCCCAGCTGCGTAAAGCTGTTTCCAATCAAAGCCATCTGGCATACCGCTGAAATCCTCCATAGGCCTAAGGTGATAACCGAGTACCTTTCCAACCTCCTTTCTCTCTTTGTCTAAAACTATATTAAGTTTACATGCAGAAGGAGTCCATCCATGTTCATAGACGTAGAAGTTGAACAAAGGATGCTCAATGGAGGTCACAGAAAGCAGACAAGGTCCTGTATGCCATGCAGGGTTCACTATGGAAAGACCGCACTCGAGAACATCATTGTAAACTTTTTCAAATGGGAAAAGATCTTCACGCAATTGATCGATAAGACTGTCGCTGACGCTTGCAGGCAAGAATGCAATATTTACTTTGTTTCTGCCGTATACCGACACTTTTCCGGGTGCAATAAGGCGTGTATCATATGGAAGGTTATTCACATCAGCGATAACAGGGCAATCTTTCTCGCCAAATACTTTTCGGAACTGAAGTGCTGCAAATGCTCCTGGGAAGACGACGATTATCTGATCCTTTTTTACCTTGCCCTTTAAAAGTTCAGCATATGCACCATGTGCAAAAGCCGGTGTAACCACACAAATGTAATCGACACCTTCAATTGCCTTTTCAATGTTATCTGTTACCATGTTGAGCTTTATCGGTCCGGCGATCTCTCCGGTCGTCTCAATTGTACATGTGTCAAAAACTTTTTGCATGTTCGATTTGAACTGAGGCATTTCGTACATGTTTACAGTATGACCCTTAACGGTCATATCGGCTGCCATCGTATGAGCACCGTGGCCGCCGCCTAAAACAGCTATTTTTTTGTTTGGCATTAATCTGACCCTCCTAGCTTATTATCAGCTTCGCAAAGCTTAACTCAAGTATACAAATAATAATAAAAAAAACTATTGGATTTTATCCTAAAGAATGGTAGAGTATAGTAGTCGTTTTTGTACAGCCTCACAAAATTGATATTTCAGCTATCCAAGAATATCCTAACTCATTAAAAATTTACATTTACTATAAATTATAAGCAATAAAATTAATCTCTAATTATATAAAAATAATTATATTTTTATAGGTGATAAGAGGAGATATTTCTATGTTAAAAAGTATTTTAAGAAGTTATGCTCAAACTATAATTGAGAATGCACAGTCAATAATCGGATATGATGTTCTAATTACAGATAATGACGGAGTGATCATTGCCGTTAAAGATAAGAGCCGTTTGGGGAAGCTCCATTCGCACTCGCTGTCAGTAATAAAAAAGGCAACCCCGGAAGCCATATATAGTGAGGAAGCATCGTCGTACGGAGTACTTGAGGGTATATGTCTTCCAATCAAGATCGATCAAGAAATTATTGGTACAGTAGGCATAACAGGTAATCCGACAGAAGTCTGCAAGTACGGACATTTAGTACAAAAACTGGCAGAATTGTTCGTCCGTGAAAAATCGTTGAGGGAATCATCCTTCTTAAGAGAAAGTGCCATATCAAATCTTGTGGCTCAAGTAATTGATAAGAATAATCAAAGTTGTAACAAATCATATATCTTGTCTCAGGCAAAATCGCTGAATTATGATCTTAACAGACCTAAAATTGCAATAATTGTTGATATTCTCCATTTTGAAAAAATAATCGATGATATCCAATCGTTGATATCTGAATATAAGAACTCCGAAATAAAAATACAGCTTTTAAAGGCTTCAGTTTTAAGATATTTAAGAGATTCATTTGAAAAAACAGATCTAATAACAAATTATACGTCTGATAAATTTTTAATATTGATGGATACAAACAAAATGTCAGAGATCGAATTGGTAAATTACATAAACTATAAATATGATCTATTCAAATCTAAAATTACAGATTTAAACATTTCTGCTCTCTTTGGAGTCGGTGCAAAAGCCAATGATATTAATGATTTATATGACTCCATCGAAAGCGCATGGAAAGCTCTTAGGATCGGTAAGAGGATGAGACCTGATGAAACAATTTATAACATAAAAGACTTTATGCTCGAAGAGACACTTATTTCTCTCGATGCAGAACAGGCAATGAAATACATTAATAATACGATAGGGAAACTTTATAACTCCCCTCATTGGACTCCTGATATGGATCTCACTTTAAAGGAGTGTCTCAGTAATCCTCTTGAGACATCTAAGATTGCAGAAAAACTTTCAATTCATAAAAACAGTTTGTACTATCGAATAGATAAAATTTATAAAATGTTTGGATTTGATTTAAATAAATTTGAAGATGTATTTAGATTAAAAATAGCATTGATATTGGAAGAAATATTTAATGAAATAGCTGTAAAAAATAAATAATAATTTATTGTTAAAATAGTTTCCGCCTATATTTTTATTTAGACATTTTTGTTGATTTAGATATAATTGTTGGCGATTTATTGATTGTTGATTATACATTTATTAGATTACGGACATGTCTTCGCCGGTGAACTTATAATGTCTGCATCTGCAGAAAAATTTTATTTATTTAATCGATTGCAATCCCCTATTTTTGTAATAGATAGCAATACAAACTGCACGAATGGGCGATTACCTTAAGAAAGCCAGTGGTAATGGGATGCGATACCCAAATTTGAAAAAATACGGGTTCAGTGAACGTTTTGAGCTGGAGGCGTCATTTTATGAGGGCCTTTATCCTGCACGGGTCACTGAACAGCAC
>Ga0123335_1002678_pt1 | contig 26014 bp, 16 predicted proteins | sample BiotimSIPDNA_2_FD_89707 | JGI IMG/M metagenome (GOLD analysis project Ga0123335, IMG submission 89707) | Anaerobic biogas reactor microbial communites from Washington, USA - Biogas_R2 time_0 SIP DNA | ecosystem: Engineered > Bioreactor > Anaerobic > Unclassified | place: Washington, USA...
GAAGACTGGGTGAATAACTATCCTCGCAAAATTCTTGGATATAAATCCGCTTACCAATTGGCAGCCTTTTTGTAACTGTTAACTTCTTTAAAACCTTGGGCAATTATTCTTGCAATTTACAAGATAACAAATAACTCGCCTCTATCTATTGCAATTTTCGGCGGCATACTGTATAATAATTTGCCGAAGCAATCCGTCCGTTCCGATGTCGGCGCATATAAGCCGGCGGAGCCTCAAATATCAAGGAGTCCATAATAAATGCCTCATAGCAAAGGCCGTGCGCTGAGAATAGCGTCGGCGGTTGTCTTACTTATAATAACCCCGCTGCTGGCTGCCTTCATACCCGCATCGGCGGCGGTCGGGGTACTGCCGGTGAGAAGCCCGGCGTATTATTATAATTATGCCGTGTTCAAGCCCGGCGAACTGCCTTCACACGACGGCGTTCCTCCGGTTATAATACTGCCGGCAGAATTCTCGGTTGCCGACAAGCCCTCCTCCGGCTTTGCGGGTCTGACCACCAGCAGCGGGGTCGAAGCGGACGTGGACCCGGCGGTATCAAGAGACCCCGATTACCACTCGGGCATCGTCATCGACGCTCCGACTCATGTAGAGACCAGCATGCTGACGATGAGGAAGCGGATATACAGCTTCACCGGTCCGGTTCCCAAGTCGGATGAGGTTGATAACAGCTGGTTCGAGGATGCCCTCTTTATCGGCGATTCCCGCACCGTAGGCATGATGGCATACAGCGGCGTCAAATCCACCTACTACTGCAAAGTGGCGCTCACCATACGCGGCGTCACCTCAAACCGCTTCTTAGAGTTCCCGGATGACCCGGGAGTGTTATACACGGTGCTTGAAGCCATTGCAAAGAACCCTGTTTTCAGGAAGGTTTACATAAACTTCGGCGTAAATGAGGCGAGCTGGGGCGTTACTTCTTTCAAAAACGCCTACACATATGTTATTAACGAACTTCAGCGCATGCTGCCCGATGCTCAGATCTATATCGGTGCGGTGCTTCCGGTGACCTCCAAGGTATCGGCAAAGAACAGAAACGGTCTGAACAACTCGAACATTCTGCGCTACAACGAGATGCTGCAGGAACTTGCCTTTGAAAAACGCTGCTTCTACCTTGCTATCAACGAGCCATTCCAGCTTGAGGACGGTTCGCTTCACGACAAGGGGGGCGACGGCATACATCTCGGAGGGGCAGATGTACGCCAGCTTTTCACATACCTGCGCACCCACACGGTCAACCCCGAGGTTTACGATTGGGCTGCCTCCGAGATGGAGATCCGTTTGTGGGGCTGAGAGAATTTTGTTATTATGGAAGGAAACGGCGATGAAATACGGATTTTCTTTTAAAATGATATTTATTTGTCTGCTGGCGGCGATGATGATTTTCACTTCCTGCGGCGGAACCGATTACACCTCCGTGACCCCGGATTCAGACGCGGCGGCTGCCGCGCTCATCTCAGCCGGTGTCTTCAGCGAGGAACTGGGCAGGCTGGACGATGACGCAGCCCGGATGGCGTACGGCATGCCATCGGCTTCATCGCTGGCGGTCTGGGCGGGAAGCGGCGCCACTCCCGAGGAGATTATAATTGCGTCCGGTTCGGATACGGCGGCGATACGCGCCGAGCTTGAAGCCCACCTCTCAAATCGCAAGACACAGTTTACCGATTATAACGCCTGGGAAAAGCCCAAGCTGAACGGCGCTCTGATATTTGAGGCGGGCGGCTGCGTTATCTACGCCGTCGGAGCCTCGGGCAGCGATTCGGACGTCGAAAAGGCGCTTATCGGGTATCTGGATACACTTCTTTAAGCATAAACAGGCTGCTGCCCGGTTCCGACTCGGGCGCGGCCTTTTGCCGCTTTAACAGATATATTCAATTTTAACTTTCACACAGGAGACCGAATATCAATGACCCCAAGACAGGAACATATACGCAATTTTTCAATCATCGCACATATTGACCACGGCAAGTCCACCCTTGCCGACCGTCTGCTTGAATACACCCGTGCTGTGCCCACCCGCGAGATGGAGGCACAGCTGCTGGATAACATGGATCTGGAACGCGAGCGCGGCATCACAATAAAAGCAAGGGCGGTAAATGTCACCTACGACGCCGACAACGGCGAAACCTACTCGCTGAATCTTATTGACACTCCCGGTCATGTGGACTTCAACTACGAAGTCTCGCGCTCGCTGAACGCCTGTGAGGGAGCGATTTTAGTAGTAGACGCCACACAGGGCATCGAGGCTCAGACCCTCGCCAACGCCTACCTGGCGCTGGACGCCGGACTTGAAATCCTGCCGGTTATCAACAAAATAGATCTGCCCTCCGCCGATATTCCGAAGGTGCGGGCGGAAATCGAGGATGTCCTGGGCGTTCCGGCCGAATCCAGCCCCGCGGTATCGGCAAAGCTGGGGACAAATATCAAGGACGTGCTGGAACTTATCGTTTCTGAGGTTCCGGCTCCCGACGGCGACGAGAACGCACCCCTTGAGTGCCTTATCTTCGACTCCTACTACGACTCATATCTGGGCGTCGTGGTTTATGTGCGCGTCGTCAACGGCACACTCAGAGCAGGCGAGCGCATTCGCATGATGCATAACGGCGCGGAGTTCGATGTGGTCGCCGTGGGCATGATGGCGCCCTTCGGACTTCGAGAGACCGAATGCATCTCGGCAGGCGATGTGGGCTACATCACCGCTTCAATCAAAGACGTGAGCGACACCCGGGTGGGCGATACGGTAACCAAGGCGGAGGAACCGGCCGCCGAGGCGCTTCCCGGCTTCAAGAAGGTGCTGCCCATGGTCTATTCGGGCATATATCCTGCCGACGGCGCCCGCTACGGTGACCTTCGCGATGCCCTTGAAAAGCTGAGGCTTAACGACGCGGCTCTCTCATTTGAACCGGAGACCTCTGCGGCTCTTGGCTTCGGCTTCCGCTGCGGTTTCCTCGGGCTGCTGCATATGGAGATACTGCAGGAGCGGCTTGAGCGTGAATTCAATCTGGATCTTGTAACCACCGCGCCAAGCGTTATTTACGAGATTACGCTTCGCGGCGGAGAATTAAAGCGCATAGACAACCCCTCCAACTTCCCGTCAGCCGATGAGATAGAGGTGGCTGCCGAACCGATAGTCCGCGCCAGCATAATAACGCCCGCCGAATATGTGGGCGGCATAATGGAGCTTTGCCAGGACCGGCGCGGCGTATACAAGGATCTCTCCCGCATTGACGATACCCGTCAGGAGCTGCACTACGAAATGCCGCTGAACGAGATTATATACGACTTCTTCGATGCCCTCAAGAGCCGCAGCCGGGGTTACGCTTCACTCGACTATGAGCTTGTCGGCTACAAGCCCTCCAAGCTGGTGAAGCTGGATGTGCTGCTCAACGGCGATCAGGTGGACGCCCTCTCGTTTATCGTGCATGAGGACAAGGCCTATACCCGCGCCCGCAAGATTACCGAGAAACTCAAGGACAACATACCACGCCAGCTCTTCGAGATACCCGTACAGGCCGCCATCGGCGGACGAATAATAGCCCGCGAGACGGTTAAGGCGCTGCGCAAGGATGTACTCGCCAAATGCTACGGCGGCGATATCACGCGCAAGAAAAAGCTGCTCGAAAAGCAGAAGGAAGGCAAAAAGAAAATGCGCCAGTTAGGCTCGGTCGAGGTGACTCCCGAGGCTTTCATGGCGGTGCTCAAGCTGGACGAGTGACGCATTTATCAGTTTTTAAGGTGATTGAATATGAAACAACATCCCGGCGGCGGTGAGATTTCCGACACCGAACAGGAGAATATGCTGAGTCTGCTGGGGCTCTATCTTCATATCCCCTTCTGCCGTTCCAAGTGTTCCTACTGCGACTTCTACTCTATGCCCTGCGCCGAACGGCAGGAGGCAAGGAAGCTGATGCAGAGCTATACCGACGCTCTGCTGCTGCACATGGAGGACTATGCCGGCGCTGCCTCTCATCACGCGGTTGACACGGTCTTTATCGGCGGCGGCACACCCACCGTACTGCCGGTTTCCATGCTGAGGATCCTGCTTGACCAGGTCGATCGCTGCTTCAATCTCACCGAGAATGCCGAGATAACCATTGAGGCGAATCCCGAGACGGTCAGCCGCTCTTCCCTTCGTTCCCTGCGGAGAGCCGGGGTCAACCGCCTTTCCATGGGTCTGCAGTCGGCGAATGACAGTGAACTGCGGCTGTTGGGACGAATTCACGACAGCAACGGCTTCGGCGCGGCATTCGCCGACGCAAGAGCCGCGGGTATCGGGAACATCAACATAGACCTGATGTACGGCATACCCGGACAGACACCAGAATCGCTGCGCAGGACGCTTGAATACGCCGTTGCTCTCGAGCCGGAGCATATCTCGCTTTACGGGCTGAAAATTGAGGAAAACACCCCCTTCGGCAGGCAGCGCGAAGCGCTTGAGCCCTATCTTCCCGACGAAGATACAGAGCTTGAGATGTATCTTGACGCGATTGATTTCCTCGCAAGCTCAGGCTTCATTCAGTACGAAATATCGAATTTCGCACGGGAAGGCTATGCCTGCCGCCATAATCTCAAATACTGGCGCTGCGAAGAATATCTGGGGCTGGGTCCCGCCGCCCATTCATATCTGGGCGGAGTGCGTTTTGCCTACACCCGAAATTTCAGTGATTATATAAAAGCCCTTGAGGAACCCGACAAGGGTGTTATAATACTCTCTGAACGCTCCCGCATAGACGAGGACGAGCGTGCCGGCGAGTATATTATGCTCGGTCTGCGCCTCACCGAGGGCGTTGACATGGGGAGTTTTGCCGAGCGATTCGGCTTCGACTTCACGGCGGCCGACAATGTGCGCCGAAAGCTGCACATGTATGTGGAAAACGGCTTCATGACCGCCGACGCCGGACGCCTTGCGCTCACGCCGAAGGGAATGTTCGTCAGCAACTATATTATTTCAAGTCTTATCCCCTGCGACCGCGAGGAGTATGCCGGACTGCGCAGCGGAACCGAGCTCTGAACCGCGATTTATTTAATCGTGAGAGGAGGTAAACAGGTATATGAACAAGCGTTGGGTAAGGTTGCTCTTCGGCCGCCGGGTGCTGTTCTGTTTAATGCTTCTTATCCAGGCAGCCTTCGTAATCTTTATGCTGCTCAGTGGTCTCAGGCAGTATGAGCTGCTGTCAATAGCGCTGAGACTTCTCAGCCTTACGGCGTCGCTCTACATAGTAAGCCGGGGCGACAGAACGGCTTACAAGGTTACCTGGATAATCTTCATAATGACACTGCCCCTGTTCGGCGGTCTGCTTTATCTCTCCCATCGGCTTCAGACCTCCAATCACAGTATAAGGGGTATATCACGGCACTGCGGCGACAAAGCGCGTTCAGTGCTCATGCCCGACGGATGCGGCGACGGCACACCCGCGGGTGAGGAACTTAACCGGCTTGAGAAGATTTCACCTTCGGTCATGCCCCAGGCGGGCTACCTCTGTCATACCTGCGGCTTCCCGGTCTGGCGGGGCACATATACCGAATATTTCCCCACAGGCGAGGATATGTTCGAAGCGATGAAGAATGAACTGGCGAAGGCTGAACACTTCATCTTTCTCGAATATTTCATCATCGAACAGGGAGTTATGTGGGGGCAGATCCTCGACATACTTGCCGAAAAGGCTGCAGCCGGCGTTGATGTGCGTATAATCTATGATGACATCGGCTGTTTCCTCAAGCTCCCCCACGACTACCCGAAGCAGCTTGAGGAAAGAGGCATCAAGTGCCGGATATTCAATCCCTTCGTCCCCTTCTGGACTACGATACAAAACAATCGGGATCACCGCAAAATAATGGTGATCGACGGTCATACCGCTTTCAGCGGCGGCATCAATCTTGCCGATGAATATATAAACGCCCGGGAACGCTTCGGACACTGGAAGGACAACGGCGTCATGCTCAAAGGCCCGGCGGTTCGCAGCTTCACGGTCATGTTTCTGGCTATGTGGCAGATGATCACCGGTGTGGATGAGGACTATACCCCCTTTCTGCCGGAAGAAATGCCGGTTTACGACGATGAAGCCGGCTTCGTTCAGCCCTGGTCCGACTCGCCGCTGGATCAGGAGCATGTGAGCGAGCATGTCTACATGCAGATGATAAACCGCGCCAACCGCTATGTTTACATAACAACACCATATCTGATAATCGATGAAAATCTGCTTACAGCCCTGCGTCTCGCGGCAAAAAGCGGCATCGATGTGCGCATTGTGACCCCCCATATCCCTGACAAGCGTCTTGTTCACGAGACCACCCGTTCCTACTATGCGCCGCTAATCGAGGCAGGTGTGCGCATCTACGAATATTTCCCCGGATTCATTCACTCAAAGATGATAGTATCCGACGACGAGGCGGCGGTAATAGGTACGGTAAATCTGGACTATCGCTCTTTCTATCTGCATTTTGAGTGCGGCGCCTGGATTTACCGTTCGGACACCGTAATAGACATGCGCCGGGATTATGAGGATATACTCGAAAACTGCAAGGAAATCTCCCCCGAAAGCAGACTCTGCCGGGGCAGTCCGTTCCAGCGCGTAAAGCGTCTTTTCCTGCGGCTCATCGCTCCCCTGCTTTAAGGCGGCAGCCCGCATTTTATGCTGTTTCGCATTTCGGAAGTCGGAAATCCCACAATAGGCAGTCTGCACAAAATTCCGGGATGTGGATAACCCACCCGAAAAATTCAGCGTTTTCAGCGTAAATCGAACACACAGGCGTAAAAACCTGTGGAAAACCCTGTGGAAACTGTGTAAAACCCCCTCAAAATTACGCATTTTATACGAAATTTAAGCGGAATCTGTAGAAAATCAGAAACCCGCTTGATATCAACGCAACGGAGGAAGCGCGCAATGGTAATACGAAATTACAACGATTCCGCGGCGTCTCCCGCACACGCCGGCACAATCAGAGCGCATACGGTCATACCGAAGGGCAGCGTCATTGAGCCTCCCTTTGATTCGGCCTGGGGATATCTTGGCGGTCCCGGGCGGCTCGAGACCCATTCCCATACCGCGGCTGAGATTTATATAATCTTCAAGGGCAGCGGACGGGTTCATGTTGACGGCGAATTCGCCGAGGTGGGCTGCGGCGACATTGTGGAGATTCCCTCCGGCGCGCCCCATGACATCGAAAATCTCTCCGACGGCGAGCTGCTCTGGCTCGCCTTCTGGTGGAAGGAGAATTTGTAATGAAGATAGAGCGTCTCGGAGCAGCCGATATGCAGGAGCTGCTTGATGTACTTAACATCAGCTTCACGGGCAGAGCCGACTCCCGGCATTTCGAGGAGGGACTGCCTAAACTCTGGATACCCGACGACGAGCACATGGGGTGCCATTTTGCGATACGCGAAAACGGCGGGATCATCGCCGCCCTGGGCGTATATCCGCTGGAAATGGCAATAGCGGGGCATAAGCTGCGCTTCTCCACGGTGGGCAATGTCGCCACCATGCCGGAGGCACGTGAGAAGGGCTGTATGAAGGCTCTCATGGCGGCTGCCATGACCGAACTTGACGATATCGGCGCCGACGTCTCCCGACTCGGCGGCAGGCGCTCCCGCTACCAGCGCTACGGTTATGAGGTGGCGGGCATAAATTACCGTCTGACCCTCACCGACCGCAATGTTTCGGATTATGAGGAACAATTCGGCGCCGCCGACAGCGATGCCTTAACCTTCCGCCGTATAGAGAGCGCGGAAGATTCGGAGCTTCCCGCGATCCACGCGCTGTATGACACCCAGCCGGTGCGGGTGCTGCGGGGCGAGGGCGTCGACTTTTTTAATATTCTTCGCGCCTGGAGCAACCTGCCCCATGCCGCCTATCGGAACGGCTGTCTCTGCGGGCATATCTGCGCAAAGGGCGGCGACATAGCCGAGTTCTGCGCCGAAAACGACGTCACCGCCTTCGCAATGCTGAGAGCCTGGCAGAAGCAGGTAAATTCACAAATTTCTTTTAACATATTCCCCTGGCAGACCGGACTTATGCGCCTCATCGGCAGGTATAACGAAACGATTTCCGTCAACTCTCCCAGCCACTTCAAGATTCTGAACTGGGACAGAGTTGCAGCGGCACTGCTGAATCTGAAACTGACCTTTTCCACGCTGTGCGGCGGCTGTTTTGTGCTGGGCATCGACGGCAAACGGCTTGAGATCGCCGTGGATGGCGGCAAAGCCTGCGTCGGGTATACCGAAAAGGAACCGGATATCCGTCTTGACGGGCTTGACGCGGTGCGCTTCCTCTTCGGTCCCGCCGATCCGCTTTTGGCTTTTGACGTGCCTGCGGATATTGCGCCCGCCGTGTCATCATGGCTGCCCCTGCCGCTGGGCTGGAACGGTCAGGACAGGGTTTGAAACCGCCGGATAAACGATATATCCCGATTTCAACGAAAAACATTTTTTTGCAGACAATTTGACGGAAGAAACATACCGACGCCGACAATAACGGAGAATTGCTATGGACATGAACGAAGTATATGAGCTGTCGCGGCGCAAGACGGTTGAAACATCCGGCGCAAGCGAGAGTACTCCCTCATTTGCACAGTATTTTTCCTGGATAAGCTCGACAAACGAGGGTTCCACCGAGGAACAGACTCTCGCAAACCTGGGCTATTTCAAGTGGCTCAAGGAGACCTACGGGGCTCAGATTGACATATACGCCTGGGACGCGGGCAATCTGGACGGCGCCTCGGGCACCTATGAGTTTCCCGACGGCGAGAAGCTCTCGGCTCAGTATCCCCGGGGCTACGGACCTATTGCCGAAGCCGCCGCCGAATTGGGCTGCCGTCTGGGCGTATGGTGCGGCGCCGACGGCTTCGGCGACACTCCCGAGGAGGAGAAGGCGCGCTACGACCTTATGGTAAGCCTCTGTCGGGATTACCGCTTCGGGCTGTTTAAGATAGACACTGTCTGCGGTCAGCTCCGTCCCGAGAAGCGGGCTGTGTTCATGAAGATGATAAACGAATGCCGCAAATACAGCCCAAACCTTATTCTGCTCAACCACCGCAATCAGTTGGGCGAGGCTGCCATCGCCGCCACCACCTTCCTGTGGAACGGTCAGGAGACATATATTGACGTGCTCATGAGCAACACCATGACCGCTCCCCACCACCGCGCCGGCTCCATGGCGCGGGGACTGGTGCCCGAACTGCTGCGGCTAACCGAGGATCACGGCGTCTGTCTCTCATCCTGTCTTGACAACTTCACCGATGAGCTTGTCCTTCATGCCTTCGGACGCTCGCTGATACTATCCCCCGAAGTCTACGGCAACCCCTGGCTGCTGCGCGATGACGAGCACCGGCTGCTTGCCCGCATATACACCCTTCACGCCGAGTATAACGATATCCTTGTCAACGGCATGCTGCTGCCCGAGGAGAAATACGGCGACTGCGCCGTGTCCCGGGGCGACGGGAGGCACCGGTTCATCACCCTGCGCCGGCTTGACTGGGAGAGCTTCACCGTTCCGATAAAACTTGACGGCGAAATCGGGCTTGAGAGCTGCAAAAAGGTTGCCGTCGCAGCCCGTTTCCCGGAGGAGAAATTCCTCGGTTGCTTTGAATACGGCGACATTGTGGACATTGAGGTTCTGCCCTTCCGTTCGGCGCTCATCGAGGTGTGCGATGCAGAGCTCTTCGACAGAGACGCTTTCGAGCGGGGCAAGGTGTTCGACTGCGCCGAGGCTCCCCCTGTGAAACTGACCTCGGCTGTGCCTGTCGGTCTGCCTGCCGACGCCGAAGCGCTTTACGAAGCCACCGCCTTTGCCGCCGACTGCGATTCACTTGAGGCGCAGTCCCGCCGCCGCGCCGGAGAGACCTCCATACCCGCGGTCAAGGCTGCCCGCGACGCCTTCTTCAATCAGAAGACCTACCGCTACAGGGGCTGCGAGAACGCCGCCATGTTCGACGGGCGTGAGGACACCTGGTACGATGCCGTGTCCCGCCACTATCAGGACAGGACCACCCGCATCGGAGGCGGCTGTCTCAGACTGGATATCGGCGGAATTGTTGACGCAGCGGCTCTGGAAATCACCTTCTTTGAGCCGAATGAGCCGATACGCGAAATGCCGCCCCAGTTTGTGACGGCGGTCGGCGAGTATTCGACCGACCGGGTAAACTGGAAGCCTTCGCCGCTTACCGGCGTTTACGACATAAAGCCGATAACCGCCCCCGCCGTCAAGTCGAGGGTGCACAACATCGTCGATGTTCCGGGCATGCTGCGCAAAGCGGTATACAAGGTGGGCAGTCTCGCATATTTCCGAATAGCCGAACCGCTTGACCGCATATATTCAATAAAACTCTTTGACGAAAAGGGAAATGAGATTCCACTGCCCGCGCCCCGTGCCAACAACCTGCTGGCGCACTTCGGCCGCACCGGTCTGGCTTATGCCATGACCGCCGATATCCCCGCCGGACTTAAGGAGGGGGATGTCATCGCCGCCGCAGTCGAAGGTGAGCACGGTCCTGAAGGCGCGTACGCCGCCATAAAATCCTGCGGGCGCTATATCGGTGCCTTCGACCGGGCGGCATCCTACCCCTGCAATCAGTGGGAGCACCGGGTGGAGCCGGTGAATACCGGTTACACCTACTACTTCAAGGTGGACGCCGATCTTGCAAGGGAGGGCGGACAGATATTCCTGCTCTCGAAGGGCACGGGGTTAAACTGCGACATATATCTCCTTGCGAAATAAAAACACTCAAAACGGTACTGAATGAAAACATCAACCCAAAGCGAAAACATTCTTGAAGTCGAACATAAATCCAAGCGCGCACCCTCCTCGTCGGGTGCACCGCTCGATCTGACCGACGGCGTTATCTGGAAGACGCTTGCAGCCTTCACTCTGCCGATACTCTGCAGCAGTCTGTTTCAGCAGCTCTACAATACCGTCGGTGCGGCTGTGCTGGGAATGCACTGCGGCTCACAGGAGTTGGCGGCAGTGGGTTCCACCGGCTCGCTGATAAACCTGACAATCGGACTGTTTATGGGCATATCCAGCGGAGCCAGCGTCTGCGTTGCCCGTCTCTGGGGTGCCCGGGACGAAAATGTCTCCCGCGCGGTGCACACCGCTTTTGTTCTCAGCATTATTTGCGGCGTACTGCTTACGGGTCTGGGCATAGTTGTATGCCGCCCTCTGCTGGTGATTATGAAGTTCCCGTCCGAGCTCATAGACATGTCGGCAGAATATCTTATAATCTACTTCACGGGTATGGTGCCCTCAATGGTCTACAATATCGGCGCGGGCATTCTCAGGGCTGTCGGCGACTCGCGGCGGCCGCTGATCCATCTTGTAATAAGCGGTGTAATCAATGTCATAGTCACCATAATTCTCGTAGTCGGCTTTGATATGGGTGTCGCCGGCGCGGCATGGGCTACGGTGGTCTCACTTGTGGCTGCTGCCGTCCTCACTGTCGGAAGGCTTTTTCGGACCCGTCTCGGCTACCGGCTTACACTTAAAGGACTTTGTCTTGACGGCGGGATTGTCAGGGAAATAATAAGAATAGGCATACCCACCGGGGTTCAGTCCATGCTCTATGCCATTACGAACATGATGATTCAGACCGGAATCAACGTGTTCGGCGCGGACGCAATGGCAGGCACTGCCGCCTATTACAAGCTGGACGGGCTGCAGTATCTGCCGATAAACTCCATTTCCATAGCTATAATGACCTTCACCGCTCAAAATATGGGGGCAAATAAGCCGGAGCGTGTCCGACAGGGCATCCGCAGCGCACTGATAATGGGATTCGGCTGTTCGCTATTCACGGCAATACTTTGGGTAATATTCGGACGCCCTCTGCTTATGATGCTCACCGGCGGCAATGAAACTGCCGTTCACTACGGCTACATGATGCTGCTCTGCATGGCGCCCCTTGAATGGACCTTCGTGCCCACCGAGGTTTTGGGCGGCGTCATACGCGGAGCCGGCGCGGTGCTGATGTCAACCCTGCTGACCGCCCTTTTCATCTGCGTGATACGCATAACCATACTGTCGGCGATAATGCCGCTGATAAACAACATACTGGTTGTATTTCTCACCTATCCGATTTCATGGTCAATCTGCTCGGTGGCCTTCATTGTCTATTATAAAAAGGGTCACTGGATGTACCGCAGGCACCGTTAAACCGTTAAATCGTTAAACCGTTAAATACATATCATCCCGTGAAATCCAAGTCCGATGCAATTCGGATTGCACAATAAGGAGACTGATAACAATGAAAGGACTTGTCTGTTCCCTTGCCGGGGATGTATATTCTATCTCCGCGGCAGGCTATATGCTGGAGCTTGACACGGCAAAAGCCGCCGCCCGTGTGATTTTGGACGGCACGGCGGCGGCGACCCTTGACCTGCGCTCGGCTGTCTGCCAGCTCGACGGCGAGAATAAGGAGATAATCGACCGGGAACCCGACATACCGGTGTTTGCCGGCTGCTCGGACAGCGAATCGGGGCTTGTCTTTACCTTTGAGGGCAGAAGCTCTCTCTGGTTAAAGACCTACCGGCTGGTCTGCACCCCCCTGCGTTTTAATTATTATGTAACCGTTAAGGGCAAGGGGCGTGTTGATTCGGTAAACTACTTCTCTGGCGACCCGGGCGGCGACAAACCGGGCAGCGGCTATGAGTTTGCCGAAGGTTTCAATCCCTGCGTATCCTGGTACAACACCGAGGACTACTACTTCCGCTCGTCGGTGAGCTGTCACCGCTGGTCGGTGCTCACCGTGCCGCCCATGTTCTGTTACTCCTTCCGCTGCGAGGGACTGGGACAGCGGCTGACCCTTGGGCTTGCCGCCGAACGGGGAGAGCACAACTTTCAGAGCTTCGACTACCGCGCCTTTATAAAGGGCTGGCACACCGGATTCTGCCTTGCAACCGACCAGCACGGTCACACTTCGGTTGACGGCGAGTGGACGGCTCCCCATATCATCGGCTTCGGGGCGGAGGACGAGTTCGACTCGATGCGCAAGTATTGCGATTACTACTTCGCCTCGGGCATCGCCGACCCGTCGGTTAATCTGACCGCTCCGACTCCCCGCTTCTGGCACGGTCCCATGCTCTGCGGCTGGATCGAACAGATCATGCAGGGCGCAAAGGCGGGAAAGTCTCCCCCCGAGCTTGCCCGTCAGGATTTTTACGAAGGACTTGTGGAGAAAGCGCATGGCTTCGGTCTCGAGCCGCGGGTGCTTATAATCGACGACAAGTGGCAGTCGGAGTATGCCACCGACCATCCCGATCCCGCCAAATGGGATGACCTTCGGGGCTTTATCGACCGCCGGCACGCCGAAAACTGCGCAGTGCTGCTCTGGTTCAAGCTCTGGGATCCCGAGGGCTGGCCGGAGGAGCTCTGCATAGTCTCGGACAAGGGAGAGCGGCGTATCGACCCGTCACAGCCGGCGTTTATTGCCGAGCTTGACAGGATACTGCACCGCCTGCTTTCCGACGAGCCGGGCCGCATGAACTGCGACGGCTTCAAACTCGACTTCGCCTTCTGGAATCCCATCGGACGGGGCTTTAAGACATATTCGGGACGCTACGGTGTCGAACTGATGTACGATATGATGAAGCACATTTACGACAAGGCAAAGGAGATAAAACCTTACGCTCTCATCAACTGCTCGCCCTGCCACCCCTACTTCGCCTCGATATGCGACCAGGCGCGGCTCCACGACTACAATTACAACAACCGCTCAAACCTTGAGGATCTTAAAATGCGGGCAAAGCTCTTCGCAATCGCCAATCCCGGCACACTGATCGACACCGACAACGCCGGCTTCAATACCCGCCGGGACAGCATGCGCTGGCTGCTCAATCAGCCTCTGACCGGCGTGCCCGACCTCTACTCGCTGACCCCCTCCGAGAGCATGCCCGACATGACCGACGACGATTTTTACGCCATTGCCCGGGTATGGCGCGAATATTCGGCAAAAATCGACGCGCTTTACGGCGGCGGCAAATCTTTCAAATGAAGCTCAGATTGATACTTCGCATTATATTCTATACCCTGGCGGCGGCTGTGGCGGCGATGATTTTTTACCTGACCGCCCAGACCGCCGTTGAATCGGCGGGAACCAGCCATTCATTCATAGAGCGGGCGGTTCGGGTATTCTTCAGCCGATTCAAGCTGCTGGGCGAAGCCGAGCAATATGAGCTGGTGGAGTCGCTGCAGTACCTTTTCCGCAAGGGCGCACATTTCGCGATATACTTTGCGCTGGCGTTCTTTCTCACCTGCGCAAACGAGACCTTCGGCATAGGGCATCTGCGTTCGGCATTATATGCCCTGCCCGCCGCGGTGCTGTACGCGGTGAGCGACGAGGTGCATCAGTACTTCGTTCCCGGCCGCTCCTGTCAGCTGTCGGATATACTGCTTGACAGCTTCGGGGCGCTTATGGGCACGGGCGCCGCCTGTCTCTGCACGGCTCTTGTGCTGCACATCGCGAAAAAACGCACCGGACAGGGAAAAATGTCGTAATATTTACAAATTGCGGCAAAATCGGGAACAAAATATCTTTAAGTTTCGTCATAGAATCGGGTCGGGTGACGCCCCGTGCCCCGCACCGCCCCCGGAAAGCATCAAATTTAACTGTTTTTATTGAAAATTCGGAAAAATTTTTAAATTAGTAGTGCATTTTCCGGAGATATGGTGTATAATGAGTTATAACCTTTAAAATGGAGGATTATTCACATGAAACGCACGTTTATCAGAGCGCTGGCAATGGCGCTTGCGGTAATCATGTCGCTGACCGGAATCGCTTTCACGATCAGCGCCGCAAGTTTCAGCGATACAGGCTCTCATTGGTCAAACCAGTATGTTGATTACATGGCGAAGAAGGCCATCATCGCCGGTTACGGCGACGGCACCTTCAAACCCGACAATAAGGTCTCACGCGCCGAATTCATTAAAATGCTCGTTGAGACCTTCGGACTCACCGCGGTGGGACCGTTTGTCTACAACGATGTAAAGGAGACCGACTGGTTCTACCCCTACATCGGGAAGGCAGCCGCTCAGGGCTTCCTTATACCGGGCAGCAACTACCTTGACCCCAACGGTCAGCTGACAAGAGCCGAAGCCGCCGCCTTGCTGGTGCGCTATCTGGATCTCCCGGCAGACATGACCGTCGCAACCAACTATTATCCCGACTACAACACCATAAGCTCGATTTACCGCACCTATGTTCTGCAGGCGACCGCTGCCGGTCTCTTCAAGGGTTATGAGGACGGCGCTTTCCGCCCCAACAACACCCTTACCAGAGCCGAGGCGATGACAATTCTCTACCGCGCCGCCGGCTCCATCTACAATGAGAGCGCCCGCGGTATCGATGAAGGCGCCAACACCGAGAACGCCGTTGTCACCAAGGCGGGCGTTAACGTATCCGACGCCAATCTCCGGGGCAATGTAATCATATCCGAGGGCGCGGAGTCGGGAACCGTCATGTTCTCCAACTCGAATATCAACGGCACCCTCTTTGTCCGCGGCAAGGTCAAGGTCAACCTCACAAACACCAAGGTCAATAAGCTTGTGGTTGACTCCGACGCCGGTTATTCGGTAAACGTTATACTTGCGGGCAATACCAATGTGGATCTTGCCGAGCTCCGGTCGCGGGCAGGTGTTACCATCAATACCGGTACCACCGTCGGCGCGCTCAATGTTGCTCCCAACGCCAGGTCCTCTAATGTCACCGGCAGCGGCACGCTGAGATCGGCGACCATCCGCGCCACCGGCTTCACCTCCACACAGATCCCCTCTTCTTACGATATCTCAGAGGGCATAACCGCAACATTTGCCGGCTCCTCCTTTAAGGGCAGCAGCACCGGCACCAACGGCTTTATCACTTCACCCTATGTTAAACAGCAGGACGGCAGCGAGTACATATATTTCACTCCCGCCGGCTCCGGCTCGATCCGCTACTACTATTCCAACTCTGCCGTGGTACCTTCCTCCACATCCTTTTCATCCGGCTTTAACGCCGCCGCAGAGTTCATAAAGGGCACTGCCGCCGCCACCGCAGGCACCGGCAACTCGGCTAAGACCAACACGCTGGATAAGATAGAAGGCTACGGATTTGTAGTAGTCATGCTCACCGCCGGCGGAATCGATTATGCCCCTGTCGTTATCAATCGCTCGGCTTCCGCGGCAGCGGCTGCGGCTGCGGGCTTCTCCGAAATACCCGTTGTCTCCCAGGTAAGCGGCTCCGACCGTCTGACCTACAAGGCTGTGGCAAACGGCACCGTAAAGTATTACTACACCAATGATGCCAACGCCCCCGCCGCCGCCAACTACGATACCTACTTTGCAGGCGCCGCGGCAAACGGCACGCTTACGGCATCCGCCGGAACCAACCAGTCCGCCGCAATGGCATCTGAGACCACCGGCGCTTCATATGAGTATGTAGTGCTTATGCTCACCGCAGCCGACGGCACCAAGTATACCCCCATGGCAGTCAGCCGCACCGGCGACGCTACCGCCTCCGGCTTCTCGAGCAAGCCCATCGTCGTTTCGAGCGGGGAGTATGAGTTCCTCAACTTCTCCACCAACAACTCGGGCAACTTCCAGTATTATTATGCCAACACTTCGGGCGTTCCGAGCAACGCGGCTTTCGCCGAACAGTGGAACGGCGCCCCCTATAAGGGACGCATCAACTGCGCCGCCTCCTCCAACATGCAGAGCGCTCAGCTCCAGAAACTCACCGATATAGCCTCCTACGGCTTCATCGTGCTGATGTTCAATGACAACAGCGGCAAGAGCTTCACCCCCTATGTTGTGGCTCGCGCGGGTCAGTCGGCTGCCGCCTCCGGATTCAGCGGCAATCCCAGTGTCAGCTCGGACGGCACTAACGACATCCTATCGGTGGCGACCACCACTAACGGTCAGGTTGCCTACTACTACACCACCAACGCGACCGCCCCCACCACGACAGCCTTCAGAACCAATTTCAGCAGTTCCCAGGTATCCGGCACGGTTGATCTGCAGACGGTAACCTCCAACAGCAAAACAACCGCCTTCAGCCAGGATGTGCTGTCCTACGGCTATGTGGCTCTGATGTTCACCGACAACAAGGGCAACGCCTACACGCCTATCGTTGTAGCGCGCGGCACCGGCAGCAATGTAGCCGGCACCGGCTTCAATTCACTGCCTACTCTCTCCCAGTACAACAACAACGATTACCTCACCTACTCCACTTCGATCACCGGTCAGGTGAAGTATTACTACGCCAACAGCGCTATACTGCCCACAATAACCACATTTGACAGCTTCTACACCCAGGCTTCCTACTTCGGCGCCTTCGCGGTCAGCGCAGGCAGCGCCGCCGCGAACGCGATTCTTAAGCCTGTCGCAAATGTGTCGACTTTCAGCCACATCGTAATGATGGCGACTGACAACCAGGGCAACAAGTCCACTCCCCTCGTAATAAGCCGCAGTGCCGGCACCGGCGCGGCTACCGCCACCGGCTTCAACACGGTGCCCACCGTCGGTCAGAGCGGCAGCTTCGATGTTCTCAACTACTCCGCTTCGATAACCGGTACCTGCTACTACTATTACACCAACAACCCGGTGGTTCCCACCACCTACGACACCTTCAGCACCGGTCTCAACGCCGCTCCGTTCAAGGGTCAGTTCAACACCATTGCGGGCAACTCTATCCTCAACGATAAGACCAACACCCTGCAGGCCGCTTCAAGTGTAGCCGGCTACAACTATGTGGTTCTTATGATAGTCAGCGGCTCCACCGGCTCCAACTCCACTCCGATTCTGGTCAACCGTGTCGGCGCCGCGGCCGCGGGCACCGGCTTCCAGATTTCTCCGGTAATTTCTCAGGTAAACAGCCGCGATGTTCTGACCTATTCCGCCAGCGCGTCCGGGAACCTGATGTATTATTACACCAACAGTCTTACCGCTCCCAGCTCCAACACATTCTACTCCACCTGGAGCAGTTCTTCGCTGAGCTCGGCTTACAAGGGCGCCATCACGGTAAACACAATGTCTAACTCTCAGGCGAACCTTGAACCTGTCGCAACTGTATCGGGCTACTCCTATGTGGCGTTCATGCTGCAGGGTTCAAACGGCTCCTACTACACTCCGTTTGTATTGTCGAGGAACGTTTCGAGCGGCGGCGGGTCGGGCAGCACCGATAACACCGGGTTCTACGGCGATCCGTACCTTGGAATCTCCGGCTCATGGGAGAGACTTAGTTATCGCGCGAATTACACCGGTACGATTAACTTCTACTACACGAACGATCCCACAATGCCGACGATAGAGACCTTTAACTTCTATAGCAATAACTCACCCGCCCGCGGTGTTGTAAATGTGACTACCACCTCAGCAACTTCAACGAATCTGCTGGTTACCACCGAAGTGGCTTCGTTCAAGTACCTGTTCTTCATGCTGACTGACACCTACGGCAACAGATACAAGCCGATATGCATTAACAGACAGACCGGAACAGCTGTAGCAGAGGGCTTCGTGAGCGCTCCTCAGCATGGTTATAATAAAGCCTCAAAGTGTAACACCCTCGAATTCACTCCGACAAACTCGGGTCTTGTTTACTACTACTATACGAAAGAAGCAACCAAACCCACTGCTTCGTCGTTCATGGGCAAGTACAACAACGCAAATCACAGAGGTGTTTTCTCGGTCAGCGCAATGACCGCATACAACTATGACACTCACTTGAAAACCGATTTAGCACAATACCACAATGTCGTTGTTCAGTATGTTGACGTCACTAATAAGGGTTATGACCCCTACATGGTATCCTTCGATACAGCCAATTTCAAAGACAATGACGATGGATTCACTGTAGTACCGGAACACGTAATCACCGCAGCCAACTATGACCAGATAAAATTCACCGCAAAAACTACAGGAGAACTGTACTACTACTACACCAATTCCAATACCACGCTGTCTCAGGTTCAGTTCTACGCCGAGTATGAGGTTGCCTCAGCCTCGATCAAGGGCGTAATCGATGTTTTAGCCATAGACCCGATCTCGCTTACCTTCACTCTCGGCACTGCCAACAATACCTACAACTATATTGCGGTTATGCTGGTTGACACCTTAACCAATGAAGTTTACCTGCCGTATATCATTACCCGTCAGAAAGTTATCACCGGCAACGGCTTCACCGCCACTCCCGTGGTGACTCAAAATCAAAACGAATACGATATACTCAGATTCACTCCGAGCAATGTCGGTGAAAACCCCAGGGTTCAATACTACTACGTAAAGTCCGATGTAACCTCCGCACCTGCCACTACAAGCGAGTTCATCACAAAGAAAAATGATGCCGGTGCCATGGGCGGTACGCTCAGCGCTATCGCCGGTATTCCGAACATCCGTGAAATGCTGTTAACAGCGGGCTACGAGCTCTACACAGGTGTCATCTGTATGCTTGAATCCGATACCGCAAGATACCAGCCTGTATATGTCTCGAGGTATGCCGCCAACTCGAACAGCGGCTATACAACGGCACCCTACATGAATCTTTATGAGTTCAACGGCGGTGCAGATAAGCTGAACATTGTCACGAATGTCACAGGCAGGATGTATTGGTACTTCAACAACACCAGGACTTCCAGCATGAATGCTACAACATTCCTCAAAAACTGGGCAGAGAACGCCAAGGGAGAAATTGCTGTTACCGGTGATCCAACCGCACCGAAGACCATTAATCTTATCAACGGTACCGCTGAGTACCAGTATGTCAATGTGATGCTGCTTGATACCACCTACACCTATAAGGTGGTTCAGTATCCCAGATATATTAAGGCTTCAACAAGTGCAAACCCGCTTTACACTTCCACTGTGGTCAGCAACGGCGGCTTCACAACAGCTCCCAAGATTGAAAAGGGTTCCGGTACCAAACTGGTTTACACTCCTGTAGCAGCAAATCTTAAGATTTACGGCTACTACACCAACAGCTCAGGTACACCTCAGAATCCCGAAGCTTTCTTCGCAAACTACAATAATCCTACAGCCGCAACAGAGCTTTATACCACCGCTGGCACATCTGCGGAAAGCCAGCCCATGGATACCACATACAAGTATTTTGTTATCATGACGATAGATCCCGTAAAGGGTGTATACTTCACTCCCAAGAGTTTCCAGCTCAGATAACCACACAACATGAAGGTAGAAATCTACGACACCACGCTCCGTGACGGGGCGCAGGGTGCGGGGATCGCCTTCACCACAGAGGACAAGCTGAAAGTAATCCGCGCTCTCGACGAGCTGGGCGCGGATTACATTGAGGCGGGCTACTATACCGCTTCCGCCGCCGATTCCGCCCAACTGAGACGGACGGCGGCGGTTCCTCTTAAAAGGGCGGCGCTCACCGTCTTCTGCGGCACAAGGCATCCCTCAATCGAATGCAAAGACGACCCGGCGCTCTCGGCTCTCGCGGCGGAAGAGACCATGAAGACGGTCTGCATCTTCGGGAAAAGCTGGCTCTACCATGTGGATGTGGTGCTGCGCACGACTCCCGGGGAGAATTTAGCGATGATTTCCGACACCGTCCGTTATCTGCGGGCGGCGGGGAAACGGGTCTTCTACGACGCGGAACACTTCTTCGACGGCTACCGGGACGATCCGGAATACGCGCTGAAAACCCTCCGCGCCGCCCATTCGGCGGGCGCCGAGCGGATAGTTCTCTGCGACACCAACGGAGCCATGCTCCCCGACTGCATCCGTCAGGTCACCGCCGAGGTCAAAAAACATCTCCCCGGCGCGGTGCTAGGCATCCACTGCCACAACGACATCGGCATGGCGGCGGCAAGCTCGATAGCCGCGGTCATGGCGGGCGCCGAACAGGTTCAGGGCACCATATGCGGTTTCGGCGAGCGCTGCGGAAACGCCAATCTCAATACGCTCATCCCGCTGCTGCGCGTCAAACTTGGCTATGACTGTCTCAGCGACGAGGGGCTGCGGCTGCTCACACGCAAGGCGCGGGAGATCTGCGAGGTGGCGAACAGACCCTTCAACGAAAACGAACCCTTCGTCGGCGGCTATGCCTTCGCCCACAAGGCGGGCATGCATATCGACGCGGTGCTGAAATCTCCCCCCTCCTTTGAGCATATGGATCCCGAGCTTGTGGGCAATGTCCGCAGTATGCCGCTGAGCGCCCTGTCGGGGCGGTCCGCCCTGCTTGCCGCGATACGTTCGGCGGGGCTTGACACCGATATCGAACGCGACAATCCAAAGCTGCGGGAGGCGCTGAATCTGCTCCGTTCCCGCGAGGCGCGGGGGGTGTCCTACGAGGATGCGGGCGCCTCTCTGGCGCTGGTGCTGCGGGATATCCTCCACGGCTCCCGCCGCCATTTCGAGCTGGTGAAGTATCATATCAACATCACCGAGGGTCACGGCGACGATGAGAATGTGGCTATCGCCACCGTTAAAATCCGGGTGGGCGATGAGTGCGCACTTACCGCCGCCGAGGGCAACGGTCCTGTAAACGCCCTTGATCTGGCGCTCCGGCTGGCGCTGACCCGCTTCTATCCCGAGGCGGGGGAGGCGAGGCTCACCGACTACCGGGTGCGCGTGCTTGACTCCACCCAAACCACAGCGTCGCAGGTGCGGGTCGTGATTGAATCCACCGACGGCGAAAGCGTCTGGCGCACCGTGGGCGTTTCCGCCGACATCATCGACGCCAGCTGGCAGGCGCTGTCCGACGCGTATGAGTATATGCTCTCGCGCCGGGACGACTCACTGGTTTCGATAGGCGAAAACATCCTCGGTCAGCTGAACGGCTGATTTATCCGCGTTTCCCTTTTCCCCATATCATACGCAAGGAAATTATGACTTTATGAATATACTCGTGCTGGCAGGCGGGCTGAGCCCCGAGCGGGATGTCTCGCTGTCCTCCGGCTCGCTCATCGCCAACGCCCTGGCTTCCCGGGGCGACGCGGTGCTGCTCGCCGACCTCTACACCGGCTGCGACATACCCGAGGGCGCCGATCCTCTCAGTCTTTTCTCATCGGATGTGCGCTATAAGGCGGCTGTTCCGGAAAGCGCTCCCGACCTCGAAGCGCTGCGTGCCGAATACGAAAGCGTGAACCGAGGCTCCCTCTTCGGGCGCAATATACTTAAACTCTGCCACGCCGCCGACCGGGTTTTCATCGCCCTGCACGGCGCATGCGGCGAAAACGGACAGCTTCAGGCAGCTCTCGACATGCACGGCATCAGCTACACCGGCAGCGGGTATCTGGGCGCGGCTCTGGCGATGGACAAGGATATCGCCAAGCGCATAGCCGCCGCCGACGGAATCCCCACCGCTCTGTCGCTCAAGATCACCCGTGACACCGAACCGGAGACTATTCTTAGCGAGGTGGGGCTGCCCTGTGTCATAAAGCCCTGCGCCGGCGGGTCTTCGGTGGGCGTGTCAATAGTCCGGTGCGAACAAGAGCTTTCGGCGGCGCTGGACACCGCCTTTGCCTACGAGGATTCGCTGCTCGCCGAGCGGTTTGTGGCTGGACGCGAGTTCTCCCTGGGGGTGTTGGATTGTAAAGGTCTGCCAAGGGATGTCACGCCCGACATGTCGCTCTGCACCCGTGAAGGTGACCTGCTTGCCCTGCCTGCCATCGAGATTATCCCCCGCTGCGGCTTCTACGATTACCGCAACAAGTATCAGTCGGGGCTTACCGAGGAGATCACTCCCGCTGATCTGACCCCCGAACAGTCGAGGCGTATTCAGCGGCTGGCACTGACGGCTCACCGATCGCTTAGGCTCGGCGGGTATTCCCGTTCCGACTTCATTCTTGATGAGGTCACGGGTGATTTCGTATGGCTTGAGGCGAACACTCTGCCCGGCATGACGCCCACATCGCTCCTTCCGCAGGAGGCGGCGGCTGCCGGAATATCATATGGTTCGCTCTGCGAGACTATCGTCTCGGGAGAACGATAGACAATAAAAAGACGGACGAATCAAAGCGATCTGTCCGTCTTTTTTACGGTTTGTCCGCTCTATGACAGTGAAGTAAAGTAAATGCAACAAATTGTTTAATAGGCTGTGTCTATGTTCGTACAATATGCGAATTGATTTTTTGGGCAAAATAACATATAATTGCAGTGCAAGTGAAATCCATGTGAAATACATGTAAATTCAGGAGGTTATTCATGAAAAAGGCACTTGTTATTGCAATTACCGTAATCCTCGCAATTACTATGATGATCCCGTCCGCCGCTCTCGACTGGTACAAAGACAAGATTGAGAACTGCTTCGACAAAATGCCGGCGGTACTCGAGGGCGCTACAAAAGTGGCTCTCGCGGCGACCTGGGAAGAGGGCAAAACCGACGCGCGTCACGGCACCTCCGATAAGTTCGACTACATCTATCTGAAGAAAGACGGCAAGGGCGACTATTCGGTTAAGTTCACCGTCGCCGAGGAAGGTCTCTATGAGTTCGGTTTCAGACTGATGGGCTGGACAAAGAGCGTGCTCCGTTCCACCAACGTCCGCATTGACGACGCAAAGAACGTTTACATTGCCTACGACTATGTGGAAGCCGATCAGCATCACGACCACTACTGGTACGGCATCTCGGCGGTTCTCAAGGCCGGCGAGCACACGGTCACCCTGTCTCTTGCAGATGACTTCGACGACTCGAAAGTCAAGTCGCTCTACTTCGCCGACTTCTACTATGCCAAGGGCGAGCTCCCGGTAGAGACCACCGCTGCCGCCGCTGCCGCTGATACAGCCGCAGCCGATGCCCCCGCCGATAAGCCCGCAGCCAAGGCTCCCGCTACCTTCGACTTTGCCATGGTCGGGTTAGCCGCACTCGCGCTTTCCGCCGGCGGTCTGGTTATCTCGAAGAAGAGAAAATAATAAGCGCAGGCGTTTATCAACTTAACAAAACTGACATTTGGTAACATTGAGCGGGCAGTCTGAAGGAGCCTGTTATCCGGAAAGGACGCATGTTCGTATCCTCCACGGGTAACAAAGTACTCCGGCGGCTGTCCGCTTCATTTTCAGGAGATATTTATGGATTTATTCAAACGTGTTATTTCATTGGTGCTTTTGGTTATAATGCTGCTTTCCGCAGTCGGATGCGGCGGCACCGGCGGTGACGGAGCGACCACCACGGCGGGTACGGCTGCGGCAGCCGCGGAAAAGGCTGAAACCACCGAATTATACTACACCGCCGACATATCCGCCGGCACCGACTACAAGGGCTATGAGTTCCGCATACTGGTAAACGAGGTGGCTCGTTTCGTCTGGGGCGATGTCGACTTCATCGCTCCCGAGCAGAACGGCGAGGTTATCAACGACGCGGTTTATCAGCGCAACCGGGAAACCGAGGAGCTGCTGAATGTTACACTGAAGGCTGTCGAATCAAAAAACGTTCAGGAGGACACAAACAAAGCTGTTTTAGCGGGTGATGACGCCTACGACCTGTCAATGGTTCATGTTCATGGCGCCGCTGCTCTGGCGGGGGGCGGGCTCATAGTCGAGCTGCATCAGCTGCCCACCCTTGATTTTGACAGTCCCTGGTGGGACGGAAACTCGATCTCCGATCTGAGCATCAACAAAAAGGTTTTCATGATGACAGGCGATATCGAGACCATGTACCGCAAATCCATCGGAGTTATCATGTTCAACAAGCAGATCCACGCCGATCATCAGCTTGACAATCCCTATAAGATCATGTCGGACAGAAAGTGGACCATCGACACCATGATAAATATGGGCGTCAATGTGTCCGCAGACATTAACGGCGACGGAATATACAACGAAAGCGACAAATACGGTCTGATTTACTTCAGCGACATGATGGCGCTTGCCCTTATCGGCTGCGGCGTTCAGTTCGCCGCCAAGGACGCCGACGATATCCCGCAGCTCTCCTTCTACGGTGAAAAGACCAACCTGGTCATCGAAAAGCTTGCCGAACTGCTCTATGTGCCCGAGCTGTCCTGGAGCTGGTCCAAGGCGGGCAAGACCGAAGAAGCCGCCTTCAAGATGTATCAGAACGATCAGTCCCTTTTCTACTACGGCGAGCTGCATGCTGTCGCCACCATGAGAGGTATGGAGACCGACTTCGGTATCATGCCCATGCCGCTTTTCAACGAGACGCAGGAGAGCTACCATCATTGTATAAACCCCCATGTTGCGCCGGTGGTAGCCGTTCCCATGACCGTCTCGGATTTTGAGCGCGAGGGCATTGTGCTTGAGGTTATGGGAGCCTCTTCAAAGAACCTGCTTACTCCCGCTTACTACGAAATCACGCTGAAGGGCAAGGTTTCCCGCGATGAGGAGTCTTCCGCAACTCTGGATATCGTGCTCAGCACAATCCGCTATGATATCGGCTACCTCTTTAACTGGGGACTTGCCGCCCTTCCGCTGGGTATGGCAAACAGCTACTCCACCGACCTTGCCTCCAAGTATGAGTCTGTAGAAGCGAGTGTGCTTGCCAAGATGCAGGAGACCATAGAGGCATTCACCGACTGACAACGATTATTATTCAATACCTGTCGGTTTAATTCCGAGATATCGGTATTATTCCGGACAAAACGTCTGCCGTACACCATTCCGATGTACGGCAGACGTTTTTTGTTATGCAGGTTTGTTTCAGCGATATCAGCCCGGTTCGCCGGCAAGCCATCTGCGGCGGACTTCTGCGTAGACCTCGTCGGGGGTCTCGCTCTTATCCGGCTGCATTGTCATGGCATCGACGAACATGTCGCCCGCCGACTCTTCGAATGCGCAGAAGGTGTCATTGCGATATTTGTCTCGCTCGGTTTTAAGACGCAGGTTCGGGATTTCAACCGCATTGCCGCCATTGAGGATTGAGCGGAAGCCGAGTATGCCGGGGATGCACATGTCCACCGCCATGTATACGTCGATGGAGTTCTTCTTCGCATCCTCGTCGCCCAGCAGCGAGCGGATGAAGTAATGGGTGGTGAAGAAATCGCCGCCGCCGTGTCCCGCGCCCTGGGCGTCCTTTATGGTGAACTCGGGGCGGTATTTGGTGTGTTCGCCAACACAGTTGC
>Ga0123335_1002684_pt1 | contig 25976 bp, 23 predicted proteins | sample BiotimSIPDNA_2_FD_89707 | JGI IMG/M metagenome (GOLD analysis project Ga0123335, IMG submission 89707) | Anaerobic biogas reactor microbial communites from Washington, USA - Biogas_R2 time_0 SIP DNA | ecosystem: Engineered > Bioreactor > Anaerobic > Unclassified | place: Washington, USA...
CGTAAGGGTTTGAAGTTCTCCGTCTATATCCAGATTTGCGATACCGCTTACTCGTCCGTCTGCGTAATTTGTATCATTTGCTTTGCCGTAGATAATGTCAATATTGTAGGTGCCGTCAAACGGGAGTTTTACTTTTAGCGTAACTCCGTCGCCGGACTTTTCCATACCGCCGACCATACCTTGAATTTCTCCTGTTGTGGCATAAGCAGAGTTGTATGTGTAAGCGTCCCCCAATAAAGTACCGTGTTCCGCTTCAAAACGCAGAGGTAAATTTGCAGTATTGTCTATGATTTTTTTGCATTTACCCTCGGCAATATGAACGAAATATATGTTATCGTCGTCAAGTTTCGGCAGGTTGATATTCAATTTTCCGCAAACGACATTTGCCTCATATTTCTTAACAATAATTGTATCGTTTACAATTCCCGAAAGACCTTTGTAAGCAACCGTCTCGATTGTAACGGTTACGGTCTTGTTGTTAAGCTTGCTTTCATCAAGTCCCTTGATTTTTAACCTTGCTTTTTCATCGGTTCCGCCGCAAATAATATCAATTTTGTCTTCGTTTAGTGCCGCAATAGCCTCAAAACCGATGGGTGTGAACATCTCATTTGTGCCGATTTGGTAGCCGATTTCACAGTTTAGGTAGTCTTTTATCGTAACATTCGCAAGTTTGCCGTGCATATCGGTATATTTACGAAACAGCCACCAATTTGAGTTTGGTGAATTTGCATCGGCGGCGACATCATTCAAGTTGTTTGCAAGTCGCCAGAACGCATTATCGCCCCAGACCTGAGCCTTTTCAAATTCGCTTATGTATTTGAGCATCTGAACGGGATAACCGTTTTCCTGCATTGTTCCGTATTCGGTTATAAGAATCGGAATCAGATCAATACCGATATTTTTCATAATCTGTCTGCAATTCTCGACATTTTTACTTAAAAATATTGAACTTGAGTCATAGAGTTCATGATAAATCAATGCATCGGGAAGACAGTTTTCATTTTTGCAATAGGTTAAGAAATTTTCCACTTTGTCGGGGTTATAGTCATAAAAACCGCCGCCGCCGATTTTTGCATTCGGGAGATATTCTTTAATAACGGAGTAAACTTCGCTGTATGCGGAATAATATTCCTTTGCCACTGTGTCATCGAAAACCGTGTAAAAACCGTTTTCGTTGTTTTCGTCCTCAATTTGAGTGCCGAACCAAACCGCATTATCCGGTTCATTAAACGGACATAAGACTATTTTTTCTTCATATTCTTTAAGTCTCTCCGAATTAAGAACTTCACGTAATTTTGGGATATAATCATTTTGAACAAAGTCAAGAGAATCATATTCTCCGAGTTTTCTGAGATTTGTAATTTGTTCGTGGCAGTAATACCAAGTGTCATATACATCTTGAAGATAGACGATGATATAATCCGCATTTTTCGCCATATCCGCGGCAGGAGAGAAATCTCCGACGGGATGTTGCAATCCGCCATCGGGTTTTACGCTTATACTTGAAATGTCAACACTTTCCACCATAGCCTCCGACGGCACCGAATAGGTTGCAATTCCGTAGAGATAGCCTGAGGCGTATGCTCCGATTTCTTGATCAGTCTGTGAAAAATCAATGGTGGCAGACGGAGAAAGTGCACATGGCAGTATTCCGAGTGATGCAAGAAACTGTACTATTGAAATGAAAAATGCCGCAAGTTTTATTTTGAATCCTGTCATATTTTCCTCCTAATTCTTGTTTTTTGAAAATTATATCATTTTATTTAGCTTTTTGCAATACTTTTTTAGAAAATAGCGGAGAAATTTTATAAATAATATTGACAAATTTCCTAAAAAGTAGTAAAATGGTTTAGAGAAATATTTATAAAAGGAGAAGGTAATGAAAAAAGCAATTTGTATTTTGATTAGTCTGGTGATGATTATGAGTGCATTTACAATTATGCCGAGTGCCGCAAATGATATTTCAATTACAGCCGATTGGAATATCCTCACGGTTGAAAATCCTACCGTTCAGCAAGAATTTGCCGTTACACGTTTGCAGGAAGTAATTAAAGATGCGACAGGCTTTGAGCTTCCCGCCGTAACAAATGCAGAAGGCGGAAATTATATCGCAATTGACAGCGACCTTGCGTTTAACGCCGGTGAAGAACCTCCCGCTGAGAACGGATATATTATCCGTGCAAAGGATGGCAATGTTTATATTTCCGGAACAGGTATTCGCGGAACGATACAGGGTGTATATCGTTTCCTTTCCGAATTCTTGGGATACAGGGTATATACAAAAACTTTGATTTTGGTTGATGAAATGTCAAGCATTTTGGTTCCTGCCGATACCGATATTTCCTATGCTCCCTTTTTTGAATACACTTGCACCGACTGGGAAAGTCCGCGAGATATTGAATACTGTATCGCAAACGGAATTACGGGTGGTCCTTATGTAAACATCTCCGATTCGATGGGCGGAACAGTTAATTATCTCGGCAATATGTGTCATTCTCTTACCGAAAATATTTGCAGCAGATATACATATTTCGAGACGCATCCTGAATATTTTGCATATCGTAACGGAAAGAGAATTGATAAACAATTATGTCTTACGAACCCCGATGTTGTCGAATTGGTCAAAAATGAGGTCTTAGAACTTTTGGATGCAGAGCACAATCCCGATGCCTCCCTTCAAATCATATCACTTACACAGGCGGACAATCAGGAATATTGCACATGTGAAAACTGCGTTGCCTTTGAGAAAGCACACGGAAATGTTCGCTCCGCCACTATGATAAATTTTGTAAATCAGGTTGCGGATGCGGTTAAAGAGGCGGGGTATAACAATGTTGTTATTGATACCTTTGCTTATCAATATACCCGTAAGGCTCCGACGGGAATAGTTCCTCGCGATAATGTTTGCGTCCGTTTATGCTCAATTGAATGCTGTTTTGCTCATGCTCTTGATGATAAAAAATGTGCTTCAAACGTTGCTTTTATGAAAGACCTTGTTGATTGGAAAAATATTTGCAATCGTCTTTATATCTGGGATTATACAACTAACTATGCAAACACCTGTACTGTATTTCCCAATTTCGGTGTTATGCAGCGTAATGTTCAGGTTTTTGCAGAAAACAACGTAAAGGGTGTTTATGAAGAGGGCAACTACTATATGAGTTTCTGTGACAGTGAGTTTGGTGAACTTCGTTCATATCTTTTATGCAAACTTATGCAAAATCCATATCTTGATTATAACAAGACAATGAACGATTTTTTAGTTGCTTATTACGGCAAGGGATGGATGAATATTCGCAAGGCAATTGATATGTATACCGACAATGCCGGTGATATACTCGGACATTTGAGGATATATCATTCCTGCAAGGATAGTATGCAACTTACTAACAGGAAAGTAAAAATTATTGACAAATATTGGGCAACTGCATATAATGAAGCGGAAACCGATATGCACAGAGCAAATATCTACAGAAGTGAAATGTCTTGGAGATACTATAAAGCCGATACGGGCAAGGGTGAGTTTTCATCATTGAATACTGCTCGTTTTGATGAAACGCAGAAACTTTATGACGACCTTATCGCTCATGGCGTTGCTACAATCAGCGAATGCAGTCGTAATGATATGCTCGACTGTGCTGCCGTAAGATATGTAAAACCTCATCAGTGGGACGGCTTTGAAGAAGGCGATGCTGATACCCAAGCCAAAATTAAATGGGGACAAGCTCAGGAAAATTCACCGTTGAATCCGATTCGTGATTTGCTTTATAAGCTCATGAATTGGCTTTGGGGATTGTTTATCTAAGTTAAAGGAATTACTTGCACGGGCTTTTTTGTCCGTGCAATAATTTTCAGACAAAAAGAAAAAACTACAGATAATGTTGACAAATTTCTGTAAAGACGGTAAAATGGTTATGGAAAATATTTTACAAGAAGGAGAAGATTATGAAAAAAACAATTTGTATTTTGATTAGTCTGGTGATGATTTTGAGTGCATTTACCATCACTGCAAATGCCTCAAATGATATTTCAATTACATCTGATTGGAAAATTCTGACGGTCGAAAATCCGACTGTTCAGCAAGAATTTGCCGTTACACGTTTGCAGGAAGTAATTAAAGATTCTACAGGCTTTGAACTTCCTGCCGTAACAAATGCCGGCGGTGGAAATTATATTGCAATCGACAGTGCACTTGCTTATAATGCCGGTGAAGAACCTCCCGCAGAGAACGGATATATCATTCGTGCAAAGGACGGAAATATTTATATTTCCGGTACGGGTATTCGCGGAACGATACAAGGCGTATATCGTTTTCTTGCCGAATTTTTGGGATACAGGGTATACACAAAGACAATAATTATGGTTGATGAAATGTCGAGCATTTTGGTTCCTGCCGATACCGATATTTCTTACACTCCCTTTTTTGAATATACCTGCACCGACTGGGAAAGTCCACGTTATATAGAATACGCTGTTGCAAATGGTATTACGGGCGGTCCTTATGTCAACATTCCCGATTCCATGGGCGGTACTGTTAACTATCTTGGTCGTGTATGTCATACTCTTACCGAAAGCATTTGCAGCAGAGATACATATTTTGGGACACATCCCGAGTATTTTGCATATCGTAACGGCAAGAGAGTTGACAAGCAGTTATGTCTTACAAACTCCGATGTTGTCGATTTGGTCAAAAATGAGGTTCTTGAACTTTTAGCGACGGGACACAACCCCGATGCTTCTCTTCAAATTATTTCATTAACACAGGCGGATAATCAGGAATATTGTACCTGTGAAAACTGCGTTGCCTTTGAAAAAGCACACGGAAACGTTCGCTCCGCCACGATGATAAATTTCGTAAATCAAGTTGCGGATGTTGTTAAAGAGGCGGGATATGACAATGTTGTAATTGATACTTTTGCTTATCAATACACAAGAAAAGCTCCTACCGGAATAGTCCCCCGCGACAATGTTTGTGTTCGTTTATGCCCAATCGAATGTTGTTTTGCTCATACGCTTGATGATAAAAACTGTGCTTCAAACGTTGCATTTATGAAAGACCTTGTTGATTGGAAAAACATTTGCAATCGTCTTTACATTTGGGATTATACAAACAACTTTTCTCATACTTGTACCGTATTTCCCAATTTTGGTGTCTTACAGCGTAATGTTCAAGTTTTTGTTGAAAACAATGTAAAGGGTGTTTATGAATCGGGCAATTACTATATGTATGCCTGCGACAGTGAGTTTGGTGAACTTCGTGCATATCTTTTATCGAAACTCATGCAAAATCCCTATCTTGATTATGACAAGACAATGGACGAATTTTTGGCGGCTTATTACGGCAAAGGCTGGATGAATATTCGCAAGGCTATTGATATGTACACCGACAAGGCGGGAGACGTTCTCGGACATTTGAGAATTTCTTATTTGCCCAAAGACAGTTTGCAATTATCAAACAGACAAGTAAAAATTATTGACAGATATTGGGAAGCAGCTTACAATGAAGCGGAAACCGATATGCACAGAGAGAACATTTATCGTAGTGAACTTTCTTGGAGATATTACAAAGCCGACACAGGCAAGGGAGAGTTTTCGTCGTTGAACTCTGCTCGTTTTGATGAAATGCAGAAACTCTATGATGACCTTATTACACACGGTGTTACTACGCTTAATGAACGCCACCTTCATGATATACTCGATTGTCCTGTTGCAAGATATGTAAAACCTAATCAGTGGTATCAGTTTGAAGAAGGCACGGCTGCTACTCAAGCTAAAATTACATGGGGACAAGCTCAAGAAAATTCACCCTTAAATTCGATCAGGGATTTGTTATACAGGATAATGAATTGGATTTGGGGAATGTTTATCTGATATGAGGGAAATATTGCACGGGCTTAGTCGTCCGTGCAATACAAATGTGAGAATGAAAATACAATCAAAAAATAACGACAAAATCAAACATATTTCAAAACTCGTACTTTCTTCGTCATACCGACGTGAGATGGGTTTGTTTGTGCTTGAAGGAGCAAGACTTTGTGTCGATGCGGTAAGGTCGGATATTTCTCCCGATGAGTTTTATTATACTTATGAAGCAAAGGAAAAATATGCCGCAGAATTTGACGAAATAAGCGAAAAATGTGAGAATATCTATGAGATAGACAAAGACATTGCGGCGAAAATTTCTGATACGAAATCGCCGCAGGGTTTTTTCACCGTAAATAAAGCACTTGACAAATCTATATTATTTGATAAAATAAATAACAAAAGTAAACTGGTGGCATTGGACAATGTCCAAAATCCGGACAATTTGGGAGCAATAACAAGGACTGCCGAGGCTTTGGGCTATGACGGAATGCTTATTGGTTCCGGCTGTGATATTTATAATCCGAAGGCACTTCGTGCATCCATGGGTGCGTTTTTCAGATTGAACATTGCACGAGCAGAGAGTTTAAATGAACTTTTTGATTTGTGTCCCGACGTTGATATTATCGCAACTGTTCCTGATTCGGATGCTTTGAGTATTACCGATTATATTCCCGACAAGGGCTTTGCTGTTGTAATCGGGAATGAGGGCAACGGAATATCCGATGATGTCTTAAAGAGATGTAATGTTAAAACCACAATCAAGATGAAAGGCAGAGCCGAGTCATTAAATGCAGCCGCTGCCGCCGCCATTGTACTTTGGGAACTTTCATAGGTTTAAGGGTGTGATATTTTGGTGCGAGCATCAAGTGAATATTGGGTATGGCTCTCAACAGCTTTGGGAGTTGGCTACAATGCCGATGAACTCATTCATTTTTACGGCGATGCCAAAAATGTCTTTGATGCAGGCTACCACCAATGGATATTGTCGGGACTTGTGCGGAAAACCGCCGCGGAGAGAATGAAAAATTATTCTCTTGATGAGGCGAAAAAGACGGTTGCTCTGTGCGAAGAAAACGGATGGGAAATCGTTACTCCCGATAGTGAATATTATCCCTATTTACTTCATGAAATTCATGCAAAACCTCTTGTTTTATACGTAAACGGAGATGTGTCCGTTCTTAAACACCCTTTGCCTATCGCTTTTGTAGGAACTCGTGATGCATCCGCAAACGGAATTAAAATTGCAGAAGAATATGCATATTCACTCGCAAAAGCCGGTGCTTTAATCGTAAGCGGCGGAGCATTGGGGATCGATTCTGCGGCACATATGGGTGCGTTGCAAGCAGTTGCCGATACGATTGCTTTTTTAGGATGCGGATTTTTGTCTGATTATCTTAAATCCAACAAAAATCTTCGGGACGCAATTTCAAGACACGGTGCCTGCGTGAGTGAGTTTCATCCGACGGCTCCTGCAAATCGGGGTACATTCCCGATAAGAAATCGTCTTATTGCGGGAATAAGCAGGGCAACGGTGGTTGTTGAAGCGGGTTTAAGAAGCGGTTCGCTTATTACCGCACGATATGCTATGGAAGAAAATCGTGATGTGTTTGCGTTTCCCGGAGAGGTTACGAGTTTCAATCATCTCGGAACAAACAAACTAATAGCTGACGGGGCATATTGCGTCATTTCTAAAGAGAGCATATTGAATGTCTATGCTCACGAGTATCCCGATTTGATCAATCTTGATTCGTTGAATGATGAATATGACCCGACAATGAAGATTCCTCCTCCCGAAAAACCAAAAAAGGTTGAAGTCAGAGTTAAACCGAAAACACCCGAAAAAGAGCCGTTTGATACCTCATTATTGTCGGATGATAACAGTGTTCGTGTTTATGGTTTCTTGGCTGATACTCCGAAATCTGTTGATGAAATAGTGATTGAATCGGGTATGGATGCTACCGATGTCTTGGTGGCACTGACCGATATTGAAATCTGCGGCGGTGCAAAAACGCTTGCGGGAAAGAGATATATAAAAGCATAAGGAAGAAAAAATGTCAAATTTACTTATAGTTGAGTCGCCTGCCAAAGCGAAAACAATCGGAAAATATTTAGGTTCTGACTTTGTGGTAAAAGCATCTATGGGACATGTACGAGATTTATATCCGTCAAAACTCTCAGTTGATGTTAAAAAGGATTTTGAGCCACAGTATACCTCAATCAAGGGTAAGGAAAAGGTTATCGAAGAATTGCGTCAAGCTGCCAAAAAAGCGGATAAGGTGTATTTGGGAACAGACCCCGACCGCGAGGGAGAGGCAATTTCTTGGCATCTTGCGACTTTGCTGAATTTGAATATTGATACGGTTGAGCGTGTAAAATTTAATGAAATCAACAAGACGAGTGTTAAAAATGAAATTGCAAACCCGTCAAAGATTGATATTGACTTGGTAAATGCTCAGCAGGCAAGACGCATATTAGACCGTATTGTCGGTTATCAACTCAGTCCGTTTTTGTCAAGCAAGATAAGAAAAGGTCTGTCTGCTGGTCGTGTTCAGAGTGTTGCCACAAAACTTATCGTTGACCGCGAAAATGAAATTAACGCCTTTGTCCCCGAAGAATATTGGACAATTGATGCGAAATTTACCGCCTCAAGAAAGGTATTCAAAGCATCTTTTATCGGAGACGAAACAGGGAAAATCAAACTTACCGATGAGACAACCACAAACAAATACATGAACAGGCTTGACGGTGCTGTTTACAATATTGCAAACGTAAAGAACGGTACGAGAACAAAACAACCTTTCGCACCGTATATCACTTCCACTTTACAGCAGGACGCATCGCATAAGCTCAATTTTACATCAAAACGCACAATGCGTATTGCTCAGGAGCTTTACGAAGGTGTCGATGTGGAAGGTTATGGCTCAATCGGTCTGATTACATATATGCGTACGGACTCCACTCGTATTTCCGACGAGTCAAGAAAAGCAGGCAATTCATTTATTGAAAAGAATTACGGAAAAAATTATCTTCCTGAAAAACCCCGTGTATTTAAGATGAAGGCAAACGCACAAGACGGTCATGAAGCAATTCGCCCGACTACCGTAGAATTAACTCCCGAAAAGGCAAGAGCATCCCTTACAACAGATCAATATAAGTTATACAAGCTTATCTGGAACAGATTTATTGCAAGTTTAATGGCTAATTGTATTCAGAACACTCAGAAGATTGAAATTCATGCAGTCGGCACGGTTGACGCACAATATAACGGAGAGAAATATGTTGCTTTCAGTGCAACGGGATACAGCGTAAAATTTGACGGTTTTACGAAAGTCTATGAGGTTGCCGACGAAGAGGATGAAACCGCTCTCCCGACGGTAAGTGTGGGTGATACGGTAAAGGTCAAGGAGATTGTTCCAAATCAGCATTTCACTCAACCTCCTGCAAGATATACGGAAGCCTCTTTGATAAAAATGCTTGAAGAAACGGGTGTCGGCAGACCATCAACTTATGCATCGATTATTTCAACTATCATTGACAGAGAATACGTTGTTTTTGAGGCAAAATCACTTAAACCGACGGAGCTTGGATTTGTAACAACCAAAGTTCTCGAAGAAAAATTTCCGAAAATTGTAAACACAAAATTTACTGCGGGTATGGAAAGTGATTTGGATAAAGTTGAAGTCGGTCAATTGGATTATATCAAAATGCTTCACACTTTCTATGACGATTTTTCCGCCACTCTCGATAAGGCAAAGGAAACAATGAAGGGTGTCAAAATTCAGCTTGAAGAAGATAAGACGGATATTCCGTGTCCGAATTGTGGGCAACTTATGATCATTAAAGTGGGACGTTTCGGCAAATTCATTGCTTGTCCGAATTATCCTACTTGCAAGACTACCATGCCTTTTGTCAAGGAAACCGGTGCAACATGCCCCGTATGCGGCGGCAATGTCATTTCCAAAAAAGCAAAAGGTAAATATGTTTTCTACGGATGCTCAAATTATCCGAACTGCAATTTCATGACTTGGGATGTTCCGACGGGTGAAAACTGTCCCGAATGCGGACATTCTTTATTCAAAAATCGCAGTGGCACGGTAAAATGCTTGTTTGAAGGCTGCAATTATGAAGTAAAAAAACGCAGCAAGAAAAATGAAGAAAAATAAAAATGCGATAGTAATCGGCGGCGGTTTAGCAGGTGTTGAGGCTGCACGACAGCTTTCAAAAGCGGGAATAAAAGTTACTCTCTATGAGATGAAACCGACAAAATTTTCCGCAGCACACAAAAATGCTGACTTAGCCGAACTTGTTTGCTCAAACTCCTTGAAAGCAGAACGCATTGGCTCTGCCGCAGGATTATTAAAAGCCGAGATGGAATATTTCGGCTCTTTGACTCTTGAATGTGCAAAACTTTCAAAAGTTCCCGCAGGCGGTGCACTTGCCGTCAATCGTGATGAATTTGCTCGTTTGGTTACTGAAAAAATTGAAGCGGATGAAAACATCACGGTTATCCGCGAGGAAGTAACGAAAATTCCCGATGCAGACGCGGTTATTATTGCAGCCGGTCCGCTCGTAAGTTTCTCTCTTGCCGAAGAAATCGGAAAACTTTGCGGAAAGGAATTTCTGAGTTTCTTTGATGCTGCCGCTCCGATTATTACTTTTGACAGCATTGATATGACAAAAGCATTTACGCAGTCCCGCTATGATAGAGGCGGCGAGGATGATTATATAAATTGTCCGATGAATAAGGCGGAATATGATGCTTTTCATGATGCACTTATCAATGCCGAAAGTGCCGATTTGCACGAGATTGATAAGCAAAAGGGTGTATATGAGGGCTGTATGCCCATTGAAGTCCTTGCGTCACGCGGAAGGGATGCCATAAGATTTGGACCGATGAAACCCGTCGGACTGCGTGATCCGAATACCGGTCACAGACCCTGGGCAGTGCTTCAACTTCGGAAAGAGAATAAAGAAGGCACGATGTACAATATGGTCGGCTTTCAGACAAATCTGAAATTTGCCGAACAGAAAAGAGTGTTTTCCATGATTTCCGGTCTTGAAAATGCCGAGTTTGTACGCTATGGCGTAATGCACAGAAATACTTTTATCGACTCTCCTCGCTTGCTTAACAACGATTTTTCATTCAGAACAAAACCGAATCTCTTTTTTGCAGGTCAGATAACCGGTGTTGAAGGTTATATGGAATCAGCTGCGTCGGGAATTATGGCGGGATACAATGCCGCCGCAATGCTTAACAATACGCCCAAACTCAAACTTGAAAATATCACAATGATGGGTGCGTTGGCAAATTATATTTCCGATCCGGATATAAAAGATTTTCAGCCTATGGGTGCGGCAATGGGACTTTTGCCCCCGCTTTCTGAGAAAATTCGGGATAAAAAAGAGCGTTACGAACAAATTGCAAAGAGAAGTCTGGATTATTTAACAAAGGTGATTTTATGAAAATAATTGTCGATGCTTTCGGCGGAGATAATGCTCCGCTTGAAATTATAAAAGGCTCTGTTGACGCGTCGAAGGAAAACGGTGTTGAAATTATTTTAGTCGGCGACGAGGAGAAAATTCGTTCCTGTGCCGCCGAAAACGGACTTGATATTTCCGCAATAGAAATTTTACATGCCCCGACCGTTATTGCGGTTGATGATGACCCGACAAAGGTGGTCAAAGGAATGACCGACAGTTCAATGTCTGTCGGTTTGGTGGCATTAACGGACGGACATGGTGATGCTTTTGTCTCTGCGGGAAGTACCGGTGCCTTGGTTGTCGGCGGAAATCTTATTGTCCGTCGCATTCGCGGTATCAAAAGAGCCGCAATTGCCACCGTATTGCCGTCGAACGATTCTCCCGTTATGCTTCTTGACAGCGGAGCAAATCTCGATTTGACAACAACATCAATGGTGCAGTTTGGTCTTATGGGACATATTTACATGAAGCGGGTTTTGGGAGTATCCAAGCCACGTGTTGCACTTGCCAATATCGGTGTTGAAGAAACTAAAGGCCCCCAACTTTATACGGAAAGTTATCAGCTTATGAAAGCACAGTCCGACTATAATTTTATCGGAAATATTGAGGCTCGTGATATTCCGATGGGTGCAGCGGATGTGGTTGTTGCAGATGGTTTTACCGGAAACATTATCCTTAAAATGTACGAAGGTGTTGCCGGTGCTTTAATGAAGAATATCAAGGGTATATTCTTGAAAAATGCAATTACGAAAATCGGTGCTTTGCTTGTCAAGAATGAGGTCAGTGCTTTCAAGGCAAAAATGGACTATAAACAATACGGCGGTGCTCCGCTTGTGGGACTAAAAAAGCCTGTTATAAAAGCACACGGCTCAAGTGATGCTGTTGCTATAAAGAGTGCAATTATGCAGGCAAAATATTTTGCAGAAACCGGTGTTATTGCCGATATTGAAGAATATTTAAGTCAAGGTGAGGATAATAATGATTGAGCTTGAAGATAAGATAGGTTATTTATTTAAGAATAAGCAACTTCTTATCAATGCCTTAACTCATTCTTCCTATAAAAACGAAAACAATTTGGAAATAGATAACGAGCGTCTGGAATTTTTGGGCGATTCGTTACTTGGCTTTATATCTGCTGAATACTTATTTAAGAAATTCGAAAAATCACAAGAGGGTAAACTATCCCGCTTGAGAGCCTCCGAAGTATGCGAAAAATCGCTTGCTAACTTTGCAATACAGTTGGAGCTTGGCAAATTTATCAGATTAGGTAAAGGGGAATTGGCAAGCGGCGGAGCGGACAGACCGTCAATCTTGTCCAATGCATTTGAGGCGATAATTGCGGCAATATATCTTGACGGAGGAATGGAGCCTGCCAAGAAATTCGTGCTTCGATTTGTCAATATTGAAGGAATTAAAGAAGACGAATTTGTTGATTACAAAACGCTTTTGCAAGAGGTTGTTCAACAAACTCCGGGTGAACGGCTTGAATATGTCAATGTGGCGGAATACGGCCCCGCTCATGAGAGAACTTTTGAAGTCGAGGTGCATCTTAACAACAATCCCATCTCAAAAGGCACAGGCTCAAGCAAAAAAAAGAGTGAACAGATGGCAGCAAAAGCCGCATTGGAACTTATGGGGATTAAGATATGAGTAAGTTTACGGCAAGAAATTTTGAATTGCCTCTCGGCAAAAAGACCTACATTATGGGCATACTTAATATAACTCCCGACTCCTTTTCGGACGGTGGGAGATATTTTGATTTAGATTTGGCGATAAAGCATATTGATGAGATGATAAACGACGGAGTGGATATTATCGACATCGGTGCAATGTCAACCAGACCGAATTCAAAAAGAATTGACGAGGATGAGGAAATAAGCCGTCTTGTGCCTGTTTTTGAATATTTACGAGAAAAATCTTATTTTGAAAAATATCCCATATCGGTTGACACCTTTAATGTCAAAACTGCAAGGGTTTCCCTTGAATACGGAGCGGCGATAATTAACGATGTCAGCGGTGAGATAAATAATGATATGCTCAATCTTATTCGGGAATATAATGCGGGATATATTTTTATGCATGCAAGAGGACTTGCCGAAAACATCCCCGACTATCCTTTGGGCGTTGTGGCGGATGTTGACAAGTTTTTTGAACAGGCTATAAGTGCCGCAGATAATGTCGGTCTTAAACGCACACAAATCTGCCTTGATCCCGGCTTGGGATTTGGGAAGAATACCGCAGAAAATATGCAGGTCTTAAATGCGGGAAAACAACTTAAACGAGAGGATATTGCCTATCTTGTCGCACTTTCCCGAAAAAGATTTATCGGCGATATTTCAAAAATTGCCGAACCCGAAAAGAGGGATGAATATTCCATAGTTGCATCACTTATGGGCGGCGGGGACATGATTCGTGTGCATGATGTAAAAAATGCCGTTCGTATAGCGAAAATCTTTGACGATTTGAGGTATTATAATGGGTAAAATCATAGTTAAAGATTTGAAATTATTTGCATATCACGGAGTAAATCCCGAAGAAAAAATTGAAGGGCAAAACTTTATTCTTGATATTGTTGCAGATGTTGATTTAACGACCGCATCGAATACCGATGACCTTAATGATACGGTTAGTTACGCAAAAATCATCAAACTTGCCCGAACGGTTTTTACGCAGGCTAAATATGATTTGATTGAAAAAGCGGGCGGAGCGGTTGCCGATGCGATTATGGATGAATTTGATAAAATTACCGCCGTATCCGTCACGGTAAAGAAACCCGAAGCACCGATTTCTGCGGATTTCGGTTATGTTGCGGTAGTGATTGAAAGGGAAAGATGAAGGCTTATATTGCTTTAGGTACCAATATCGGAGACAGGAGAAAGAATATTGAAGACGCTCTGGCTGCTCTTAATCTTGTTCCCGATGTTAAAGTGACGAAAATTTCGAATATACATGAAACGGAGCCGGTCGGCTATCTTGATCAGGATATGTTTCTCAATGCCTGCTGTGAGGTTGAAACCGAACTTTCTCCCCACGCTCTCTTGGGTGTTTGTCTCGGTATTGAAGCCGCTATGGGCAGAATTCGTCAAATAAAAAACGGGCCGAGAATTATCGACCTTGATCTGCTTTTATACGAAAATGAAAAAATCAACACCCCTGAATTAACTCTCCCCCACCCACGTATGTACGAACGCGATTTCGTTATGATCCCGCTTAAGGAAATACTTGAAGATTAGAGTTTATTTGTATATTAGAACTGCTGACAATTTCCGCATTAAGCTCTTATTTAATAAAAGGTAGGTAAGCCCCTACCTCTAATTTCTATTGGTGCGGATAACAGGGCTTGAAAAGACGGCTTTGCCGCTTTTCAAATGTTTTATTTATAACGCCTATTTTCGCCCCTGTCGAAAATAGATGCGTAAAGGTTCAAGCCCTGCCGCGAAACATATTAACAAAATAGGGATAGGTAAGTCCCTACCTCTATTTTTTGGTGCGGATAACAGGGCTTGAACCTGCACACCTCTCGGCACAAGATCCTAAATCTTGCGTGTCTGCCAATTCCACCATATCCGCTTGTGTTTTGTGATTATATCACACATCTGTGTGTTTTTCAAGCATTTTTTTGAAATTCAGCGAGTTTGGGAAAAATAATACTTGTATTTATCGTGAAAGTATTGTATAATTAAATAGATTTTTATATTGGAGTTGAATTCATGGAACCCATTAAAGTAGATTTTTCAAAAAGTGGAAGCAAGGGCAGTAAGAGTGCCTATATTGTTCCCGACAAATCCGGCCTTAAAATTGTTTTAAGCATCATTTTAACAATCGTAACCGCAGCGGTTGCATATTATTTTATGCTTCCTGCACTTAACTTTAAGTCCTACGATTTTTACATGTATGTCGCAATCATTTTAGGAGCTTATGTTATTTGGAACGGCTTGTTTGCGAGGGTGCTTACTCGTCCTGAATATGTTCCCTATGTCAAACGCAGGGCATTGGTGCCGATTATTATTTTAGTGATATTCGCTGTTATTTTCGGCATCGGCTATCTCGTATCTGCTCCTTTTTTCAGAGCCAAATCATATAGCCAAATTATTGAAGTTGAAGAGTATGATCCCGAATCCGAAGATTCAAATAATGCGATAAACAAGATTACAAATATTGATAAGCTTTCCGATTTCAATAAGATTGCTCTTATTGACGCAAGTGCAGCGGAAAGGCTCGCCGACAAGACCTTGGGTGCTCTTGCTGAATATAACCTCGAATCACAGTTTGAAGTTCTCAATTATTACTCAACTCAGATTAACTATCAGAACTCCCCCTATCGTGTATTTCCGCTCAGATACGGCGATGTTTTCAAATGGCTTAAAAATCGTACGGACGGTACGGCAGGTTATATCACCGTCAATATGAACACTCAGGAATCTGAATTTGTCAAGACCGAAGAGGGGATAAAATACACTCCGGCAGAACACTTTGACCGTCATTTAAAACGTGTTGTACGCTTTAAATATCCCACATATCTTATCGGTAATATTTCATTTGAAATTGATGAACAGGGCAATCCTTATTGGCTTGTTCAGCATCTTGACAAGCGTGTCGGATTATTCGGCGGTGATGATGTTGTAGGCATCATTCTTGTTGATGCTTGCACAGGTGAATGTGTGGAATATACCATTGATGAAGTACATGCAGGAGAAGCTAATGACGGTACTTTCCTTGAATGGGTTGACTCGGTTTATGACGGAGACCTTCTCATTCAGCAGTACGACTATAAGTACAAATATTCCAATGGTTTCATTAACTTTTATATCGGTCAGGAAGGTGTTAAACTCACAACCGCAGGTTATGCTTATCTTACTGACGGCAATGACGTATATATGTACACAGGTGTTACATCTGCAAATACAGACGAATCCATTTTAGGCTTCGCTCTCGTAAATCAGCGTACAAAGGAAGCATATTTCTACAGCGTGTCCGGTGCAACTGAAGCTGCTGCTCAGTTATCTGCTCAGGGTATCGTTTCCGACAAGGGCTGGATTGCAACTTTCCCGCTTCTCATCAACTTAAGGGCAACTGACGGCGACTATGTACCGACATATTTCATGGCACTTAAAGACAATAATAACGTTATTAAATCCTATGCAATGGTCAACGTCGCTCAGTATTCGGATGCTGTTCGTTCTCCCAGTGACGACAACCCCGATCTGAAGGCTTGCTTGCAGGCATATACCAACAAACTTGCTTCAAGAAGCACCCCCGTTAATATTACTGTAAGCATGACGGGATCTCTTAACACTCCCGCAGAAAATGAAGATGATTTGGGTGACAAAGCGATTGTTACCGGTCCTGTTACAGACATTAAAGCGGTTATAATTGCAGGCAATACATATTTCTATGTAACCATTGACAGCAAGGTATATCGTATAGCCGCAACTATCGACAATGCTCTTATTTTCGCAACGGTCGGAGATTTTATATCTCTTGAATATGTTGAGTCCGATGACGAGATTATTGAGGCAATCGTTGTTCCGCATCCCGAAAATACGGTTGAAGAGCCGGTAACCACGAATTAAATATTTTATAAGAAAAGGTCAATTCCGGATTGACCTTTTTTTGTTTTAGTTGTGTTATGATAAAGTCACAAAAACGAAAGGAAGTAATATCATGAAAACTAATTTAACAGAACTTGTATTTATTCTCGACAGAAGCGGCTCTATGAGCGGGCTTGAAAGCGACACCATCGGCGGCTTTAATTCTCTTATCGAAAAGCAAAAATCCGAAGACGGAGAATGCTTTGTAACCACCGTGCTTTTTGACCATGAAAATGAAATTGTTCATGACAGAATTGCTCTTTCCGAAATTTCTAAGATGACCGAAAAAGAGTATTACACCCGCGGTACGACTGCTCTGCTTGATGCCATGGGAACAACAATCAAGCACATCGAAAAAATTCAAAAGTATGCTCGCAAAGAAGACAGACCGCAAAAAACACTTTTTATTATCACCACCGACGGATATGAAAACGCAAGTCGGAAGTTTAGTTCAAAAGAAGTTAAAAAACTCGTCGAACAGAAAAAGGAAATCGGTTGGGAATTTCTGTTCTTGGGTGCAAATATTGATGCAGTTGAAACTGCTCATGATTTCGGTATAGCCGAAGATCGTGCCGTTACTTATCTTTCCGACAATATCGGTACCAAAACGATTTTTCAAAATCTTTCTTCCGCTGTTTCTTATTCTCGTGCCGGAAAGGATATTACAAGAGAATGGAAGTCAGAGATTGAGGAAGACTATGAAAAACGCAAGTAGTTTGATTTGCTTGTAAGTACAAAAAATAAAAAAGCAACTAAATTCTTAAAAAGTATTGACAAAACAGAAAATACTTTTTACAATTACAGTGTATCAGGGAGTCCTGATACGCTGTATTTGATTTGGAAAAACAATTCAAGTACAAGAGAAAGGAATTAAATAAAAATGAAAAAGAAAATATTATTGTCGAAATCAGTAAATTGATATATAAATAAATTACTGTTTATGGAAATGCAGGCATTCCGGGAGGGAATACGGGACATATGAATTTTGAAGAGAAAAGAAGAATAGAGAACGATTTATGGCAAGAACATGAGCCGTATATTCGCAAACTTTGTAAATATAAGTTAGAAAGCGTGCCTGATTGTATTGATGATTGCGTTCAGAATGTTTTTCTGGACTTATCAGAGGCTCTGAATCAAGGGAAAATAATTAAGTATCCGAAGGCTTGGCTGACTAAGGTTGCTAATAATGAGATTCGGGATATTTACAGCAAAGCGAAAAAAGATGCTGAAAAAATAATTTCTTTTGAATCTCAAAACTTCGATAATGCAGATTTAGGAGTGGTATATGATGATCCGTTTTCTGTTGACGATGAGCAAATACTGATGTTAAAAGAAAAAGTACTCAATCGGCTCGATGAAAAAGACCGTCAATTACTGAATGACAGATATGTTCTGAATAAAAGCATTGCAGAAATTGCCGAAGAGTATAACACAACTGAGAATAATATTTATCAAAAATTGTTCAGATTAAAGCAAAAAACGAAAATGATAATCGAAAAAGTCCTTAACGAAAAAAATTTATAAAAAATTTTTGTAAGAAATGAGAATTATCAAGACTATATATGTAGGGGGAGATAGAATTATGATAAACGATAAAGATTTTTTACGCTTTATCAATGACAAGTCTCTTGACGGTTTAACAAAAGAAAGACTTAACACAATAATTGATGAAGAGTTAAATAAGCCGGAAGAAGATATGGATACGGCACTTATAGAATATTGTTTAGATACAATAGAAACGCTTAACCAAAACGAACAGGGCGTTAAAGAAAAGAAAGGAAACGGTGATTCCAATGGTAGATTTATAAAATTCAGGTTAAAAAAGTTTATTGCAGTCGCTGCCGTTGTTGCAGTAATTCTTATATGTACGGTTTCAGCATCTGCTGTCATTGACGGTATAAAACTATTTGGCGGTATCGTTGAAATTTATGAGAACGAAATTCGAATCAATTTTACTCAAAGAGATGAACAAGCAGATGACTACCAACTTCTTAACACAGAACTTGCTAAAGAACTTGCTGACAAAGGTTTTGACAATGTTTTGTTGCCCGAAGCAATGTTTAGTGAGAACTTCGAAATCACAAAGAAAGCATATCAGGCTACTGAAGATAACGAAATAAAGCATGTGTCAATAGAGTTATTGATAAAAAAAGACATTGGCATCTTTATTAAAAAATATGCTGGCATCTTACATATGACCGAGTATAGCAGGGAAGAATATGTTTCTGATGGTCAATTTCCTTACGTAACAAGTGAAGTAAACAAAATAAAAGTCGGAAATACTACGGTGTATTATTTTGCACAAAACAAAAATACTACAATTACTTATAGAGACGGGTTGAGGATTTATTCTTTTCATATCCCGATAAGTTTAGATGAAGCATTGGAATTTGCGAAAACAATTAAATAGGAGTGTTTATAATGAAAAAAATAATTTCGATATTTTTAATCGTACTATTGATGTTCAGTTTATTCTCAAATGTTGTTCTTGCTCAAGATTTTTATCGGACAAATTCATTTGTCAGCCAAGACGATATTATTGAAGAGGTGTATGGACTGTATAATTCAAACAATTATAACGGTACCGGTTCAAGAGCAACAGGTCTGATAACAAAGAATCTTCTTAAATTGACCAAAACGACAAGCAGTTTGAAGATACAAGCAGAAACATTATGTTCAAGCGATGTTACAAAATGCGGTTTTACCTATGTAAAGTTACAAAGATTGATTAACGGAACATGGACTGATTATACAACTTATTGTTATTACGATCAGTATTCTCAATCAAATGGCTTAGTATTTCTCAAAACGATTTATCCTCCTTCGGGTTATAGTTACCGTGTAATTTGCGAACATTATGCGGAAAAGCCGAAACTTATTTTCTTTAAGGAAACTCAAACGATTTACAATGCAACATCATCCTTGAGTTTCTGATAAAGAATTAAAATTCTCGAATGAAAAAGTATATTTTTATCAAATAAAAATTTTTTCAAAATATTTTTGTAAGATTTCCGATTTTTCAAGACTATATATATGAGGGAGGAAAAAAATAAATTATGAAAGGCGTGAGTCCGATGTGCAATTAAAACTTTTCTCGAATTTTTCTGCTTTAATCGTAAGACTATTAAATTCAAAAATTAAGTTGTAGAAATTTAAGAGATTTTGCACACAATTAAGAAAGGAGGATGCAATAATGAGAAAAGCTACAATTTGCGTAATTTTAGTTTTTATTCTTATATTTGTTTCGCCTACCTGTTTTGCATACGGACCAACTGAGTTTGAACACGATCATCTGTATTATATACAAAACCAGAATTCAGGCAAGTATTTAACGGTGAATGGGAATAATATTGAGCAAAGATCGCTTTCTTACAACCAAAATCAGCGATTTTTTGTTCGCTTTATAAAGTCTTCAGATGGATTTGACTATTACTCTTTTATTCCCGACTGTTGCAAGGGGTATAAGATAGATGTAGAGAATGCTTGGGATATTAACGGTGCAAATATTGGTATATATGGTGATAATACTTACGTGCCTTCAGCACAAAACTTTAGGTTTATATTAAACAGCAATCTAAGATATCAAATTATGCCAGAAGTTAGCTCAACAAGAGTTTTTGACGTAGCGAATGCAAGCACTTTAGATGGAGCAAACATTGCCCTTTTTACACGCAGATCAATTAACGATAGTTTAGTAACAGCTCAACAATTTAAATTGTACACAGTTGAATTGAGTGTAATGTCTTATAATTGTGTTGATAGCTCAAAACATCTTGACTATAGTTGCGAAAGTATGTTTTCTGATTGTGCAGAATTTGCAAAAGATACTTGGAATGGATATAGAGCTGGTGTAGTCAGAAAGTATATTCCTATTATAAGACCGAAAGATATAAGTATTATAGGCAAACAAACATTGCCTGCCGGTATTGCTGGAATAACTTACTTTGTAGAAAAGGAAATACATATTAGCATTGCTGTTTGGGATACGCTTACAGGTAATCAAAGAAATAATTTGGTGATTCATGAGATTGGTCATGCTTTAGGAATGGGGCATATTGATGATACATCCAATGTTCTGTATTATGCAGTTAATTCAACAATTAGTTTAGAAAGTTCAAATCGGAGTTCTTATGATTTTGCTTATTCTCAATATTAAAATAGGAGTGATTAGTATGAAAAAAGTTGGTATTGCCATTATTTCTGTGGTATTGATTTTAGGAATCACTTTGGGCAGTTTTGCTGTTTTAAGGCAAGTTAAAATTAAAAAATATTCAAAAGAAATATTCCCTATTCCCCAAAACATTGATCTGTTGGAAAAAGAAAAACTTGAAGCCTCATATCTTTTTGACACCGATGACAAGGAATTGATGTCGGGAGCATCGCAGTATATAGTTATTGCATATCTCAATAAGATAACCGGAACGAGTTATAAAGATGTTGAAATAGTTAAAGGAGAAGCAAAGGGAACTCCGTTCACAAATTATACAATGAATATCGTAAAAAATATCAAGGGGAATCTTAAAATTGAAAATGATATTCCTGTCTTGCAGTATGGCGGAGTTTCCATAGATGGCAAGAAAATGGTTTTTCTTTATCCGTTGCTTGAAGAAAATACGCCTTATGTTCTTTACCTTGATGTCATTGATTCCGATCTTTGTCTGAATAAAGCTTATGTCATTCCGGAAGTTGATAGTTTCGAAGAACTTAAGAATGTTTCAGAGACCGACACAAAAATTGATATTATTGAAGAGTGTATCCTTGCGTATGAAAATGAGGATCCTAAGTATGCAACTCGAAAAAATGGAAAAAGCCCCTATGATTTAGGTTAATGTTTAAGCTGATAGCATATAATGTAACTATGCTGATGTAAACATAAATGACTATGGGTAGGTATTTATCATGAAAATCTTGCGTAAAATTATTGGCATTGTACTACTGACAGTTTTCTTAATGACCGTGTTTTCATTTTGGTGTTATGGTGTAAACAAAGATGAAAACTATGAACTGCTTTTGGAATATGGTTTCACATCAGATTATCTTGATAACTTAAGTGACGTGTTCATTGAAAAGATGGCTGATACAATCAGAGAAACGAGTGGGGAAAAACAGGCTAATGATTATTATTACTTGTTGTCCTGCGGCTATCCTAAAGCGTTTTTGGAATTGCTGACTGACTCAACTCTGAAAAATATCGTTTCTTCAATAGGAGACAATGAAATTATATCTGTGACTTACACAAACAAAGATCCTGCTTTTAATATGAGTGACAATTCAAAAGTTGTAATCAAACGTGTTTCCGTCAAAATGAAAGATAAGAAAAGCGATAAAATTGTCGGTGAAACGGTATGCGTATATTGGGAATGGCTTGACAATAAGCCGTTGATAAGAGAAGAAGATTTTGTTGCAGTAAAATGGAACAGCGAGCTTTTCACATATAACCCGGATTCTTTCTATGCAGAAGATTATTGGAAAGAAAACACAACGGATAAGTGGACGGTTGCCGATTCATATACCGTATTGACAAGAGCAACTCAGGAAGCAATCGGTCATTGGACAAAGCTTAAATCATCAGGAAACATTGTCGGCGGTGCGATGATTTTCAGTTTGTTATCTAAATCTGAAATAGACAAAAAGACCGATTATACCAATAAGATAACGGTAGAGTATACTCATCAGTACAGATTGACGAAATTTATAATAATTGTCGTTATTCTTGTTGTAATATTATTAACTGCCGTAATAATTGTATTATCTAAAAAACACAGAAGAAAAATTCAAAAAACAACTGAAAGTCTTAAAAATAAGGACTGAGTATATCAATAAAGGAAAATTAAAGCATTATTGATTTTTTGATAAAGAAGTAAATTTTTCTCGAATATTTCCATTGTTAGATAAAAATAAAGGAATTAAATAAAAATGAAAAAGATAATTGTTCTGTTGACCGTTGTTCTTTGTTTTGCAATGCTGTCTTCATGCACAACAGGTGAAGAAACGGATAGCTCAACGATGACAACGACGGAGATTAATGCTCCAACCGGACGCGATGACGGACTGCCGCAAAAAGCAATGATTTTTTATAACGACTGCCTTTATGAAGCCGATCTGTACTTTTTCATGCTTGAAGAAAACGGGGGATATGTTGAAGTTCCTGATGCAAATAAAAAAGAGGTCTATGAACAGGAACACATTTTGACACCCTGCGGGAAAATAGAGAGCGTAATTGATACTGTGCCGGACAAAAATTTTGTCGGCTACGGAGTAAAAGAAGGTACACCTATGTACACAGATGAACTTGGTAATCTCTTTATTGAAACAGACGGTATTTTACGGGCATTTGTACTATCTTAATTTTGAATATGAGGCATAAACATGAAAAACACAAAGAAAAAACGCAGAATACTAATGTTTCTGTCCGTGATTTTAGCAATTATTTTAATTTCATCTATTACCTTAAGTTTTTATTTCCTGAGACCATTAAGATATTCCAATGCTGAAATAATAGTTTATAACTTTGATTATCAACCGGCGTTTGACAGTAAGATTCGTCAATATAACGAGAATAGTCTTGTCAGCTTTAGGAATGAAAATTGCACATTTTCTTCGCGAGACATGAATGATTATTGCAAGGTCAATGTCAGCGTGGATGTATATAACAGAACAGGGATAAATGCATTTGTTAATTATATTTATCCGATTACTGACAATGATTTTATTATTTTCGGAATTATTCCCCTTGCCACAATGCAAGCACCCGCAAATACCATTTCGGAATGTTACAGTACATTCATCTGCTTAAGGAATGGTAAAACTGATGAAGAAATAATTAACGCAATGTCTGAAATGGATTACAAGATAGTCTTTGGTAACAGTGTTCTCTGGGAAAATAGTCAGACAATACATTTTTAATTTATTGTAATTTAATTAAAAAGAATTTGTTGTTTATATTATAAAATAAGAAGGTTTTGAATATAGACGTTAATGCAAATATGAAGGCAGTTTTTCAGAATAAAAAAGCATCTCTCGGTTTTCCCGTGAGATGTATTTATTAGCTATCAAAATACTTTTCGATATTATTCAGCACCGACAAGCCAAAGCATTGAAACGCCGAGAATTTCAGAAATGGCAAGAAGCTCTCTGTCACTTACACTTCGAAGCTGTCCTTCAATTTTTGAAAGAGCAGATGAATTAAGGTCAATACCTTTGAGTTGAAGTTGCATAAGCAAGTCTTTTTGTTTCATGTTGAGAGCAGTGCGACGCTGTTCTATCCGAATGCCGCAGATGTTTTTATCTCCGATTTCCTGTTTTCTTAAACGCATATAAAAACTCCTGTTTTTTTTAATAATATCACATTTTTTTCTTTATGTCAATATAAAAAAATCAATTTTTATACAAATTCTTACTTTATATACAAAAATCGAACTTTTGTCTATTATCTTTTTTCTCTTTTGGCAATTAAGTTTTAGAAAATGTTCTTGCAATTAGCAACTAAATGTGTTATTATATACTGGAAGTTGATATAATAGATAAGTAGTAGCCAAATTGATTAACGGAGGATATTTATGAGTATTTCTGACAATTTGAATCTTTCGATTTTTACCGATTATTATTCTTTTGCTACTGCAAACGGTTTTTTACGCGAAGGAATTGGCGAGAAAATCGCTTGGTTTGATTTGATTTTCAGAAAAAATCCGAATTATAACGGTTTTGCCATTGTTGCAGGACTTAAAGAAACTTGTGAATATTTATCAAAACTTAAATTTAGTGAGGATGACATTGAGTTTCTTCGCTCAAATGGTATGGATGAAGATTTTCTTGCTTACCTTCGTGATTTCAAGTTTACTTGTGATGTCTGGGCAATTCCGGAGGGTACTCCCGTATTTCCCGGCGAGCCGGTTATAAAAGTTCGCGGTCCGATGATTCAGGCACAACTTATAGAAACGGTTTTACAACTTACCATTAACCATTCGACTGTTATAGCTACAAAAGCAAATAAAATAGTCCGTGCGGCAGGCGGCAGACGGGTAGTCGAATTTGGCGTAAGGAAAGCACATGGTCCGTTTGCATCGCTCTACGGTTCAAGGGCGGCGTATATCGGCGGTTGTAACGCTACCACTTCAACCGTTGCCGCAAAAGAATTCGGTATTCCGCTGTTTGTCGGTATGAACCACAGTTTTATTCAGATGTTTGATAACGAATTGGATGCTTTTCGTGCTTATGCCAGATGCTATCCCGATAATTGCGTATTATTGATTGATACATTCGATTGTATGAATTCGGGGCTTAAGAATGCTATAAAAGTATTTAATGAAATTATTTTGCCTCTTGGATTCAGACCGAAGGGTGTTCGTATTGACAGCGGAGATTTGACTTATTTGTCAAAGAATATCCGCAGAGAACTCAATGATGTGGGTTTTCCGGATTGCGATATTATTGTATCCAATTCACTTGATGAGTACATTATCCGTGAAATGCTTCAGCATGGAGCAAGAGCAGACACATTTTTATGCGGCGAACGTCTTGTAACTCCCTTTGATAAGGGTGCATTCGGTGGTGCATATCGCTTGGTTGCTGTTGATAACGGCGAGGAAATTGAGCCGAAACTGCGTATTTATCAGAACGTTTCAAAAATTGCGGCTCCTTGTTCAAAATTAGTCTGGCGTCTGTTCGATAACGAAACGGGCAAGGCAATAGCCGATGTTCTTACATTGGAAGATGAAGATTTGGGCAAGTGTTCAAGTTATGAACTTTTTGATCCTGATTATACTTGGAAACGCAAAACGGTTGATAATTTTGTTTCAAGACAGTTGCTTGTCCCCATATTTATCAACGGTGAATGTATTTATAAATCCCCGTCTTTAGATGATATTCGTTCATATTGTGCCGAGCAGGTTGATGCTCTTTGGGAGGAAGTCCTCCGCTTTGAAAATCCGCACGGTTATTATGTTGATATGTCGCAAGATTTATGGGAAATTCGTCAGGAGTTAATTACAAAAACTTATGAATGATATAGATAGACAGGCTGCAATCAATAAATATGAA